>Ga0099850_1000030_pt1 | contig 49755 bp, 62 predicted proteins | sample CB_VirMetaG_5_FD_79182 | JGI IMG/M metagenome (GOLD analysis project Ga0099850, IMG submission 79182) | Freshwater to marine saline gradient viral communities from Chesapeake Bay - CB_1508_1D Viral MetaG | ecosystem: Environmental > Aquatic > Marine > Coastal | place: USA: Chesapeake Bay... | reverse complement strand
TCAAACGCTGCCGGTGTCATGACAAAGAGCCTTAGCTTGGCCGAGATTGCTGACGATCAAGGCCAGAGCTTTGGTTCGAAGGTTGTTGCTAACGATGGAACAGGTAATCAATACACTGACAGAGTTGGTGTTGGTAAAGCTGTTTCTGGTGGCACACTCGCTTATCAGGCTGGTGCTACTGAGTGGGTTGTTAAGGGTGGTAATGTTTCCACTACTCTTGGTGGTGTTGCTAACACAACCTTGGTTGGTGGTCAAGCCGGTCCTGACCCAGTTCGTGATAATATCGCTAGTCTCGAAACGACCCGTGATTATGGCAACATGACCATTGATCCATTGGCTGCTCCAGCGTCAGGTATTAATTCTTACAGAACTATCACTGGTGGTGGATCTGAGAAGAATTACATTAACCCTGCTGTTGCTGGTGGTGCAACCAACTCTGCTGACTCTGCTGCGAATACCACTCGTGCTATTCCCGGCGAGTTTGTTTACAGAGATGGTTCAGCGAACCCAATTCAGGATGACTTCAAGAGCAAAGAAGCCCCTGAAGAATAAACTTCCTATGCAAAATTAACTTAGCCCTCAGAAATGGGGGCTAGGTTTTCCTTTATGGAGGTTTATGATGATTACGCCAGAATTTGCAGGAGCCGTAGCAACACTTGTCGGTGCAGGCATCGCAGTGTTAGGATTTTTATACAGAGCCTTTACTTTTGTCAAATCATTTCAAAGATCTCAAGAAGAAGTAAAGGAGTCAATTAGAATTATCAAGGCAGAAGTCACACCTAATAGCGGTAAATCTTTAAAAGATACTGTAAATTCATTGAAGAAGGCTTGTGACAGAATAGAAGCTAGACAAAAGGTATTAGATCAAAGATCGAAAGCCGCCCTTCACTACAACGAGACTCCGCTTTTTGAGACAGATATTAAGGGTAGATTAACTTGGTGCAACGAAGCATTTTTAGAATTAACAAAAGACAACGGTAGTTGTAGCGAAGGATTCGATTGGCTAACGGTTATCGAAGATGATCGAAGAGACGATTTTCTGACAGAGTTTAACTCCTGTTTGAAGATGTGCCGAAAGATTGACATTGAAACCGTTTCCGTTCATGGAAGGCTCATACATTTTGTTGGATACCCTTACAGAGTTGCTAAAGGTATTCATGAAGGATTTTTAATTCATCTTCAAGTTTATTCACAGGAGAATGAAAATGAACGAAGGTAGTAAAAGGTTTAAGTTAAATTGGGGCGACATTTCTAGTGTCGTTAAAAACGCTCTTTTGGTGGGCGGTGCATCAGCACTGACTGTTGTCGCAGAAAACTTGGATGTTGTTGACATCGGAATTTATACTCCGCTTGTTGTTCCAATCATCGCTGTTGGTCTTGATACCGCTATCAAGTGGCTAAAAGACGCTTCACCGAAAGATTAAGACAGGAGTAAAAAATGGACTTTAACACGCCACGCGATTTGCTTAACGCATATCGTAACGGTTTTGATGGTGCTGTATGTGACCCAGAAGAAACCGCAGAGTTACTAGGCCGGTTAAAGACTCCACTCTTTGGTGCTGCTGCTTATAAGCTATTTGGAGCAGGGGAAGGTAAACTTTCCCTGCCCTTTCTTTCTTTGCTTAAATTCGATAAGGGCTTTGGGCCATCAGAAAAGCAGACAACTGGTGATTGTGTCAGTCATTCTACTAGAAATGCTATAGACATAACAAGAGCAGTTGAAATTGACATCAAAGGCGAGTCAGAAGATTTTGTAGTTAGAAGTGCAACGGAAGCAATCTATCAAAGTAGAGGGCACAAGGGTCAGGGGATGACTTGTTCTGGTGCCGCTAAATATGTCCACGAGAAGGGTGGAATTCTTTTAAGAAAAGATTATGGAAAAGTAGACCTATCAAAATATAATTCTAGCTTAGGTGCAAGACATAATATTCCTAAGAGTATTTATATTGACGAAGCTAGTAAGCATCAGGTGAAGACTATTTCCGCAATCACAACCGTCGAAGAAGCCAGAGATGCTCTAGCCAATGGTTACGGTATTTCTGTTTGTTCTGGCTACGGATTCTCAAGTAGGCGAGACTCAAAGGGTATCGCAAAGAGATCTGGTAGCTGGGCACATGCGATGGCATGGATAGCCTGTGATGACACAAGAGAGCGTTACAATGAAATGCTATTCTTGGTACAAAACAGTTGGGGTAAATGGAATAGTGGCCCCAAGGTTCATGGGCAACCAGATGGAAGTTTCTGGATCAGGGAACGAGATGCAAGAGGTATGCTGTCAGGTAACTGGGGATCTTGGGTCTTTAGTGACGTAGACGGTTTCCCAGCTAGGAAACTTCCGAATTACGGTTTCAAAAAATATCTATAAGGCATTAACAATGAAAAATTTAGTATATGTATTAGCTTTGTGTCTGGGTGCTTCTTCAACCCTTGGTTGTAATGCACAAGATTGCGACCATGCTAAAAAAATACGAGCTTATCAAGCTACACGCTTGGCTATTGCTGCGATGAATAATCCAGATACAACGCCAGACGAAGTAGATGAAGAACTTTGCGACGGGTCTGGCTGGATCATCCAAGGAGATGGTCATAAAACAGAATGTCCGGGTTGTTCAGCCTGCAAGAAAAAAGATGGGCAAATGGCTGCTGATATGGAGCCAGAATACAATGTATATCACTTTGGTGCTAAATGGTGTGGACCATGCCAGCAGATGATTAAGAATACTTGGCCTGATGAAAAAATGGTTAAGTTTCTAAAAGATAAAAAGGCAAAACTTTTTGTGTTCGATGTAGACAATAAAGATCATAAGAAGTATTTCTCGTACTATAAAGTGACTTCGTACCCTACAATTATCTTGTTAGATAAAGATAATTTGAATAAACCACTTCAAAGAAATGTAGGTGGAATGAGTGCAGAGTCCATGATTAAAGAATTGGATAAGGTACTATGAGTGACTTAAACGACGTAGCAACAAGAATATCTTCTCATGTTGCAGCCAAAGATAAGAACTTTGGGATAGACCCAGTGACTATCTCAATTATTATCAGCATCATCACCAATCTTGTAAAACTTTGGTGGAGTTGCAGAAGCGAAAGTAAGGTTCGTGGGGAACTGCGGAATCCTTCTTGGTTATTTAAACTGTTTCTCAAAAGAGAGATTAGGAAACAAGTCAAAGGAAGTGGACGCAGAAGTACGATGTACGGTGCTTTCATCGACGTTGGAAAATCATTATCGGAAAAAGAACTTAACAATATTTTGAGAGAAATTGGAGGGAAGTGATGAATTTGTTTCAATGGGTAATGCTTGGGCTTGCTGCTATTTTAGTTGCACCAATGGTTTTTGAGAAATTTAAAGGGTTTGTTCCATCTGTACCTACACCGCCGCCTGTACCACCTGTACCACCCGCACCTGAGCATGTGGATAGTTGTGACGGATTGGTTGATGTTGTTGAGTGTTGGGAACACTTGCGTGATTGCTGTGAGGCTCAAGGCATGAAGGATGCTGCCAGAGAACTCAAAAAAATCTTCCCGCTATTTGCGATTCAGGAGGTAGAGAATGAGTAATCAACTCAGAACGATCTTAGCTGCTGTTCTGTGTGCGGTTGCACTCTTTGGTGAACCTGTATTTGAATGGGTTAAAAACAATGTAGATATTGTCAATGTCGTACCAGATGCAACTGTCGATGAGCCATCTTTAGAGAATAAAGAATTGGTTGACGACATTGTTAAGATTGATTTTTCAAAAGAAGATGCAGATCTTGTTTCTTGCTTCTTCTTAGAGTTGGCAGATGTTGTAGGAGATGACGATGAGATCATCAAGACAACGGGGCAATTTGCAAACTTCAATGTTATGGCTGGTATCTTACACTTTGATACCGAATTTGCAGGTAAGTACGATGGGTTTGGTGATGCTGTAGAATACGCAATTCAAAACGCTGTTGGCTTAGAGAATCAATCGCTGACCGATAGCAAGCGTCAAGATCTTGTAGATGTCCTCGAAGCAGTAGCTTGGGGTGTCAATCAATGAGCTTAATAGATGTATTACTTGACAAAGTAATGGACAAGTACGGCATTGAGCAGAAAGATATTGACAAAGCAAAAAGAATGATGGATAAAGTTAAGTTCGTAAAACGTAATGGCGAAAACTACATGGTTATAGATATTGGTGACGGAATTGAACTTTCCATCAAACAATAACAATTTAGCCTCTCTTTAGTTGGATAATACTGACTTTAGAGAGGTTTTTTTGTACTTTCCCCTTGACAAAACCGGTTTCGTAGACTATAATAGAGTACAAGAACCCGCTACATTCGACAACATTTGTATAAAGATAAGGAACAACTAGATGCAGGTTACAAAGCGTGATGGATCTAAAGAGGATTTCTCAGTAGAAAAGATCCACAAGGTTGTAAGCTGGGCGGTTAAAGGTATTAATGGCGTGTCATTCTCTGATGTTGAGATGAACGCCAACCTGTCCCTGTATGACGGGATTACTAGCTCAGAGATTCATCAGATTCTCATCAAGTCAGCAAATGATTTGATTTCAACATCTGCACCCAACTATCAGTATGTCGCTGCTAGACTGCTGAATATGCAACTCAGAAAAGAAGTTTGGGGCTACGGAGATCAACCCACTGACTTCCTGATGTTCATTCGTAGAAACGTAGACAATGGCATCTACGACCCACAACTGGAGAAGAAGTGGAACGAAGAAGAGATTGATGCCTTCGGCAAGTACATCAGTCACAATCGTGATGATATGTTTACATATGCTGGTCTACAGCAAATGATTGATAAATACTTGGTAAAAAACAGAAGTACAGGAGACATTTATGAGACTCCACAGTTTGCTTATATGGCTATTGCTATGTGTCTATTCGATGATATTAACGAGGTAAAGCAAGCGTATGACTGCTACTCGACGTTCCAAATTAATTTGCCCACTCCTATCATGGCTGGTGTTAGGACTAATATACGTCAGTTCGCCAGTTGTGTTTTGGTTGATGTTGACGACAATCTTGACGCTATATTTTCTAGTATTCATGCGGTTGGCAAGTATACTGCGAGGCGTGCAGGGATCGGACTCAACATCGGACGTATGCGACCAATCAACTCACCCATCAGAGGCGGCGAGGTCATCCACACAGGACTCATTCCATACTTAAAGAACTTTGAGTCGGCAGTTAAATCAACGTCTCAGAATGGGCTTCGTGGAGGCTCTGCTACGGTACATGTACCATTCTGGCACTATGAGATTGAGGACATCATGGTTCTCAAAAACAACGCTGGCACAGACGACAACAGAGTGCGTAAATTGGATTACAGTATTCAGTTTTGTAAGTTGTTCTATGATCGTTTAATTGCCAACGAAGATATTACCCTGTTTAGTCCCAACGAAGCTAAGGGTTTGTACGAGGCGTTTGGTGACAATGAAAAGTTTGAAGAACTGTATCTGAAGTATGAGAACAAGAGATCGTTAAAGTTTAAGAGAAAGATTCCAGCAAGACAGTTGGCACAAATCTTTGCCCGCGAACGTCTGGAAACTGGACGTATCTACAGCATGAACATTGACTCAGCCAATGAACACGGATCGTGGAGTGTACCATGCTATATGTCAAATCTTTGTCAAGAAATTATCCATCCGACAAATCCTATTCAGGCTATTGATGATGCAGAGGGCGAGATTGGTATTTGCATTTTGTCAGCATTGAACCTACTGGAAATGAACGATGAGAAAGACATTGAAGAAGCGTGCCGAATTGCTGTACGGACTCTTGACTCTGTTATTGATTACCAAGATTATCCTGTGCTTGCCGGTGAGAACTTTACCAAGAATAGGAGATCACTTGGAATTGGTATTACTAACCTTGCTGGCTTCTTAGCTAAGAACAAGCTAAAGTATGAAGACCCAGAAGCATTAGAGTTGATCCATGAGACTATGGAACAGATTCAGTGGAATCTTCTTAATGCAAGTTGTGAGTTGGCAGAAGAAAAGGGTGCATGTTCTAAGTTTGATGAGACTAAATACTCAGACGGTCTTTTACCTATCGACTGGTACAAGAAAACTGTAGACGAATTAATTAAACCAAATTATAACATGGATTGGGAAGGGTTACGTGAGAGAATTAAAAAACATGGTCTTCGGCACTCTACTCTATCTGCTATTATGCCTTGCGAGTCTAGCTCCGTTATTCAGAACTCTACCAATGGAATTGAACCCGTCAGATCGTTGCTGATTCATAAGAAGGCGAAGAATGGCGTTCTGAAGCAGTTGGTTCCAAACTACCATACGAGAAAGAACTTCTACACGCTTGCGTGGGATATGCCAAACAATCAGGCTATGCTCAACGTAGCTGCTGTGATCCAGAAGTTTGTGGACATGAGTATGAGTACAAACCTGTATTATAATTACTCTCATTATGAAGATGGAAACATTCCATTGAGCGTTCTTATTAAAGATCAAATCTATGGTTATAAGTATGGACTAAAGAATTTTTATTATGCCAACACACCGGATGGTGATGGCGAAACTGAAAAAGAGATGAATTGCGAATCTGGAGCGTGTGCGATATGAGTGAATTATCAGATAAAGAAAAGAAAATATCTAAAGCCGCTGTATGGGTTTGGAGAAACCTGCTTGCGTCTGGAGTTTTCTTAGCTCTGTTTTGGATTGGGTATAATTGGGTCGGAAACAAGTTTGATGGAATGGAAGCAAAGATAGATAATGTGGAGCATGAGGTTATTAGAGTGGGCACTGTGGTTAAAGAAAGGATCAGAGTTGCTAGAGGTGACTATGGATGGGAAGAGCCTACATATGCTGTTGCAGCACCAAATATGACAGACGAGGAATATGAAAATTTATTAGACGAAGGTATAAAAATTCGAGAACACATTAATAGTTTCGCAGACGAGGTGCAAAAATGAAAACAATCTTTAATACCAAGAATGTAGACCCAATGACTCAGCCACTTTTTCTTGGTAAAGACCTTGGAGTGCAGCGATATGATGTTGTCAAGTATCCAATCTTCAAGGAGCTTGACAGTAAGCAGATGATGAACTTCTGGCGACCAGAAGAAATCGAACTAAAGAAAGACCGTGGCGACTTCAAGGAGATGTCGGACAATGAGAAGTTTATCTTTACGTCTAATCTGAAATATCAGACCATGCTTGACAGTGTGATCTGTCGTGGTGTTCCTACTTTGCTAGAGTTTGTTACAAACACAGAGCTAGAAGCCTGCTTGATGACGTGGCAATTCTTTGAGAAGATTCACTCGCAAAGTTATAGTTATATCATTCAGAATGTCTTTGCTGACAGTTCCGAAATTTTTGGCGGAATTTATGAAGATAAAGAGATTATGAAGCGGGCAGACAGTGCTATCGCAGACTATAATAATTTGATGGGCATGGCTTGCGATACAACATCTAAGGCAGACCTGAAGAAGCAAATCTACATGACGGTTATTAGTATCAATATTCTTGAGGCTATCCGGTTTTATGTCAGCTTTATCTGTAGCTTTGCGTTTGCAGAGAACAAGAAGATGGTCGGCAACGCAGATATTATCAAGCTCATCAAACGTGATGAGGCTTTGCACCTAGCCAATACTCAGCAGATCCTAAAGATTCTCCATACGGAAGAGTCAGAAGGATTTGTTAGTACAGCCGCTAAGTGTCAAGATGCCGCCGTTGAAATGTTTGATAGAGCAGCGGCAGAAGAAAAAGAATGGGCATCGTACCTATTCCAAAACGGATCAATTATTGGACTCAACGAGACTGTACTACACCAATACATTGATTGGCTCTGTATGTCTCGAAGAAAAGCTATTGGGCTTCCATACGAGAACGTTGGAAAGAACCCAATCGCAGGTTGGACGCAGGCTTGGATGCAGAGCGAAAGCGTTCAAGTGGCTCCACAGGAACATGAAATTACTAGCTATAAAATCGGTGCTAGTAAAAATGATTTAGATGATATGGACTTAGGAGGATTTACTTATGAGTGAATTTAGTCGTGAAGATATTCTTGAGTTGGGACGTAAAACCCCTGACTTCCCTATTCCAAGTAAAGAGGGTATCACTAAACTTAGAAATATTCTCGCCAGTAATACTGGTGGTGGCACAATGGAGAATGTTGGAACTAAATCTTATATTGAAATGATTACACAGTGGCATCACGACCGTAATCTTATTGAAGGGTCTACGGACAAAGATCAGTTTTGTAAACTAATGCAGGAAGCTGGTGAGCTTTCTGATAGTATTTGCAAAGGTAAAGATGTCTCTGACGATATTGGCGACATGATCGTTGTACTAATCAATATTGCAGAGAGGAACAAATTGAGCATCTCACAATGTCTTTCGAAGGCATGGGATGACATTAAAGACAGGAAAGGCAAGATGGTTGACGGTGTGTTCGTTAAGGAGGCCGATCTATAAACTTTCCCACATAAGGGTTTTAAATGAGAACTAAACGACAAAGACGAGAAGACAACAAGAAACCTAATCACAAAATTAAATCTTTAGAAGCAAAAACAGAAAACCAAAGAGACTATATCAGGGCAATCGTAGAGAACGATATTATATTTTGTTCTGGTCCAGCGGGTTCTGGTAAGTCTTTTATAGCAGCAGGAATCGCCGCTCAACACCTACATCACAATAGGATTGAGCAGATCATTGTAACTAGACCACTAGTTTGTACTGGTAAAGACATCGGGTCTTTGCCGGGAGAGATGGGTGAGAAAATCGCACCCTATCTTTTACCAATGAAAGAAAACCTAAAGCACTTTCTTGGTCAAGCATACTACGGTCTTTATTCCAATGAGGGTCAGATCCAGTACAAACCTTTAGAAGTCATGAGAGGATCTACATTTCATAACTCCTACATGATCTTGGATGAAGCACAAAACTGTACTGAAGATCAGATTAAAATGTTTGTCTCTCGTATGGGTGAAAACAGTAAAGTCATTATCAATGGAGATATTGAACAAAATGATTTGCGTGGTCGGAGTGGTCTTGAGTTTTGCATGAATAGACTAGACCGTATTGACGGAATTGGAATTTGCAAACTAGGCTACGAAGATATTCAGAGGAATGGGATTATAGGAAGATTTTTAAGAGCATTGGAGAACTAAATGCCAACATATATTTACGAGTGCAGTGCATGTGAACACTCTTTTGAAGAGTGGCAAAAAATGACTGACGACCCACTCAAGAAATGCCCTGAGTGTGGTAAAAAGAAACTGTTTAAAGTTTTAACTGGTGGTCTTCACGGGTTTGTTTCTGGAAGCGAAACTATTGGAGGTCTTGCGGATAAAAACGCTAGAGAAAACAAAAACAAAATTGCAGAAGCAGAAGCAAAAAAGCGTGAGTCAACACCAGAAGCACCAAAGGCTTGGTATGACAAGTATGGAACCGCTACACCAAAAGAAATTAATAAAATGACACCACAACAAAAAACTAGATATATAATGGAGGGCCGTAAATGAGATTTGTTGACGGAAAATTTTTACCACAAGAAGACAAGACTGTATTCCTATTTGGAAAAACTGGAGAAGTATTAGACAAAGATGAGCAGCATAAATTGCCGCACTATGCTAAAATTGTGCAGAACTCAGAAGGTAAAGAAACTTGCTATATCAGAACTTATCAAAGTACACCATTTGATCCAATGGGTCCATATGGTAGAAGAGAGAGAAATCTAGATACGCAAATTAAAAAGGTTTCCAGAAGCACCTTTGATTTTTATGTTACATATTTAAAAACTAACAATTCAATTTACTTAACCAAGGCTCAACGAGGATTTTTAAATGACTAAGAAGGGACCGCTCAGTAAGGCAGAGAAGTTTTACATTGAAAGCCATCTGGAAAAACCGATGGAAGACTTGTGCAAGGATTTAGACAGAGCTAAGTCTAGCATTGAGAAATACATTAAGACCATTCCAGTTGACGATAAGCAGAAGGCAGAGACTTTGCTGCTACAGCAGTTTGCTAGAAATGGAAAAGGGTCTACGGTTATGACTCAAAATGCAGCAGAAATGTCAGATGCAAAACGTGCTAAGTTTACAAATAATGGAACTAGGAGAAGTTCCAAGTGTACCACGAATATCAGGTGACAAATGGACGATAAGAAATGGGGCGAGTTTTACTCGTCGGACAGAAAAAATATAAGCAAAATCTTCGTTAAGGTTATGACAACCGATAAAAAGCATTGGTTCTTTTCTGATTACGATGTGTGGTACGAAGTAAAAGACTATTGCGAGAAAAATTCTGTGTTTATTGAGGATTTGCACTTGCAATTTAGGTCTAACAAATGTATAATAGATATAGGAGAGTGTGAGGCACTGTATTTAGTGAGATCCGCTCTCGGTGCTATCGGTCAACCAACAAAAAATTACTTCACTGTGGGAACATTAAACGATGGAGTGGTTCACAAGCAAATGTGGTTGACTCCAGAATTAATTTTAGACAAGCAGTACGATGATGATTTATCTGGATGTTTTAGCGAGGCTATAATCTACAATGAACAAAAGGAAAAGAAGCGAAAAGAGTAAATACAAACACTTAACAACAGGAGACTATTGCACTTGTGCCCAATACGTTGCTGCGATCATGTGTCAACGTAACGCAGAAAACAAGAATGAGGGATCTCTACCCTACAAATTCTGGAACAAAAAACCTTGGGACTGGACTTATAAGAAGCAGCTTTTTAAAGCCAACAGCATACTAAAGAACTACAGTGAAGAAGCACTTGTCAAAGCAATTGAGTCACCAGAGTTCAAAGGTATCTTTTCACTAAACCATCCGAAGGTAATTGGGATTATTAAGAAATACGAGCTACAGATTGAAGATCAGAAGTCAAAACCGAAGCAAGAAATTGAAGTGAAGAAAAACGCCAAGACTAGAAAAAAGAGTTATGGCGGAAAGAACCTTTTAAACAAACTTAGGAAACTAGAGAATGGCGAAGAAGAAGAGTAAAGCTGTTGAGTGCGACGATCCTACTGTCGCAACATTGTGTAAGAAGTATGGTAATGTAATTGAGTCTGGCACTAAAGTGTTGGAGTCATTAGAAACGTATGATACCATCAGCGTTAGTCCAGCACTGGACATGGCACTTGGTGGTGGATTGCGTGAGGGTCAGGTTGTTGTAATGACCGGCGACCCAAAGACCGGAAAGACAACGACCGCTCTGTATGCTGCTGCCAAGGCACAAGCCAAAGGTAAGAAAGTATACTATCTAAATACTGAAGGTCGTTTAACTAAACAAAACTTTCGTGGCATCAAAGGTTTAGATGTTGATGCTATGCAAATTGTCCAAGCTACAGACGATACACCTATCGTCTCTGCTGAGACATATCTTAATATTATGGAGCGACTTCTTAAAGAAGAAGAGAACCTGTTCTTGATCTGTGACTCTACATCTAATATGGTTCCACAGGACGAGATTGATGGCGAGATTCGCACAGGTGTTCGTAATGCTCTACCTCGCTTGTTGTCTATGTTCTTCAAGCGTATCAGCGGCGACGTATCACGCATGAAAGCTATCGCCGTGTTTATCACTCATAATATCGCCAACACTGGTGGGTCACGTTTTGCACCCAGCAAGATGGCAGACTGTGGTAACATGCTACAGTTCCAAGCTGGAACCAACATGGTTATCACGCACCGTGGCAAGTGGGAAGTACCCAAAGAGTCAGGCAATCACGTTGGTCAAGTTGCTAACTGGGTAATCAAAACTTCTGCTGCTGGTGGCACGCCCATGAGTACGGCAGCAAGCTGGATTCGTTACGGCATTGGGATTGATGAGTCACAAGAGATTGCAACTATTGCTACAGACTTCGCACTAATTCAGGCTAAGGGTGCATGGTATACAATCTCTTGTTTAGTCGATAAGGCTTCACATCCTATCGTACACCAATACCTGTCAACCAACGAAGTCGATCCATCAGATGAAGAAGCTGTAACCAAGGCGTTCAAGTTTCAAGGCATGGAGAAGCTGGTAAACTTCTTGAATGAGAATGAAGAGCTTAGAGATATCGTTATCGAGGAAGTAAGAGACTTGTTCTAATGAAAGTCACAGGCTTGAATGGTAGAGAGTACAATCTCGATACCAAAAAATATTTGATTAACAATCGGAGTAAGCGTAGCTTCTATCACTTACAGGCTAGGGGAATTATAGTAGATTTATTCTATCCCTATCAGGTACTTGAAGAAGTTACGCTTCCCGGTTCTTCTACAAAAAAAGCCAAATTAGCCCTTGACTTTTTGATTCCGTCGTGTACAATAGGTATTGAGGTGCATGGTGAACAACACTTTAAATATGTCCCGTACTTTCATAAATCTAAGATCGGGTTTGCACAAGCAAAGAAACGAGATTTGGATAAGAAAGAGTGGTGCAGAATTAATGACATCACACTCGTAGAGCTACGTTGGGACGAAGACCCAGAATATTGGAGAGAGAAAATTGAACGCAGCAGATAGACTACAGAAGTTTTTGGATGGCATACAGCAGTATATTACTGGAGCTAATATTGCACCAACAAACTTTACTCCAGAGTTTGCTATTGCAGAAACTCTAACATTAGACAAGATGGAGAAGTTGACTCAGGACGACTGTTTCAACTATGCTTATCAATTATACCAGTATGCAGATCACATAGCTTGGTGTAGATCACAGAGCGAGAATGTTGTAAGGTGGTGTAAAGAGAACCTTGGTAGTATCGTGGCTAGTGAAGTGACACAAATTGAAGTGCAGTTCATGAAGTACGAAACAAAGGTCGATTTGATTAAAAGAGAAAATGATATAGCAAGAAACATTAACGAGTGGTTGATGACAGCAGAGAGTAGACTAGAACTATTAAAAAGTAGAGAATACAACGTTCGCCGCAAGGCTGATATTTTAATTGAAAAAGGGAAGAGAAAATGAGTGATGACATTGTAAAAACACTGTTAGAGTCATTGACAGATGAGCAAAAGTCTCAGTTAGTACAACGTTTAATGTCTAACATGAATCAAACTATTTCTAAACCTCCAGCTAGAGAAACACAAATAGAACAAGAGGAAACGGTTTCCTCAAGACCTCGGTCAAATGTGACAGAGGATTTTAGAGTAGTTCAGAACGATAAGTTAGAAAAAAGGAAAACTCCGGTGAGAGCCAGAAAAAACCAGTGGGTAGATGAGGGTGAGGATCGTGATCCCGAATTTGACCCCGCTAAGTTTGAGCGTATGGGTAAAGCAGCACGTAACCGTAGCAAAGTAAGAAAGAAGACTATTGAGTGCCACGTTTGCGGTCGTAGCTTTGCTGTAAATCCCGCCTATGTCTACGGCGAAAACATTAGATGTAACCGATGTACAGGAAGGTAACATGGATCAGCTTGCTGATGTCGGTGCAGAGAGAGCAGTTCTAGCTGGACTCTTTGCATACGGACTTGAATCTTATGTTGAAATCAGTGACTTCCTTACGCATAGCAGTTTCGCTAATCGTAACAATCAAGTCATTTACAAGTGCATTGAGAAGGTGCTGGAGAATGATGCTGTAGCTGACATTCCAGCGATTCTTTCTGCTGCTGAACAACTTAACCTCACAGAAGTAGTCAAGACTGAACATGAGCTAGACTATATTCGTGACCTTATGGACTATCCCGTAAAGAGGGATAACGTCCTGCATTTTGCTGCACAGGTTAAAAAGTTTGAGTTTGCCCGTAACGCAAAACGTATTGCTAAAAAGATAGATAAAGATATTGACTCCATAGTTGGTGATGAGAGCATTGATGATATTATCAATCTCGTAGAAATGCCACTTATGGATTTCTTGCGTGACGATGAGTCAGGTCAAAAGCCAGAAATGCTTGGCGATGATCTTGACGAATACATCGAATTTCTAATCGAAAACAAATGTGACCAAATAGGACTATCCAGTGGATTTCCCAGATTTGATTCCGTCATTGGTGGTGGCTTACGTCGTAAGTGTGTGGATCTCGTATCCGCAAGGCCCGGAGTGGGCAAGTCTGTCTTTGCAGATAATGTGGCTCTGCATAACGCTAGGAATGGAATTCCTGTACTTATGCTCGATACTGAGATGAGCAAAGAGGATCATCTCAACAGAGTCCTCGCTAATATCAGTGGCGTTCCTATTCAGGATATTGCAACGGGCAAGTTTTCAGAAGATGACGAGAAAGCTATTGCCGTTAAAAATGCGGCAGAAGAAATTAGAGATATCCCCTACACCTATGTCAGTGTAGCTGGTGCCCCATTTGAAACCATTATGAACATCATTAAGCGATGGATTCTTCGCGAGGTGGGTCAGGACGAGAACGGCAGAACCAACGACTGTCTTGTTGTGTACGATTATCTCAAGCTCATGTCGTCGTCCGGTATTACAAACAATCTCCAAGAGTATCAGGCTCTTGGTTTTCAAATCACAGAATTACATAACTTAACAGTCAAGTATGACTTCCCATGTTTATCATTTGTTCAGTTGAACCGTGATGGTATCACAAAGGAATCTACGGACGCTGTGAGCGGTTCTGACCGCATCATTTGGTTGTGTACGTCTTTCTCTATATTTAAATTAAAGTCCGCAGAGGAACTGGCAGAGGACGGTCCAAACGGTGGTAACAGAAAAGTTGTCACATTAAAGGCTCGTCACGGTGCTGGATTGCTTGACGGTAATTATATTAATATGAACATGGTTGGCGAACATGCACAACTGCTTGAGTTGCGAACCAGAGATGAAATGAGGTTATCACCCGATGGTGATGTAATTGAAGGTTCCGATGTACCATTCGACATAGAGGAAGATGATGATGAAAGTAGATAAACCTTGGGGTTCCTATACAGATTACTTTAGGGCTGACAATTTAGTATTTAAAACAATTGAAGTAAATCCGAAACAAAGACTATCTCTACAAGTTCATAAAGAACGTTCCGAGATCTGGTTTGTTGTAGAGGGCGAGTGTCTTTGTGAAATAAATGAAGACGTTCACAGACTTAGGGAGGGGAGTTGGATATCTATAGAGCAGGGAGATGTTCACAGGCTTATCAATGACACAACGGAAAAGTGTGTGATCGCAGAGTTGCAATTTGGTAAGTGTTTCGAGCAAGATATTATCAGATTAGAAGATGACTACAACCGGAGAAAACCATGTTGAAGATTGATCCAGAACCTAAACTAGACTTTGATGATGTATTACTCGTACCACAAAGATCGCAAGCGGCAAGTAGAAAAGAGGTAGAATTAACTAGAAGGTTTAAGTTTTATCATTCACCAAAAGAGTGGCATGGTGTACCACTAATAGCTGCCAACATGGATACTACTGGCACATTTAAAATGGGAACTGCCCTTAATACTCACGAGATGGTGACTTGTTTACATAAACATTATGCCGCTGATGTGATTGATGACTACTACAAATATTATAATGTAGAGCATAATGTCTGGGTTAGTATTGGTATGGATCTTGAGCATGAGTTAGAGCGTCTATTCTATATCCAAGACAATTCATCTATTCAACCTAACATCTGTATTGATATTGCTAATGGTTACACAGAGAGGTTTGTTGACTACTGTGGTAAAATCAGATTAGAATTTCCTAATTCAATTATTATGGCAGGTAATGTTTGCACACCGGAGATGGTGTCAGAACTCATTCTGCATGGCGAAGTTGACATTGTAAAGATCGGGATTGGTCCCGGCTCTGCATGTACGACCCGACTAAAGACAGGTGTTGGATACCCACAGCTTTCAGCTATCGCAGAGTGTGCCCACGTAGCTCATGGTTTAAGGTCTGATGCTGGTAGACTTGGCCTCATCTGTGCAGATGGTGGCTGTAGGACTGCTGGTGATGTAGCTAAAGCCTACGCTGCTGGGGCAGACTTTGTGATGCTGGGCGGTATGCTGGCAGGAGCAGACGAGTGCGAAGGCGAATGGCAATATGTCTGTGACGAAAAAACAAATATGGATAGAAAAGATAGCTTGCTATTTTATGGTATGTCCTCAGAAAAAGCCCAAGACAAACATAATGGTGGCATGAATGACTACGCTACTAGTGAAGGTAGAGTCAAGAAAGTTCCTTACAAGGGGAAAGTAGATGGGATTGTGCGAGATATTTGTGGCGGTGTTCGGAGTGCTTGTGCTTATACGGGAGCTACTTCGCTAAAAGACTTTAGTAAAACGGCACGTTTCGTTCGTGTCAATCGTACCCATAACGATCAGAGTGTCTAATGATTACATATGCAGCGATACCCAGTCCGCTGTTTGGTTACAAACAAATGTTCGACGCAGTTGAACTTGTAGATGAAGCATTTGCTACTGGCTACTTTAAGAACCATCTAGAAGAAATTAAATGTGCATGGATAGCACTTGATGGTGACAAAGTAGTAGGATGGGCAGCGGTTGGAGACTGTATACTCCGCTGCATTGTTGTGCATCCAGATTACCGAGGTCAAGGTATCGGCAAAAGATTAACACAAGAAAGATTAAAGTATTTAGGAGACTGCAAAGAAGTGGCCTCTTATGCTTGGGTTCGTCCAGATGGTCGCTGTATGTCGTGTAAAAACCTAGAAAATTTCGGTTTTGAGCTTGCAAAAGAGCTTCCTGAATACTATAATAATACTAGAAGCAACTGTAAATACTGTGGGAGTAATTGTACATGTGTAGCAAGGCTGTACGTCAAAACACAACACTAGACCTGAACAAAGTACGAGAGATCATCTTCCAAGATATTTATAAGTTGTTGGATAGTTTTAATCTAGAGTACACTCAGGACGCAGAAAATATTTTTATGAAGTGTCCTATTCATGAGGGCAGCGACAATCCATTCGGTGTGTCTATCGCACTTGATAAACAAGTGTGGCGTTGCTGGACTCGTGGGTGTCACGATCACTATAGTTGTAATATTTGGGGGTTCATCAAAGGTTGTCTGCAAACAGACTCATTCTCTGATGCACTCAAATATGTTTGTAAATTGTATGATGTAAACGGAGCATCCAAAAATGGTAGCAGTGGAAATAGTAATAATCCTAAGCGTGATAATGATTTTAGCGAGCTTGTACGCCAAATCAAAGGATCTAGAAGAACAGATAGAAGCTCATGTGAAGTGGAGCATGTTACAAGACCAAAAACTGAGTCGTGCCCTTCACCGTATTTCATTGCTAGAGGATACGAACCGGAAACGTTGCGATTTTTTGGAGTTCGAGAAACACCAAGTGATACCAGAGGCATCCTTCGACGTAGGGCAATCATACCCATCTGGGACAATGCCGGAATATACTGCGGGTACATCGGGCGAGCTACCGTTCCATATATCGAACCCAAATACATTTTCAGTAAAGGAATCAGGAAGTCAGACTACCTTTACAACTACCACAATGCAACCGGTAGAGACACTCTTTTTCTGGTAGAAGGGCAGGGCGATGTTTGGAGACTGTGGGAGTGCGGAGTTAAAAATGCAGTCGGACTATTTGGTAAAGACGTATCATCACAACAGCGTAAGCTATTGCTTAACAGTGGTGCGACCAGACTTGTTGTCCTCACTGACAACGACCAAGCAGGGCGAGAGTCGAAGATCAAGATCAAACGGGAACTAGGAAGATTATTTAAACTTGTGTTTCCCAAGATGCACACAAAAGACTTGGGAAGCATGATGTGCGAACAGATTGATAAGAATATTTTACAGGATTTAAGAGGGTATTATTAATGATTCTAGGAATCTCAGGACGCAAGCAAGCAGGTAAGAATACTACTGCTAATATTCTACATGGAATGATTCTTAAAGAGCAGGGGTTCGTCAACGATTGGAGTATTGGTGCTAATGGTCAGTTGATGATAGATAGCTCTGATGCAGATGGTTGGGGCGAGTTTGATGTTACACGCCAAGATGAACAGTTTGCAGAGTGGGCTGAACACAATATGTGGCCGTATGTCAAAATCTACAGCTTTGCAGATCATCTTAAATGGATTTGCGTCAAGTTGTTTGATATTCCATTTGAATGTGTGTACGGCACAGACGAACAGAAGAACCAATTGCAAGAGCATCTACTGTGGGAAAATATGCCGGGAGATACTAGCGATATTGGTCCCAACGGTAAGATATGTCATCATAAGGGACCAATGACCGCTCGCCAGTTCATGCAATTCTTTGGCACAGACGTTATGCGTAAAATATACGAACCAATCTGGGTCAACGCTTGCATCAAGAAAATACAACAAGAACAATCGGGACTGGCAATTATTGCAGACGTTCGCTTCCCTAACGAGGCGAAAGCTATTGAACAAGCCGGTGGCAAGGTTGTGAGATTAACACGCGAGGTTCACGAGGATAACCATTCGAGCGAAGTAGCTCTGGATGACTACCCCTTCACAGATTATATTGACAATAAAATTGAAAGCATCGACGTTCTGATGGTGAAGGTTAAACAATTTTACCGTAGCCTAAAGGAACAAAATGTTAGTTACCTATGTTAGAAGTTCATCATATAACAATTATGATTTTTGCCAAATGCAGTATTTCCTGACCTATAATCTAGGTTGGAGAGGTTCTAGCGGCAAACGAGCAGATATGGGAACTATGGCCCACAAGGTCATGGAGATTCTCGCTGGACTTAAAAAGTTTCAGCAGGACAATCCTCGTAGAAAATGGCTAGAGATTGTAGATGATAAGTGTGGCAAAGTCAGGGTTAGCAAGGATGATCTCTACACTGACGCTTTTGTAGACGAATTGATCGCCAGATCCATCAAGGATTACGGCGAAACATCTGCCCATAAATTCTACCGCAAAGAGCGACAGGAAGTAAAAGACACAGTATACACTTTCCTTACTCACAATGACGGTCAATTTGACCCTAGACAAAGAAATGTATACTATCCAGAGCCGCACTTCGACCTGCCAATCGAGGAAGATTGGGCAAAGTTCGACTTTGTAGACGCAAACGGCAACACCCAAAAAGGGCAGTTGGCTATCAAGGGGACGATTGACCTCGTTACACTTCTTGACGAAGATACGATTGAGGTGGTTGACTGGAAAAGCGGTCGTCGTCTAAATTGGGCTAGTGGCGAAGAAAAAACCTACGAAAAAATGATGAATGACCCACAGTTATTGCTCTATTTCTACGCTATGTCCAAGATGTTTCCCGATTTCCCCAATAGAATTATGAGTATTTTCTTCTATAAAGACACTGAGGGGGAACCAGATCCTACACCGTATAGCTTCTGTTTTACCAAGGAAGATGAAGATAGATTTCTAGGTATGCTGAAAAAGCGGGTAGAAGAAATTAGACAAAATACCAATCCATCTGTATTAGATCCAACTAGAACTGACTTTAGATGTAAATATTTATGTCATTTTTGCAAGAACAGCTTTGAAGGCGAGACGGATAATATGTGTATAACTATAGAGAAGGAATTAGTTCAGCTTGGAATGGATGAGGTGGTGAAGAAACGTACTGCACCTGACTTTAATATTGGATTCTATGAGGCACCCGGATAATGAAAAGAAGAGAATTTCTAAAGGTTTCTGCCGCTACGAGTTTAGCCGCCGTAGCGGGTTTACAGTCTGAATGTGTCTCCAAAGAGGTAGAAAAGCCTCTCTTCGATTACGGAGAGATTTATTGCTCTCCAGAAGTAATGGAGGACATAAAGAAATGGGGTGTAGACAAGGTAGATGAGCAAACTAAAAAAGAAATATTAGCAGAAGAGCCACAAGCAAAAGATCTAAATGAGAACAGATACTACAATCCTCACTGGAATGTAAACGGTAGTTGGGGCAAGGCCAATAGCAGATCTGTATTAATATCACATCTTAGCGGACCTAATCATGGATTCAAGCTATCCAGATTAAATCAATTATCTACAGACGAATTACAAAAATTACACGATGACGACCATGATAGTCGTAGAAGGTGGAGAAGATGAAAAGACGAGATTTTATTAAACTAGGAGTGGGAACATATGCGTTGGGAAACGTTACAGCATCTATCGCAGATGATAGGTCAAAAGACGATCCTGCTGTTTTGTTTCTTTTTCTTAATGGTGGTGCTAGTCACATTGAAACTTTTAACCCTATTCCTCTGGCTCCTGCGGATCGAAGGTCTACTACGGGTTCTATAAAGACAAATGTAACTGGTGTAGAAATTGGCGGTCTGTTTAAAGAACTAGCAAAACGAACAGATAAGATCGTAATTCCTAGAGCATTTGGTCACAGAGATCAAAACCATGCATCTTCCGTACACTGGGTAGTGACTGGTGAGGCCAATTTTGGTGCTGGCACAAGCTCCAAGTGGCCTAGTCATGGCAGTATGATGAGCGTACACCACGGTGTCAATACTGCTGATGGATTGCCCACATATATCAAGATTGGTGGATTCCAGCACGACGATGCAGCTTGGTTGGGCGGTAAGTATATGGGATTCGATGCCACCAGAGAGGGGCGTAAAGACCTACAGCTTCTTGGTAACAGCGACCGTTTCAAAATGAGACTGAGGGTTTTAGACACTGTTGATCGAGGATTCAAGGCTAGAAACCAGCAGATAGCAAAAGACTGGCAGGATCTTAAAAACCAATCAGTAGATATTATTCTTGGTAATGCTTCCAAGGCTTTTAGGGTTGAGGAAGACAGAGATTATGACAACTTCAAGGGCGATTCTCTTGGGACTGATGCACTCACTGCGATTAGACTGTTAGAAGCTGGCTCTAAGTTTGTGACACTCAGCTATGGCGGCTGGGATATGCACAACAATATTGTTGGCGGATTACAGAATAGACAGACCGTCCTTGACACATACCTTGCTAAGATTATGGACACTCTAGAACAAAGGGGAATGTATGAGCGTGTTATGCTTGTTGTTACTTCTGAATTTGGTCGTACTCCAAAGGTTAACCAAAATGCAGGTCGCGACCATTTCGGAAAACTCGCACCGCTAATGATTAGCTGCGGAAGCTATGAAATGGGACGAACTGTCGGCACTACCAATGCAAATGCCGACGATTTCGACCAAGGCAGAACAACGCCAGAAGACTTGGCTTGGACTATTTTTGACCACTTAAACATGCCTAAAAATACAAGGTATACCGCAACGGATGGTAGACCACACAATATCGTTAAAGAAGACTCTAAAAACATCTTGAAGGAGATTGTATAATGCCTTTACCAGAAAAGCGTGACGGTGAAAAGCCGGGACAGTTTATTGCTCGTTGTATGAGCGATCCTAAAATCAACGAAGAATATCCAGATCAGAAGCAGCGTACAGCAGTATGTATGAGCAAAGCCTGTGAAGGCATGTCTTATATCGAAGCTGCTGACTTTCAGATAAACTTTGAAGAATATGGATTTACAGAAGAGCTTACAGAAGATAACTGGTACTGCCCTGCGGAAGCAGAGTACGAAACGGATATTGACTGGAATGAGCCTACAGAAGAGTGGGACATTTCAGAAGCCAAGCCCGGACTCTGGGAAAATATTCGCAAAAAGAAAGAACGTGAAGGTAAGAACTATAAGCCAGCAAAGAAGGGTGACAAAGATCGACCTGATCCAGAGGCTTGGAAGAAAGCACAATCGTTATGGAAGCAAACTATTGCTGAATACGATGAAGGTCAAATGCAGCGTGAACAACTAATGAAGATGCACCATCAGCTTATGGAGATTGAAGAAAAGCTAGAAGGTGTTAAGTTTGAAGATTGGACTAAAGACATGATCTCTAAGTCTGAAATTTATATTCAAAATATTTATGATTTTGTAGAGGCTAGGAAGCCAGAAGAATCATATGCTGGATATAAGTATGAAGACCCTAAGACTGGAGAAGTGTACGAATATCAGCGTAAGGGTATCTATCGTAAGAATGGTCGCACTCTTGTTCCTGCTCGTGCTGCGGAATACCAAGGTCGCAAAGTTCAGCTTGGCAAACCTTTCCGTACTCCGAAAGGACCAAAGAAGTTTAGCGTTTATGTGAAGAACCCCAAAGGCAACGTTGTCAAGGTCAACTTTGGCGATCCTAACATGAAGATCAAGAAGTCTGATCCCGCTCGTCGCAAATCGTTCCGAGCTAGACACAACTGCGATAATCCGGGTCCACGCCACAAGGCGAGATACTAGAGTTGCCGTAAATGGTAAGGTACACAAGGAACTTTACAGATCATTCATCAAAGGATTTTATCAAAGTATTTCCAAAGCTGTTTGAGAAAAGGGAGCACCCTATCAACTTCCTAGAAATTGGATGCTTTGAAGGTAGAACATCTAGGTGGATCATAGAGAATATGTTAACCCATCCTGACGACACACTTGTTTGTGTCGATTGGTGGAAAGATCAAAAACTCTATGATCTTTTCCTAGAAAACATGAGTGGTCTTGAAAGTAAATTTCTTTCGTTTAGAGGAAAATCAGAAGATATTCTTCCAACCTTAGAAAGCAATTCCTTTCATGGTATCTATGTGGATGGTAGTCATGAAGCGGTAGATGTAATGAGTGACGCCATCCAATCATTCAGGCTTATTAAAAGGGGTTGTGTAATTTTGTTTGACGATTACCTATGGGAGAATAATAATAGTGGCCGAAGGCACAAGATGCCAAAAGTGGCAATTGATTGTTTTGTTGAAATGACTAAAGGGTGGGCTACAGAAGTTGTTTTTAAAAATTATAGGCTTGCAGTGAGGAAAAATGAAAGATAAGGATTTTTCTAAATGTCAATGTCCACAGGCGGGATGGTGCGATCTTCTTAAAAAAGAAATGACCGCCACCCCTCCTAATTGGCAGTGGTGTCAAAGACTGACAGAAGAAGAAAGAAAAAAATATCACGACAAGGTTAACGGAAAAGTGAGAACTATACGTAAAGCTATAAAAGCAGGTTCAGTAGACGTTGTAAACTTTGTTGATGATATTCCTACCCCAAAAAGCGATTACGCAGTTTGTGTAATTCCAGCAAATGACTCAGCAATGAATCTCTTGGAAGCTACACGTAGTAATATTCAAAACTATGCAAAAAAATGCAATGCCGATTACGTTGAATTGATAGGAGATCAAATACCAGAGTTTCCCATATCAAATAAATTTAGATTACAACAAGTCACTCAAAGATATAAGAAGACACTCTTCGTTGATTGTGACATTGTAATAAAAGAGTCTGCACCCGATATATTCAAAATAACGCCAAATAATAAGATTTCTGCTTTTGATGAATTTGAAGTCTATCTAAAAAACCATAGGGGTGTTTACTGGATCAATGAAACCATGCATTTGATCTCTAAGAAACTTGGGGTTTCATATAGAAAAAACACAATGCTAAACAGTGGGTTTATGGTTATCCCCAAATCTTGCTCTCATTATTATTCTCAGCCTGAGATTCCCTACCCACGCCATTGGTGCTTTGACCAAATGTGGTTGACACTAAACACTCCCGCAAAAAAAATTAATAAATTGGGCAGAGAATGGAATAATGTTTTTGATGGGGCAGATTTTTGGAAACGATTTGAAGAAAGTTATGTTACACATTTTAACAATATGCAGGATGAGGAATCATTTCATCCAGAGTCTAGAAAAACTGCACTGTCTTCACTTTCAAAAAACACAGATATTACAGAGTTTGAATTAAAGACTAGATCAATTCAAAAAGTAGAAGAGTATGATCTTCCAGAAAACATGGACGAAGTAGAAATTGTATCTGTTCATTTCAATCCTACTAAGTCCGACAGTCTAAGAAGAACAAACGATTTATTTTTAAAGGGATTAAAGAATGTCGCCCCGTTCATCAAGTGTTATGAAATTTTATTTGACGATCAGGAGCAAGAAATAGAAGGCTCAATAATCATCAGAGGCTCCCTAGAAAAAAATTGTTTGTGGCAAAAAGAAGCATTACTTAATGTTGCAATAAATAGCGTTGGCGAATCAAAAAAATATTTTATTTGGCTAGACCATGATATAATGTTTCTGAAAAAGGATTGGCTCAAGGAAGCTATAAATAAACTTAGTTCAGGATTTGATTTCTGCCAATTATTTTCAGAACTTGGTTGGGCCGATAAAACTGGAGACGTGCATCTTTCTAAAGTCGGAAGACTTGCGAAATTGAGAGATTGCGAGAGGTATGATGAATGGGATAATGAGGACATTCACTTCAATGCTCATGGGAACCCCGGACTTTGTTGGGCCGCTAGGGTTGACTCTCTAAAAAGAATGGGAGACAATCCATTTCCAAACGCTGTTGTTGGCAGTGGAGACGAATACTTTTGCATGGGCGTAACCAGAACAACAAAAGAAGGTATGAGTATGATGAGTGGACTCATGAGGAATCTTATAGCGAATGCTTACCTCAGAGAAAACAAACTCAAATCGTTGGAAGGTGTAACCCAGCTTCAAAAATATATAGATTTCATGACTGAAAAAGTAAATGATATGTCTAAGTATTTGTTTAATTCGACGGTTATTGATGGGGCAGTTTACCATTTCTGGCATGGTGACAACAAAAACAGGCAATATGGATCAAGACACAGCATCATACAAAAGTGTGATTTAAACTTATACGAGGATGTTTTCATAAACGAAGATGGTATCTTTGAGTTGGTAGAGAATAAATATGAAGCATCAAAAAGATTTTATAAGTTTTTCCTAGATAGAAAAGAGGATTAGTAATGAAGATCAGTGCGTATGTTTTAAATACAATGCCAAAGACGTATCAGTGGCACTTAGACTCTTTGTCTGGTCAGTATAGGTACTTTGCCAAAGAGGGAATAAAACTCAATGTATTAGATGATAAAAATTACCGAGTGAAAGCCCTGATTGACTGCTGTGATTACAAAATGCCCAAACACACTTTGAACCCAATGTTAAGAAAAATCATTAGATTTTATGACTTCTTAGATTCTGGTGATGATTACGGAGTGATGATTGATTTGGACACGATGATTATAGAGGGGAAATCTTCTAAGAACATCAGAGAATTTTGCGATGGAAATATTTACATAAATCACAACACGCTAGAATATGAAAATAGGAAAAAATGGATGGCACTACCTTGGGTTCAGCAACCTTGGAGCGAAAGAACAAGACTCTGTATCCATCAAACATTTACTGATTTTGTAAAAACCGATTACCCAAAAGACTACTTCTTCAATACCGGTTTCTCTTTTCTCTCCAGAGAATTTTGTGAATTTGTCGTACAAAGGTTAGAAGATTTAGGAGTATCTCCTGTAACCAAGTCTGGAATAAAAAATTTAATTAACTTAAATAAGGATACACTGCCGAGATTTGAAATGATGGGGTGGGAAAATGCACACTTCACAATTCATGATGAACACCTGCTAGAGCTTGCTATTAACACGGTGCCAAATACTCATGAAATATATAAGAAAATAAAAAGGTCGGATAAAGAGCTATGTTGTGAGTCCTATCAAATAAGGAGAAATAATGATCCACGCGATCTGAATTTCGGCACACTGTCAAAATTTACAAAGCACACATTTTTTCACTTTATAGCATGTAAGGATGATTCAGTTATGGACAATATATTTAGGATAAATCAATGAAAACAGAGATGTATACAAGTAGATCAGATATGTATTTATATCATGTTCCCAATGGGGAATAGGAATAGAACTTGGTGTTGCTAGGGGTGAAAATGCAACAGATCTTTTGCAAAACACTATACCTAGAAGGTTATGGGATATAGGAGTTTTAGCTCCAGTTATCGAGTCTATCCAACGTGGAGAAATGGAACTAGAGGCAATATCGGTAGAAACATTTCCATCTTTCTTATGTAGGAATAAAAAATGATTTTGTACACAGGTGGCACATACGATTTATTTCATTATGGTCATGTTAATTTCTTGCAACACTGTGCAAAAATATCAGACGAGGTTGTGGTGTCGCTAAACACAGACGAGTTTGTTTCTGAGTTTAAGCGTCCACCAATCATGTCTTATAGTGAGCGAGAACGTAGTTTACTTGGTTGTCAGTATGTAGATAGAGTAATACCTAACGTCGGAGGCTCTGACAGTAAGCCCGCCATTTTATCAGTGAACCCAGATATTATAGCGATTGGTGACGACTGGGCGAGGAAAAATTACATGGATCAAATGCAATTTACTCAAGAGTGGTTGACAGAAAATGAAATACTTTTAGTGTACCTTCCCTACACCAAAGAGATATCAACCACAGAAATTTTGAAAAGAATTGAAAAAAGACTTGCAAAATAGCCTTTCGTAGACTATAATAGGGTGAAGGACGATTGAATGGCAAATATTGAAAGGAAAAACTATGAAGTGGTTCCCGCTACTGAACTACACCCACTATTCGCTACAATACGGCTTTTCCAAGCCAAATGAGCTTGCTAAGAAATGCAAGCAGAATTCTTACCCTGCATGTGGCATCGCTGATTACAAAACAATCAGTGGTGCTGTATCTTTCTACAAAGCCTGCATCGACAATGATATCAAACCTATCATTGGTTGTTCTTTCGATGGCTTTGCTCTCTTTGCCAAAAACCATGCAGGATGGCTGAACCTCATCGAGATTGTTTCTACAATTGATGCAGATGGTAATGAGGATCGAGGCACTATGGTTCGCCTAGCACGACAGGGCAACCTTATTTGCGTTGCCAAGTCTGAGGCTCTGTCTCCCGTCACAGGTGATGACTTCTACATATGGTCTGACTCTTTTGCTAAGAGTAATTATACAAACAAAGACCAAGCAGAGTTGCACAGGATTGTACTTTGCGGTAAGCTAAAAACCACACTAAACAAAGTAAGAAAGAACGGACTATCAGAAACAGATAGTCAGTATGGTGTATTCTTTGAGTCAGACGATTTCTACATTAAAGATAAACTAGAGTCATCCAAGTTAGTTGTAGACGACCCACGCATGGAAGACTTTGAGGAAATATTTAATAAGTGTGAGAATTACAATATCCTGAGCAAGCCAATGTTGCCAGTCTTTGAGACTCCGAACGGACAGTCAGAGAAGGATTACTTGCGGGAACTGGCAAGAGATGGCTGGAAAAAACTTCTTGGTGATAAAGTCACCGGCCAAGAGGAACGTCAGGTATACGGTGACCGTTTTAGAAAAGAGTTTTCCGTTATTGAAAAAGCAAATCTGTTTGGGTATTTCCTCATCGTTTGGGACATTTTAAATTGGTGTCGCGAACAAGGATGGATGGTTGGACCCGGACGAGGTTCTGCTGCTGGATGCCTTATCTCTTATCTAATTGGTATCACACAGATTGACCCTATCGAGTTTGATCTGCTGTTCGAGCGATTCTACAACGAGGGTCGTAATACCGATGACCATATATCTTTACCCGATATTGACATGGACGTTCCCGGAAATAAGCGTGATGAAATTGTAGCCAGACTAAAAGAAACATACGGTGCTGACAACGTTAGTCAGATGCTCACATTTGGTAGACTGCAAGGGCGAAGTGCGATGAAAGAGGTTCTTCGCGTGAATGACGCTTGCGGCTTCGCAGAAATGAACGAGATCACAAAATACATTCCAGACGAAGCTGCCATCTCTGACCAGCTAAGTGCTATGGATGAAGAAGATCGCTCTATCATCCGCTGGACACTACAGAATCGTGCAGACGACCTCATGGACTACTGTCATCTCGATGATGAGGGTAGGTTGCAGGGAGACTTTGCAGAATACTTCCAGCAGGCTATTGATATTGAAGGAACGTTTAAGACACAGGGAAAACACGCTGCTGGCGTTGTTATCTCTGCCGAACCACTATACAAAGTTTGCCCTATGGTAAACCAAAAGAGTGGCGGCGAGAAGATTGCGGGATTGGAAATGAACGATCTAGAAGCACTAGGTCACGTTAAGTTTGACCTTCTTGGCTTAAATCTCTTGGATAAATTGATGTATATTGAGGAATTACTAGAAAAATCATCGCAATAGTATGCAAACTTTAACCTTTTAAAAGACAAATACAGAAAACTTTTTAAATCTAGAGAGGAAATAATTATGAATAAAGACCTCATTTTTTTCGACTTTGAGACTGGTGGACGTAATCCCCACAAGTGTCAACCTACACAGATTGCTGCTATCGCACTTGACGGTAGGAACTTTAGACTCAAGGGACAATTCAATAGTCTCATGCGTCCTATTATCGACGACGAGAAAGCAATCAAAGCTGGCGTTGACCCGCTAGAAGAAGGTGCTTTAAAGGTCACTGGTCAGACCAGAGAGAAACTTGCCAAGGCACCACTTCCAAAAGGTGTATGGAAGAAGTTCTGTGCGTTTGTGGATAAATATAACTGGAAAGGTACATCATTCTTTGCACCCATTCCATGTGGATTTAATATCCTTGGTTATGATATGCACATCGTAAATAGATTGTGTAAAGAATACGGCCCATACGATGATAAACGTCAGTGCCAGAAACTCTTTCATCAGATTTATAAAATTGACGTAATGGACGATGTGTGGCTGTGGACAGAGGGAGACCCAAATGTTAAGTCTATTAGTATGGATAGCTTGCGAGAAAGAATGGGACTGTCCAGTGAAAACGCTCACGACGCTCTCCAAGACGTTAAGGATACAGCCAATATCTTCATCAAGTTGCAAAAGTCTCGTCGAGTAGTCTACCGGAACATGAAGTTTGAAAAGGCGTTTGCAGATGGCAACCTCTTTATCAACTAAGGTCTGCACCAAGTGCGACCAAGAAAAACCACTGCACGATCTAATCTAGGAGCGAAGATGAAAACTTTATTAACCGTCGTTTTCTGTGTAATCAGTTGTGCCTCTTGCTATGCTCAAGAGATCAGCTTGGGTTACACCAAAGAGTCGTTGTTCCCCGTATACCAAATCGGCGGGTACAAAGTATTCCCTGTGGGATACAATCCGTCAGCGCCGGGAACAGACCCTCATGGAACCCCAGCAAACCACTTTCCGTGGTTGCATCCGGGGGGATCGCCCGATGGGGCGGATGAGTCACAGTTCTGGTCTGTCAAGGAACTGAAACTCCCTTCACCAATCGTCGTCCGTAGGTCAGTTATGGAGACACCAGATTGGTATACTGCAATGAGTGACAGAGGATATTCTTGGACCTATCCAGTCGGAACGGTGGCAACACTAAAGTTCTTCGACAAAGAATTAGGTGAGTTCTCGCACCACATTTCAACGAAGGTCAGAGAAGGAAATGGGATTGATTGTTGGGAAGGTGAAGAAATCCTCTTGACAAAGAGGGTGCCCGTATGGTATAATTCACCTGACAACTGCACTGATTGCCATCAAGATGTTGGGCGACACGCCCGATCACTTGAGCCGAAGCGACACAACTACTACTTTTGGAACCGTGGTAGCGATGGTCGTTTCAGTTGGCACCCATTCAAAGACACAGATCGCACCCAAAGGGTAGGTCAGCGTGTCGAAATTCGAGATAGCAGGGAAATCATTTTTCGCAAGTAGGAAAGCATGAGAAACATTGATCTGAATGATAGGAAAACGTGGCAGCTTTACAAGGAAGGGTTGACCAAAGGACTATTTCAGCTTGAGAGTAACCTTGGTCGTGCATGGTCCAAAAGAGTTGCACCGGAAAACCTTGAAGAACTAGCGGCATTGATCGCTATCATCAGGCCCGGAACGTTGAAAGCGGTTAGCGAGGGCAAGTCTATGACTCAGCACTTCGTAGACCGTAAACATAAAAGAGAAGATGTTGTATACCTCGATCCTAGTCTAGAAGAAATTCTAAAGACTACACATGGTGTACTCGTGTACCAAGAGCAAGCTATGCTCATCGCAGTCAAAGCTGCGGGGTTCAATGAGATGGAGGCAGACAATCTTCGTAAAGCTATTGGTAAAAAGAAAGCGTCTCTCATGGCTGAGATTCGTGGACAATTCATCGAGGGCTGTGAAAAGGTTGGACTTGTAGATCAAGACACTGCAAACCAGATTTTTGACTGGATTGAAAAGTCGTCTCGTTATTCGTTCAACAAGTCTCACGCCGTTGCCTACGCACTCGATTCGTACTGGTCTGCGTACTACAAGGCGAACTACACAAAAGAGTTCTTCTTGTCCTACCTATACTATGCGAATGAAAAGCAAGATCCTCATCAGGAAATCTATGAGCTAGTAAACGAAGCTAAACTATTCAATATACTAGTAAAGACTCCTAAACTAAGTAGGTTCTCTGAGAAGTTTGCCATCTTTGGTGATGACATTCAGTTTGGAGTTCGTGACGTTAAAGGTCTCACAGGTGTAACTGGCGAGAAGGTCTTGAAGGCTATTGGTGATGCTACAGAAGAATTGGGCAAACATCCCGACGAGTTTACTTGGATGGATGTACTTATTTACATCGCCCCCAAGATTACATCTACGGCTTTCAAGGCACTTGCTGGCATTGGATTCTTTTCCACAAAGAAAACTGGTGTCACCAGAAATCAAGCCCTGTACGAATATCTCATCTGGCGTGAACTAACAAAGGCAGAAGTTAAATGGGTAACAGAGAATTACCCTAAAAAGAAGTGGTCAAAACTACAGGATTGTTTCAAAGATCTGTCTCCTACCAAGAAGATGGGCGGTGGTTGCAGTAATGCCAATCGTAGTCAGATTGTGTACGGTGAGATTGAGATGCTAAAAAATCCACCATACGATATGTCTGATGAGCCGCAGTGGGTTATCGCAGAAGAAGTCAAACTCTTGGGTTGCCCAGTGTCGTATCAGTATACAGATGCTATCGACGCATCAATCGCCAATACTACATGTCAAGAAGTAGCCAACGGTAAGTTTGGTAAGGATATTTGCATTGTAGCGAATGTCCAACGTGTAGCTAATCATAAGATCAACAAGAAGGATAGCAAGCAAAAGGGCCGGATCATGTCGTTCCTGACAATCGAAGATGCCACTTGCTCTCTAGACAATGTTATCGTTTTCCCGGACGCAAGAGACAAGTACCAGTTCGTTTTGTATGAAGGTGCCAACCTTATGCTCTGCGGTGAGATTGAAAAAGATAATTCGTTTATTGTTGAGAAAATTCACGAAATCTAGTTGTAAAAAACCGACTAGTGGACTATAATAAGGAGTACACATGAACCATTGTATTTTTTCGGGGTATCTATTGTTTGATCCAGCCGAAGGGTTAGAATCTGGCACAAAAGATGTTTACACCCCATCCGTTTGCACATTTAAGCTGGTGACATACGAGTACACAAGAAACAAGCGTGGTGATAAGAAGCGTTATCCAACGACTGTAACCTTTCAAGCCTTTGATACTGGTGCAGATACCATCGCTAAACTAGGAAAGAAGGGAATGAAAATGACCGTACACGCTTCTGCCAGAAACGGTGTCATGAAAACCGACTCTCGTGACGATATTATTTTTAGAGTTAATCAATTCGACTTTGGATGTTTGGACAAGGAATAAAATGAGAAAGAAACGAATTCTGTTCTGTAGCGAAGCTACTTTCCTGAACACTGGATACGCGACCTATACTCGTGAAATTTTGAATTACTTGCACTCTACTGGAAAGTATGAGCTTGCAGAAATGGCAGCTTACGGTCAACGAAATGACCCAAGGGCAGCAAATATTCCTTGGAAGTTTTACGGTGTTCAGCCAAACACAGACTGCGAACCAAAAGCCAGTCAGGAAGAACTTCAGGCATTTGGGGCATCTGCTACAAATCAATTTGGAGAATGGATCTTTGAGCATGTTTGCTTGGATTTCTTGCCTGACATCGTATGCGATATTCGAGACTTTTGGATGCTAGACTTTGCAGAGAGAAGTCCTTTTAGACCCTATTTCGATTGGGTAATCATGCCAACGGTCGATGCTAGACCACAAGCACGACAGTGGATTTCAACATATGCTGGTGCTGATGCTTGTCTAACATACTCTGATTGGGCCGGAACTGTACTTGCAGATCAGTCTGGTGGTAAGATCAAGTATCATGGATCTTCACCACCTTCTGCCCATCCAGCATATCACCCCATTGAGGACAAGAAAGCACACAAGCTATCTATGGGGATTGACCCAGAATATAAAATCATTGGAACTGTTATGCGTAATCAACGACGTAAACTGTATCCAGATTTGTTTGAAGCATTTAGGAAATTCTTAGATAAGTCGGAAAGCAAGAAGTATTATCTTTATTGTCATACTTCTTATCCTGATCTTGGTTGGGATATTCCAGAGTTGATCTTGCAAAACAACCTGTCTTCACATGTCTTGTTTACCTATATCTGTCCTGAGACAAAAAAGCCATTCCCATCATTGTTTAAGGGTGCCGTGGCACAGTCTCCATATACTGGAAAATGGGGCTCTACTCTATCAAACGTAAAGAATGGTGCATCTTACGAGGATCTTTCTCGAATCCAGAACCTCTTTGACCTTTACACTCAATATGCTAACTGTGAAGGTTTTGGATTGCCCTATGTAGAAGCTGCCGCCTGTGGTGTCCCAGTGTGCGGAACTGACTACTCTGCTATGGAGAGTGAGATTCGTAAACTGCAAGGTCATCCTATTAAACCGGCTGCACTTTATAAAGAATTAGAGACTGGTTGTCTTCGTGCTGTTCCAGATAATGATGCAGCAGCGGAATATTTCCGTCACTTCTTTGAAGATAAAACTGATGAGGAACGTGCCGCAGAAGGTGAGCGGACAAGGAAGAACTTTGAAAAGCACTTTCAGTGGCACCTTAGTGGAAACAAGTGGGAGCGAATCTTTGACGCTACTCCTATTAGACCTATTGAGCAAACTTGGGCTTCGCCTCCAAGGATTCTAGACCCCGCAGGTAAGATTCCAAATGACCAACTGGGGAATGTAAGTCCAACTATGCAGGCTCAGTACCTTATCCAAAATGTTCTGAGAGACCCATCAAGGGCAGGAACATTTTTTGAATCTAGAATGATTAGAGACTTAACTTACAAATCGTCTACGGGTTCAACTGGCGGTATGTATTTTAATGAATCTAGTCAGGCATTTGATGGTACAAATCAGAGACAAGGTTTTGATTTTCATGTTGCTTACGATTCTATGGTAGCACAAAGGCACAGAATCAATAGCTGGGAACAAAAACGAATCGAGGTATTGAAAAATAAAGGAGTTATTAAATGAGAACAGTCGTAGTGACAGGATGTGCGGGATTACTGGGTTCGCACTTTAGCCGACATCTTTTAAGTAAAGGTTATAAGGTTATTGGAATTGATGACCTTAGCGGTGGATACTCAGACTATTTACCACAAGCACCTCCAGAGCAATTTGAATTCTGGCCCATCAATCTTTCTGACTCTTGGGCAAGTAAGGCTCTAAATAATATTTTCCATTTTAATGATGTAACGGCTTGTTTCCATTTTGCCGCCTATGCAGCGGAAGGATTGTCGCCCTTTATAAGACACTTCAATTACACAAATAATGTTTTAGCGAGTGTCAATGTTATTAATCAATGTATCGAGCATGATACGAAGATGATCTTTACATCTTCTATGGCTGTATACGGAAATCACTACCCACCATTTGTTGAGGATATGGGGCCAGCACCTATCGACCCTTATGGTATTGCAAAGTATAGCATTGAACAGGATATTAAAGTTGCACATCAGCAACACGGACTACGCTATAGCATTATTCGTCCGCACAATGTTGTTGGCATTTATCAGAATATCTGGGACAAGTACCGCAACGTTGCAGGCATTTTTATTCGTCGCGTCCTCGCTGGTGAACCAATGCTCATCTACGGAGATGGCGAACAGACTCGTGCGTTTTCTGACATCAAGTATTACATGAAACCTTTTGAGCAACTTATCGACGGACACGATAATGAACTTTTCAACATTGGTGCAGACAAGGCATATACCATCAACGAGCTTGCAAACACAGTTCAGCGTGTAGCTTGGAAGAATGGTTTTGAAGCAGAAAAGAAGCATGTAGAAGGTCGTCACGAAGCAAAACACGCCTTTTGTGACCACGCCAAAGCAAAAGAAATGCTGAACTTTAGCGACGACACCAATCTAGAAGAAACTGTTGATACAATGTTCAAGTGGGCTATGCAGCAACCAGAGCGAGAGCAAAAGAGAATGGAATACGAAGTCGAGAAGGGAATTTATGACTACTGGAAATAAATTGCAATTGCCAGATGTAGCTGTATTTACCTTTTGTTGGGGAACAGAGCATGTAGAGAAATCTCTCAGAGCCATGCTGATTGCGATGGATCAGGTAGACTTTAAACGTAGCGTCCTGATTACAGATAGCAGTAAAACAGATTTGTCGTTATTCGGTCAAGCTATTGACAGACACAAGATCGAAGTATGTGATATGAGTGTCGATCTCAATGACAACATGTCGAATGATGATAAGAATCGAGTAGGTTTTAATCAATCTTTTATTCAACAGACAAATAAGTACATTTTTGACGATTTCTGTTTGAATGTTCAGCATGATTCGACTATAATAGATATAGAAAAGTGGGACAACCGCTTTATGGACTATGACTATATCGGTGCTCCTTGGCCGATGCACATCATTCAAGCGAGCGATATGGTTGCTGGACGCATAGAAGAAATCCCGAACGTTGTTGGCAACGGAGGGTTTTCTTTGAGAACACGAGCATTTGTAGAGGAATCAGCAAAACTAGGATGGGAACACAAAAACGAAGACCTCAATATTTGTGTTTTCAATTATGACACTATGACCTCCGCAGGAATTAAGTTTGCACCACCAGAACTAGCAGCACAATTTTCTAAAGAACACCCAACACCATATGGTGGATTCAATAGAGACTTACTGTTTACTTACAATTCATTTGGTTTTCACGGTGAGTTTAATTCGGCGGGTATGGAATTCATTCAAGACTACGATTTAAAAGGAATGGTATGAAAGTTTTATACATTGGGTATTACAAAGAACATAGCGACTGGGGTAGAACTGCTAGGAACAATATTCTAGCCCTAGATTCTGCTGGTGTAGATGTAGCATGTCGGTCAGTTGTATTTGGCGTCGATCATACTCCAGAGGAAATGAGAAGATTTGAAGAAAAAGACATTGAAGATTGTGATGTGTGTATACAGCATGTATTCCCAGACCATATGCTTCCATCGTCTAAATTTAAGAAAAACATCGCTATTTTAGCAAATGAATTTGTTGAAGCTAAACACTCTACTATTATAGAAAAGCTAGATCGTTTCGATCAGGTTTGGGTTCCAAGTACATGGGCTGAAATTGCTTTTAAAAATACGCCTATCGAAGATAAGATCAAGCGAGTCCCATACGCATTTAATAAAGATAACTACAAAGCCACTACTAGTCCAGTAAATGGGGGAATTGAAACAAGAGATAAGTTCAAATTCTATACTATTATCAATAATAAGGGCGATGGAGTAGAAAGAGTATTGCGATGTTTCCATTCTGAGTTTGATGACACAGATAACGTTGTACTCTTGTTAGGTGTGGATGAATCGTGTAACAAGCAACTTATCGACCAGAAGATTGAAAAGGTAAAAACAGACTTAGGACTCAAGCCACAAGCATCCGATTACAGGAAAGACGTATTCGTTCCAAGAATAAGCGGGTCTCATGAGCCACTTCATGTTTTTGCAGATTGTTATGTTAGCTGTGGAACTCAAAGAACTTTGAACCTAGAAGAGTTTGATGCCTTCGCCTTTGGCAACACACCAATTATACCAAATGCAACAGACGCAGAGGCATACTTTGATGACTATGAATGCGTTGTATCATCTATCTATCAAACAAATACAAACCGATCAAAAATGTGGCCGGATTTGAACAATGGTAAGGACTACATTATCATACCTTGTGAAAAAGAAATGAAAGAGACGATGAGAAAATTGTACAGTGCTTGGTCAGAAAACCCAGTAATTTATAGTGTAAATAGAAAAAGAGAAGCATTTGAACGATTGGAAGTAATGTCGCTAGAAAGTGTAGGAAATTATATGAAGGAGAATCTAAATGCTTAAAGTTCACTCTTTGATTCAAAAAATGCAAAGGCCAAAAGACAAGCCTTATAACATCTTAACATTCAATACTCATGAGCGTTACCAGACTCAAGTCGCAAAGACTGGTCATAATTTTTACGCATTTAATTTTGATGGCGGGAAAGATTGGTTTACTGAACATGCACCCATGCCAAGTAATTACTATCAACTTCCCAAAAATTCTGTTTTTCCGGGTGTAACCTTTGACTTTATTTTTGTCAATAGTAAATTCGGACAATATCAAATTGCTTCACAAATTAACTCTTCTTTACAGTTGCCAGTATTGTGCTTGGAGCATACGTTGCCACATCTTAACTGGCCTGCGGAGCGTCTTCGGCAATTTCAGCAAATGCGTGGTGATATCAATATATTTATCACGGAATATTCTAAAAGTAAATGGGGTATTCCCGGTGAAGTGATTTACCACTCTATTGATGCAGAGTTATTTAAACCGTCTGATGTTGAACGTAAACCTCAAGTCCTAACCGTTGCTCACGACTTTATCAATCGTGACTATGCTTTAAATTTCAATGGTTGGAATAGGATTACAGATGGAATGAATAGAGTTGTAGTTGGAGAGACAGAAGGATTATCCAAGGCAGCAGCATCGGTGGATGAGTTGGTGAAGCAGTATCAAGAGTCTTTGGTTTATATTAATCCAAGCACTCTCAGTCCTGTGCCTACGTCCATGTTAGAGGCCATGTCATGCGGCTGTGCGGTCGTTTCTACAAATACGTGTGATATTCCAAATATTATTAAACACGGCGAGAACGGCTTCCTGAGCAACGATGAGGGCGAATTGAGAGGCTATATCGAAAAACTATTAGCTGATCCAGAACTAGCAAAGAAAATGGGCGAATCTGCCAGACAAACTATTCTAGAAAAGTTCTCAGAAGATAGGTTTATTAATGAGTGGAACACTATTTTTGACAAAACATATGGAGTAATTAGATGAAACTACAAATTATCAGACCAGAGCAAGACTCGATTGGTGGCTACGAGGTAGCAAAGATTACACAGCCTAACTCGCTTGAGTTGTCCCATGTTGTAGACAACTCTTGTGAATCTATTCTAGCAGCAGATTTAATGGATTCTTTCAGTTCTAATTCTGTGCAGCAGGTCTGTCAGGCGTTAGTATCCAAACTTAGGCTTGGCGGTGAAGTTTCTATTGGTGGAACAGACGTTAGATTTTTCTCTAAATTTCTGGCGAACGGTCTTCTTGATGTAGAGAGTGCGTGTCAAATTATTACCGCTGCATATTCCATGTCTACTTCTGATATGGTTGTAGAGGCACTGAAAAGTCTAGGGTTAGAAATTCTCACTGTGCATATGGATGGACTACACTATGAAGTCAAAGCAGTGAGGAAATAATGGATTGTAGCAAGTGTGTATTTAACATCACGGACGACGGACCACCAATGAGTGGCGGTCCTTACGGTGGTCGTCAAATTGGATGTGAAGTAGGCAGATTACAAAAGTTAATTGATAAGGGCAAAGCGGCCATGCCGCTTCCAGAAACCTCTTATGAATTGACCCAGTTTTGCAATATGTATAGGGAAGAAGAATGTGATGCAGATAAGCAAAGATACAATGTAATGCCTCTGTTTGGAATCGTTGTGTCTATTACGCCTGAAGATACACTTGAGGAACTCACTGAATTCTGTAGACATCTTGACTCCCTCGAATATCCAAAAGAGAAGTTGAAGATCGTGCTGTCAGTACCCTCTGGTCTAAAGTATGCAGAAGGCATACTGCATCTCTTTAATATGTTGAAGGTGAATTTTATCGCAGCAGAACTAGTGCTTCACTTGCATAACGAGGGTAATGTAAAAGACAATGAAACGTTTAAAAAATTGTTAGAAGCTACCTATTTTGTTAAGGTGGGTGTGAAAGACAGGTTTAACCTAGACGTTTTTCAGGTAATAGACGATCTACTTAATGACGAACTGAAACAATTGTGTTTTGTCGAAAATAATTCAATATGCATTGTGCTAAGGAGCGTTATTCAGCAAATATATTACAATTATGAGAGCTATGAAAAAGCTGTGGAGGGCTTGAAAACAATCTCTATGGAGCAGGATAAATATGAAAAAATCTAATCGCTTCATCACAAACGCTAAATCTAATAATTCTGGGGTGCTTAGAGATGAGAAGATAACTGTAATACTTCTAGCTGAAAATTATGGCTACAGGATGAAGTCTTACGGTCCCATCTCTTTGATAGAGTTTGAAGGTAAAACGTTATTAGAAAGACAAGTAGATGCGATTAGGTCTGTTTTTTTAGAGTCCGAAATAATTTTATGTTCAGGTTTTGAAACAAATAAAGTTTACCATTTTGTAAATTCTAAATTCCCAAGCAGTTATAATATTAGAATAGTAGAAAATCAAGTTTATTATCATTCGAATTGTTGTGAGGGTCTGAGATTATGTATGAACAATACGACCAATAACAAGATATTGGTATGTGGTGGCGGTGTAGTGCTGACACCAAGATTCTTGAAAAGTCTTAATCTTAGAAAGCCATCAATATTAACTCAGGCGGGAAAGAAAGAAGATACATTTGAGATAGGAGTTATACCAAACGATTCAAGATTAGAAAATATGTCTCTAGCGATTAAAGACAATGTGTGGACCGAACTTCTGTACTTGACAGGAGAGTCACTCGTAAAATCTTTCTACAACTTAATATCCAAAGCAGAACTTAAAAACAAATTTCTGTTTGAGGCTATAAATTCATGGAAGGGCAGAAGACAACTAAGTATTTTTGAAAACGATTCTGACCCAATATTTAAAATTGACAACATAAAAACTCTCAAAAGGATAAACAATGAAAATTTTGTTCCATAATTACTCAAGTTCAACCTCTACAGAGCCTCTTTACCTTCATAACGCACTGCAAAAGTGCGGAGTGGAGAGCGTTATTTGGGGCGATCCCAATATGAGTGCTTACGATGTTTTTGACACTACAAAGCCGGATGTATTTGTAACGCACTTCAAGACATTCAGTCAAGACATTTTTCAATACATGCAGCAGAATAGTGGCTGCTCTCTGGTGTTGAATGTGACTGGTGCATCTCAGTCGCAAATTGAATCTATCGAGAAAGAATTAGAGAAGGCGGGCATCAAGGTAGCTTTCTTGTTCACGAACAGTTCTGAGAATAAACTAAAAACAAAACTCAAGCTACACAGTCTTTTACCTGCGGCAGACCTGTTTAATCTTCCACCTCAACAAAATGTTAAATCTGTTTTGCCAGAAGCTGTGGTTTCTAATAAATTTGACGAAAATGTTGAGAATTATATTGGTGAAAAGGACGTTTTCAATCTATTATATATTACAGAGGGAGACAAGGACAGCAACTTCGACATAAGGGTAAATGTCAGAAACCTTTCCCAGCTTTACAAGGTGTATGACAAGATGTCTTTAGTTGGGGATAATGACTTGTGTTGCTCTCAGTTGTTCTTTGATATGGTGATGCATTGTAACAATCCAGTTATTAGAAGTTCGGACCAAGAAGTTTTCAATAAATTTTTGGGTAGTGTCTTCCAAGACACAGACCAGTATGAAGACGATTTACTGGGTGAAATTAAAAACCAAATCAAAGATAGGCATACGCCATTTCATAGAGCTTGGAGATTAATGAAATTCTTGGGTGACAAAGATGCGATGTCTAAAATTGACAACGTAAAAAATCAACTACCAACATTGATTAAGGATATGTAATGAAACTATTGGTACAATTTCCAACATACGGAAGAGCGGAGAAGTTCCTCCGTGTGTTGGACCAATACGTCGAGACGGTAAGTCCGCATCATGACGTATTTTTTAACATTAATTGTGATCTGAATGATTTAACTATGACAAGTGCTTATATCCAAGAGAGGATTAAGTTCATCTTGGGCAAGATGCCAAATGTGAGTGGCGTGGTTAATTATGATGAGAACACTAACAAGATCAGTGCAATCAATGACCATATCGACGAGCATGAATTTGATATCGTTATTTGTGCCAGCGACGACATGGTTCCCAAGGCTTGGGGTTGGGACAATGAGATCGCTATTGCTATGCAAGAACACTTTCCAGAACTAGACGGGTGTGTTCATTTTAACGATGGGAACACAGATGGGGAACTTATCACTTTTTCTATTCTTGGTAAAGCATTGTATGACCACTTTGGTTATATTTATCACCCAGACTACAAAAGCCTTTACTGCGATGATGAGTTCACGCAAGAGGTAAGACGTATGGGTAAAGAAAAGTATATCAATAAAGTCATTATCTCTCATGAGCATTGGAGTATTGAAGGTTCTGAGAATCATAATCAAGCAGACATCGCCGTTCAAAAAACTCTGCACTACTCTGGGCGAGATCAGCTTGTATTTAATAGGCGTAAAGAGATGGGTTTCCCTAAACAAAGGATAACAGATGACTAAAATCATATCATTTAGTTTGTGGGGACAAGATCCCAAATATACAATTGGTGCAATTAGAAATGCCGAGTTAGCCCCAGAAATTTATCCAGGTTGGACGTGTAGATTTTATACCGGAGAAGATGTTACGGATGAGATCAAATCTAAATTACTTGATCTCAAATCAGAGGTTATTGAGATGGGTGGGGCAGATTGGAACGGTATGTTCTGGAGATTCTTTGCCGCTGAAAACGCAGACATCATGATCTCAAGGGATACAGACTCTAGACTTGGAGAAAGAGAAAAAGCAGCAGTAGACGAATGGCTTGCTAGTGATAAAGACTTTCATATCATGCGTGATCACCCGTACCACAAAACAGAGATTCTTGGCGGGATGTGGGGTTGTAGGAATGGAATTCTGAAGGATGTTAAAGGTATGATTCAGGATTATGACACCAAGGAGTATCACAACAAATATCAAGTGGACCAAAATTTCTTGAGAGAGGTTGTTTGGCCTTTAGTGTGGGATAAATCGTGTGTGCATGATCCATATTTTAGTACAGGCCATGAATTCCCAACCGCGAGAGAGGACGCCCACGACTTTGTAGGAAACGTTTACGACGAAAATGAGGTGCCACAGTTTTGAATATCTTAATTATACAAGAAAACGGTCATCATGACCTAAACAGAAACTTTAGAGAGTGCTTTTGTCTCAAGCGTGGATTTGAGCATCATGGTGCTGAAGTAGAAATTTGGGGAAAGGGTCACGATGATTTCGATCCAAATCCAGACCAGCGAATGTACGACCAATACTTCAGTCACTTTGATTTGGTGTTCGCGATTGAAAACTGGGACTGGATGCCAGATATGAGCAAGGTAGACACTAAGAAATTTATCTGGGCAATTGACGCACACTGCAAGGGGCCGCGAGTCTACGAACAGTATGGATTTGACAAGGTTCTACATGCTTCCTCAGTATTTGCAGAGAAGGATTGTTGGCTTCCAAATTGCTACGACGACACTATTATTTACCCATTAGAAACAATGTATTACAAGAGCCACGGAATTGGTTTTTGTGGCAATGTTGCAAATAGGAAACCTTACATTGATATGTTGAAGGCTAACTTTCCACGTAAGTTCAGATTTGATGAATTTGTTATTGGGCCTAACATGGTCGAGGCAGTCAATTCCTACTTGGTGCATTGGAATGCTAATATCGGGGTAGATGTCAACTATAGAAATTTCGAGACAATGGGTTGCCATACAATGCTTCTGACCTCTGCACATCCAGCATATGGACCACTTGGAATTAAAGACGGAGTAAACTGTCTTACTTATAGCAATACAATGGAAATGGTTAACAAGGCAAGATACGCCCTTGATAATGATAACTACAGAGATGATATCGCCAGAGCGGGATATAATCTAGTGAAAAAACACCATACTTATAAAAACAGAGCACAAACAATTTTGGAGATGATATGAGAGTAGTTGGGCTTATGCTAGCCTCGAACAATGAGGAAAATGGCCGTTCTTACATGGATATGGTAACTGCCTGTAAAGAAACATGGATCGCAAACAGACACCCTAATGTAGAAGTTATCGCTACTTGGGGTAAAACATACCAACCTTACATTACAGAAAAAGTAAAGGAAGGAGAATGGATACTCACTCAAGAAAATGATCTTCTGATAAATACAGAGGAACAAAGGGAGAATCTACTTATCAAGACAATTAAGGGTATGGAATGTGCCCTATTGAAATACCCAGATTTGGACTATATTTTTAGACCAAACTGCGGTAGCTACGTAAAAACAGATTTGCTGTATGAATTTTTACAGGATAAACCAAGAGAAAAGTATTTCGGAGGTATACTTGGTAAGCACAAGGGTATTCCATTCATCTCTGGTGCATGTATGTTACTCAGTAGAGATGTTGTAGAATTGATAGTAAAAAATCAAGATAAAATCAACTTAGATGGTTGGAAAATGATGGACGATGTAAGTCTCGCCCAGTATCTTTATTCTGTAGGAATTGAGGGTACAGGAGACGGTCACAGGGTTATGGCTTCTAGCGAACAAGAACTAGAAGACTCTTGGGATAGGCATTGTTACCACTATTATTTCTGCCACACAATTAATCCAGAGTTAGTTCGTAAGACACACTTATTGTTTAGAGGATCTGCTAAATGAAGATTGACAGAATCATTACATCAATAAATGATAACCCAGATTATGTCTCTTTTGCACAATTTACGTGTTGGGCATGGCATAAACTAGGTTATAATGTAACGTTGAACATTGTTGGAGACCACACCGTTGACGTAGGAGAGACTGCTGACGTTGTGAACTGGGAAAATCTACCATATGTAGAGAGTAAAAAGCAATCCCAGTTTATTAGGATGTATAATGCAAGCACATATGGCGACGAAGTGTGCATGATTGCAGATATTGATATGGTCCCCTTGAGTGACGCACCTCTTATAGCTTATGGTTGGGTTCCAGAAGATCATCTGGCTCAATTTGGCTATGAGCATCCGGCCTTCCAAAGACATCCAGATATTGGAAAATGGCCCATGCATGGCACTGCTGGAAAGGGCAGTACGTTCAAGGAAATTATTAACCCAAACGATAAGAGTTTGGCATCTTGTGTTTCGGAATGGAACATTTCCATGCCAGACTATCGAGCGAGACCTATGATGAGTGGATATTTTTGCGATGAGTCGCTAATCAAATGTCTTCTAGATCAATGGTCTGGAAAAGATAGCAGGGTAAGCAAGATACGAAGAGAAGAATCTGGAGATTTTAAACAGCACGCAGATGGAGGCTATACTGTTTATGGAAGAATCGACAGAGAGAAATGGAAAACCCTAGAGGGTGAAAACCTACAAGACTATTTTGAAATTCATGGACCAAGACCCTTTACGGAAGAATGGTACGGTCCGGTTACTAAGCATTTAGAGGAGACTACGAAATGAGTTGGGAAGGTCATAGTCACAAAAAAGTCCTAGAGGCAATAATGAAATGCTGTGATATTAAGAGCGTATTTGAATTCGGTAGTGGGCTAGGTAGTACGCCTATATTTCTTGAGAGGTCTAGTGAAGTTCATAGTGTAGAAATGCAAAGCGAGGAATGGTTTCAAACAGTCCAAAAAGAACTAGGTCATAATGAGCATTTTAAATATGAAATTAAGATGGGGCCAATTGATGCTATCGTTTATTTTTCTAATCTAGGAAAGAGATACGATTTAGTTTTTGTTGATGGTCATGGATCAAGTAGGCCAGAATGTATAAATGAGGCGTTTAAGTTTACGAATATTGTTGTAACCCACGATACAGAAACACCAAGCTATGGTTGGTCGAGAATTGTAAAACCCGAAGGTTGGACTAGATTAGATTATATGCTTGAATCTCCTTGGACAACAATATTTTTCAATGAATCATTAGATGTGACTGAATTGATAAAGGAATTGAATATATGAAAATTTTGTTAACAGGTGGATCAGGATTTCTAGGAAAGAATATCGTAGGGTATTTCAATGTAGTGAATATCTGTGACGGTTCTTTGTGGAACTCACTTAGTGATGGTCCGGGCGGCACTGTATTAGAAGACAAATCTGAACTAAGCTACAATGTAATACCTATCAGTAGCAAGGTCTACGACCTTAGAGACAGCTATGCTTGTAAGAAAGCATTAGAATATTATACCCCCGACGTTGTTGTTCATGCTGCTGGTAGCGTGGGCGGTATCCTAGCCAACCGCGAGAACCCCGGCAAGTTTATGTACGACAATCTTGCTATGGGTATGAACATGATGGAGCGTACTCGACAATACCGAGATAAAACTCAGAAAGATGTAAAGTTTATCATGTTGGGTACAGTTTGTGCATATCCAAAGCACACACCGACACCATTCTTGGAAAGCTACCTATGGGAAGGTTATCCAGAGGAAACTAACGCACCTTATGGTATCGCTAAGAAGACTTTGATGAAGATGGGCGAGACTTATCATGAACAATATGGGATGAATATTGTTAATCTCATTCCTGTAAACATGTACGGCCCATACGATCATTTTAATCTCACAAGTAGCCATGTAATACCTGCCCTTATTTTGAAGTTTTATAACGCCATTAAAAACGGTGAACAAGAAGTAAATGTATGGGGCACAGGTAAAGCATCGCGAGAGTTTTTGTATGCTGGCGATTGTGCCAAAGCAATCCATTGTGCTATTCACAAAGATGTAGGGCCAGAGCCAATCAACATTGGAACTGGCAAAGAGATCACAATTCATGACCTAGTGGTTGAGATTGCAGAACAGATGGGTTATGAAGGGATGATTAAGTGGGAAACAGACAAACCTGATGGGCAACCTCGTCGTTGTCTAAACACCCATCAGGCTACTGAGAAGTTGAACTTTAGAGCTTCTACAGATTTACAAACTGGACTTAAACATACTATCGAATGGTTTTTAGAGGAGAACAAATAATGAATTTAGGATTTTTCGTACCTACTAGTGCTGGCACCCCACAAAATACAAAGATTTACAATTTTCTAAACAATTCAGTGGAAGACCTCACCTCTGCTTCTGTATTTTTCAACGACACTGGGTTTAATCCAGTAGCTCCTAGATTTGGAATGTTTGACTCTGCTGATATGTGGAGCTTTAGTGGCAACCTAATTTGTACCACAATAGATAACTTAAGAAGGGCAGTGTCAACTGTCAATAATATTAAACTTGCATATCTCTTTAGTTCCAGTGAAGATATAGAAAGAAACTTGTTTGACTTTGTTGGTATAGCACAGACATACAAGGTACTCGTAGATAACCTAGTAGACTATAACACGTTTTATAGACTAACAGGGCACAAGCCGGTTCTCGTAGAGGATTGGTCAGTCGATAAATTAAAGGAGATTTTTAATGGCTAGTTTTGACGATAAAGTTATTGACTTGTATAATGAGCAAAATAAAAGTACGTATGAGATTGCGAAACAACTGGACACTTACCCAAATAAGATTAGGCGAACACTAATTAAGCATGGGTATGAGTTGAAGGATAAAAGTGCGGCACAAAAAGCTGCACTAAAATCTGGTCGCAGTTCTCATCCTACTGCCGGTAAAAAAAGAACTGACGCTGAAAAGATCGCAATTAGTCAGAGTCTTGTAAACTACTGGGAGGAAATGAGCGACAAAGAGAAAGCTCGAAGAGTCAAGCAGGCAAAAGATAATTGGAAAAACATGTCTGCGAAACAAAAAGAAGAAATGCGATCTAAGGGTGTTGCTGCAATCAGAACTGCCGCAAAAGAAGGTTCTAAAATGGAGCGATGGGTAAAAGAGAAGCTAGAAGAAGCTGGTTTCTCGGTCAGGATGCATGTTTTAATAATTCCGGCAGAAAATCTGGAAATTGACTTGTATATTCCTGATTTGAAGACTATAATAGAGGTAGACGGGCCAAGTCATTTCTTGCCTATCTGGGGAGAGGAAAAGCTCCAGAAACAGGTAAATGCAGACTTAAGAAAGTCAGGTGCCCTGTTGAGTAAAGGATATGCAGTGATCCGTTTGAAGTCACTGGGACAGGAAAGTTTGGCGAAGCGTGAAGAGATGTTATCGTCTGTAGTAGATGAAGTAGTTAAGATCTCTAAAAAGTTTCCGCCAAAGAGTAAGCGTTTTATTGAGGTTGAATAATGAATGATGATTTGTTTGAGGGCGTTGCTCTTGAGACTCCACAAAATGTTGATACTAGTGTAAAGGATGAGATTGTGACAGAAGGACCAAGCCCTACTGATGTAGAGTGGAATGACTATGTTTTAGGGTTGTTTGACGAGAAGGAACTGTACGATGGGCGACCATTGTGTGCAGGATTAAGGAGAGTGGCAGAACTTCTGCTAGGAAGGATTGTCAGTAGTAGGCCAACTCAAGTATTTCCCCCCACAGAGGGGGATTCTATTGGTAGATCTACTGTTATCTGGGAAGTAGTGTTTGAAGATGGTAGTATATTTAGTGATGTGGCTGACTGCTGGGAAGGCAACACAGACGACACATTTTGCGTGTTTAACACCGCTACAGCAGCAACGAGGGCTGAAGGGCGTGCTTTAAGAAAGGCTCTTAGACTCAAGACTGTGGCCGCTGAAGAGATGACCAAGAAGAATACTGCTAGTATTGTACGTAGTATTAGCCAAACTAAAGCGATGGCGAATACAGATGGTGAGTACGATGACTCATCAAGAATGACTGATCCACAAGCTAGATTTATTGATGGCAAGTGTAAGCAGTTAAATATAGATGTGGAAGCATTTTTTAAGGAGGTATTCGATGCGAATGTAAAGCGTAAAGTAACGAAGAGTCAGGCCAGCGATGCTATTCAATTGTTGGGCGGTGATTATCAAAAAGACAAAAGTCTAATTACTAATTTCATGGGTTATAAGTCCGATTGGAGAGACTAAATATGAAGGTAAACTACCAAACTAGGAACGGTCGTCTAAGCGTTCAGCTTGAGGGCGACTCTCAGAAAGAGATTTTCGAGCAGATCTCACGTTTCCAAGAAGTGTTCGAAGAGACTGCATGTGGTAAATGTGACTCTGACAATATCCGCTTCGTTGTTAGAAATGTAGATGATAATCTATATTACGAGCTTCGTTGTGGCGATTGTGGAGCAAGGTTGTCCTTTGGTTCTCATAAGAAAGGGGGTGGTTTGTTTCCAAAACGTAAGGATGGTGACAATTGGCTACCTGACCGTGGTTGGGTAAAGTGGAATCCCAAGACTGAAAAGAACGAATAAAGGAGATCTAAATGAAGAAGGGTAGGCCGAAACCTACCCTTTTTCTTTTTACTTTACAAGGATCTGCTCCTTATAGGTACTCTAGAGTGAAATAAAGTCCGAAATCTGTTTTGCTCCCAATACTGTTTGGCGATGCACTCAAAGCAATATACCAGTCGTGACGATTAGCACGACAAGATTCACCAGATTGAGAAATGTAATTAAAGTGTGTGCCATCACCAGTTGCCAGAGGGTCATCTGACGATGTGTTTAAACCACTGGGTCCGGGTCCGGGTGTCATCACGTAATCTGCCATAGCAAACCCGTCAGCAAACTGTGTCCACTGGTGATCGTCTGCAACACCTCTAAATTTGAGTGGCCCGTTGTTTGCATCAAAATCTACACCAATAACTGGATGCGGGTGTCTAATTTCGTAAACTTGAGTTACAACACCGCTCGCGTGGTTATCAATGTTCTTACGGTCAAAAATTCTTAATTTGCAGTTCTGGACACGTACTGCGTCCGCATTTTCAAACCTAATATTCAGTGGTGCAGCAATATTTGGAATACCAGAAACTACACTGGCTGATGTCTCGCCCTGAATATAGGCAGTTGTGTCAGTCGAATACTTTAAATTAGAACATTTGATGCCAGAAGTGGTGCCATTTGCATCAGTAACATACGTAGAATCCTGATACTGGCTAACTGGGACAGAAATACCAAAACCTCCACCAAAGAACCCTAGACCCGATCCAGCGTCACTATTGATAAGGTCTGGCTGATTTCCAGTGCCCTCTGTATAGATATTTTCGTTATTTGCGTGAAATGTTATTGTCGCCATAGTTTTAATCTCCTTGTAAAGATTTACAATGTATTATACACATAAAATTGGTTTAGAGTAAGTTTATATCTTCAATTGAAATATATTGCTCATTAGCTTCCGCCACGTTGCTGCTATCGCCCCACGGAGTGTTGTTCAAGTTAGAGCCACAAGCAAACCAAGTCATAGTTATATCATTATGAAAATGGAAGAAAATGTCATATGAGCCATCGTCAGACTTGAGCAAATCAGGAATGACATATTGGACGGTCGCAGTGTCCTCAATAAACGCCAGTGGTTCTGCCGCATTACTGAACCCAGTAGAAATGTGTTTTGGTCCGGGTTCGTTGGCAGCGATCCTGTTTATTTCCTCACCATTTCTTTTTATAAGGAATGGTTTGTCATCATATTGAATACTATTTTGTAGTCCGGCAGAAACAAAATATCCATTGAAACCTTCGCCAGCACCAACAATAGGAGATATTATAAAACTAGGATTAAAGTTACCAATTAGATCTCCACTAGATGCTGTTTTGTTGACCGGAATACCAGATCCAAATCTTTCCACGCTCAATGCCGCGACAGAACCCCCATCGCCTATTGCTGTAACTCTCAAAATGATATCATTTTCAAATATGCCAACTGCGTCGTCTACGGAGAACCCTGTGCCATAATTGGTCACAATTAATTTTGATGCGTAGTCCCAAGCTGGCTTACCTTCAGCGTCTTCTTCTGCAACCATTTGGACACTATTAAAGAAAGGTATATTAGCAATAGGAATACCTAGTGTTTTTGCGTAGTACCTATAGGGCAATAATTTACCATTTCTTTTTGTGTCTACCAACCAATATTTTTCATCCATCAATGGTGGCGAAGGCTCTAGGGCAATCCCTTCTGCCGTAGCATCTTTGAAAACAAGACTATATGAGGCAAGTTCAACTGGTGCATAAGTTCCGCCCTCTGCGTGCTGATAACCTGCACTATCTCCAACTGTAGAGTCGATGTGCTTCTCCCACCTACTTGGGATTCTAATATCGGCACCACTAGCCTCTGGAAATTCATAAGTTACAGTACGTAAAAGATCACCATTATTATCTCTCAGATTTTTAAAGTCAACAGATGAGTAATTTCTTGGAATAGGTTTATTTTGCCCCAAGTCGTTTACTGGGATATTTCCTGTACCTTTATACACATCAAACGCAAAGTCTACACCCGGATTAAAGTGATGAACCGCAAAATACCTTGGGTCATAAAGAGTTTGATCCGCAGGGTGCCCCTGATAAATTCTAACACTAAGATCTATGATGTTTTCTTGCTTATAACTTTCTACAAAATTACTGACGCCCCAAGTCTTGTTCTGTTCTTCGTTACCAGCTTGAATAGTAAACTTACCAGCGGCTGCTGCACCCATACCATACAGACTTTTTGTGGTAAATTCTATAGACGTGTTTGCGAATACTTTTAGATTTGTTCCAATAATTCCAAAAGCTCCCGCACCTTTCCAATTCTCTTCTCCTGTTGCACCTTCCAATTCTGTAAGCCTGTATGGGTCGCCATTTTGGATGAATTCCTTGGTAAAAAACATTCCGCCGCCCTCGATGTTTTGTTCCCAATAGTCATATTCATGCAATCTGCTATAGTTTTTCTTGTGTAGTGTCCAAGCTCCCCATTTTAGTGGGCCTTGAGGGTGGGCGTTTTGTCTTTCATATCCAGCAAAATTATGTTCAGCGTTTTTAAATTCACGATCAGATGCAAATGCAGAAATCGGAAGCTCTTTACTCACTGTAGATGTTGCTATTTCAGTAAATATGGTATAGGGCGAAGTTCTCGCTGTGCCAAAATTTGGGATACTCTTGTTTTTTACCCAATCTGCCACATCCATCGGG
>Ga0099850_1000024_pt1 | contig 52866 bp, 37 predicted proteins | sample CB_VirMetaG_5_FD_79182 | JGI IMG/M metagenome (GOLD analysis project Ga0099850, IMG submission 79182) | Freshwater to marine saline gradient viral communities from Chesapeake Bay - CB_1508_1D Viral MetaG | ecosystem: Environmental > Aquatic > Marine > Coastal | place: USA: Chesapeake Bay... | reverse complement strand
CAGTCGTTTAAGAGTGCTAACACAACAAACTTGGAAGTGTTTGAGCAACAAAGATTAATAACTCTGGTTAATGATCAGACTTTAGATGCTGACCAAAAGCAAACTAAGTTTAATGAGATTTTTGAAAAGATGACAAGTTTAACAGTTAAAAATATCATCGGAAGCATTGAATATATTTTGATGCCTGACGGAACACGAGTATCAAACATTGGTTTTATCGACGATTTTATTACCAACAGTGATCGTGGAGTTTTTGAGAAAATTGAAAAGCATCAGGCAAAGATTAACGAGATGATGCCTAATAAAACAGTTAACGCAAAGTGCCCTGATTGCCAGCATGAATACGAAACTCCGTTTACATTTGACCAATCAAATTTTTTCGCATTAGCCTCTTGACCTTATCTAATGCTGAGATTGTAAAAAAACTCGAAAGCATGGATCAAGAGGCGAAAACAATTAAAAAGAGAATATTTGAAATGTGCTGGTATATGCGCGGAGGCATAACTTTAAACGAGATGATGCAACTTGGAGTATCAGACATGCCAATAATGACTGATGTAGTTGAAGGAAACCTGGAAACTACAAAGAAAACAGGAATGCCTTTTTTTTAATCTTCTGGATCGGTGCTAATAAATTCTTTAGGGTCTAACTTAACTCTATTAGACATAATATTAGCTGACTCACCAGAATGATAACATTCTATTTTACTATCATAAGTAAACTCAAAACCAAGGTCATTAGCTACATTACAAAATGATAAAAAAGCACTTTCTAGTTCTACTTGTTTTCTTTTATCCATGTTAATGTAAGTCCGGATCTCTGCCCATGCCTTTGGGTCTTGTAGGATGAACCTCTAAAATACAATATTTGTCTTGAGGATGTTGACTACTTAAAATTGCCATAATTTCACTTGCCTCAGATTCTGAGTTGGCATTCATAACATCTTTTTCTCTTACTACTACATATTTGTTTGTCATAAAGTTTTCCTCCACCACACAATGTGGTCGAATATTTAAACTCTTGTATAAACTATTATAATACGTTAAATTTATCTGTCAACCGATACTAAGGAGATGAACTACGTTCATCTAACACTTCACTGTCGTTCGTGTTACTTTTTCTTATTACTAATCCATTTCCCAGGTCTTAATTACTGTAATTATAAGATATTTTATCGTGATATTATATGATAGATGAATACTTCATGTAGATAGTTTCAGTCAGACGGAACCTGTTTTAGGGTTCCGTCTTTTCTGACTTCATGTGAGATGTCACAGCCAAGACATTGGAAGTAGGTATTTTACACTACTCATTGGGCTCTGACCTTTCCCAACCTACATCGACATCAAATGTACTATAAACTGTACATTAACCTGGTTAATGTCAGCTTTATGTTACGTTATTAGCGATTAACGTAACACGATGATTACATTCTATCCCCCGCTTCGTTCCTGTTGCTAAGGGGTTTTTATGAGTAATATGTGTTGTTCGAATGTCAGCAGAGCATTCTACGCTGAACCCAGGGTTCACAGAAACAACGTGTACGTGTGCAGGGAGCGCCTGCGTTTTCCACAATCCAAAATAACTGACGGATCAATCTTATGTGCTGATAATGAGGGTTCTGTGTGAGCCTGTTTAGTCTTGATTTGCTTCGTTAATGACGTGCTGGCTTTGGTGGACTCTAACTCTTATTTGTCCGTTATACCAGTCGTCTGATTCTAATACTTTGTGCCTAAACTGTTCTCTTGCTTCTAAGTAACTACACTCTGCCTTGCTGTAACAATAGTAGAGTATTTCACGGGTAAAGCAGCTTTTGCCGAGTGCTTCGATGTCTGCCAATAATTCATTAGATGAGCCGTAATATGTTTGCCAATCTGAGTCTATTTTCTCTTTTATTTTTTTTCTTTTCTTTGTGCCATTCTTTAACTTAACTATACGATACTTGGTTTTTGCAAATTTTGCAAGTTTTTTTCCGATATATTTTCTATTAGATTTAGTATTCGTAATAAGGTATACAAAACCTACACAGTCTTCAGGCAATACTGTAATTTCGTTTAGTGATACGCCGTCAGACTTTATCCAGTTTGTCATCGTCTAGTATATATGCTATCTGTTATTTTAATCTGGATAATCTGAATTATACCATCTCCACATCAGTGTCGTAGCTGGTGAAGCCATTTTCCTTGATAACCTTCATCAAGTTATTAACACGCCCAGCTAGTTCATCCTTGTGACTAACTAGCCATACGCTCTTGTTTCTATCTCTTGCCATCTTTTTAAGTACTGCAAGGGCACTTTCTACTCCGCTTGCATCCATGCCACTGTCAACAACCTCGTCAATAAACAGCAAGTTAATAGGATGGTATAAACTTTCCCAAACGTCACGGAATGCCCAGCTTAAACTTAAAATTAAACGATTACGCTCACCACGTGACAGGTTATCAAAGTCCAAGTCTCTGCCTAATTCTTGTATCTCTACAGATAGATCATTCATAAACTTAACACTGTGTGGCAAGCCCATTTTGTTCAAGTAATAAGTGAGTCTAGTATTTAAGAACGCTAGGTTCTGATCAATAATTCGTTTACGTATAAAGCTATCTTTATTTGTCAATAGCTTCAACAAGAACTCCTGGTGATCCTGCATACTAGTTAAGTCATTAATGGTATCCCAGGACACTTCTTCAACACCAGTGTCTGACATCTCTTGAATTTGCTCGTCGTATGGATCTTCCTGATTCTCACGTTGCTCTAGTTCTTTTTTAAGTGCGTCTACGCTAGTACGATGATTGTAGGCATCCTGTAGCGTATCATAAAACACTGTAGGTGCTGAACCAACTTCGCCAATCTCTTGGATTACTGCAATATATTCCTGACGCTTCTTGTCATTATCAAGAACATGATTGCTGGCATCCTGGCGCTGTGATATTTTACTGTCAACAATAGTCTGTTGTTTGTCATCATGAATATCCTGACCACAGGCATGACACTTGTGCTCATACAACAACTGGATTTCCTTGTCTAATTTTTCAATTAGTTTTGTTTGTTTTGTGTCATCCTGGTCCAAACTAGTAATCCAGCGTTCAGCTTCCTGTACAGCCTTTAGTTTATCATAAAATTCTTCTAGTAGTTTATGATTTTCAAGTTCGCTGTCAATGTCTACATGACCAAGGTCGTCGATACCCTGTTTAAGTTTTACAACATCTTCGTCTCTTTTTAGTAGCCAGAGCTTCTGTCTCTTTTTAGCACTGTCAATCTGCTCCTGAATTCTACGGTTAGCATCTTCCACTGCTTTAATACGAAACTCTTCTTGGGTAATCAAGTCCTTAGTCTGGCGTGTCATCTCTTTAAGAGAATCTGCCTTTTCGCTGAGCAAGGTAATGCCCAACAACTGCTCTATAATAGCACGTTGATCATTTGCTCCCAAACTCAGGAAAGGCTGAGTGTAAGTGTTTAGAGCGACGAGGTGTTTAAACATGTCATGGCTCATGCCAAGCATACGTTCAATTTCTTTTTGTGTCTCTCTACTATCACCTTGTTGTGACTCAGTGCTTTCCTGTTCGTGATTAGCAATAAAGTATTTTAAGACGTTTGGTTTACGTCCACGTTCAAGCCTATAAGCAACACCATTAACTTCAAAATCAACAGTAACCATCATGCCTTTGCCGTTGGTTTTATTGATTAAGTTATCTTTCTTGATGTTAGTTAAGGCTTGACCGTAAAGAGCATAACTGAGTGCATTGATGATTGTGGTTTTACCCGTGCCATTTCTGGCGCCAGAGTCATCACCTCCTTGATCATAATTAGCACCAAGCACTAACGTTAAGTCTTTACGGTCAAAGTCTACAGCCTGGGTCTGATTGCCCACGCTCATGAAATTCTTTACCGATAATGCATTTATCTGAAACAATTGTATAGCCTATCTGCCAGATGTTGATGACCCTCATCGAGTAAATGCTTAGTGTCGCCAACAGGATATTGTGAATGAAGATCAGTTATATGGAAATTATTAATACTATAATAGCATGTCATATCAATTTCAGCAATATATTTTTGTATTTCTTGGTGTTCTTGGTATAGTTGCTCGTCATTCATAACATCAAAGCATACTAGGTCTTTAATATTATTGTTAAACTCTAACCAGGATGATGAAAATGCATTATAGTTATTTTGTGCAGCATTTAACATTAAGTATCTTTGTGACTTAGATTCAAAATACCTCTGCAATACTATTATTTGTTGTAGCCAGATTTTAAATTCATACAACGTATTAGACCAATGTGCATAGTGTAATTTTCCGTACTGGTTAAAATAATACAGGTCACTATACTTACTGTGAGCTAATTCAGGGTTAAAGTTTATTTGAAAGTTATTTGAATTGTCGTATCTAGTAAATCTTTCTTTGTATGTCCATGCAATTACAGCAAGATCACTTGTGTTAGATTTAACTGATTCGTATAGTATTCTTTCGTTACTGCCTCCTGACACTGCATTGTTATTGCAACTCATGCCAAGTTTTTTTGCCAACAAGTATGGCCAAGCAGACAACTTGTCGTCTAAGTCGTCGCCGTATGTGTGACTGCAACCAGTAGCCCAAAGCATTTTATAGATTCCTGTAAATGTCTAGCATTAGTTGTCTGTCATATTGAGCAGTTTCAAGTTGAGTAAGATGGCTAGTTACTATGCTATCAACACTTTCAAAGTTTACTTCGCCATCAAATGTTTGGGAATGCTCTTCAATGTCAGTTCTCTGAATTAAACTAAGCTCACGCAAGTTATACTGTGGAATAAACTGCTCTTTAATAAATGTTGCTTCTTCGTAACTAATGTCGACATCAATCTCAACACGACAATACATGTTAGATTGCAGTAGCTGGTCTGTATCTTCAAGTATCTCACTGAGTCGAAACTTCCTATACTTGGGTGCATCAGGCCAAGCAATATAAACCGGATCCTTGCCCCAATCTAATATCATACAGCCGCGGTCGTCGTCACCAACGTCAGCATAGTTGTGAGGGAAAGCATTGCCAATGTATGTAATGTTCTTGTTAGTTTGACGCTTATGGAAATGACCAGTAAACACAGTCTCACATTTAAGATCATCACGGCGCAAATCACCAACATCAGGCATCTGCACCATAGCGTTCATATAAAAACTAGGCAGTTCAAAGTGCCCAAACATATATTTGGCTTCGATCTTCTTGATCTGTTTATGCTCGTCGCCAACTAGCCAGGGCGTAATGCAAACATCATCAACAGTTGTAATCTCGTCAAATATTCTGACGTTGTCATACTTCTTTGCCCAAACAACACTGTTCATCTCACGAGTGTCACGGTAATGTTCGTCGTGGTTGCCTGGGATAAAGATGATTTGATCAAACGCCGCGCTGAGTTTATCAATAGCTTGAACACTATAGTTTAGTGTGCCAATTTGAAGGCTAGCACGGTTGTTATGCCAGTCCCCTAAAAACACACAGGTTTCGCAGTTTTGCTCTTTGCCAGTTTTAATGACAAAATCGACAAAGTTTAAGCAATCCTGGTTGTGTAGTCTAGAATTGCTTTTCAAACCAAAATGCACGTCTGTAAAAAATATTGCTCGTTTAAATAGGTTCATTTTTTCTGTTTTACTTCAATAGTAGTTGTTTCAGTTGGAGTTGTATCGTGTAATTCAGCAAGTACCTTCATCGTTTCGTCGTTTTCGTTTTGCCTAGTATAACTTGGATTTAAACCATTTTGTTCCAAGATGTCGTCACGAATACGCTGGCCCTTCTTTTCAAGGTTTAAAACCCTGGTAAAGCTATTTGTAATAGCCGCAGTATAGTAAGCAAACGGGTTGTCACTTTTGCTTTCATCAAACTGTAATCCAATGCGACTCAGCTGAAGTAATCCTGCACCCTGCATTTCGTCGTTATAAGTGTATCCCCGCCAGTTACTTCTGCTTGCATATCGTTCAACCAGTTTTATAAACATCATAGCAAGTTTGTCTGTCATCGCTCCGTGTTCCTTGTTAAAGGATCCGTTTTGTAATCCACCTTCCCAGTGACTTTTGCCTACACAAATTAATTCATCGTTCTCGTCAAACTTCCAGTGTTGAAATGGAGGAAAATTACACTGTGTGTGATGGTCAGCAACTGTTTTAGGGGTTTTCTTTCTACTTGGCTGAAGTGGGATATGATCAAACGTCATAATTCTAAAGATCAAGTCTGTTTTTGGAATTTGTTTCCAATCAATTAGAAATTCTGCCTGCTTAACACTGGTATCGCCGCTCATATAAGTTTCCTCATATGCGTCTCTACTTAGCCGAGCAGCTCGATTGCGTTTTGCTTGTGCAATAGTTCTAATGTTAATGCGTTCAATATTTGGTAAAATAATGTCAAATTGATTAAAAGACTCATCAAGGTAACTACAGTACGTAGTTTTACTCTTGTGTATTTCTGCTAAAATGTCTCGATTGCTTAGATATTTACGTTTTCTCATAGCACTCCCTTTTATAATATACTACTATTATACAACCAATAAATACAAATAGCAATTAAGGAATGCAGTATTTATGGCTTTTAATTTTAACAATATAACTGAAGCGGTTCAGGACGCAACTAGTAGTGCAGTTCAAAAAGGTTTGAGCAAAGCTATTCCTGGCGATGGATTTATTTCTAAGGCTGCCAGGGGATATCTTGGTTCTCAGGCAAACAGACTAATTAACAGTCAACTTAACCCTGGAGGAGCAAACAGTGTTCTTCCCAATGGCAGTGTTGCAACTGCAAGATTTGGCAGCGACATTGATACTAGAGCAAGACTAGCACTTAGCCCTGGCGCTGGCAATATTTTATACAGAGATCCATCAAATGAATTGCTTAGACCATTAACAACTACTGACGGTGTTGTGTGGCCTTATACTCCTAGTATTAACGTAGGATACAGCGCCGCATATACTGGCAACCAGGTTATCCACAATAACTATGCTAGTCAGAGCTATGGCCAAAGTACGATAGAACAGATAACCTGCACTGGACAATTTACTGCTAATACTCCTGCAGAAGCAGAATATTTGTTGAGTGTCCTGCATTTCTTAAAAAGTGCTACCAAGAGCTTCTTTGGTCAAGACACAAATCGCGGCACACCACCGCCTGTGCTAAGATTTAGTGCTCATGGCCCTTATATGTTTAACAGCGTTCCAGTGGTAATTTCTAACACTACACAAGATTTTGAACAAGGTATTGATTACATTAATGCTAAAGTTGCTGGTGGCAACAACGGTGTTGATTCAACAACTCGAGTTCCATCATTAATTACTATAAATGTAACATTGTTACCAGTTATCAGCAGAAAGCGTCAAACTGAGTTTGGATTAGAGAAATATGCAAGAGGCGAGCTTATTGGTGAAGCTTCAGGCAAGGGAGGGATGCCATAATGACTGTAGAATACAGACAAGATAGTCCCTATGCACAGACAAGGATGCAGGGAACATATTTAGATATCTACGAGCCTAGACCTATTCCCAGTTATGCTGATGATGTTCTGTTTACCATCAATGCAACATACCAGTTCAGACCTGATCTTTTAGCTTATGACCTGTACAGCAATCAGAATCTATGGTGGGTGTTTGCAGTTAGGAACCCCAACGCAATCGAAGACCCAATCTGGGATTTTCGTGTAGGTAAAAAAATCTATATTCCTAAACAGGCGACACTATCTAAAGCACTGGGGATCTAATATGGCACGCCGATTTCCTAGCCAATATATTGGTAAGCCAGTTAGTGACATCCCACCAGACGTATATGAACAAGTTGTAGCCCAAACTGGCACTTATTATGAAGATTTAGACGGATCGTTACAATCTTACAATAGAACTCCTATAGAAAAAGCAGGAGGAACAAATAATCCTACCCCACCAGACCCTGATGTGTTCACACCAGAACCAGATCCTGCTCCAGAGGTTGCCAATACTCCGTTAACTGCTGCCGAGCTAAGAGCGGTGCAGGTTGCCAATACTCCGTTAACTGCTGCCGAGCTAAGAGCGGTGCAGGTTGCCAATACTCCGTTAACTGCTGCCGAGCTCAACCAACAATTTATTGCTGAAAATAGAGCAGAATTAAATGCTCAAGCAGATGACGGTGTGGGCACTGGTGATTACGGTGATGACTATTTAAATCCAGAGCCACCAGCCTCTGCACAGATTGCAGGTCCTGATGGATTTGATGATGGGGGTGAGGACAGTATAGTTGCTGCACCCAAGGACTCATCAAATACTGTTGTTGCAGACGGAGCAGTGCAAAAAGCGGCTGCTAACGATCCTCAGTCTGGATTGAGCACAGGTAATAAAAAGATTGAAATTTCTCCGAGACCAAATCAGATCAGTGACTTTGCTAGTTATACATACAATATTGCTCTTTACATGATGTCACCCAAAGAATATGTAAAAATGCTAAAAGCACCTGCTAGTGTCAGACAGATTCCCAAACAGTTAATTGCAAGAAGCGGCGGCATAGGCTCAGACGGCGGCAAGAATTTTGATATAGATTTTTTTATTGATAACCTACAAATGACCAACATTGGGGTTAGCCCTAATACTAGAACTACAAATACAAATGCGGTTGATGTTAGTTTTGACATTACTGAACCCATGGGTGTTACACTCATCGAGCGTCTAAAAAATGAAGCAAAAAATAGTCTTGAGGAAGCGGAAAACTATATCAAAACTCCGTATCTCTTGGAGATCACGTTTAAGGGTTATGACGACAATGGACATGAAATGTCAGGAGCAATTAAACCTAAATATATTCCAATTAAAATCACTGGCTTAACATTTAGGATTGAAAGCACTGGCACTGTGTATAAAGCTAAAGCTGTACCGTATCATCAGGATGTGTTTAGTTCATTAAATAGTACTATCCCAATCAACATTCAAGTAAGTGCAGGCACAGTTAACGATATCTTTGGAAGCACTGCCCAACAAGTTAACTATGAAACAGAAACAATATATGATGAAGAGCTTGCTGAAGACGAAGGTACTACAATTAAAAAAACAACTCTAGGAGAACCAGCATCGACTCTCGCCAGTGCAGTTAATAATTTCTTAATAGCACAAACAAAACCAACAGTTGATAAAAACGACCCTGGCAAAAAAGTTCCAGCAAGTTCTCAGATTGCTGATAAATGGAGTTTTGCTATTGCGCCTGAGATTAAAAATGCTAAGTTGGTAGGGTCAAAATTTGATGCCCTTAACACTCCACAAAAAACTAACAAGTTATATAAACAAGCCGCAGCTGGACTTGCTAAAAAGCCAACCTTAGACTCAACTACAAATATGTTTAAAATTAATGCTGGCACAAATATAGTTTCTTTAATTAACTATATTATTGTAGCAAGTGACTATATTGACGCTAATGTAGATGAAATTAACAGGATTGGCACTGATGACCCTCCGGAAAATAAAAAAATTTCATGGTACAAAGTTATACCGCAAATTGTTGGGTTCCAAGGCTGGGATAAAAAAGCAGGAAGATATAAGTTCCATATACAATGGACTATAACAGTAGAAGATATATTTTACAGTGATTTCCCATGGGCGCCTAAATCTAAACCCAAGGGTGAAGGTGTACACAAAATATATGATTATATTTTCAGTGGGAATAACACTGAAGTAACTGACCTAACCTTGCAGTTCGATAGTGCTTATTATCAAGCTCATACTATCGGAACTGGTATTCCTGATGGCGACAAAGACAAATCTAATATTGCACCACAGGTTAAGCCCTTGCCACAGAGTGTTCAAGGGCAGGGAGTTATTAACGACGAAACCATTACAAAAAAACGAAGCAAAGATTTAATGTCTAATATAATGTTCAAGGGCTCCGACATGATTCAAATTGACATGGCTATTTTGGGTGACCCTGCCTTCTTGCCAGTGGGAGACGCATTTTTCCAACCACAGGGCAACCGTGGTGCAATATACACTGAGGCATTTCTGCCTGATGGAACAATAAACTATGACTTAACCCCACCATACATTCAGTTAAATTTAAAAACTCCCACTGATTATGATGACCTTACTGGTCTTGTTGACCTTTCTGGTCAAGGCAAGTATACTAGTAGCGAGTTAAGTGGAGTTTATCGTGTCGTACAAACTAATTCTACCTTTAGTGGTGGACAGTTTACTCAACGATTGGATGCTATCAGAGAAAAAATGCAGCCTATCGATGGAAAAATAGGCAGAAGTGTACAGAGTATTCAAGAAAGAGAACAAAAGGCAGCACTAACTAATAACTTAGTTGAAAGTTTTTTTGCAAGTTTAGTATCCGGAGTTAATCCTCTAGAACAAGTAATAAGCAAAGGCACAGCCGCAATAACTACCTTTGGAGAAAGTCTAGTAACTGGTTATCAGGCTGGCAGGATTCAAAGACTAGCTGATGAAACAGACCAAGGAAGGTTTGAAGAAGGCATAGGCGACGAAGAACCGCCTGTTGATATACTGGATACTAACACTGTTGTCAATGCTGATCAACTTAATAACAATGTCTTGCTTGATGCATTTGGCGGAGCAGGGGAATTTATTGGCGAAGAGCCAGTTGACGACTAATCTCATTACAGTTAAATACTTTTATATGAAAGTGAAGAAATATTAAAAATGGCAGATACATGGGCAAATAATAGCAAGGGCGGTGATAAGGATTTCCAAACACAAAACGTTCGTGGTGTTAGGGAAGAACGAGGCATTGTTATTGGCGAGGTTAAAGTAAATGCGCATCCCGCTAGCATGGGTAACCTTATGGTTTTTGTTCCTACCTTTGCTGATAGAAGCAGAGAAAACGATAAATCTCAGTGGCGTCAAGTAAAATACTGCACCCCATTTTACAGCAGAACAGAAGTACAAGGATCTGGTGATAGTTCCGTAACCACAAAAAATACTGCTGGTATGGTTTATCCTTGCCCTGATATAGGAACTAAAGTTTTATGCTTCTTCCCAGAAGGTAGAAACCAGGACGGGTTCTGGTTTGCTTGTGCGCCTGACACTTACATGATGCAAAGTATCCCTGAGCCTGCTATGACAGAAAATATTACCACACAAGCAGGTCAAATCAGAGGCAAACTAGCACCAGGTGGTGAATTTAACGACAAAGATAACCCTACAGACAAGATAACAAATTATTTAACTCCTAAAAGATCTTTTGATAGTAATATACACAGAATTTTAAAAACACAAGGTTTAGACGAAGATCAGATCAGAGGATTAACCAGCAGCAACTATATGCGTGAAACTCCCAGTGAGCTGTTTGGTATTACAACCAAGGGCAGACGCATTGACAAAAATAGTACCGATGTTGCAGACAATAAAAATATTATTGGCAAGTTAAAAAACAATACTGACTTAACTAAATCAGAAGCAGATGCAGTTGAAGGAAGAGTTGCTAGGAAACATGGCCACAGTTTTGTAATGGACGATGGTGATATTGAAGGTAACAACAACCTTATAAGATTTAGAACTGCCGCTGGTCATCAGATATTATTGCACGACACAGAAGATTTAATCTACATTGGCAACAGTAAAGGTACCTCCTGGGTGCAAATGGATGCATCAGGCCAGCTTGACATTTATAGTCAGACTAATATTAACCTGAGAAGTAAAAGCATTAACATGCATGCTGACTCCAGTATTAAGATGCATGCCGGAAATAATATTCAACTAGTAGCAGGAAAAACACTGCAACTAGAAGGTGGCACACTTGCTCACATGTACAGTGATGGGCAAGCACAAATGTATGGTGCCAAGAGCATTGACATTAAAAGTGGGTCAACATTAAATGTAGAAGGCAGTAAAGTAGGAATTAAAGCAAGTGGCAACATGGATCTACAAGCAAGTTGTTTGGCATTACAAGGGACTGCCTCAGGCGCCGCAAAGCAAACCGCTGCTCCTAAACTTGATAAAGCAGACACAAAGATTAATGCACAGGGTTTCTGGGAATCCACAGGCACACTTAAGACTACAGTGGACAGAGTTCCCACACACGAGCCTTTTGCTGAACATAAAGTTACTACACAGGAATCAGTGTTAAGGTCAGTGCAAGTTGGTAAAATTCCTACAAGCGGAACTGTTGAACTTGACAAGCCTAAACAGCCTATAAAAACCGCAAGCACTGGTATTGAGCAAACTAAACAAGTTGCAAACAAAGAAACAGTATCCGCTGCAACAATTTTAAAACAGCCGGATGTTGGTATCAATGTAGGTAAATTACTCAGTAATACTATTAAAAATGTAGCCGCTGCTACAGTTGAAAAGGTAGGCAGCGGCGGCGCTCTAGACTTTGTTGATTCAGTAACTGGCGCGGTTGGCAAATATGGCACCAGTGCAGCATCACTGGTTAAGAACGGATTTGTAAAACCCGAAACATTCTTTAACGGTGAACTTGCTAACCCCCGTATGTGGCAAGGCAAACTCGGCATTGACAGTTTGGATTCTTTCATGGATGCAGAGAATATCCAGGAAGATTTATTCTTAACAGATGTTGTGGATGATTACCAGGATGCAGTATTCAGCGGTGCAATCCAGGATGACGATGATGAAGATACTATTGCTGGGATGGTCATGGTTACCCGCGCCACTAACGCAGAAGTTGCCGGAGACTTTCGTGAAGGTAGAATTATTGAACCTCGGCCAATTGTAGGAACAGTAAATGTCACACAAGACAAAGACATGTCTAAAGAACTAACTGGCTGGTTCCAGAAAGGAGCTGCGGCTTCTAATATGTCAAAAAGTACTGACAGCGTTGGTTATACAGACAACTGGTACAGTGATATTAGTCAAGATGATGTAAAAGAAGAATGGGATGTCGTTAGCTCTACAAATAATACAACTGTTACTGGTGGTGAATCTACAACCGTAAGTGCCTCAGCACAACAAGAAGCAGCAAGAGTAGCTGGCCTTCAGCAACAAGCAGACACTGCTCAGAGAAGACAGGCAGCAATAGATAATTTTAGAAGATCATCTGGGTTGTCAGGCGGTGCGTTGATCCGTGCATTTAACAACGAAGTGCGTAGCGGAAGAATTACCTTTTAAAGGAGAGATATAAAATGGCAATGTATAGAGGTTTTAGTACAGTACAAGGAAGTTTCGCAGCTACTAGAGTAGTGGACGGAGACTTGATTAAACGTGACTTGCTTAACGCTTTTGCTATACGCAAGGGTGAGAAAGTCGGATCTCCAGCATATGGCAGTGGAGTTCTAGACCTGGTCATGGAGCCATTGACTGAAGAAGTAAAAAATTTACTTATTGAGGAAGTTACATCAACTATTAAACAAGATCCCAGGGTGGCATTACAACAACTTGTTATTGATGAGTACGAAAACGGGCTTCAAGCACAAATAAACCTAGTTTATGTGCAAACTAACCAATCTGAGACTCTGGTTATTAATTTTGATAGACAAGACGGCACAGTAAGTTAACCTTTAATAGTAGTAGTTTATTACATCTATAAATACATTATAGGAAGGTAAATCTATGGCACATACTACACGATCAAGCAATTTGTTTGCTACTGAAGACTGGAAAAAAGTTTACGAATCATTCAAAGAAATCGACTTTCAGAGTTACGATTTCCAGACTATTCGTAAGAGCATGGTTGACTATCTGCGCAACTACTATCCAGAAGATTTTAATGATTACATTGAATCCAGTGAATATGTAGCACTCATTGATATGATTGCTTATGTTGCACAGAGTTTGAGTTTTAGAACAGATTTAAACGCTAGAGAAAACTTCCTTGAGACAGCAGAGCGTAGAGACAGTATTCTCCGTCTTGCTAAGATGCTCAACTACTTCCCCAAGCGTAGCCAAGTTGCCCGCGGACTACTGAAGATTGATAGTGTATCTACAACAGAAGTTATCATTGACAGCAATGGTAACAGTCTTGAGAATACAGAGATTTTTTGGGGCGATGAAACCAATCCAGACTTCCTAGAACAGTTTACTACTATTATGAACGCTAGCATGGTTAAGACACAGCGATTCGGCAATCCTGCTCTTAAAACTACTGTGGGCGGAATTCAGATTCAAGAATACAATATTAGCACAGTGCCTAATACCATCCCAGTGTACGATTTTAGAAACGATGTGAGCACACAAGAGTTTCCTTTTGAAATTGTTAACGGTACCTACAGTGGCACAGATTATTTGTACGAGGTTCCACCTAAACCTGGTAGTACTATTAATACAATCTATAGAAACGACACTCGTGGATTTAACAGTGTTAACACTGGCTTCTTCTTCTACTTTAAACAAGGTACATTACAGACACTGGATTTTAGTATTGATGAAGCATTACCAAACCGTGTTGTTGAAGTTGATGTTAATGGAATTGAAAACAACGATGTGTGGTTATATGAACTTGATAGCAATGGTCGCGAAAGCACTAGATGGACAAAGATTCCTGCTGTTACTGGCAACAATGCTATCTTTAACAGCTTAAACAAAGACATTAAAACACTGTACAGCGTACAAAGCCGTAGTGCAGATAGAATTAGTCTTGTATTTGGTGACGGGGTATTTTCAAATATTCCCAAAGGTAACTACAGAGTTTATTTCCGTGTTGGTAATGGATTTACATATAAGATTAGCCCAGCAGACATGGACAATGTTACATTAAGTATTCCGTATCTAAGTCATAGTTCACAGGTTGAAACACTTACAGTGAACATGAGTTTAAAACAGACTGTAGCAAATGCTAGTGCTAGAGAAAACCTAAACGATGTTAAAGCTAGAGCACAACAGCAATACTACACACAGGACCGTATGGTTACTGGTGAAGACTATCAGATTTATCCTTTTACTAGTTATAACAATGTTATTAAGAGTAAAGCAGTTAACAGAACCAGCAGTGGCGTTAGTCGTTACTTGGATGTTAGAGATACAACTGGCAAGTATAGCTCAACCAACATCTTTGCTGAGGACGGAATATTTTATAGAGAAGACACCAGACCTACATTTAGCTTTACCTTTGTAACTGACAGTGACATCAGCAATACACTATCAACCAGAGTTGAAACTGTAATGCAAGCCAAACCAATGTATCATTACTTTCTGGAAAACTATGAAAGAATTGATTTAAGTAGCCTTGGTGTTACCTGGAATCAGACAACAATTGGCACTGGTGTTTGCACTGGATATCTTAAAAATAGCACCGGCAATCCACAGACTGTCAGCAGTTATACCAGCAGTAACTTAAAGTACTTTAAAGAAGGAACACTTGCTAAGTTTACTGCCCCAACAGGGTATGTATTTGATGTAAACAATAATCTAATACCTGGAGTTTCTGGTGCATTAAACACAAAAAGTTATATCTGGACAAGTTGCAGTAACCTATTTAATGATGGAACAAACCAGGGTGCAGGAAATCTAGCATCAGGCGTGGGCCCAGTAACGCTCACTGAAGTTATCCCAAATACTGCACAACTAGAACAAATTATCTATCCCTGGAATACCAGTTTTACTAGCACTGTTAGACAAACAATTATTGACAATATCAGTAACTATAAAACCTTTGGGTTAAGGTATGACAAAGATACACAAGCCTGGACAGTTATTACAGGAACCAATCTTAACCAAACAACAACGTTTAGTTTACAAAATGCTGGAGATACAACTGGATTAAACCAGGATGCAAGTTGGTTGTTCTTGTTCACAAACGATGGTGAAACTTATACAGTATCACATAGAAGTTTGGAGTATATCTTTGAAAGTTATCTTGAAACAAGATTCTACTTTGACAAAGACTTAAAAATCTTTGATCCAAGAACAGGCAAAACTATCAGAGATAAAATTGTTATACTCAAAGTTAACAGTTTGCCAGATTCAAATACTGCATTTGGTCAGGACTATATTATGAATGTAGACGACACAGTAATTGAAGATGACGGCTATATTCTAACAGAGCGAATTAAAGTAACATTCCCTGACCAGGACGGCGACGGCGTCATCGATGACCCAGATGTTTTTGATGTAGTAGTGTCACCTGATACTTCATCATCAACTAAAATTGTTTTTTATAAAACATATTTAGATAACAGTGGCTATACCAGATACGAGCCAGTGGTCAGCTCTAGTGTTGAAAGCAGTTATACTACATTGACTGCAATTACTGCGGTTAAAGACACATACAGTAGCGGACAAATCTTTTATGCATCCAGCACTGGTAGTTTTTACATTCTGTCAGTAAACAGTGTTAACCAGAAAATCTTAACACAGACAACAGAGTATGTAACCAAGGTTGGCAGAGACAATCTACTGTTCCAGTACACACATAACAGTCCAAACAACAGACGCATTGACCCAAGCCCAAGTAACATTATTGATTTGTTCTTGTTAACAAAAGTTTATGACACTGACTACAGAAACTGGATTACAGATATCACAGGCACAGTAACAAAGCCTACAAAGCCAAGCACAAACGAATTAAGAGATGCATACGGTGATCTGGAAAATTACAAGAGTGTCAGTGATGCTATTGTGTTTAACAGTGTAAAATACCGTCCATTATTTGGTGACAAGGCAGACACAGAATTGCAAGCAACGTTTAAAGTAGTAAAGAATACAGCAACATTAATCAGTGATAACGAAATTAAAGCCCGTATTATTGAACAAGTTAACAAATACTTTGCAGTAGAAAACTGGGACTTTGGGGACACATTTTACTTCAGTGAACTTGCAGCATACCTGCATAACTCACTAACTCCTGATGTATTGAGTGTTATTGTTGTTCCTAAATCCAGTACAAGTGGCTTTGGTAGTTTGTACCAGATTGCGAGTAGCAGAGATGAAATCTTTATTAGTGCAGCCACAGTTAATGATGTAGAGATAATTGATGTTATTACTGCCGCTCAAATCCAAGCAAGTGGAAATGTGGTAAATACCACTAGTGATATTACTACCACCGAAAGTGTCAGTAGCACTGGTAGTGCAACAGTAATTGAAACAACGACGAACAACTCAACGTCAACAACAACAGCTATCACTGGGGGTTCTAACTACTAATGGCTACAAGAAAAGCGCAACAGTTATTACCTGAAGTATTCCGTACCAGTAAAAACTCTAAATTTTTAAATGCCACAGTTGACCAATTAATCAGCGAAGACAATAAAATAAAAGTCAATGGCTTTATTGGCAGGAAGAGTGCTGAAAACTTTCAAAAGGGTGACAACTATCTAGTTGAATCTTCAGCGTTCAGACAGAACTACCAGCTTGAGCCCGGTGTGGTATATGAAGATGTCAATGGTACTATTCAGAGTGTGAGCAGTATTAATGACGCACTCAATACTATTAGATACAACAACGGATCCACTGCAAACCAAGACAGTCTTTATAGACAGCAGTATTACAACTGGAGTGGGTTTGTTGATTTAGACAAGTTAATTAACTATGGCGAATATTTTTGGTTGCCCAGTGGTCCAGATAGTGTTCAGGTTTTTGCAAACGAAGTTGATACAACTCAAGACTTTACGGTACTTAGAGAAGGAACAACCTACGGTCAAATTGCATACGACACTACAGCATATGACGAAAGCAAGTACGACGAGAGAACAGACGCAGCCAACACTGGTGGATTTAATTATAGGTTTGATGATGCTAGCTCTACTCCTAACCCAGTTTTATACTTGGCTCGCGGCGGTGAATATACATTTAAAGTTGATCAGCCTGGTATACCTTTTTGGATTCAAACTGAATCAGGAAATTCTGGTGTAAGCGTATCACAGAAAAATATCAGCACCAGAGATGTTATCGGAGTAGTTAATAATGGCGAGGACGACGGAACTGTTACTTGGCGTGTGCCACTAGCAGACGACCAGGACCGCTTTACAAGTATGACTGTTGACGCAGAAGTTGATTTTGCTACAGATTTGCCATACAAAGATATTCACAATCAGGTATTGAGTGCTTTCCTAGCGACATACTCAACTGGACTCGACGGATTAACAGAATTCGATGGTAAAACACTGGTGTTTGCTAACCAGAGTTTAGACGAAAGAGACTGGAATGCTGGCGCACCTTATGATGGTCACGCATTTGATAGCGGTGCTACTGAAGGCAGCGATGGAACATTTGACCCAACAGTGTCATTATCACTTGCTGACAGATACAGTGTTTTTAAAATTGCAATCCAAACTATTGCTGGTGTTGAAACTATTGTATTAAGTAAAATTCAAGATATTACATCAGGCAACAAAGTAAAAGTTAAACAGGGTAGTGTTTACGCTAACCGCGAACTCTGGAAAAATGCAAGCGGACAACTTGAGCTAATTCCACATATTACTGCTAGTCAAACTGAGTTCTTTTATCAGGATGGCCAGGATGCAACTAGATTTGGTAGAATTCTTCTAGTAGATCAAGGCGCAAGCACTACTATTGATGTTGATCAGGAAATAATTGGCATGTCAACATACACCAGTCCTAATGGTGTAGTGTTCACTAATGGCCTTAAAATTGAGTTTGACTCAAGTGTTACCCCGGCAAGTTATCAAAATAATATTTACTATGTTGAGGGTGTAGGAACTAGTATTAGACTTGTTGCTGAAACCTCCTTGGTGACACCAGAAACATATGCGATTAGTGAAGTAGAACCCTATGATTCAGAGAACTTTGATGTTGGTGGATTTGAAGCATCATTAAACAGTCCAATAACACAGGATTATATTGTTATTAACCGTGCAAGCCCAGACTTAAATGCTTGGAGCCGCGGCAACCGTTGGTTCCACCGTTCAGTTCTTACAGCAACTGCCGCTTACAATAATTTTACTACAGTTATTGACGACAATCAACGTGCAAAACGTCCTATCATCGAATTTGATGCTGGGTTAAAACTTTTCAACATGGGCGTTACCAGTCAAACTCCGGTTAGCGTTGTAGATACAACACAAACAGACGCATTTAGTAACGTTAATGGCAAGATCGGATATTTTTCAGACGGCGTTAATTTAACACCAGGGTTAACTATTTGCTTTACGGCTGACCCAGACATCAAACAGAACATTTACCAGGTAAGTTATATTGATCAGGATAGCGACACACAGACTGATCCAATCATCAACCTAACACTTGTTGGTACAGTAGGGGACGGCGATTGTCTACTAAGCACTTTAGGTGGAAATAATCAGGGCAAGGTATATTACTACACTAGTTTAACTAATTCTTGGACTACAGCGCAACAAAAAACATCTGTTAACCAAGAGCCATTGTTTGATATATTTGATCCACAGCATGTTAGTTTTAGTGATACAACCAAGTATCCAAGTACTGCATTTGCTGGTAGCAAATTGTTTAGTTATAAGAAAAACACAGCCGCTAGCGCAGACACTATATTGGGATTTGGACTAAGTTATAAAAACATCAACAATGTTGGCGACATATTGTTTGATAATAACTATGTTACTGATACTTTCACTTACACAAAGAGTGACGTTGGTGCTGTAGATGTTATTATTAGAAGTGGTCATGTTCATAGAAATACTGAGATTGCTGGTGTTGTTACCAGGGAACTCAAGAACGGGTGGACAAAAGTAATCAGCGAAAGCAGACAATGGCAGCAAGTACAATACATTGTTGATGCTGAACTATACAGTTTTGAAATTGGCGCCCAGCCTAAAACAGATGTCAACCAAGTAACATTAAAAGTGTTCGTTAACGGGGTGTTCCAAACCACTGACAAGTATGTACAACTAACAACCAATGACAAATATTACATTAGCTTTATCGCACCACTTGCACAGGATGACGTTGTTCTTATTAGAGTTTACAGCGACAGTATAACACCACTGGGGTTTTATGAAACTCCTGCAAACCTTGAGAACAATGCTAACAATGATGACTTTGCTAGTCTAACACTAGGACAATTACGAAATCACTTTGTTGATATTACCAGAGAAATTCCAACCTTTACTGGAAACAGCCTGGGTACAAACAATGCAAGAGATCTTGACTATAAAAAATATCCTGGAAAGATTCAGCAGCACAGTGCTGGTGTAACTCTTCCGCACTTCTTGCTAGCTCAGGAAAGCAATAACTTGATTGAGTCCATGAGATTTAGCATGGAGGAATATACCAGATTTAAGAATAGATTGATTGACAATGTTAATCAACTTGACATTGATTTAAGAAGTCCAGAGACTGCACTAGACACTATCCTAACATTTATGGCTGGCGTAAAAACCAGTGAGTTTCCTTTCTACTATTCCGATATGTTGCCCTGGGGAAGTCAGACATCGACTACAACATACACATTAGATCAAACAACTGAACGAGTGTTTGAGTTCACCACTCAGTTCGACTTAACAGAAATTAGTAATCGTGGTGTTATCGTTTACCTTACAGAGAGCAATACAAACAAGACACAATTAACCGAGGGTCTTGATTATACTTTTGATACTGTTGAGCCTGCTGTTACACTAAACACAGCGGTCTCTTTATCTATTGGTGACATCATTGAGATTATCGAATACTCAAATACGGATGGTAGTTTTGTTCCACCAACACCCACAAAGATGGGTTTATACCCTAAGTTCCAACCTGCTATTACGCTTGATGACACTTACCAGACTGGTACAAGCACTGGCACTGGTCCGTTTAAATTGTATGCTACCGCAGATTCAAGATATGAACAGCGAGCACAAGGGGTTAGTGGTTGGTTTTATCCATTATACACAACATTAGCTTCTGCGCAAGCAGCAGACGTTAGTGGTGAAGCTCATCCACATAAGTTTGTAGGCAGTGACAGATTATTTTATATGCCAGCATCTACACAGAGCCACGGTGCAGTGAACAGTGATGCATATACTGAATATGCAAACTATACTCCTGTTATCCAGGGTCATGACGGCAGTCGCTGGATTGCGTATAAGGATCGCAGAGATAACATATTAATTGAGTTTGAAAAGCGTGTGTATAACAACATAAAAACTCAGTATGATCCAGCTACATTTGATCTTGCTGAAGTAGTTCCGGGTTATTTCAGAAGCACTTTTGCTGACCTAGAGCAAACAACACAGATTTATGCACAATACATTTCAAGTTGGGCATATAAAAATGCTGTAGATATTACTACAAACACTATTCATGAAGTGAATAATTCTTTTACCTGGAATTACAGTAATGCCACTACTGTTGACAGCGACTCACGTATGCCAGGGTTCTGGAGAGGCATTTACAAGTGGATTTATGACACTGAAACACCGCATCTAACTCCCTGGGAAATGCTGGGCATTTATCAGAAGCCAGACTGGTGGGATCAACGCTATGGTGCCGCGCCATATACTCGCGGTAACCGTGTTCTCTGGGAAGACCTAGAAGCTGGTAAAATTTATAATGCAGCAGGAAGAAACGCAACATTTACTGTTGATCCATATCGTGTGCGCCCTGGCTTAACAAACATTATTCCAACCAACGAACAAGGCCAACTTCTTGCTCCTAACCAGTTTTTAACTAAAGGTGCGCTATCCACTAACACAGAAAGAAGTTGGAGAATTGGTGATTATGCTCCTGTAGAAACAGCTTGGAGACGAAGCAGCGAGTGGCCGTTTGCAATGCAGATTATTGCTGCTCTAAAACGTCCAGCCAAGTACATGACCTTGCTCTGGGATACCAATCTATTTGAGTATAGTGCAGAGTATGATCAAATTCTTCGTCGTTACAAGAGCTATAGACCTAATATTGCTGACTTTAAAGTTAACGGATTGACTTCTGCGAACTCAACAACTGTTGATAGAGTTGAAGGGTATAACCAGTTTATTGCTAATTTCTACAAGTACAAGAATTTAAGTCTAGAAACTTTAAAGTCAACAGTACAAAATCTAAAACTTAAACTAATGTATCCTGTTGGAGGCTTTACTGACTTATCATTGTCCAAGATGATCATTGAGTCTACTAGCCCATCAAGCACTGGCAATAATATCTTTATTCCAGACGAAAACATGAAGATTTATCTTAATAAGAGTACCCCACTGGAGCGAGTATTTTACAGTGGTGTGAGTATTATTAAAAGACCGCTTGGGTACGAGATACGCGGTTATGATTCAAAGAATCCTTTCTTTAAAATTGTTCCTAGTCTTCGCAGTGACAAGCAAACAATAATTACAGTGGGAAATACTAGCACAGTAGTTTATGCAGACAGTCAAAACTATATTACAAGCATTCCTTATGGCACTGTTATTTCTAGTGTTCAACAGGTTTGCGACTTCCTAGTTGCTTATTCAAGATATTTAAAAGTTAAAGGATTTAAATTTGAAACTGTTAACAGTGCTGGCAGTACAGTTGACTTTGAGAACACTGTTTCAGAATTCTTGTTCTGGACACAGCAAGGCTGGGGCAATAACTCAGTGTTTGGTGCAAGTCCTGCTTATGAAACACTGGTGGTCGACAGAGCATTAACCACTATCGATGATTTAAGTAAAACCGGATCACTTAAAAATACTGATGGTGAAGCAATTAGAGCAACACAATATAATGTAGAAAGAATTGACAACAGAACTACTATCACAGTTGATGACAGTAAAAACTATCTTTATGCAGCACAAGTTGATCCAATCCAATACGAACATTACATTGTGTTAGACAACACAACAATCTTTAATGACATCATTTATCAGCCTGAACTAGGAAACAGACAGGCCCGAGTTAAATTTATTGGCTCTAAGTCAGGTGGTTGGAATGGCACATTACACGCTCCTGGATTTATTATTAACAGAAATAATTTTGACATTTGGCATCAAAACACTGATTATAAAAAAGCTGATGTAGTAAGTCACAACACAAAATTATATGTTGCAAAAGATAATCACGAAGGAAAGTCTAAGTTTGACTTCAAAGACTGGCGCCCAGTGGATGACATGAAGACTGGCATGTTGCCAAACTTAACACAAAAAGCTGATAGATTCAACAAGTTCTATGACTTTAATGAAAGTAATCTTGAAGATAGTGTTGATATTGCAGCCAAAGGACAGATTGGATTTAGAAAAAGAGATTACCTGGATCAACTTGGATTGGATGACGTTAGTCAGGTCAAGTTCTATCAGGGCATGATTAAGACCAAGGGCACACCCAACGCTATTGACAAATTAATTGGTGCTGATCTCAATAACTTAGATCAAGAAATTAACTTCTACGAAGAGTGGGGCTTCAGAGTTGGCGAATACGGCAGCATTGACAGTAATCAGGTCATTGAACTAATCATTGATGAAGCTCGTGCACAGGAAAATCAAACAGTGGTTCAACTGTTAGATAACGGCGACACAGCAGATTCAGATTATTATACATTTAAAAAGAAGGATATCCATAAGTTACCCAACAACTTTAGCAAAAACATCTTCCTTACCAGAGACACAAATGCTAAGAAAACAGACATTGTTGGTGCCGGACATCCAAGACTTGATGACGTAAATTACACATTATTTGATTTAAACAATATTGCGTCACTTGATGCTAACATAGATCGCATTGGTCGCGGCGCAACAATTTGGACAGCCAAGAACGACTTTGATTGGAATGTATACAGAGTTACAGAAATTGGTGTGGAAGTCAGCGAAGCAAAGCAAGACGCAAATGGGTTTATCACACTAACAACTACTGCTAACCACGGACTTGTTGAGAACGACATTGTTCTTATTAAAACAAGTAACCAAGTTGTGCGTGGATTTAAGTTTGTTGACAGTGTTGACTCGCCTAGAACATTTAACATAAGTGTTGGTGAACTAGAAATAGATGATATAACAAATCTTAGGTTACCTATTTTTAAACTAGTAAGCTCACGCTTCACCAATCTATCAAGTATTGCTGATACTACTCCGCTTTATGGCTGGGATGAAAACGAAATTGTATGGATTGACTACGATGAAAATCAGAACTGGGCAGCGTTTAAAAAACAAGAGCCCTGGGATTTTGACAAACTAATCTACAACATTGAAAGTTCTGGCAATGCCAACAATGGTTATAGTATTGCTGTTGCTGATGACGAACTATCAGTTGTTTCTGGTGCACCAAACCAGGGCAATGGTGTTGTTTATCCATACTTAAAAGACGAAAATGGAATTTATAATCCTGCTTCTACGCTAGTGCCAGTGACTATTGGTAACGATATATCTGAATTTGGTACTTCAGTTGCTGCTGGTAATGTATGGTTAGCAGTAGGGGCGCCGGCTAGTGATAGCAGTCAGGGATTTGTTGTAATTTACAAGAGATCACCCAGTGGACTTTATGAGATCAAACAGAATTTAAGAATTGCTAGTCCCGCAGGCGCAGATAAGTTTGGCTTTAAGGTAGCTATTAGTAAAAACGATAGATACTTGTTTGCAACAGCACCAGGCACAAACACTGTTTATTGCTACACATTGGTTAATGTTGGCACAGACAATGAATACACAGAAACAGTTGCTGGTACTGGATCAGAAACAAACTATACACTTGGCTTTACGCCAAGTAGCATATACAGCATTCATGTTGTTGACGAAGACGACAAGCAGTATATCCCATATTTAGATTACACCCTAAGTGGTGCAGTGCTAACATTTACTACCGCTCCTGCTAACGGATTGGACATTGTAATTAGACAGAACAGTCACTATGTGCTAGTAGACACTATTACTGGCAGTGATTCAATGGCAGGAGATGAGTTTGGATTTAGTATTGATTCAGACACAGCAGGCGAGACACTGGTTATTGGTGCACCGTATGCAGATGTACCTGACCTTGATAGCACAGTTATTACAGATGCTGGTGAAGCGTATGTATTCCACCATATTGCAGAAAAGTTTACTGCCAACGGAACAGATTATCAGTTTACAACCAGTAACACATTACCCAGTAACTTCTATGTTGAAGTAGACGGCGTAGAACAAGTTGCTACGTCGGGATCTTTTGGCGGATTTGATAGTGATAGTAGTGCAAACCGCTATACAGTAAGTGGTAACACAATATCATTTAGATATATTCCTACCAGCGGAAGTGTTGTTAAGATTTACACTGGTAACTTTGTAGAGATGCAGAGATTAAATCAACTTAGTACTGGCAACCAACCAACCGACAATGAGAACTTTGGATACAGCGTGGGCATTGACGCCTACGGTGCTATTGTTGCTGTTGGTGGCCCTGGCGAAGATGAACTTAATCCTAACACTGGGTCTGCAAGTATCTTTATTGATGAAGGACTACGCTTTGGAAGTGTTACTACAGCAAGTACAGATGCGTCAACATTCAGTGCACAGTTTGATTCCATATTCATTGATGATTATGAAATTACAATAGCTCTCAATGACAGTGCAGATGCAACTACACTAGCAGGCGAAATTAACAATGCTGCCATCACTACAGTAAGTGCAGTGGCGGTAGGTACTACTAACCTAACTATTACTGGCAGTGCTGGAGTTGTTAACAAGAAGCTCAAGGTACGCCCAGGAACTGGAACTACATTCCAAACCCTAGCACAGGTAGAGCCATTTAAGTTTACGCAAAAGATAAACCATCCACTGCTAGCCGAGAACGAAAACTTTGGTAGAGTAATTGCATTTGACAAGCACATTCCCATTAATGCAGTTGCTGAACAAAGAATGGTTATTAGCAGTGATAGAGCAAGCACAGAATTGCGCATGGGCATGGATCGTGACACAGTTACTACTAGCTCTACTTACAACGAGTTCACAACTACATTTGATGCTGATAGCACCAAGTTTATTGACAGAGTTACACAAAGTGGCGCAGCATACATTTATGATTTACTGGACAGTAGTGCAACACCTGGTGTTCCACAAAGCATTGCTAACCCGCCAAAGTTTGCATTTGGACAACAGATGCAAAATACACAGATTGATGAATTAGATCAGTTTGGTGGCAGCATGGTACTAAGCCGTACTAAACTATTTGTTGGCAGCCCAACAGACGATGTGTGGGCTTCAAATGCAGGAAGTTTTTATTATTTCCAAAATACCAATAATGACAGTACCTGGTTAAAGACCCGTGTGCAAACACCTAAAGTAGACCCTACGGTTATTAACCGCATTGTTACCTATAACAAAGTAAACAACGAGATAATTGATTTTGTTGATACTGTTGACATCTTTAAAAACAAACTACCTGGTCTTGCACAACAAGAACTTGACTACATTCTACCCATCGATCCAGCAACTTACAATGTAAGTTCAACACCTGATGCTGTAACATTCTCACAAACAGGCGGCTGGAACAATGAGAAGATTGGCAGAGTTTGGTGGGACTTGTCTACTTGCAGAGTAATAGAATACGAACAAGGTGATATTGACTACCGTGTTCAACATTGGAATCAGTTCTTCCCAGGTTCAAGTATTGACATTTATGAGTGGACGGAGAGCGATGTTCCGCCAAGTCAGCACACAGACAGTGGCTTGCCAGGAACTCCCAAATTTACTGACGACAGCAATTATAGTACTTCACTTAGATATAACAGTTCTACAAATACAACAGTAACCAAATACTATTACTGGGTTACTGGTCTCAATGGGTTCCCCAATGATGAGCGTAGACAACTTAGCACAGAAAGTGTTCGTCAACTGATTGAAAATCCAATCTCTACAGGCGGCAAATACTTGAGTATTGTAGCGCAAAATACATTTGTCCTCAACAACATGGTAGACAGTTTTGCTGATAAAAATACTGTGGTAAGTATTAACTATGATGTTGTCAAGAACGAAGGAATACTACACACAGAATTTGACTTAGTCAGTGAAGGCGACCCTGCACAGGCTATTCCACCAAGAATACAAAGCAAACTAATTGATAGTTTAGCAGGTGCAGATTTAACTGGTGCTGTTGTACCTGATACCACATTAAGCATTGGCGAGCGTTATGGCATTAACACACGCCCACGCCAGACAATGTTTGAAGACAGACAGCAGGCACTAAAGACATTTATTGATTATTGTAATAAGGTGTTTAAGACAACCCCAATTGCGAGACAGTATACCTTGGATACACTATTCCTAAGCGACCCTGTACCAACAAAAGCAAGCGGTGCTTGGGACAAAAAAGTAGCCGACATTACTACCAGAGACTTCTTAAACAAGTTAACTTTTGCAATTGGTTATAAAGTGCTAGTTAATTCAGACAGTACGGTTGGCGGTGATTGGACTATTTACGAACTAAGAGCAACTAGCACAGGACTCAGATACTGGTTCTTGTTACGGGTCCAAGGATATAATACATCAAGATACTGGAATTATTCAAACTGGTATGCAACTGGATTTGACAGTACAACTATTCCAACATATACAGTAGCAACTGAGCCAGATTTGGCAAGGTTAACTGCCAGCACTAATGAACTAGCCAAAGTCCGCAGTAACGATGACGGAAACTTTAGTTTCTTCCAGTACACTGACACTGGCGTTTGGCAGGAAGTTATTATTGAGAACGGTACTATTGAACTCAAGAGCACAATATACGACTATGCTAATGCAGCAAGCGGAAGTTATATTGGATTTGACAGTGGCGTATTTGACTTTGAAAAGTTTGACAGAGTGCCGCATCAGGAAGTTAGAAATATTGCAACAGCAATCTTCACTGATATCTTTAAAGACAATCTAGCAAGTAAACGCAATGAACTATTCTTTAGAATGGTTGAGTTCTCAATGCACGAGTTACATAGCAGTGGATTGGACTGGCTTATTAAAACTAGTTTCTTAAAAGTACTACACAAGGTTAGAAACTTATCACAGTACCCAACATATCAACTTGATAACTCAACCTTTATTGAAGAGTTTATCAATGAAGTTAAGCCATACCACACTAACATTCGTGAGTACACAGCAAAGTATGACGGTGATGACCAGTTCCAGGGCGATGTTACTGACTTTGATTTACATGCATTTTATGATAGCAGTACTGGTTACTTTAGAAAGTACAGTGGCGATTTTGCTGGCGATGAAGTTTCGAGAACCACAGGAAACACAGTTGATAAGCCCTGGGCAGACAACTACAGTTACTACCTAGACAGTGTTGTAATTTATGCAGCAGGTACTGGATTTACTGACAATCCTGTTATTACAGTTAGTGCGCCTGATTTAGAGTCAGGAACACAGGCAACTGTTACTGCGGTTACAAACGGCGATTCTATTATCCGTGTTAGAGTTACTAACAAAGGCAGTGGCTACACCAAAACACCAACTATTACCGTTAAGGGCAATGGAACTGGATTAAGATTACTACCAAGAATTAAGAACGATACTATTAGAGAATTTGATACAACTATTAAGTTTGACAGAATTACGTATAGTTCAACAGTCCTGGACTGGGCTGCAAATACTGCTTATAACTACTTGGACTTGGTATCATACAACAACCCTAATACTGGCAAGCAAGATGTATACCAGGTTAACGTTTCAGGTGGATTTACTAGCGGAACAACATTCAGTGTTGAAGATACCACTGGTGCAGTTGCTCTTGTAGTTTATGATGGTGCTAATTTAGCAAGTGCTGCTGATAGAATTGCAGCCTACTATGCCCCAACTGCTGGAATGATTGGCGATGATTTGTCATTGTTACAATCAGGAACAGACTACTTGGGTAACAAAGTAAGTGGTATTGGTTTTGACAGAGAGCCAGGATTTGATGAAGCAAGTTTTGACAACTTGGGCTTTGATGACTTTGATGTTGATGCAAACGGGCTAACAGTACTCAGCGGCGCAAGTGCTCTTGACACTACTATCTCAAGTACATTTACTGACATTGCACTAGGAACCCGCCCAGAAGATATTAACGTAGACGGCGGTGGATTTGTTGATGTATATTCAAGCCACGCTCCAGAAGAAGTAGTGCCTGGTATTGTATTTGACAACCTGGACATGGAAGTTTACACTGATCCTAGTGACGATTATGCTGGTGACGGTAATAGCTTTACTACAGTATCCCGTGTATATACTGCTAGTGGAACACAACAAACATTCTCCTATGCAGGATCTGCACAGCGTGATCTAGTTGACTACTTGGTAGTATACACTGGAAGCACCAGAGTTTATGACTTTACTGCTGACTATGAAAATAGAACAGTGTCGTTGTCTAGTGCACCAGCAGCAAACACCAATGTTTACATTTATGGATATGGAGTTACTGGTGAAAAGATCACGTACGAGCAGACATTTATCGGTGATGCTAGTACAGTTCAGTTTACACTTGGTATTAACTATACTAGATATACACAGAGCTTGGTGCTTAGAGATGGCATAAGTGTAGCACATACTATTACTGACGGAACAGATGGAAGAATTGTTCTTACTACCAACGATGCTAACCCCAACGGGTCGCTAATTCATGTTATTATCAGTAATCGTGCTGTAGACAAAGCTGCATTTACTTACGGTGAAACACAAGAGATTACACTTACTAGCGGAACACTGATTTACAACTTAACTGAATCATTTACAGGATTTAGTAATCCAAGAACAGGCAATGCTATTGTTGAGTTAAACGGAACAAGACTACGTCCCGCTAATGCTGAATATTACACATTGGACGGATCCACACTTGCTTATAGAACTCCGGTTACTGCTGGCGAAACAGTCGCCAATGTTGCAACAGGTGACATCCAGGTAACTAGAATTGATGCAGCAACTAATATTACATACAACTTGCTCAATGTTCAAGACTATACTGTAACAAGTCAAGAAGATGTTGACAGTACTCTTTATTATAGAATAAACTTGTTAAGTGCTTATAACAGTGGCGACACATTGATAGTTTCAGTTGCCAATGCTAATGAATATTTCATTAATAGCAGCAATGAAATTAGATTAGGCAGTGGTGTAATTTTTGCTACTAACGACAAACTGCATGTAACCAGCTTTAACAACTATGATCCATTGCGTGTACACACAAAAGTTTATATTGGCACAGGATCACAAGTTACACAGACTATCGATGACTTTGACAACAGCGGATTTGACAGTGTTGGATTTGATCTGTTAGCTCAAGGCGGCCAGGCTGTTAACAAATTTGTACTAGATCGTATTCCAACTAACACAAACAATCTTTGGGTTACACTGGATGGTGTAAGATTACATGCTGGTGATTACAATATTGACGAAAATGGAAGACTTGATTTAACTTCACAATCACTAACAGTAACAAGTGAAATTATTGTTACACACTTTAGTGAAAGAAACATAGAACCAACTGTAGGTTACAGAATGGTTAACGACATGTTGGGCAACTACGAATACTTTAGATTGTGCACAGACGGAGCCACTAAACTTACACAAGAGGTTAAACCAACTGATACTAAGATTTATGTGCAGGATGCAAGCAAACTACCACAGCCTAGTCCAAATTCTAATAAACCAGGTGTAGTATATGTAGGTAACGAGCGTATTACGTATTGGAGTATTGATTACACTAATAATTATATTACACAGATTAGACGTGCTACAAACGGAACACGATTTGCAGGGACACATCTAATCGGAACAGAAGTATATGACACAACTGATGCACAGAGATTGCCAGCAACTAACACACATACACAAACCTGGTACACAGCAGGTGTGTCGACAGCGGCAGACGGCAATGGTATTCAGAGCGCAACAACAACAAATGCTAACTTCCTTAAAGCATGTGAGGCATTTGTTCCTAATTACTTGCAAGAATTCCAGAGTCCTAGGTATGTGGTAGATGGATATGTTGATGAAGGCTACGTAGCAGATTTGGACTTATAAATGTTGATTATAATACCACATAAATACAAGAATAAATACACTAGTGAGATATTGAAATAATGGCTATTATACTTAGAAGCAGCAGAAGTGTTCCGTTAACCCACGCAGAAGTAGATGGGAACTTTACTGATCTGAACACCAGAACTACTACACTAGAAGCAAACTATGTGAAAACAGTGAATGGCGTCAGTGCTTCTAATAATGCACTTACTATTGGCACTACAAATATTACAGAAGGCACTAACTTATATTACACAGATACTAGATCAAGAGCTAGTATTAGTATTACTGATGCTGGTGGTGACGGTAGTCTAGCTTACAATAGCACTACTGGCGTAATAACATACACTGGTCCTAGTGCTAGTGAAGTTAGAGCACACATTAGTGCTGGTGAAGGCATTGATATTACAACTGGTGTTATTAGTGCTGAAGATGCAACAGCCAGCAATAAAGGTATTGCTAGTTTTAGCACAGATCACTTCAGTGTTACAAGTGGCGCCGTAACCTTGCTTGCAAACGGTATTGACGATACATTAATTGATTTTGGTACAGGAACAAATCAGGTTAATACTGCTGACATTCCTGAACTAACAAATTTGTACTACACAGATGTAAGAGCAGACGCTAGAATTGCTGCCGCTAGTATTGATGATCTAAGTGACGTTAATACTACAGCCATTGCTCCTGTAAACAGTTATGTGTTAACCTGGGATAATTCTCAGGGATATTGGATGCCAGCAGCGGCCCCAGGTGCTAGTGGTGGTGAAGCAAACACAATTACTAACCTAGGAACTGGCAGAGAAATTTTTTCCAACAAAGTTGGCGTTGATTTTAGATTAAGATCTTTAACTCCTGGTACTGGGGTTACACTAACACAGAATACCAATGACATTGAAATAGCAATTAGCTCAACTCCAACATTTACTAGTCTTACTACAGACGGTATTACTATTAATGACAACAATATTAGTACAACACGAAGCAACGACAACCTAGTACTGGATCCAAGTGGTACCGGTGTTGTACAAGTAGTAGGTAATCTAACTGCAAGTACAGTTACAGCGACGTCACTAGCAGGCACACTAACAACAGCCGCGCAAACAAATATTACAAGTTTGGGAACACTTGCTGCTAACTTAACATTAGCAAATACATATGACCTAGTATTTACAGGATCTAGTAATACTTCTACACTAGTAATAGCAGATCCAAGTTCTGATAGAATCCATACACTTCCTGATGCAACTGGTACAATAATTACTACAGGCAATCTTGCTAGTATTGTAACCACTGGTGCGCTTGACTCTGGCAGTATTACCAGTAATTTTGGTAGCATTGATGTTGGAGCAAGTGCAATTAGTGGCGGGGCATTAACAGTGAGTTCTGCTGTTATTGATAACATTACTGTTGCTGATAATAATATTAGATCAAATATTACTAATGCTAATATAGTATTAGACCCAAGTGGCACTGGTATTGTTGAAGTTAGAAGCCAGATTAGTGCATCTTCGAACAGAATTACTAATGTTGCAGACCCAGCCGCAGCACAAGACGCTGCAACTAAAGCGTATGTTGATGCAAGAGCAAGCAGCGGTGCAACAATCTTTACCGCAACAGGCGACACTGGCAGTGATACTATTGCTATTGGTGATACTGTTTCCTTCTCTGGAACATCAAACGAAATTAACACTAGTGTGGCATCCAACACTATTACAATTGGATTACCCAACAGTGTAACTATTTCTAATAATTTAACTGTTGGAAACAACGTTACCATTGGTGGTGACTTAACAGTAACTGGTTCTACTAACACCGTTGGTGCAGCAAACTTGAGTGTTGCTGATCAGTACATCTACTTAAATGCAGGTGATGCTATTGGTGACGACAATACAATCTTTACGGGCAGCGGTCTAGACGACGGGGTGCTTGAAGGTTATTTTGAAGGTAGTACAACTACAACATATTATGTAAGAATTGACAGCACAGGAACTCCTGATACATTTGAGTGGAGTAAAGATAACTTTGCTAGTACAGAAGCAACTGGTGTCGCTATTGATAGCACAGCGCAAGCATTAGATAGTAATATTACCATACGTTTCCTGGCAACAACTGGTCACACAATTGGTGACAAATGGGTTGGTACAGCGGCACCAATTTCACAAGATACTGGTTTATGGAGTAATGAAAACACAGGCACATCAGCCCCAGGATACACGCACGTTGGCCTATTCTTTGATGTTACTGATAGAACCTGGAAATTTGTAAATGAATATGATTTAGAACCCACTGGTGCTATTAATACAGCCCATTCTAGTTTTAAATATGGACCGGTCGAAGCCGGATCATATAAAACTGGAAGTTTAACTATTAGTGGTAATAAAATTAATTCTACAGACAGTAATGCTAATATTGAGTTACTGACAAACGGTACTGGTGTTATTGACATGCAGAGTAATGTTCAATTGTCAGCACAAGGCGATTTGAGATTTGCAGATGCAGACAGTAGTAACTGGGTTGCGTTCCAAGCACCACCAACGGTTGCAAGCAATGTAACTTGGACACTGCCAGCAGCAGATGCTTCTAGTACTGGGTATCTACTAAAAAGTAATGCCAGTGGTGTACTAAGTTGGACAGACGAAATTCGCCAAACAGCACAGAGTGGATCTTCAGATTTCAAAGTTCTTTTCAGCAGCACCACTGGTGATGCTAGTGGCGCATTTACAGCTCAAATTGACTCAGGCACCAGCGAGTTTACTTATAATCCTGGAACCAATACACTAACAGCCGCAAACTTTGCTGGTCAAGCAACATCGGCACAATACGCTGACTTGGCAGAAATGTACGTTCCAGATGCAGCATATCCAGCTGGCACAGTAGTTACTATTGGGGGAGGAGCAGAGATTACATATTGTACGCCAACTAATATTCCAGCTGGCGTTATTTCAACTGCTCCGGCGTATTTGATGAACAGTAAATTAGAAAACGGCGCACCTGTTGCACTAGTTGGTCGAGTGCCAGTTAGAGTTGTTGGTGCAGTTACTAAAGGACAAGTTGTTAAAGCAGACCTTAACGGGGTAGCAAGCGCAACAGCAGATGGTGAACGTGTGGGCATTGCTCTTGAATCAAGTGACAATACTGGCGAAAAACTTATTGAATGCATGTTAAAGGTATAGTATAATGCAAGAGAATGAAAAAAAGAACATGGAAAATTTAGAAAACCAGCAACCTACATCTCCGCTTAAAGAACAAGGCGGCGTAATGATGGAAGGACACATTCGTATCTTTGATCCAGAAACTGGAGAAGATATTGTAAACAAACGCAATGCTATTCATTATGAGAATATGAGTGAAGCATTGGCGCTGAGTGTGGCTAACAAGACAACCGGATTTGCACACGAGATTGCATTTGGCAATGGCGGCACCAACGTTGATCCAACTGGCGTTATTACATATTTGCCAGCTAACTCAACAGGACAAAATGCAAGTCTTTATAACCAAACATATTATAAAGTGATTGATGACAATTCAAGTCTCAACACCGACCCAGGAAGAAATAAAATCACAGTAAACCACGTTAGTGGAAATATCTACAGTGATATCGTAGTTAGTTGTTTACTAGACTACGGTGAACCAAATGACCAACAGGCATTTGACAATACTAGTAATTTTAATGATACATATACATTTGATGAGCTAGGACTAAAAAGTTGGATTGGAACTGTTAACACTGGTAAGTTACTTACTCATGTTGTTTTCCATCCTGTGCAAAAAAGTTTGAACAGATTGATACAAATAGATTATACAATCCGTATTCAAACTCTAACAAATTTAACTAGTCTGTAATTGTTTGTTAAATAGTGTGAAGGTCGCGATGTTTGTGCATCCGCCTTCTCTATAACTAGCAAGAGTTACAGCAATGACATTATTTATTGACAACAAATACACTAAAATATATTATAGCATAATAGAACACGCTCGTCAACCAGTATTTGACCGAGAACCCTATGACCAATACACAGAAAATCACCACATTATTCCAAAATGTTTGGGAGGTTTAGACGAAGACTCTAACATGGTGCGTTTAACTGGGCGTCAGCATTTCATTTGCCATTGGCTATTAACCAAAATGGTTTCTGAGAAAAAACATAAATGGCAGATGATAAACGCACTGAGTTTAATGTTGTGGGGTCACAACAACAAGCAGAATCGTTATAAGATAAATTCCAGATTATACGAACAACTTAAGGCAAAACATAACAAGATGCTATCCGAACGACTCAAAGGTAAGAAACGCAAGCCATTCAGTGAAGAGTGGAAAAGAAAGATGACTAACCATTTGAAAGGGAACACATATGGTTCCAAAGCAGTTATGGTCGAGGGTGTGAAATACATTTCTCAAACGGAAGCAGCAAGGAAGTTGGGTTATTCTCAAGCATTTGTTTTCTATCGATTAAAAAGTAATAATTTTCCTGATTATTATTATATATAAATATATCTAACAAGCATAAATATATTTAAGACATTTTAGGAGGATTTAGTCATCGCATACACAGTCAATAAAACAAACGGTTCAGTGTTAGCAACAGTATCAGACGGTACTATTGATACTACTACTGATCTCGTATTAGTAGGTAAGAACTACGCAGGTTACGGTGAGTTCCTAAACGAGAACTACGTAAAACTGCTAGAAAACTTTGCAAATACAACTGCACCAGCAGCACCGCTTGCTGGACAGATGTGGTGGGACACCAGTGGTAACCTACTTAAAGTTTATAACGGAACAGCATTTAAAACTGTTAGTTCAAGTACAGCTTCAGGCAGTGCACCAAGTAACAGTGTTACTGGTGACCTTTGGTGGGATACCACTAACGGGCAGCTAAAAGTTTATAACGGTTCATCTTTTACAACCATTGGACCAGCATTCACAAGTGGCACAGGTACTAGTGGTGCTATTGTTGAAGTTGTTACTGATACCGGTGCAACTGATCACGTTGTAATTAAACTTTACGTTAGTAACACAGTTGTTGGTATTGTTAGCAAAGACACAGCATTTACTCCACAGAGTGCAATTTCAGGATTTACGACAGTAAACCCTGGTTTACAACTTAGTTCAACAGTAACTGGTGCTAAACTACAAGGAACATCAACTGATGCAGACGCACTTGGCGGCGTAGCAGCAGCAAACTATCTCCGTAGCAATGCTAGTGACAGCACAACAGGCACATTGAGTATTGTTAATGACACTGCGCTTATTGTTGGTGCAGACGGTGATTTAACAATTAATATTAACGGTTCAAGTAATCCAGTATTAACAAACACCAACACAAATGGTAGTATTGTACTTGCTCCTAACGGAACTGGTACAGTTGACGTTAGTAGTAAGAAAATTACTAGCCTAGCAACTCCTACAGCTAGCACAGATGCAGCAACAAAAGCATATGTTGATACTACAGTTAGTAGCGCCGGCGCTCTAGCAGCAGATGGCAGTGTTGCACTAGCTGGTATTCTAAGCCCAGATGCGAACAACACACGTGACCTTGGAACAAGTTCACTACGTTATGCAACTGTTTATGCAACAACGTTTAACGGTACTGCATCTTCAGCACAATACGCTGACGTTGCGGAAAACTTTAGTGCTGATGCAGTTTATACACCAGGTACAGTGGTTGCACTAGGCGGCGTAGAAGAAATTACTCGTGTAAACGATGAACTTGCGGACAACGTCTTTGGTGTTGTCTCAGACAGGCCAGCATATTTGATGAACGCTGCACTTGACGGAACAGCGGTTGCTGTTGCTGGACGAGTACCAGTTCAAGTAGTTGGTCAGATAAATAAAGGTGATAGACTTGTTAGCGCAGGCAACGGTCTAGCTAGAGCAGCACAGCCAGGGGAAGCAACCTCATTCAATGTAATCGGCCGCGCAATTCAAACAAAATTAACATTTGAGCAAGGCACGGTAGAGGCCTTTGTAACAATTAACTAAAGGAATTATTATAAATGGCATATATAGCTGGGGATACAATCCTCGACGCACACTACAACGGTTTCGTAACTAGTGTTAACGCAATTTGGGGTACAGGTACTGGTGTTCGTGGATTAGGACAAAGCACTGTACTTAGCTCAGTGTCAGCTGGTAACACAGTTACAGCTTCACAATGGGCAACACTGTTAACCAGACTTAAAAGCATTAGTAACCACCAGGGAAACAATGGCAACATCACTGTTGACAGTGTAACTAACCCAAGTGCTACTGACACTATTGCAATTGTTGCTAACTTGGCAACAGATATTGCTACACTTGATACCAGTGCGGCCGCAGGAACAAATGCTGCTGGTTTTGGTACACCAATTACAGCTACCAGTACATCAAGCGGTAACTTCACCAACACAATTACCCACACACAAACATTTACTTTTGCTAGTGCAGACGAAATGCGTTACTATTTTAACGCAGGTGGTAAAATTGAACTTAGTTGGGGGCTTGCTGGCGGAACTACATCAGTAGGTCCAACTGATCCAGCATCAAGTCCATCAACTGGACCAGTTTTCCAGGATACAAAGTATCAAAACTGGGTAACACTTGCTTCAGATTGTGGTACATATACATTGTTTGGTAGAACCAGTGGCAAAGTTGGTGGCGGTGGAAACACTCCAACACAGATGACAACTGGTTTTGATGGTCTTACCGGCACACCGGCTTCGATCTTCAAACAACTGGAAGACACTGGACCATATACAGCCAACTATATTGAGGTTTATGGCAGTGTTTCGGGTGCAGTTCTTACTTTTACAAGCACATGGAAAGACGATGCTGCTGATCAAACAGCTTTCGATAAAAACTTTTATAACGTTCTTGATATTGTTGATGGAACAAAAACATCAACATTTACTGCAACACCAGCAGCAACAACTTATATTACAAGCACGTGGGGATCACCTACTTGGTCACAGACTGCGAACAGTGAATCCTAAATAATAAAAAAAACTTAAACAAGTTGACAGGGCCTACGGGCCCTGTTATACTGAGTGCATGATACTAATCTTTATTAGGGACTTTTAATATGGAAAACTTTGAAGAGTTTGCACGACAACGACTTGATCATAATAGACAACGGCTAGCCCTTAAAGAACAACAAGAGCAACGTCTAACACTGGCATATGCTGGTGGAATGTTTCTTGTAACCACTGAACTAATGGCGTTACTTGCTACTTGGCCAGAGAATGACATCCTATATCTAGTAGATTCATATGAAAATCCTGTAGAGATTGTAGATGCTACTGATATGCTGGTAGCATGTAGACAACGCTGGTATGAAGTAATGAACGATTGGCATAATCAATATCAGGAACTTAAAAAAGTTCGTAGAGTAGGTCAACTTAGTGAGTAAAGGCGCACTATTACTTGCCACGCCACATGATACTATAGATTATATAGGTTTTGCTAAACTTGCTGCAAAACTAGTGGAAAAGCATCTGGGTATTGACACGCACATACACATCGGTGAAGCACGGCCTGGAAACATCCGTGCGTTTAAATGGCACGATGGTACAATAGACCGTGTGCAATGGTTTAACTCAGATCGTCCGCTGGCGTATGATTTGTCGCCCTTTGAAGAAACACTGTTAATAGACGTAGACTATATGACTTTTAATAATCAACTCAAAGATTACTTTGGAGGTAATCACGAGTTTTTGTGTTATGACCGTGTCTGGGACGTTACACATACCGACAGTATGAAGCATGAAAGATATATGACACGAGCAGGCCATCCCATGCTATGGGCAACTGTTGTTTATTTCCGCAAGTGTGAACTAGCATACAACATATTTGAAATGATGAAGAATATACAAACTAACTGGCGATACCATTGTAAATTTTGGGGATTTCCAGGAAGTAAATATCGTAACGATTTTAGTCTTACACTCGCTCATCAACTCATGCAGGGATATGATCAAGGCACAACATTTAATCATCCCTTGCCAAGTTTAAGCACCATGGATACAATCTATAAAGTACATGGCAGTGAGTTGTTTATCAAATATCAATATCATGGATCTTATAATGCATTAAAGATCAAGGATACAAACCTGCACATAATGAACAAAGCCTGTTTAATGGATCCAGAGATCAGGGGCGAGTTAGAACGGTATGCTGATGTTTAAGAAAAAAGTAGAACCGCAGGGCTGGTTAACATTTGCACAGAACAGTGACACAGTTAACTATGTTAATCAAGCATACTTGCTGGCGTTGAGTGTTAAGGCTACCTGCACTATAAATAAGTTTGCAGTAGTAATAGATCATGACTCTGCACAAACACTAACAGACACCCAGCGCCGGGTATTTGATTATATTATTGAAGTGCCCAGGCAAGAAAATCCTTTCGCAATCGAATGCCAGGCGTGGAGTTTAACTCCTTTTACAGAAACGTTTAAGGTAGAATCAGATATGCTGATCCCCAGAAACATTGATCATTGGTGGGCTGGCTGTAGAACAAGTGATGTAGTAATGACATCCAAGGTGAGAAATTATCAAGGAAAAATAAGTAATACTAGGTATTACAGGAAGTTTTTTGATGCTAATAATCTGGCTGATGTTTATAACGGTTTTATGTATTTTCGTTATTCCAGGGATAGCAAAGAGTTTTTTAATCTTGCAACCAGGACTCTTGAAAACTTTACTGCTCTTAGAGATGGGGTGCTTGATCATTGTTTTTATGACACACCTGATACTGATGTTATATTTGGCATTGCTGGAACCATCTGGGCCAGCGGAAATAACATCAGTGACCATGCCCATGCCCGGCAAACCGGGATCGCTCAACAGCCTATCGGGCCAATGAGTTATCCAACCTTTGCCCACATGAAAGGTGCTATTAATGGTTGGAAACCAGACTGGGATTGGCGCAACTCTGTTAGATGGACTTTAACCAACGACTTTGATTTTGTAGTAGGCGGATACGCACAGCATTACCCCTTCCACTATTTCCAGAAAGATTTTTGCACTGAAGAACTGATAGGTAGATATGAACAACGACTTGGAATCTAATCCATTTTTACAAGCATTTGCGCTTGTGGAATCTAATCCAGTTATTGAAACTGAACGAAGACTAAAATATAATGTAGAAACTGGTGAGTATAAGATTGAAGATGCTAATACTGTTCCTGTTAACGAAGTCTGGGAAGAAGACTACATTATAATATCACAAGACACAGCCCTGCACAATCCTATCGATCATAGAATTATTGATGGCAAGATTACCTGGATTGATACTAGTGTACAAACACACTGGCAAGATCCGCCGCCTGCACTAGTATTAGAAAATAATCCATATTTTTGTATAGAGGAACTAAATGACGATGCTGATTGACACAGCGGATATGGACACGATTTTTTTGACGTACGATGAACCAAAGAAAGAAGAGTTCTGGGTTCAAATACAAAACATTGTGCCCTGGGCTAAACGAGTAGACGGAGTTGAAGGTTCAGATGCAGCACACAAAGCCGCAGCCGCAGCCAGTGACACTGAACGCTTTATTCTCATTGACGGCGATAATATTCCCGATGCTAGCTTTTTTAACTTACAGTTAGATATTAAGCCTGAGCACGAGGATTGTGTGTTCCGTTGGAAAGCTCGTAATTCAGTTAACGGACTTATGTACGGCAACGGCGGACTTAGTTGCTGGACTCGTGAGTTTATCAATAACATGCAAACACACGAAGCAACTGATGGTTCACACGAAACAGTAGTTGAGTTTTGCTTTGACAGCAAATACATTCCCATGAATAATGTTTACTCAACTACCTATCCTAATGGCAGTGCACGACATGCATGGCGAGCAGGATTTAGAGAAGGTGTTAAGATGTGTCTTAACAAAGGATACAAGCCTACTCTAGAAGAATTCCACAAACAAGTTCATGCTAAGAACTTTGACAAATTGTGTATTTGGCAAAGTGTGGGTCAAGATAGCGAATACGGGTTCGAAGCAATGGTGGGTGCAAGGTATGGCACCTACAAGCTAATGTGTACCGATTGGGATTGGCATGAAGTCAGAGACTTTGCAGCGTTGGATCGTCTCTGGGAAGAACATGATTACACAGTGGATGAATACCAGGAATGGGGAGCAATTCTTAGACGAAAATTATTGCTCCCCATTGTTGACTATACCGGAGACGTGAGTCGATTCTTTAAACACTATTACAGTCAGACCTATCATGAACATGACCCAATGACTACAGAACTAGAAGTTATTAGAAAGGTCGAAGGGTGGTGAGCGATTATTTTAATGATGCTCAGTTAGCAAAAGAAAAACTTGCCACAGTAAGTGATAGTTTTTGTTTAGCTAAATGGAAACAAGTTAGTCTACATTTAACAACTGGGCATACCAACAGTTGTTATCATCCTCCTTTGCATCGCATACCTGTTGAGCCATTGGCGGATAATCCCAGTGCCTTGCATAACACTGCACACAAGAAACAAAGTCGTCTGGAAATGATGTCTGGTACAAAGTGTACAGATTGCAACTACTGTTGGAATATTGAAGCACAAGATAACATGAGTGACAGACATTATCGCAGCGGTGAACCCTGGGCTATGGACTCATTTGAGGACATTGTAAATAACCCACAAGCAGATGTCAACCCAAGTTATGTTGAAGTAAACTTTAACAATGCTTGCAATCTTAGTTGTAGCTATTGTAGTCCACAATTTAGCAGCACCTGGACTAAAGAAGCAAAAGAACACGGTGCTTGGCCTACTAGTACTCCACACAATGACCCTGTACACTTTACAGGATCTCGACGTGCTATTCCTAACAGGGAGGACAATCCTTACCGCGAAGCATTCTGGCGTTGGTGGCCTGACCTATACAAAGATCTAAAACATTTCCGTATGACAGGTGGTGAACCTACCATGGACCCAAACACCTATCGTGTATTTGACTATGTACTCGAAAATCCTAAACCTGACTTGCATTTAAACACTACCAGTAACTTTAGTGTTGATCCCATGGTCTGGGACAAGTACAAAGGGTATGTGCAAGAGTTATGTAAAGGTGAACAAATAGAACACTTCATGCAGTTTGTTAGTTTAGATACCTGGGGAAAGCAAGCAGAGTATATACGACACGGGTTAGATTTTAATTTGGCAATAAATAGATGTGAAGAGTTTGTTAGAGATATTCCCAGTCGGTCAAGTTTAACGTTCATTATTACAATGAGCAATCTTAACATTATAAACCTTAAAAAGTTACTAGAGCATATCCTGTATCTTCGTCAGACTTACACGACGACTTATCAGCGGATTTGGTTTGATACACCCTTACTGTACACTCCAGAATGGCAAAGCCTGCAAATCTTACCAGAAAGTTATAGCATTTGTCTCAAGGAGTGTGTAGAATATATGAATAGCAATCTTCACGAAATGCATGGATTTAAGGACTATGAAGTTTTAAAGATGCAACGTGACTTAGACTGGATGCTCCATAGAACAACAGACGTTGAACGCAAACAAGCAGACTTTTATCGTTTCTTTAGCGAACATGATCGCCGAAGAGGCACTAACTTTTTAAAGACGTTTCCAGAGATGACAGAATTTTGGAGTACATGTGAATACAAAGCTAACAGATCTTAAATACAAACAAACAGTACTTGATACTAAGAGTGCGAGTTTTTGCGGAGCGAAATGGGGCAATGCTACTATTTGGTTGGGCAGTGGTATGACTACTAGTTGTCATCATCCACTGCCTCATAAGATTGATCCAATAGCAGTGCAATCTAATCCTAAACTCCTACACAATACTCCAGAGAAAAAAGAACAGCGCAGACAAATGCAATGTGGCGAGCGTCCTGCGGGTTGTGAATACTGCTGGAAGATTGAAGACATGGGCCCTAAATATATAAGCGACCGTGTGTACAAGTCAAAGATTTATACTGAACAAGAATTGCAAGAGTTTTATAAAACTGATAGTGAAGAAGATGTCAATCTACGCACACTAGAGATTGCCTTTGACAGAACATGTAACTTTGCTTGTAGCTATTGCAATCCTGCTTTTAGTACTACCTGGGTAAAGGATTTAAAGAACAATGGCGGCTATACTGATCTTGTTAGTGACGGACGCAATCATTTTACTCATAGTCATGATAACAACCAACTATTTGGATTAAACGAATACAATCCTTATGTGGAAGCGTTCTTTAAATGGTGGGACAGTGACTTACACCTTACATTGCGTGAACTACGCATTACTGGTGGTGAGCCTATTATGAGCCCTGAGCTTTGGAAGTTATTGGATTGGTTTAAGAAAGAGGGTAATACATCAGATTGCCGTATCGCTATTAACAGCAACCTAGGTGGTAAACCAGAGTTAATTGATCGGTTAGTTGAAGCAAGAACACACTTGCCTAGTCTGGATGTATATACTAGTTGTGAGTCTACAGGAATTAAAGCAGAGTACATTAGAGATGGATTAGACTTTAATAGCTGGTGGGATAACTTAGTAAGACTACATGAAGCTGGTATAGATACACATTGCATGATGACAGTTAATGCACTTTGTTTGGACACACTCCCAGACTTAATATTTAAAATACTGCATGCTAGACAAGAGTTAAACAAAGACTTTGCAGTGTTTAGTTTAAATATTCTTAGATTTCCTAGTTTTCAAAGTTGTTTAGTATTACCACAGAATGTTAAAAACACATGTGCAGGCAGGTTAAAAGCGATACTATCCTGGGACTTACATGATTTTGAACGAGGGCAAGTTGAGAGACTTATTGAATATTTGCACACAGTAGAGACACCACACAACGAAGCATTTGAAATGCCTAAACTACACAATGATTTTAAACAATTCTACCAACAATATGATGTAAGAAGAAACAAAAACTTTGAAACAACATTTCCAGAGTTAAAAGATTGGTACATGACACTATGACACAGGATTTAGATTATTATTTTCCAATAAAGACAGAGACTGCCTGTCAGAGCAAATGGTCCTGGAGTACTATATGGCTTAATTCTGGAACTAGCAGTAGTTGTCATAGAGTAGATGACTTTAAGATACCCGAGGATAATTTTGGTAGTTTTCATAACTTGCCTGAAAAGATTGTCCACCGTGAAAAGATGCTTAAAGGAGAGTGGCCAGGCCAAGGCTGCGAATATTGTAAAGTAATTGAAGATGCTGGAGGGTTTAGTGACAGGATGCATAATAACGATTTGCCAGGATATGCTCCCACTGAACTTAAAGATGACCAGACATTAACCAATGTAAAGCCTACTATTGTGGAGATATTTGCCCATAATACTTGTAATTTTAAGTGTACATACTGCAACCCAATGTTAAGTAGCAGAATTGAACAAGAAAGTAGAAGTTTTGGCGATCATGCACTTTTTAGTCCTGTAAAAGATCTAAACAATGCCGTAGTTGATAAGAGGTACGAAGATTTCTTTGTATGGTTAGAAGATAATATACAGGGACTTATGCGGCTCCACCTACTAGGCGGAGAAACTTTTATTCAGCATGATTTGATAACTAGAGTTTTAGATTTAGTAGAAAGAAAACCCTGTCCTAACCTGCAACTTAATATCTTTAGCAACTTTAATCCCCCGCAGAAATATTTTAAAAAATACATTAACGCTATATATGAGCTGTGGAAAAAAGGATGCATTGGCAGATTTGATCTAACAGCTAGTATTGATTGTTGGGGGGCGCATGCAGAATATGTTAGATTTGGATTAAACTGTACAGAGTTTGAAGAGAACTTTGCGTATGCTGCAAGTTTTCCAGAAGAATTTTTATTCTTATCTGCAAATCAAACCGTAAGTAGCTTAACCATGAAAACTATGCCTGATTTAATCCGTATGATTAACAAGTATAATACTAATAGACACATTGGTCATTATGCAATGTTAGTAGACGGATATCCTTTCATGCGTCCTGAGATTTTTGCGTATGAAATCTGGGAACCAGTTTGGAAAGAGATATTTAAAGAATTGAAAACAGACACATTTCAACAACAGGAAACGGTAAAAATCTTTACTGGATTGCAAGATGTTATGCAAACTAATACTGAGAATAATTACAAGGCAATAGAAAAACTACATGGATACCACGACGAGATAGATAGAAGAAGAAATACAAGTTGGCGAACATTATGGCCTGAATTAGTGATTGAAAAAACATGACAGATAAACTAGAAAACTACTACAGTGATTATGATTACGGGCAGAGAATGCCACTTAAAATCAAACCTGAAGAACTTACTGACAAAGAACGAGATCTCCTGGTCAAAAGTGATGTCTTTTGTATTCTACCCTGGATACACTTGCATGCATATCCAGACGGCAGAGCCTATCCTTGTTGTTTGGCAAAGTATGAGAACCATGTTGGCTCATTGCGAGAAAACACCATGGAAGAGATTTGGCGTGATAAACCCATGCAAGATCTTCGTAAGAACATGGTTACTGAATGCAAGAGCGAAGTGTGTAACAAATGCTATGAGCAAGAAGAATCAGGGTTCTTTAGTATGCGAAATAGCAGTAACCAAACATTTGGACATCACATTAAAACAATAGACGATGACGAGTTTAAAATTCGTTATTATGATGTCCGATTTAGTAATTTGTGTAACTTGTCCTGTCGTAGTTGCGGCGATGTGTTTAGTAGTAATTGGGTTAAAGAAGCCAAATTAATGAACTGGCTGCCTAAGGACGCACCAAATGTAAGTTATGCTGGTAAGACTGAAACAGATGCCTGGGAACAACTACTGCCGCATATTCCTTATATTGAAGAAGTATATTTCGCCGGTGGTGAACCGCTGATGATGAAAGAGCACTACGACTTATTGAATGAGTTATTGAGGCAAGGTCGCACAGACGTCAAACTAGTATATAACACCAACTTTACAGAACTGGTATTCAAAGGTAGCAGTGTTCTTCCGTTGTGGAATGAGTTTGAGTGTGTTAGCATCGGCGCAAGTTTAGATGCTAGCCACGAGCGAGCAGAGCTCATGCGTAAAGGCACTAAGTGGGCACAGACAGTTAAAAACAGAGAAGAGATGCTGAAAGTATGCCCTACTGTAGACTTTTACGTCAGCTCAACGTTAAGTATTATGAACAGCTTTCACATTCCAGACTTCCACAAGGAATGGGTTGAACTGGGATTATTGCGTCCCATGGATTGGAATATTAATATATTGCAAAGCCCAGAGTATTATAGAATCGATGTATTACCAGAAGCAATGAAACAAGAAGTAGTTGAGAAGTTTAACGCTCACATTGAATACCTTACTCCCATTGATGAGTTTAGCAGAGCAAGCAAAGGATATATGGCAGCGGTTAATTATATGACACAACAGGACAACAGTCATCTGATTCCTGAATTATTGGAAAAATTAAATCACTTGGATAAGTTTAGAAACGAAAATTTCTTTGAAGTATTTCCAGAATTAGCGAGGTTAAAAGAACATGGCTAGAGAGTATGGAGGAAAATGTATTCTTCCCTGGATTAGTTTAGAGACGACACCCCTGGGCCAAGTTAGGCCTTGTTGTTTAGCAGTTGGTGAAGTTCCTGATATTGATTTAAATAAAAATACACTTGAAGAAGCATTCCGCAGTCCTTATATGAAGTCACTGAGGAAAGCATTTAGCGAAGATAAACTACCTGGGCAGTGTCAACGGTGCTGGTCAGAAGAGAAGGCTGGCAAGAAAAGCAAGCGTGAATACATGTTGGAAAAGTTTAAACATGTGGAAGTTGACTACACCAATTTAGAAGGTGAAACACTACAATTCCTGGACTTAAAGCTAGGAAACATATGTAATCTAAAATGTCGTATTTGCGGATCCTGGAGTTCAAGTAAGTGGGCCCAGGAAGAAATAGCACAACATGGTAAAGAAAATATTGCCAGCCAATGGCTTAAACAAGGACAATGGCCCCGCAAGAGCAAGAAGTTCTGGGAACATGTTGACAGTATTCTGCCTGATATTAAATATTTTGAATTTACCGGCGGTGAGCCATTTCTAATCAAGCAACACTTTGATTTACTAGAACGTGCTGCTAAATCGGGATATGCTAAAGATATTGATATTCACTATAACACAAACGGTACACAATACCCCAAGCAACTTGAAGTATGGAAAAACTTTAAACATGTTCAGATTGCGTTTAGCATTGACAATGTAGGTGAACGGTTTGAATATGAACGCGACGGAGCAAAGTGGGCTACAGTTAACCGTAATATTAAGAAATTCCTAGCATTAAAAGAACAAGGGTATCCACTAAGTTTTCAGATCTGCGTTACCTGGAATGTTCAAAACATTTTTTATATGAACGATTTCTTAACCTGGGCAAAAACCAGTGGCATTGACGACATACATTTTAATCTAATGCACGACCCAGAGGAGTTTAGTTTATCCAAGTTACCCAAGGCCATGGTATCACCGTTAATGTTAGTATTACAAAAATGTCAGATCCTGCATCCGCAATACAAGGATCGGATCATTAGTCTTAAAGAGTTTGCAATGACTAGTTTAAACGACGACAACGCAAACACAGGAGAGGCGCTGAGAAAGAAGTTAGATCAGACTGATATTCAACGTGGTGTTGTATTCGCTGAAACTCATCCTGAAGTAGCAAAAATGATTGGCTATGAATAAACCAGATAGCCTCTGCATGGCACCTTGGGTTCACACGTATTTGTCACCTGTCACAGAAAGACGTCTATGTTGTGCGAGCAGAGAACCTGCACAGAGTTTTACACAATACATTGACACAGATGCTGGTGATAACGTATACACTCCGCAAAGTTTAGATGAGTATTGGAATAGTGAACGTATCCGTAGAGTAAGGCGTGATATGATAAACAACATTGTGCCTCCCGAATGTGAAGTATGTAATAACAAGTTACTGAACACTGATGTATATCGCAGTTACTTCTGGCAAATGTTTGGTCACAAGTATGATCAAATTTTAAAAACTACAGACGAAACTGGATATACTACAATGAAGCCCATTAGCTGGGACTATCGTTTCAGTAACCTGTGTAACTTTAAATGTCGTATGTGTGGCCCTATGTTATCAAGTAGCTGGGAAACAGAAGCTCGTAAACAAGGTAAAATAGAACCTTGGATGGAGCCAGCAGTAAAAGAACAAATTAGCAACTATCAAGATACACAAATAGAGGCTGAGTTTAGTCAGGCTGTAGAAGAACATCGCATAGAGGAAATATACTGGGTTGGTGGCGAGCCTCTGATGTACGAACAACACTGGCGATACATGCAACGTATTATTGAACTAGGAGACGGCCCTGGGTTATATGCTAGATACAATACAAACCTAAGCCGTGTAGACTATCAAGGCATTAACTTATACACTGACATATTAGACAACATTAGAGACTGGCAGGTATGTGCTAGTATTGACGGCACTGGTCCGGTAGGAGAGTATATACGTACTGGATTAAAATACGATTCATGGTTAGAAAACTTTAAACAAGGTATAACTCATGCCCGTCACCGTCGCCAGATGCGCTTAGATTTTACATTAACCACACCAGGACTATTTGAACTGGAAAATATGTGCAAACTAGCAGACGATCTTAATGTGGACATTCTTGCCAAAGTGTGTTTTGCTTTTGATCCCAGCATAGCAATGAGTCCATTGTTTCTACCCAGAGACATTCTTGAAAGCATAATTAATAGTGTACTACCAAAAATAAATCACAGGGCGCTAAAGGATGTGTTAAATAACCTTGTAACACGCCCTACTTTTGAAGAAGAGTTTCCTGATTCATTCCAAGAGGCAAGAATACAGGGCAAGCAAAGAATTAAAAAATTAGACACTATTAGAGGAGGAATGACTTTTGAAGAAACCATCCTGGACAATGAGGCGTTATCTACATGGTGGGGAGAGATATCAGATGACATGGCTTAAGAATATTATTAACAGAATTAAAATGGAAATACAATACCGCAAACGGTTAAAAGAATTGAAAAAAAGAGATCCTTTTATTTACAAATAGGCAGAAACATGTTTAGTAAAAAATGTAAAAAACACTTAGCAGAAGTAAATGAATCAGGATTGCAGCATATGATAGTTGCACTGACAGTGGCAATAAAATTTCAACTATTGGTGCCTGCACTTATCGTACATAGTATTGTGCCAGGGTTGTTTACTCATACAGCAACTGAAGTTATAAAGCGCATACTGCAAGACAGACGTTAAATGAAATTAGGTAATATATTAGGTGTGAGTGCAGGGTTCCACGACGCTGGAGTTAGTGTTGTTGACAGCAGGGGCAATATACTCTTTGCTGCTCACAGTGAACGATATAGTCGTGTAAAAAACGACGCTAACTTAAATCAAGGTATTATCGACGAAGCATTAAGTCATGGTGAGATTGCTAGAGTAGCATGGTACGAAACTCCCTGGCTTAAGAAAACCAGACAGATATACAGCGGTGAGTTCCGTAAGGCATTCACTGATAAGAGTCCTAAACAGCATTTAAGTGAAGTAGGCGTTAACCGACCCATCCAATATCACAGACATCATTTAAGTCATGCCGCTGCTGGATTTCAAACAAGTCCTTACGAGCGGGCTATTGTAGTCGTTGTTGATGCCATTGGTGAATGGGATACTTACAGCGCATACCGTGCTGAGTATGACAACAGAGGAAAAGCACAATACACCCGCATAATGAGCCAGCGTTATCCACATAGCCTGGGATTGTTCTACAGTGCAATGACTCAGCGTGTGGGATTAAAGCCCATGGAAGAAGAATATATCCTTATGGGAATGTCTGCTTATGGAAATCCCAGCAAATACAGAGAAGTATATGACGAGTTTGTATGTGAGGATTATGAACAAACCTGGACACAGAATTTCCATGCAGGTATGGATCCTGAGTTTCTTAAAGATGCACCGGCTGAAGACTTAGCCATTGCTGGGCAACTAGTAGTTGAGCGATGTTTAACTACACTAATGCGTCAACTAGCAGAAGGCAATCCAGACATTGACGTTTGTGTGTTTATGGGCGGGGTTGCTCTTAATTGTGTAGCAAACGCACAGATAAGAAGTATCTGGAATAGACTTTGGATTATGCCCAACCCTGGGGACTGTGGATCAAGTTTAGGGGCGGCGGCATTGACCTACGGCAAGAAATTAAACTGGCAAGGTCCTTATTTAGGAACTAACATACCTGGGGACTATCCTTGTGAGGAACTAGTAAGCGAACTAATAGAAAATAAAATTGTAGGCGTTGCCAGTGGCAGGGCAGAGTTTGGTCCCAGGGCATTGGGTAATAGAAGTTTACTTGCTGATCCAAGAGGCGATGACATTAAAGATCGTGTTAATGAAATTAAACGCAGACAAAAGTTTAGGCCATTTGCGCCAATGATCCTAGAAGAACATGCACACGACTATTTTGATATGCCTAAGTTTGACAATCAACCGTATATGCAGAGTGTCTACGAGTGCAAGTTTCCAAAAGAATTTCCTGCTATCGTGCATGCTGACGGAACAAGTCGTGTACAAACAGTGGGTAAAGACGACAAAACAGGTGCCAGGCAGTTATTAGAGATGTGGTATGTAATGACAGATTGTCCTATTATATTAAACACTAGTCTAAACATTAGAGGTGAGCCTGTAGTAAATGACCGCGCAGACGCAGACAGATTTCAACAACGATATAATGTTAAGGTATGCAGTTAAATGAAAAATAAGTTAATTAAAAAGGTAAAAAAGATGGAATTAAGTAACCCTGTAATTACCACCCTTGTTGGGCTGGTAATTTTTTATATTGGTTTAAAGATGTTTTCAGGTGGAATGAAATCCATGGGTAATTTAGATCATCTATCCTATTTTATTCATAATCCATATTGGATGTTTTTAGGTGGAATTATTATGACATTGTTGTGGCAATCTTCGTCATTGTCTACGACTGCAATTATTGCTCTTGTAGCAAGTGGTGCGGTGCCACTGCCAGCGGCAATAGCGGCAGTCCTGGGTGCAAACATTGGCACAACAGGTACTATATGGATTGCTGGAGCATTGGTGTCCGACGGTATGCCAAAGGGCGATACACTAAGGATTGCGTTAGCGCACACTGGAGTAAATCTGTTTATGGCAGCAACTTTAATGCCATTTATTCATCATATTGGTAGGTTCTTAGGAAGGTTTGGTTAGTAGTTGACTTATAGAGTGTTTAATTATATAATATTAAAATGAAACAAAAACATAAACAAGCACACATGAAGTCTGCATTTAACTATGCAGAATGTTCAACCGCAACACGACTTCAAGTTGGTTGCGTAATCGTCAAAGACAATCGCATTATTAGTATTGGCTATAATGGCATGCCCAGTGGCTGGACAAATGAGTGCGAGACAGATGATAATGTAACCAAACCTGAGGTACTTCATGCAGAGTCGAACGCCATTTGTAAACTTGCTCGTAGCAGCGAAAATGGCACTGGAGCAACAGCATTTGTGACTCATCAGCCCTGCATGGATTGTGCTAAACTACTCTACCAAAGCGGAATCACTGAAGTTTATTATGTACATGAATATCGCCTAACACACGGCGTTGACTTTCTAGAAAAGTGCGGCATTAAAGTTGAGCAGATGTCTATTTAATGGAAACATGCAAGTATTGCGATAGAGAGATAGTCGAAAGTGTTCCTGAGAACTCTGGATATGGATCCTGTGCTGGGTTGTATTGTGGACATATGCGAGTATACGGTTTGTATAATGAAGACTGTCGACAAGTGATTGTGAGAACAGACATAAAAGATGTTTGATATCTTTTGCATGCAAATTACTGACGAACCAGTAGACTTACCTGCACACACAGAATACACTCGCTGGAACGGAACACACCTGGATACCATACGCAGGTGTGTTAACCGTGCTAGAACGGAGTATGTGTGGATTGTAGCAGACTGTTGCAATTATGCAACATTTGACTTTACTTGGCAACCCGTGCCCTGGGAAGCCGATCAAATACATTGCTGGGCCAGTGGTGATCAGAAGTTTGGCGATACTTTCCTGGTGCCTGTCAGTGCTTTTAAGAAGCAAGAACAAGAGCTTAAACTACTTGAGTGGTACGAGCACATAAACTGGCATAATCAGCCAGAAATAGCTCGTAAACCGTGGCCTACGGTTAAGAATGTGAGTGAAATCAGCACACTTTATGCATGGATTAAAAATACCCCTACAAGTATAGCTTATGACCCCAATTTGTGGAAAGAACGCAATCTACACGTTTTTAATAAAAGCGGAAGTGTACTACTAGTGCCCAGGGACTGTAAAACGCAATTTAAAGAACAATACTACGACTACCCATACATCTTGCGTCATAATACCCATAATATAGCAGAAAAACCACTGGATGTTGTGTATCTTTCAAATGGTGAAAAAAACGCTGAAAGAAACTGGGAGATACTAAAAGATATATGCCCTAGAGCAAAGCGAATTGATGGAATTACTGGCAGAGCACAAGCATACAAGGCATGCGCAGAGGTTAGTGATACCCCTTGGTTCTTTAATGTATTTGCCAAGTGTGTTACACTGCCTGAGTTTGACTTCGACTGGCAACCAGATTGGCTGCAAGGAGACAAACATTGGATCTTCCATGCTCGCAATCCTGTTACAGGTTTAGAATATGGCCACATGGGTATTATTGCATACAATAAAAAACTTGTACTAGAGCAAGATGAATGGGGACTAGACTTTACACTGAGCGCCAGACACGGTGTTGTTCCTGTTGTGGGTAGCATTGCAGAGTTTAATACAGACAAACATGCAACCTGGCGTACAGCATTTCGTGAGTGTATTAAGCTCGCACAAAACAATGACATAGAAAGTCGATACAGACTTAAACAATGGTGTACTGTAGCAGAAGGTGATTTTGCTGAGTGGAGTTTGCGTGGCGCTAATGATGCACAGAGGTTTATTGATTCAGGGCAGGACTTAAACTTAACTCGCGAGTGGAAGTTCCTGGAAGAATTCTTTAACACTACGTATGATATGAAGTAATTCTTGGTCTGTGGTATAAGGATCACATGGCAATGCTAGATGTCTGTTACAATTATTACAAGCGCCTGGTAAATTCCAAATTGGTTGCTGATATACAGATTTAGTTTCTATTCCACTAACATATAAATGATCAGCAAGT
>Ga0099850_1000023_pt1 | contig 53581 bp, 59 predicted proteins | sample CB_VirMetaG_5_FD_79182 | JGI IMG/M metagenome (GOLD analysis project Ga0099850, IMG submission 79182) | Freshwater to marine saline gradient viral communities from Chesapeake Bay - CB_1508_1D Viral MetaG | ecosystem: Environmental > Aquatic > Marine > Coastal | place: USA: Chesapeake Bay... | reverse complement strand
GCAACCGGTGGAACTGGACAAACAGGTTCACAAGGTTACCAAGGTGCTACTGGATTCCAAGGTAATGAAGGTTGGCAAGGAGCAACCGGTGTCCAAGGAACTCAAGGTCGCCAAGGTGCAACTGGAGCAACTGGAGCACAAGGCTTTAGAGGTTACCAAGGTGCTACTGGTTCAAATGGATTCCAAGGTAATCAAGGTTGGCAAGGAGCTACTGGAGCAAACGGTAATTTAGGTCGTCAAGGTGCAACTGGGGCCACTGGATCAAACGGTCAGACCGGATTCCAAGGTTATCAAGGTTCAACTGGTCCTACTGGTTATAGAGGATTCCAAGGTTATCAAGGATCTACCGGTTTAACTGGTAATGCAGGATGGCAAGGTGCCACTGGCGCAAGTGGAAATGTTGGTTTCCAAGGAGCTCAAGGTCGCCAAGGAGCAACTGGTGCTACTGGTTCCAATGGAGCAACTGGTCGCCAAGGAGCAACTGGTGCTACTGGTTTAATTGGTTTAAGTGGAGCCACTGGACTTACTGGATCGCAAGGTGTAGGTGGATGGCAAGGTGCCACTGGGCCAAATGGTAATGCTGGTCGCCAAGGAGCTACTGGTGCAACTGGAGCGCAAGGCTTTAGAGGTTACCAAGGTGCAACTGGAGAACAAGGATTCCAAGGTTCAAGTGGTAATCAAGGTTTAGCTGGTTTCCAAGGAATACAAGGTTACCGAGGTGCTACTGGTTCAAATGGATCACAAGGATTCCGAGGCGCAACTGGAGCTACTGGTAATACAGGTTTCCAAGGTCGCGCAGGTGCAACTGGAGCTACTGGTGGAGGTGGCTTCCAAGGTTATCAAGGTTCTACTGGTACTGTTGGATCAGGTGGTGCTCAAGGTTATCAAGGTGCTACTGGATTCAAAGGAGTTCAAGGTGATCCTGGTTACCAAGGTGCAACTGGTGCACAAGGTGCTCAAGGTAGAGATGGTTTCCAAGGTGCAACTGGTGCAGGAGGATCTCAAGGTGCCCAAGGTTATAGCGGTGCCCAAGGTTACCAAGGTAGACAAGGTTACCAAGGTAGACAAGGTTTCCAAGGATCTGGATCAATTGGTGCAACTGGTGCAACTGGAGCTGGAGCTGCCTTCACATTTAATCCAACATCACTAGGTGGTGGTCGTATTGGATTCTTTACAGCACCTGATGATCAGGTACTAGGTATTACCGCCGTTGGGTTTGTTTCCTTTAGCGTTTTAGGTGTTGGTACTCTTTACGCACCAGTATGGCAATAAAAATGAGAGCGGTTAGATTTATATGGGCATTAATAAAATACTTAATCTGGGGAGATAGGGTTTCTACTGAAGTTCAACAAACCAGATTAAGTATATGCTATACATGTAAAGATCTATGTGATACTAAATGTTGTGTATGTGGGTGTTATGTAAAGAAAAAGACCCAGTGGTCTACCGAAGCTTGTCCAAAAAATAAATGGTAATTATGTGTGGTTGCAATAAAAAGATACAAACACCAAAGTCCTCTGCTAATAGAAAACGAAATGTTATTAAGAGAATGTGGGAACAGGCTAAAATTGAGGAAAAAGCAATAACTGTAAAAGTAATAAATAAACCATAATTGAAATTATGTTCATGGAAAAACCATCATGTATAGCTCAGCTAAAAGAACTTACAGATTCACTTTCTGATAGAGATATGAATCTAAAGAAATGTATGTCCGCTGTAAAGAGTATTCTTAATAATGATGAGTTATCTGATGAACAAAAAATAGCTGAAATAAAAACTGTTTGTAAAAGTTATGGCAAATGATCATCAAAACGGATGGAATGAATATTCCAAATTAGTAATTGCAGAATTAGAGAGACTTAATGATGGCATAACTAAGCTTAATACTGAGATCCAGGATCTCAAGCGTGAAATAACAGAACTAAAGGTTAAGGAAGATTTCTCTAAGGAAGTGTGGCGTTGGAAAAAAGAAGTTGATGAAGTTGCTTCCCCTACCCAGTTAAAAGAAACTATTAAAGATGTAAGTGATCTTAAAACGTTTAAGACTCAAGCTATAACCGTATGGTTGGTTGTTCAGGTTTTATTTGGCATGGCAATGGCCCTTCTTAGATACTTTGGATAATCATACAAAAAAAAATTTGAAAAAAGGTCTGAATTAGCTTTCAGATCTTTTTTAGTTTTGTTATATTTGAAATAAATAATCAAATAAACAATATGGAAGACTGGTTCAATTTAAACTCTAATGATGACTTTAATCCTGAGGATCATGGAATTGAAATGGATGAAATAGCACAGATGTATGCAATGGCAGATATGAAAGAAGAACATAAAGCCTGGGCAAAAGAACAAGCTGAAAAGTTCTATAAGGACTTTGAAACATTGGATATCCCTGATGCTGTCTCTGCTGTCATTACTCTAATTAAAAGCAAATCAGTTACATTGGATCAAACCAACACCATGTTAGATAATATGATTCAGGTTTTTCAAGAGTATGAAGAATACGAAAGATGTCATGTATGTTTAGAAATTAAAAAAGGTATAAATGCTAGAATTTGAAGCAAGTAATTTTGAAGAGCTCGAAGAAGAGGCTCGTTTAAAAGCAACAGAGATTTCTCTTGCTATAGTAAAGGCTGTCTGTGATGGTCTTGATGAAGGTGCTGATGTAATTGCATTAGGATTCCTATCTGCCTTAGATATGGACATCAGTGTTAAACGAGAAAACTATTATGAAGCTCTTACTATTAATCTCCACAGAGTTGAAGAAGCTGAAGAATACGAACTCTGTTCACGTGCTATTAAATGGATAGAACAACTTCAACCAGAGCAAGAACAAGAGTGATAGACACACTTTCAGTTTCTCACCTATTATTTTATTATTAGAGTAAACAAACTCAAACTAACGCCATATAATTTTAAACTGATTGATTATGGATCTTATGACTGCCCTTAAAGTTAAAGGTACTACTACAGAGAACGGTATGCCAACTAACACCACCTCGCTTAATGCAAATGTTGACCTGTTCTTTAAAGCAGGTGCTATGCGAAATGCTGAATCTGATCATATCATTTCTTTGGTATCTAAAGCATGGACCGAGGACCCTACTATTTGTCTCCGTATTCTTTTCTGGGCCCGTGATGTTCGAGGTGGGGCAGGTGAACGTCGTTTCTTCAGGGTTGCAATGTCTTACCTAATTGAGAAAGACCCTGTAGGATTTGCTGATCTTATGCCTCTTATTCCTGAGTATGGCAGATGGGATGATCTTAAAGTTTTTGAAAATACCGCTGCTGAGGAATATGCATTGGCTACAATTACAACTGCATTGAAAAGCGGTAATGGTTTGTGTGCAAAGTGGATGCCTCGCAAAGGTTCCTTTGCCGCAAAGATTCGTGACTTCCTAAATCTTTCACCTAAGCAATACCGTAAACTTTTAGTAGGTCTCACTAACGTAGTGGAAACACAAATGTGTGCTAAAGAGTGGGACGAGATTAACTTTGAACATGTGCCATCTTTGGCTATGTCCCGCTACGGTATGGCTTTTACTAAGAATGCACAAGATTCATTTAGTAAATATGTAGAGAGCCTTAAGAAAGGTGAAGCCAAAGTTAATACTGGAGCAATTTATCCTTATGATGTAACCAAGGCACTCTTTAAAAATGATGCGGCTGAAGAACAATGGAAGGCTCTTCCTAATTTCTTAGAAGGTAATACCGAAAAGATCCTTCCTTTGGTTGATGTGAGTGGGTCTATGGGCACCGGGTGTGGCGGTAATCTCACCTGTATGGATGTGGCAATTTCTTTAGGATTGTATATTAGCGAGAGAAACGAAGGCCCATTTAAGGATCATTTTCTCACCTTCTCTAGCAACCCAGAATTGCAACATTTAACTGGAACTCTTAAGGATCGCTTTAATCAAATGAAAAGGGCTGATTGGGGAATGAGTACAAATCTGGAAAAAGCATATAAGCTTATCCTAGACCAGGCTGTTAAGCATAACATTTCACAGGAAGAAATGCCCACACAACTTCTTATTCTTTCTGATATGGAATTTGACCAGGCAACGGACCAAAGAGAAGAGGTATTTGGATGGGGTGAACAGAGTAGAGATACATGGAATCCTACTGCCCAAGAAATGGTAGAGAAAATGTTTACTGATGCAGGCTATAAGGTACCTAACATTGTTTACTGGAACATTCAATCCAGAAATGGTAATGTGCCGGTTAGATTTGACCAAGATGGTACTGCCCTTATTAGTGGCTTCTCACCTTCTATTATGACTTCATTGTTAGGTGGAGCCGAAATGAATCCACAATCTATTATGATGGAGACAATTGGTAAAGAAAGATATTCTCGCATTAAGTATGAAACAATGTAAAGAGAATTGCATATAAATATTAAATAAGGATAAGTTCCGCAAACATTTCTACCAGACAATTAGAAAAGCCTTATCCTGTAAAATACTAAAGGATGCTTACAGCAAATTTTTACTACTATAAGCAAATAACAATCAGACCAGCATCCTGACTTATAGGTGGCTTCTTCGGAGGCCACCTTTTTTATGCTTAAAATTGTTAATAACTTTTTTCACATTTTAGAGAAAAAAGTTGGTGAAAAATTTTTTTTTCCCAAAAATTTGTATTATATTTATAATATAATTAACTAAACGGAAATATGGATACAACATTCTACAAACAAATCGGTCAACTGAAAAACTCTGATGATCTCGTACTCGGTAACCTCCGATTGGTGGTCCACTTGGCTAAAAAATATCAAGGTATGGGTCTATCCCTCGAGGACCTGGTCCACGAAGGTACTATCGGTCTCTGTACTGCTCGCGATAAATTTGATTCTTCAAAAGGTAAATTCTCTACCTATGCTGCTCAATGGATCAAGGCTACTATCCGCCAGGCTCTCAATAACAAAAGCCGTACCATCCGCGTACCTGCTCACCGTACTCATCTTACCGATGAAGCACCTAAAGTAAGTCAATTGGATACTGCTTATCAAGGTTCTTACATTCCTCAGATTGAAAAGAAATACGAAGAGTCTCATTTAGACCACAAAATTCAATCTCTTCTCGGTAAGCTTAAACCTAAGCAACAGGAAATCATCAAAATGAAATTCGGTATCGGATACGATGAAGAAATGAAAACTACTGAGATTGCCAAAGAACTCGGTCTGACCGTCCAGGCAGTTAACGGTAACATTCGTAATGCCCTTAAACTTATGAAAGGATGATACCAAAACTAAAACTCTACGCTGAAACGCTGAAGCCTTTATTAGAATGGGCTTCGGCTAATCCGCAAGATAAAGATATCAAGTATACTATAACAAGACTTATTAGATTTTCTTCAGACAATCCAAAGGATCATGGTATTCCTTATATGTACTCTCTTGGTGCATTAGAAGCTGCAAATGAAAAAGGTGTTATTAATGCTGAGGAAAAACTTAAGTGGGTTAGATGGAAAGAACAAACTCATAAAGGAGGGCTACGAGATACTGGTAGAAAGGATGGTATCTTCCACCAAGAACATATTGTTCCTGTATCTCAAATAGCAAAGAAGCTATATGACCTTGATGAAATTACAGTATGGAAGATATATCATACTCTTGTGGATAACATGAAAATTGCATGGATTCTTAAAGAAGAACAAAAGGTTTTAGATTCGGTTTGTCGAAGTGGAGTTCGTACACCTGAATTACTTACATCATTAAACATTCACATTAAAGGATTTAACTATTAAGATATGCCAGAATTAGCTGAACTTAGATTGACCTCTGACTATGTTAATAAATCATGCGGCACACTTGACTTTGTAAACATTAAGAAGAACCCTGTTCATAAGGGTAAAGATGTCTCTGTGCCTTATAAGAAATTTCGAATTGAAGCAGAAAGTCGTGGAAAGGAACTTATGCTTATTCTTACAGATAAGTATTCCACTGATTCTATGAAGCTGTTAATGACTATGGGAATGAGTGGTTATTTTGCACAGACTAATACAGGGGATGAGAAAAAACACTCTCATCTAATGTTCTATACAGATGATGGAACAACCCTCTCATTTGTTGATGTCCGTCGCTTTGGTAAGTGGAAATTCGTAGACGATTGGTCTCCTAATCGTGGACCAGATCCTACGAAAGAATATGACAAGTTTACAAATCATATTTTAGAAAACTTAGATAAGTCTGCGTTTGATCATCCTATTCACACAGTCTTAATGAACCAAAGCTATTTTAATGGAATAGGAAATTACTTAAGAGCAGAAATCTTATATAGGTTACCTCAAGTTAATCCTTGGAAGTCTGCTCGTGAAGCTCTTGAAAAAGAACCTCTAATTTTTGAACTATGTAGAGATATTCCCCTTCAAGCATATGCCTTAGGTGGAGGTCAACTTAAAGATTGGGAAAGTCCTTTTGATAGTGACCCAGAGCCGTTTAGAAAGTTTATGAGATGTTATGGAAACATTAGGTCTTCAAAACGAAAAGACAAAAATGGTAGAATGTTTTGGTATAATCCTAAGTGGGATTCTGTAAACTAAGTAGAGAAAAGCCATATAAAAATAAATTCAAATATGGCTAACATAGATAATCAATGTAAAGATTTAGAAGTACGAGATTACTATAAAGAGAATGGCTATGAAGATGGAAAATCATCATTAGCAGATCTTTATGATCTTCAGTCAAAGACTCAAGATATGTACTTCACTAAACAAGGGCGTAAGCCTTTTTCAGAATTCAACATCGGTGATGTTATAGATTTTCTCATGGTAACTAATCATGCAATTATTGATGAACTCCATGAAATGGTAGATGCAGTAGGTGGCATTGAAGATGGCGTAGGTAATGCTGCATGGAAACCTTGGAAATCATCTAACCCAGAAATTCGTAAAAAGACATTAAGAGATCTTACCGAAGGTGATCTTAAGGAACTTAAGATGGAATGGATTGATGTAATGCATTTTGTATTTAATGCAGGTTTGGCCATTGGGATTACACCATCTGAGTTTTACAATTACTATCTTTCCAAGAATGAAGAAAATTGGAACAGACAGAAAAACAATTACTAATCACTTCATATAAAAATAAAATATGCTATTAGATATTACACAAGAGGACCGTACCTTATGGGTTTCATATTACAATATGAACGGTAAGACTGATTTTATGACCTATGAGTTACAGCCTCATGATATGTTTAATTGGCAAGTATGTGATGCTTCTGATGAAAATGCAAGTAATGTACTTAAAAACTGGGATGGTCGTTCTGTTAAAAAAGTTAAATCAAAATTTCTTAATAAGTATCGTTTAATTGAGTATGTAGAAAATCTTCCATGGACAGATAAAAATACAATCTTTGGTTATGATTTTCCTAAAACCTTTTTCGTTGATATTGAGGTTGAGGTAACCGATTCTTTTCCTGAACCAAGTAAAGCAGAAAACCCAGTTACTACAATATGTATTGTAACACCAGAAAGACAATGTATTGTTTTGGCAACTAAAGACTTAGATAGACCAACACAATCTAAAATCCAAAAACAGATTGATGAACACTTTAAAGATATTGATGATGAGTTCTCATTTATCTTTAAATGCTTTAAGTCTGAATACGATATGATGTACACCTTCATGGATTCTTTTGTTAAGAAGTTTCCTATGATGACAGGTTGGAATTTTGTAAAATTTGACTGGCAATACATTATTAATCGTTGTAAGAAATTAGGTATTGATCCAGGCATTGCCTCTCCGCTAGGAAGAACCTTTGGTCGTGATGAATTCCCATGCCACGTAGGTATCATGGATTATTTAGATATCTATGCTAAATGGGATAGGACGGTTGATATTAAAGAAGACTTTAAACTTGATACTGTAGGTGAAGCTGTTGTAGGTATTAAGAAGGTTAAGTATGAAGGTACTATCCAGGATATGTACGAAAAGGATTATCCTAAGTATGTGTTCTATAATGCAATTGATACTGCATTGGTTTATCTTATTCATCAAAAGATTAAGACAATGGATATTGCTTTAACTATTGCGCATATGAGTCAAATTAGTATCTTTAAAGCAGCTTCTCCTGTAGCAATTACTGAGGCACTCTTATGTAGAGAATTCTTAGGTAAGAATCTTGTTATGGCAACGGATCCTAAAGCACCTCCTGTTAAAAGAGAACAGTATGAAGGGGCCTTTGTAAAAGAACCTATCACAGGTATGCATAATGCTGTTGCATGTTTTGACTTTGCATCTCTATATCCATCGGTTATGAGACAGATGAATATTTCACCAGAAAGTTTCCTTAAAAAGGTTGAACCTGAAAAAAGAGAAAAAGAAAAGTCCAATGATACAATCGTGTCTGTTACTGGTGCTGTGTATTCAACTGAAAGATCAATCCTTAAAGATGTTCTTACTAGATTGTATTCTCAACGACGAGAATATAAGAGTAAATCGTTTGAACTCCAACAGAAAGCATATGAAATGGAAAAGGCATTAAAAAATGATGAATAAAAGTTTTTCATTCTTAGTTTCATAAAAATAAATAAACAACAATTAATCTATAATGTGCAACGAGAGTTGCATATTTAGTCAAAAACAAAATCCAAAACATGAGTAAATTATTTTCTGACCGTATTCCGTACAAGCCATTTGAATACCCAGAGTATTATCTGGAGGGTTGGCTACCCCAAGCACAAGCCTTTTGGCTTCATACTGAAATTCCAATGCAAAGCGATGTAAAAGATTGGAATGAACATTTGGACTCGGCAGAAAGAAACCTAGTAGGAAATATTCTTTTAGGTTTTGCTCAAACAGAATGTGCAGTATCTGACTATTGGACTGGGATGGTAACTAAGTGGTTCCCAAAGCATGAAATTAAACAAATGGCAATGATGTTTGGTTCACAAGAGACTATTCATGCTACTGCATACTCTTATCTTAATGAAACATTAGGTCTTGAAGACTTTGAAGCCTTCTTACACGAACCTTCCATTGCAGATCGCTTTGAATTCCTAATGGAGACAACTGCCGATTGGACACCTGATGATCTTAAAGAAAATCCAGAAGCTCGTAAAGAAGTTGCAAGATCTCTTGCTATTTTCTCTGCCTTTGCTGAAGGTGTATCCCTTTATAGTTCTTTTGCTGTTTTGTATAGTTTCCAAATGAGAAACCTTCTTAAGGGTATTGGACAACAAATGAAATGGTCTGTACGAGATGAATCACTTCATTCTAAAATGGGATGCCGTTTATTCCGTCATATGTGTGAAGAGTATCCTGAACTTAAGGAAGAAGCTCGAGGTTATGTTGAAGAGGCCGCTTCATTCATTATACAAATGGAGCATAAGTATATTGATAAGATCTTTGAACATGGTGATTTGGAAAACCTAACGGCATATGATCTTAAGAACTTTATTTACAGAAGAACTAATGAAAAGTTAGAAGAGCTAGGTTATGAATCACTTTTTGAATATGATCATGAATCTGCCAATAACCTGGATTGGTTTTATCACCTTACTGGTGGACATACTCACACCGACTTTTTTGCAATTAGACCTACTGATTATGCAAAAGCAAGTGAAGGTGATGATTGGGATAATATTTGGTAATGATTAAAGAAACTATAAAATGACAATAGAACAATTAGAAAAAGAATTAGGATGGGAATGTGGAGTTGATTATCCTGAATGGGGGAGAACCGAAGTCTACTTAAAAACAATTTCAAAAGGTTACTGTTTAGTAAATGAAACTCCTAGAGATGCATATTGGAGGGTTTGCACAACCGTAGCCAATAGATTAAAAAGACCTGAATTATCTGAAAAGTTTTTCAAATACATTTGGAATGGCTGGTTAAATTTAGCTACACCGGTTTTAAGTAACACCGGTACTGAAAGAGGTTTACCTATTAGCTGTTTTGGTATTGATGTAGCAGATTCAATAAATGATATTGGTAATAAGAACTGGGAGCTTATGCTTTTGGCTAAGCATGGCGGTGGAGTTGGTATCTGTCATAATCAGATTAGACCGGCTGGATCCAATATTACTGATAATGGAACAAGTGATGGTGTAGTACCTTTTATTAAGATTAATGATTCCACTATTCTTGCTACAAACCAAGGCGCTGTAAGAAGAGGAGCGGCAAGTACCAATCTTAGTATTGAGCATGGGGACTTCTGGGATTGGCTGGAGATTAGAGAACCTAAAGGTGATATTAATCGCCAATGTTTAAATATGAATCAATGCGTTGTTATCGGTGATAAATTTATGAGACGTATTGAAGAAGGTGATAGAGAAGCTCGTAGAAGATATGCAGCTGTACTTCAAAAGAGAAGACAAACAGGCCAACCTTACATTATGTATCGTGGTAATGTTAATAAACAAAACCCAGAAGCATATAAGAAAAATGGTCTTAAAGTATTTATGACCAACATCTGTTCTGAGATTACTTTACATAGTGATGAAAATCATTCCTTTGTATGTTGCCTATCTTCTTTAAACTTAGCCAAGTATGATGAATGGAAAAACACAAATCTTATCTATGATGCCACTTGGTTCTTAGATGGTGTTCTTGAAGAATTCTTACAAAAGGCTAAATTTATGAGAGGTTTTGAAAACGCAGTAAGAACAGCCGAAAAAGGTAGAGCATTAGGTTTGGGTGTTTTAGGTTGGCATACTTACTTACAACAGAGAGGAATCGCATTTGAAGGTCTTGAAGCACAATTCCAAACAAGAAACATTTTTTCTCAGATTAAGATTGAAAGCGAAAGAGCGAGTAGAGCATTAGCAGAAGCATACGGTGAACCATTATGGTGTAGAGATACTGGTTTTAGAAATTCTCACTTACGAGCAATTGCACCAACCGTATCTAATTCAAAACTTGCAGGTGGAATCTCTGCCGGTATTGAACCAATTCCTGCAAACATTTGGACCGATCAATCTGCAAAGGGTACTTTTATTAGAAAGAATCCTGTATTGGAAAAATGTTTACGAGACATCGGTCACGATAATAAAAAGGTATGGGATAAGATTATGGCAGATGGTGGATCTGTACAAGATCTTAAGTTTCTTGATGATTGGTGTTTTGTTAAAGATCAATTAATGAAATGTAAAGATGTACCAGAATTTGAAGAAGGAACTCCTTTTAAAGATGTGTTTAAAACCTTTAAAGAAATTAATCAATTAGAATTAGTAAGACAAGCCGGTATACGACAGCAATATGTAGACCAGGCAGTTTCTCTTAACCTTGCATTCCCTAAAGAAGCTACTCCTAAGTGGATTAACCAAGTCCACATGGAAGCATGGAAACAAGGAATTAAGACACTTTATTATATGAGAACCGAATCCGTACTTCGCGGTGATATTGCCGCAACTGCTATGGATCCAGATTGTTTAAGTTGTGATGGATAAGTATATTTTAGGACCGTGTTCTTTAGAGAATACGTTAAACTGTAAAACTGTATTAGATGCCTTAATTCCTGTTATGGAAGGAAAGGACTGGTATTTTAAAGGATCTTTTGATAAAGCCAACCGAACCTCTATCTATTCTGATAGAGGTCCTGGCATTCATAAAGGCTTAGATATTTTTGCTTGGATAAAGGAAACTTATCCAGGTATAAAATTAGTTACCGATATTCATGAACCTTGGCAAGCAGAAAAGCTTTCAGGTTATATTGATATGATTCAGATTCCAGCATTCTTATGTAGACAAACTGATTTAGTTGTTGCTTGTGCAAAATGGTTTAAACACATCAATGTAAAGAAAGGGCAATGGCTATCTCCACAAGCAATGGAACATGTAGTTACTAAGATTAAAGAAGTTAATCCTGATGCTAAAGTATACATAACCGAAAGAGGAACATCGCTTGGTTATAGTGGTTTAATGCCTGACTTTAGGGCAGTTGATATTATGAAATCTTTTAGTGATGGCGTCTTTTTAGATTGTACACACTCAACACAAAAGCCTAAAGGAGAAACTACCGGAGGTGACCGAGAACTTGCTAAGAAGTATGCTCTTGCTGCTCATATTTTTGAATATGACGGCGTATTTATTGAAACTCATCCAGATCCTAATAATGCAATATCAGATGCAGATAGTCAAGTTGAATTAGAGTGGATTGTGTCTCAAATAAATAATATATGAAACAAAAACAATCCGCAGGTCTTGCTATAATTTATAATGGTATGGTTCTATTAGGTCATACCACCAGTCGCGGTTGGTACGGATCTTATGGTATTCCAAAGGGTGGGATTGAAAAAGGTGAATCAAAACTTGATGCAGCTATAAGAGAGACATATGAAGAGATTGGAATTAAAGTACCTAAATCTCTAATTGATCCTACTGAATATACATTTGCTGTAACTTCAAGAAACCAAGAATATAACAAAATTGTATATTACTACATTGTTAAACTTGACGATTTATCTCAAGTAGGCCTTAAAGATACTAAAGTTCCTAAATCACAATTACAAGTTGAAGAAATTGATTGGGCAGGTTTTATTTCTTATAATGAAGCTAAAAAGAGAATTATGAAATCCCAGATAAGTTTAATTAATAACCTTGTAGGTAAAGGACTTTTAGAAAAGAATAACATTATTTTAAAGTTTAAAGACTTTGGAACTAGATTATAACATATTACTTAGGAGAAAACCTATCTTAACTGATTTTTCTACAATCCAAGATTACATAAAAGGAAAAAGAGTTATTGTTACCGGCGGTGCTGGATCAATAGGTAGTGAAATAGTAAGACAGTTAATAAAGTTTAATGCATCAAGCGTAGTAGTCTATGATAATGCAGAAGCATCAGTATTTCATTTAGAACAAGAAATTTCAAGATCAAATCCTAAGTCTCATATCAAATATGTTATAGGTGATGTTAGGGATAAGTATAGGCTTGAAGAAATTTTTGATAGTTTTAAGCCTAATGTAGTTTTTCATGCAGCTGCATATAAACATGTACCTATGATGGAATTAAATCCGGTAGAAGCTGTTAAAACTAACGTGCTAGGTACTATGAATGTTGCAAACGTTTCTTATATGAATGAGGTTGAGAAATTTGTAATGGTTTCAACCGATAAGGCAGTAAATCCTACAAACATAATGGGGGCTACTAAAAGAATAGCAGAATTATACACACAATTCTTAGAAGAGAAATCTTCTACATCATTCATTGTTACTAGGTTTGGAAATGTGTTAGGATCTGAAGGATCCGTGATACCTACATTTGTTTCTCAAATCAATAGAGGTGGTCCTGTAAGTGTTACCCATAAGGAAGTCATTAGATATTTTATGACAATTCCTGAGGCATGTCAATTAGTTTTACAGGCAAGTTCATTAGGTTTAGGTGGTGAAGTTTTTCTATTTGACATGGGAGATCCTGTTAAGATAGATGATTTAGCAAAAAATCTTATTAAGTATTTTAACAGTGATGCCGAAATAGAATATATTGGTCTAAGGCCAGGTGAAAAACTTTATGAGGAACTTTTATGCGATGGCGAAAATGTTACTCCTACTGAAGATCCTAATATAATGAAACTTAAGCATATAGATTATGACTTTAAGAGCCTAATACCTAAAATAGAAAAGCTTTCTAAAATAAGATCAAATGATTTTTATAAAATCCTATTATTAGTTAAAAGTATCGTACCTGAATTTAAAAGAGAGGAGTAATGATAAACATCTATGGAAAGGGTGGTCATGCAAGAATGATCAATGCAACATTAAAAAATGATCCCAAAAAACATTGGGTTATTGGTGGTTTATATAATGATGATGATTATGAATCTGCTGATAACAATTTACTTTGGATTATAGGGGTTGGTAGTAATGAACATCGTAAGTCAATAGTAAATCGTAACTCGTTTAGATATGGTTCATTTGTATTTAGTTCATATGAAAATGCAAAGAGTATAGGAGACGGTTGTTTTCTTGCACCAGGCTCTGTTGTTCAAAATGATGTTTCTATTGGAAATCATGTAATAATAAATACATCTGCATCGGTGGATCACGATTGTAAAATTGAAGACTTTGTACATATCGCGCCTAATGTAACCTTATGTGGAGCTGTTGAAATAGGGGAAGGTTCTTTTATAGGTGCAGGGTCGGTGGTCATACCAGGTGTTAAGATCGGAAAGAATTGTATAATTGGTGCAGGAAGTGTAGTCATTAGAGATATTCCTGATAATTCAAAAGCATACGGAAATCCTGCTAAAATAAAATAATATGAAAAGAATTTACTTATCGCCACCGCATATGTCAGGTTCGGAACTTGAGTATATAAAAGAGGCATTTGAACAAAATTGGATCGCACCTATAGGTCCAGCATTAACTAAGTTTGAACAATCTGTTGCTGATTATGTTGGATCAAAATATGCAGTCGCGGTATCATCAGGTACTGCAGGTATACATTTAGCATTAAGAGCATTAGGAATAGGTGAAGGCGACAACGTTATCTGTTCTTCATTAACTTTTGCAGGTACGGTAAATCCAATTAAGTATCTTGGTGCTAACCCGGTGTATGTAGACTCTGATCCAATATATTGGAACATTAATCCACTCCTTCTAGAAGAGGCTATACTTAAATTATCCGAAAAACCAAAGGCTATTATTCCTGTGCATATATTTGGTGTTCCTTGCCAAATGGATGCAATTAAAAAAATCGCAGATGCCTATGATATTCCAATTATTGAAGATGCTGCTGAAAGTTTAGGATCTCAGTTTAATGGAAAGCATACTGGTACATTTGGCAAGATTGGAGTTTATTCATTTAATGGTAATAAACTTCTAACTACGTCAGGTGGAGGTATGGTTGTAACTGATGATAAAGAAATAGCAGATCAAATTAAATTTTTATCAACCCAGGCAAAGGATCCTATGCCATATTATTGGCATACGCAAATCGGATATAATTACAGAATGAGTAATGTGCTTGCTGCTATAGGTGTCGGTCAAATGGAAACTATTGAAGATAAGATAAAAAGAACCAGGGAAATTCGCCAAAGATATGAAGAAGAGCTAAGTGAATACTTTATGTCATTTCAAAACGAAAGACCAACTGATAGATCTAATATGTGGTTAAGTTGTGCCTTATTAAAAGAAGATCATAAACCAGCCGATCTTATTGATCATCTTAATGAAGCTAACATTGAAGCTAGAAGAATTTGGTGTCCTATGCACATGCAACCTATATATGCAGAAGATTCTAAATATATAAATGGAACGGCTGATGCTCTATTTGATCGTGGTGTATGTTTACCATCAGGTTCAAGTATGACAGACGAAGATTTAGATAGAGTAATATCCGAGATAAAAAAATTCTTTAATTAATGGACATAGTATCGTATGAAGATTTTTTATTGTTAGAAAAGCATGTAGGACCTAACTTTGAAATCTTACTTGAGAAAAATCTAACAAACGAAATTGATAAGAAAATCAAATTTGGTATTGTTATGCCTACTCATAAGATATCGGATGGTGGTGCCCAAGCAGGACGCCAAAAGTTTATGAATACTCCAGATTTACTTAGAGATTCATTAGGATCGATCAAGGATCAAAAATATGATAATTATGTAGTTTACCTGGTTGGTGATAAGTACGACGGCGATGAAGAAATCAAAGCTGTAATGGATGAAGTTATTCCTAAGGGAAAGCTTAAGTACCATAATCTATCAACACCAGGTGAAAGAAATAAAGGTTTTACAAAACAACAATTTAGATATACCGCAGGATGTGGTGCTATGAATAAAGGCCTTCAGATGGCTAAGAACGATGGGTGTGATTACATCGTAAGAATAGACCATGATGATAAGTGGAGCCCAGATCATTTAGAGCTCTTGGCAAAAGCATACACACAATATCCTGAATTAGCATATGTATTTACTCGTAGTCGTAAAAAGGTGGATGCAACTAATTCTTCAAAAAAGTTTATGTATCAACCTAGAGAAGAAAGACATACCACTACAATCGAGCCAAACAACCTAGGGTATACTCATGGCGATGTAAGTCATTCAGCGGTTTCATGGAGACCTAGTATGTGTGGTGATTTAAGATATCGTGATGCTGACGCCCAATCTAAATCGGAGCCTAAAATACCAATGACCAAAACTAATCCTGCTGATGTTGATATGTTTAATCGTATGATGAAAGCAATTAAAGATAAGGGTCATAAGTATATGTACATTCCAAGACTAACAAGTTTCTATAGAAACAGAAAAGGTAAATTCTAAAGAATATATAATAAAACAATCAAAAATAAACATTATGGAAAAATTTGAAGAAATCAAAGCGTTAATCGCAGCAGTTGAAGAAGATGTAGAAAAATTCTACGCTAAAGGAAACAAGGCAGCTGCCGTAAGAATTCGTAAATCTATGCAAGATGTTAAGAACCTTGCTCAAGAATTAAGAATTCACGTACAGGATACTAAAAACAATATGTAATCTATTATTAACTGCACCCCTATTACTGTTTAGTGATAGGTTAAAGGACCACCTAAAAGTGGTCCTTTTTTGTTGCTTAAAGTCCTATTTAGTTGAAACCTTTTTTAAATCCTCTATATAATAATAAATCACTTAGATTATATGGAGAAATGCTTAATTATAGATTTTGACGATACTTTAGTAGATACTATTGATACTCATGCAGATTCTTGGAAGCATGCATTGGAGCGAGTACTAAATACTGATGTACCTATTGAAACGGTCATGGCTGATATTAATTATGGTATGGATGTTTTACTTAAGAAGTATCAACTAACCAAGGAAGAATCTAAATTAGCCCAAAAATATAAAAAGGAAATCTTTGAAAAGAACATACATAAAACAAAGGTAAATAAATTACTTTTGTACATTATTGAAAATGATCTTTTTGAAAACTGTATTATTGCATCAAACTCATCTAGAGAAAACCTTGACAAAATTATGGCATATCATGGTATTGATCAAAATCTTTTTTGGGGTATCTTTACCAGAGATGATGTAAAGAATAAAAAACCACACCCTGAAATGGGTGAAATGATATTTAGACACTTAAGAGCTTCATACCAAAAAGAAGACTATCTAATGGTAGGTGATTCTGAAGTAGATAAAATGTTTGCTCGTAAACTTGGAATTAAATGCATACTAGTAAAATTTTAGTAGGAAACAGTGGGGATAAAGTTTATCTTCACGATGATAAAGTCATTAAGGAAGCAGGTGTATATCCTGAAAAGTTTAAACAACAAATGGATTGGTTGGTAAATTGCCATCATCCTAATTTTATTGATGTTAAACCTATTTCGGAAACTTCATTTGAAATGAAAAGGTACCCAACGTGGTATGATCAAATCTGTAATCAACCTTTGGTTAAATCCATTTCTCAGTTGGATGATCTTATTCATATTGTAAATTCATTTGAAGGTCATGGTAAAGATATAGATACCAGAGCTTATCTTGATAAGTTAGAAAGCCGTACTGGTTATAAGTATGAAGGTAATCTGGATGGTGCATCCAAGTGGGGTTTTGTTCATGGTGATCTAACCGTAAGTAATATCCTATATGATAAAGATTTTATCTTTATTGATCCTAGAGGTACTGAAGAACAAGACTATTACGATTTTGGTAAGCTTATGCAATCCTTTGTAATGGAATATGAAGCCCATATATACAATAACCGCAATACTAAATATTCAAAGTTTTGTAAGGAAGCCCAGAATATAATGTATGAATGGTACGATGAATATTTATTAAAGTTTTATCTTGCTGTTCATTTATTAGGTGCTGTACCATTCTTTGAATTAAATGAGAGATATGAATTGGCAGGTATGTTCCTTAAAAAAGGGCATGAATTATTTGATGAATTAGAAATTAAATACACAAAATGAATAGAGTAAGAAAGGCAATTATTTTGGCCGCAGGCAAATCTACAAGATACGGATCAAATAAACTTATCGATCCTATCGTAGGTAAATCTACAGTACAGTACTGCATTGAGTTCTGTATTGAAAATGGAATTGAGGATGCTTATGTAACCATTAGTAAATCTGACTTCTTTTTTAAGAATTTTAATACTAAGCTATCCCATCCTATTATTGAATCTTTATCACAGTATAAAGATAGAATTAACATCTATTATGAATTTCAAAGGGATGATGAGTATGGTCCAGGTGCTGCTATTAAAGCATGGAAGGATGCTTTTTACGAGCCTTTCCTATGTTTATTTGGTGATAATTTCTATAGAGGTAATATTGGTTTAGAATATCATAATCCTAACATATCAGTTGTTACTTATAAAGATTATGAAACTCGTGCAAGGAATCTTCAATTAGCAACTATCCTAGATAATGTAGTTGTAGAAAAACCTCATGGTGTTGTACAAGGTAGATACTTTTGTGGTTATATGATTTTTGCAAAAGAAGCCTTTGATAACTTAAGTAGTATCAGGTTATCAAATCGTAATGAATATGAAATTACTCATCTTATTAATTCAATGAAAGATTTGGAATTTCAAGAGCTAGGAATTAATTGGTATGACCTAACATATGAACAAGATAAAAAAGTAATTGAACAAATAATCCAAAGTAAATAATATGAAAGACAACGTAAAGAAAGTAGGTTTCTTTAAACTTGGAAAGGCAATTAAGTTTAATGAAAACAGTTGGAATGCCATCGGTGGTGACTGTGAGCCTAAACAGTTGATCTGCTCTATTGCCAAAAGAAACCCTAATGTTGAATATTGGCTTCTTAGTCCAAATGATTTAGGAAAGGTTAGAGCTAAACAAAAACCAAAGGTAAATTCCTTGTTTGGTGATCCTACTCCACAGGAAAGCGAAATTCCAAATAATATTAAGGAATTTCATTCAACTATGAATGATCGTAAATCAACAGACGAAGCGGTTGAAACTATCAAAGGTTTAGGTTTAGATTTTATCTTTTTCTATACAGGACCAACTAGTACTGTTAATATTGAAAACTTTATTAATAAAGTAGATGGAAGTGGTACTGTTAAAACGTTGGACTTCTTTAAGTATTATGCAGCCCCAATTATTAAGGCAATGAATGAAATGCCTAAGACTCCTATTGTAGGATTATTGGTAGATAACCGTTATGTGCTTTCATGTAAAGATTACACGGCGCATAATAGACCAACCTATTATTTGGCTCAAAATAACTTTGAATTAGATGAAGAGTATTTCTGCAACCCTCCTACTCGGGAAACTGCAAAAATTCATTCTACTTTTGAATACTCAGGTATTGAAACAGTATTCCTTTTGGATAAGAAGCGTTATGATATAGATGAACTCTTTGCTATGAAAAAGACCAATTCATTTATGATGCTCCAAAATCAAGGAAAAGGTTCAGGTGGAATGGATCGCTGGGATCCTGTTAGAGATTACATTGTAGAGAATGGAATACAAACCGATATTTATGGTAAGTGGGATGATGAAATTAAAGAAAAATATCCTGATTGGTTTAAAGGGGAAATGAGAATTGAATCAATGACTAATGAACTTCTTGCTACCAAGTATACCTTCTGCGTTCCTATTAAAGAGGGAATGGTCACTTCTAAGTATGCAGAAATGTTACATTATGGTATTATACCTTTCTTACATCCATCTTATGATACTGAATTTAATGTATTCCCTGAAGGACATTTTATCAGATGTAAATCACCAGAAGATCTTAAAAAGAAAATTGAATTCTTAAATGATAACCCAGAACATTATAAGAAGCTATTCTATAATCTCCAAGAAAAGTATCTTAAAGATTCTTATTATACTGGAGAACATGTAGATAATAAAATATGGGAAGCATATAATCACGTAACACAAAATCAAACAGTAAATGTATAATCCAGAAACTAAAATCCTAATAACCGGAGGAGCCGGGTTCGTAGGTACTAACTTTATTAATGACCTTCTTAATCGTGGTCATAACCCAGACTGCATCGCAGTAGTAGATAATCTTTCTCATGGTACTTATCTGCCACAAGTACATGATAAGATTAAGCATTTTTATAAGGAAGATATTCGTAATGAATATGTAAAGAAGATCATTGCTGAATTTGGACCTGATTACATCTATCACTTTGCAGGTCTTGTTTCAATTTATGACTGTCACGCTGATCCTTATGAAGCTGTTGATAATAACATTTTAGGAAGTATTAATATTCTTGATGCAGCTGCCGAAAATAATGTTAAGAGAGTTATCTTTAGCGAAACTTCAGCGGTATATGAAAACTGTGAAATGCCTGATGGTGGATTTAATGAAACACAATCAGATCCTACAACGGTTTATTCTACAACTAAGGCATGTTTGGCTCTTATTGCAGAATCATACTCTCGTACTAAAGGAGTTAATTATACTGCATTACGTTACTTTAATGTAGCCGGGCCTTTACAAGATTATGACAGAACGATTCCGCCGGTATTTGCCGGATTCATTATTCGTTTAATGGCTGGTAAAAATCCTATCATCTTTGGGGATCCAATGAAAGCCCGTGACTATATTGATGTGGATGATGTAAATGCATTCCACATGTTATGTATGGAAAGTGAAAAAACGGCTAACCAAACATTTAACTTAGGCACTGGTAAAATGACTACCTTAATGGATCTTAAAGATATTATTGGAGATGCTATGGGAATTCAGAATGTTCAGTATGATCAATATGGTGCAATTGCAGGTGAGGCTCTTAATATTCGGGCTGATATTTCTAAGGCTAAATCTATAGGTTGGGAACCTAAGAAATCAATGGTTGATACAATTAAGAAAACTATTACATATCTTGAAGAAGAGGTAAGCCAAGGTAACATTGATCCTCTTACGTTCATGGAAGATTTAGAAATAGAAAAGGTTAAGATATGAACCAAGAAGAATATAAATTTGAATCCGACTATTGGGGAAATTGTGTAAATACTTTAGATGAAGATATTAAGCATTTTCTATATGCAAATGCAATGGGTATTCCTAGAGTAAGTGCATATGAGTTAAGTATCGGCGGTAGAAAAATTCTTGATATAGGTGGAGGCCCTTCATCAATGTTACTCCAAGTAAAGGATCATGGGGGATCAAAGGTAATTGATCCTATTGAGTGGCCATCATGGACAGCTGAAAGATACAAATCGCATAACATAGAATTTGAACAAAAAACCGGTGAAGAAATAAATGAAACTGGGTGGGATGAGGTTTGGATTTATAATTGCCTTCAACATGTAATTGATCCTCAAAAAATAATTGAGAATGCAAAGAAGGCAGCACCTGTACTTAGAATATTTGAATGGTTAGATATTCCTGTTCACGAAGGCCATCCACATGAACTAAAGGAAGATCTTCTAAATGAATGGATCGGTCAACCAGGTAACACTATTCATGTTACTTTTGGTGATTATACTGATTATCTTAAAACCAACTTATTAAGATTTAACCGAGATGGTGAAGGTGCTAAATGTTATTATGGGTTTTTTGAACATGAAAAATAAAATAAGATATGAGTAAAGAATTAAAATGGGGAACAATTATTCCGCTGATTGGTGGAAGTGCAATTGGCTGTAGTAAGTCTACAGGAAACGAACCATCATTCCATTTAAGTTATGATGCTTTTGCTGCTAATGAAAGCCACATTGAAAGATATTGGCCTAATGTACCAATGTACAGATTGGACCATGAAGACTTAGAAATACCTGGAGAAACTTTTGAAGGTGTTGATTATGTAAATTCAGTATGTCCTTGTGCTGGGCTATCTTTATTAAACTCTGCTAGCGGTTCCGCCGCATCTAGAGGATCTGATGCAGTCCAAAATAAATGGATGTATGAATCATCTGAATATATTTTGGAGCACGTAAAACCTAAGGTTCTCTGGGGGGAAAACGCACCTGGTCTTTTTACTAAGATGGGTGAGGGTGTTGTACAAAGACTTAGAGAAATAGCAGAGAAGCATGGGTATAGCTTTTCTTTAATTAAAACTAATACTGAACTACATGGTATTCCTCAGAGAAGAATGCGTACATTCTATTTCTTTTGGAACACGCCAACAGTTCCTATGTTAGATTGGAAATTTAGAGAAAAGAAAAAGCTTATTGATTATCTTAATGAAATTCCTAAGGATGCTACTCAACAGGATATGTTTATGGTACCTGGTAAAGTAACAGATCATTTTAGACCTTACGAATTTGTTTTAGAAAAAGAAGGTTTAACTCATGCCGAGTTTTCTGCCAAGTTCAAGAAAGGCACTATTGCACAGTATCTTGACAGTAATGAATTGCTTGATGAATGCATTGAATGGCTTAGAGAAAGATATCCAAAGGAAGGGTTTTCTAATAAAAAATCAACAAAGACGTTTATTGATATGTTAGAACATCAAAAGAATAAAGTAAGCCAAGGTCTTGGTTATTGGGATGCCTCACCACACTTCTTTCATGATTCATTTTCTGCTCTTATCGGTAGAAATATGTTTAATGGAGTTCATCCTGTAGAAAATCGCTATCTTAATGTAAGAGAAATGCTACACCTAATGGGATTGCCTTTAGACTTTGAAATTGAATCATCTCGCCAAGTTAATCATATTGCACAGAATGTACCCGTTACAACTGCAATGGATATGGCAAATGAAGTAAAGAAGTTTTGTGAAGGGAATGCAAAAATGACAAACTATACATTCTTAAAACAAGATAATACTAATCATAAAATTATTGCAGCCGAAGAAATCGGAGCATCACCAAAAAAGAAGTATAAAGTAAAAAGCGTGATATGAAAGAAAATGCATTAGCCATCGGGGTATCAAGCCTTGAGTTTATGAATATTCTTTTGACCTATTATCCAAAGAATATTAAAGAAACATTTGACATTTACCTATTCGTAGATAATACAAAAGTTACTTCTGAACAGGTTAATGATGTTATATCAAATCATAATGTGACTATCTTTAAAAATGCAAAACATATTATCATAAAAGACCTTTATGATTATTATGTAGATAAACATTCTTATGAAGGTAAGGCTAAGGACTTCTTATATACTCACGGTTGTCTATTTAAGGTTCTTATGCCAATGTATCTTAAAGAAAAGTTCGGGGTAAAAAGAACTTATGTTTCTGATGACGATGTTTTTATCTTTAATGATTTAAGTTATATGTTTACCAAATATAAAGGATTTGGTTATAAGAAAGAAAACTTATTTAACTTAAGGAATAAAGATAAGTATGAAGTTTTGGCAGCCTTTAATGAAATCTTTGAAGTTGATTTTTCATTAGAGAAAATGAATGCATTATCTATTAATGCAGGTAATATCATTTATGGAGAAGATCCTAAGATGGAATATTATTTTAAAAGATATATGAATCATCCAATGGTTCATCATCTATTCTTTGACTTTGAAGGATATACAAGTTGGACGGTAGAACAAAGATTCCATCATTGGAACTTTCATAGGTTAATGGAGGAAGGTAAACCTGTTGATATTTTAGGACCTAAAGATTTAAGGCTAATGCAAAATGTAAATAAAAAGGCATTAGCAAACAATGAACAACCATTATACCTAAAACAAGTTACACCTTCTCTGATGCATTATGCAATCGGTGTTAAGAAACCTATCTTCTTAAGACAGTTTCTTAAAGGCATAGAATGGAAGTTTGGTTTTGAATATCAACCACAGTATGAACTACAAGATATCTTATACGATGAGGCATGGAGACCGCCTGCATTTAAACAAGTTCAGGCTGAAATGAAAGGCACAAAAACTAAAGTAACTTCTCTATTTTAGACTTAAACTAAGTAACTATTAATCAATATAACAATAAACAAATTCAAAACAATGGAAGCAACAATTGAAAAAATCGATGGATACGAATTAAGTTCGTTCGTCAAGAAACTTCTTCCTATTGACAAATTCATCTTTATGAAAATTGGTCAAGAAGGAACTGTCTCATCTGTGTATTTCCCAGAGCGAGATGCGGTTAAGTTGGTAACCACTCCAACAAAAGATATCTTTGAAACTGATATTACCCAACCTGTTAAAGTAAGCTTTTACAATGGTACTAAAGTAATTGATGCATTGGCTCATTTTAACGGTGATTTAAAGGGTCGCATTAAGTATTCTGAGTATGACGGAGAACTTATGGCAAGTGATTTTATTTTAGAGAATGATGATCTTCAAATTAATCTTGCATGTAGTGATCCTTCGCTTTCTTTTATGGAAATGAGTAAAGAAGAAACTGATCGTGCGTTTGGAACTGATTCTAAGATGTTTGAATTTGACCTTCTTACCACTCATGTAGATCGTATGAGATCTCTGTTTAACCTTGATAAGGATGAGGATATCTTTACTATTTACACAAGTGAAAAAGGAATTGGAATTAAAGGTACTTCTTACGATGCTACTCTTTGTCATACATACGATTCAAATGTTGAAACAGGAGCCAAGGTTGTAATTTATAAAAAGTATCTAAATCTTTTGGACAAGGAAAATTACAAAGTGGTCGTATGTGAGAATAAGGTTGTATTCCGCTCTTTAGATACAAACACTCACCTAACTGTAGCCGTTGCTATTACTGACGAGGATTAATAAATTTAGATAATCCTACAGATGACATTTGATATATTTGATACAGACATCTATTACATAAACCTGGACTCTCACGTAGAGAGAAAGGAAATGTTTTTGTCCGAAATGAAATCTGCTGGGTTTTCTAAAGAAAGATTACATCGTGTAAGTGGAGTACCTAATGAATATAAAGATGGATTTGATTCTCATATAAAAGCATTAAAAATCGGTCTTGAAGGAGGCAAACCTTTTATCGTTATTGAAGATGATATGAAGGTTAATCAATTGCCTCCCAAGATCAATCTTTTTTCTTATGGTACTCCGATAGTAAATGCATTAAGTTTGGCTGCAAGTAGGTATGGTGTTTATGATCATGTTAATTATGACGGCCCTTTCTATACTTCCTATAACTATGTAATTAAAGCAGATATACAGCATCAACATATAGTTAGAATCTTTAATATGATAGTAGGAAATGCAGTCTATTATCATGACTTAGAATATGTAAAATCTTTAATTAAAGAACTTGAATTCTTTTATAGAATAAGGATTTATGTATCTCCAGTAACAAAGAGTTTATATAAAGGGGCGATGGATCTTAATTATGATTCATATATTCCATTTGATGCTATAATGGCTTTTATGCAACCTACCACATTTTTTACTGCATTAAAAACCCCTGCATTTTACCATCCAGATGGTTTGGAACAGGTAACAAGATTTAATCTAACTGAGATTTAGCATTAAACCTTTTATGAAGGTTTCATATAAAATTAAAATATGACCGAAGAACTAAAAAAAGTAAAAGAAGAGGCAAGTAAGTATTACAACTATGAACAGGCTGTTAAGCTTATGCTTAACTCTATTTATGGTGCATTTGGTAATCCTTACTTCTATTTCTTTAATGTTGATATTGCAGAAACTATTACCTTGCAAGGTAAGGATGCAATTCTCTATACTGAGATTTTAATTAACAAATACTTTAAAGAGTTTTGGCATAAAGATCTAGATGCTCATAATCAGTTAGGCATACAGGTAACAGGTAAAATTGAAAACCCTGTAGGAATTTATATTGATACAGATTCAATTTATGTTAAGTTTGATGAGGTCATTAAAAAGTCTACTTGGCAAGGCAGCGAAAAAGAGTTTATACTTAAGATATATAAAGTAAGATTAGCAGATTATATTGAAAAGATCTTACAAAAATATGCAGATGATAATAATGCAGAAAACTTTTTAAGCTTTGAATTGGAGAGTATTGCAAAGAATGCAATATGGCTCGCCAAGAAAAAGTATATGCAGAATATTGTTTGGAAAGATCCTAATATTCATTATGATGAACTATCTAAAATTAGTGCAAAAGGATTTGAAATTATTCAATCGTCAACTCCAGTTTTTGCCAGAGAAAAACTGAAAGATCTATTAACATATATCTTTTCGGTTGATCAATTAGATATGAAAGAATTTGCTAACTTACTTAAAGATATTAAAAGACAATTCAGATTGGCTAACACAGATCAAATAAGTTTTTCTAAAAAGGTTAACAATTACCAAAAGTACATTGTTAATGATTATGATCAATTTGAGATTGGTTTAAAATGCCCTATTGGAGTAAGGTCTGCCGGTTATCATAATTATCTTTTAAACAATTCAGGCCTTAAGGGTAAATATCAACCACTAGGTAACGGAGAAAAATTAAAAATGTATTTCTCTGTAGATAAATCATGTGATGTATTCGCATATGCTCCTGGTGAATATCCTTATGAATTTGCACCTGATGTAGATTACGACAGACAATTTGAAAAAACAATATTAGATCCAATTAACCGAGTCGTAACGGCAATGGGGTTTAAGGCATTTAATCGTAACTTAATTTATACTACGAGCCTTTTTTAAAATAAAAATGATATGAACGACAAAAGAACATTTAGAATCCATGTATTAGGTTTACCTCATACAAAAACAACAAAGGACTTTACTGCTTGCGCTTACACGCAAAAAGTATGGAAGTTTTGTAAAATGATGAAAGGCCGTGGCCATTACATTATGCACTATGGTCATGAAGATTCCAATCCTGCTGCTGATGAAAACGTTACAGTAATTACAAATGAGGTTTGGGAAAAGGTCTATGGATCTCATGATTATAAGACTCATTTGTTTAAGTATGATACACAAGATGAAGCATACCAAACATTTTATAAAAATGCAATTGAAGAAATTGGAAAAAGAAAACAGAAAGGTGATATCATTCTTCCATTCTGGGGTTCAGGTGTAAGACCTATCTGCGATGCTCACGGTGACCTTTGTATCATTGAGCCTGGTATTGGTTATGCAGGTGGTATGTGGTCAGTTTTTAAAATCTTTGAATCCTATGCAATATACCATGCATATTGTGGATTAGGTAATGTTAGTATGTGTAATCAGAGCTGGTTTGATCAGGTGATTCCTAACTATTTTGACCTAGATGAATTTGAATACAGCCATGAAAAAGAAGACTACTTCTTATATGTAGGTAGAGTATATGATGGTAAAGGTGTTAATATTGCAATTCAAGCAACTCAAGCCATTGGAGCTAAATTAAAAATAGCAGGACAAATTGGAGATGAATTTTATGAAAAGAATCCATGGCCTGATCATGTTGAATTTGTAGGTTATGTAGGCTCTGAAGAAAGAAAGGCATTAATGAAAGGTGCTATCGCATCGTTCTTACCTTCTATGTATGTTGAACCTTTTGGCGGAGTTCAAATTGAAAATCTATTATGTGGTACTCCAACCATTACAACTGATTGGGGTGCCTTTGCCGAAAATAATATACAAGGTGTTACTGGTTATCGTTGCCGTACTTTTGAAGACTTCGTTAAAGCCGCTCATGACTGTCGCGCTGGAAAAATTAGACCAATCGACTGTAGAAATCATGGAGAAAACTTTTCATTAGAGGCAATTGCACCAAAATATGAAAAATACTTTGCACAAGCTGCAAACGTTACCCAAGCAAAAGGTTTCTATACAATCGAGGATCCTACTTTATATTCCGATGAATGGTTAAACACTCATAAGGATTTTGTATTTACTAAAAAAAACTAAAGCCTAGAATAGCAACCTATAATGAATCAGGTTGGGCAATAGGTAGAATTCATACTGGGTTAGATCAATTTTTAAATGATGAATACGAATTTGTTCATTATGATTGGTCTAACCCAGATCATGTTAAAGAGCTATGGACTGATGGAGGTTGGAAAAACTTTGATATCTTATTAGGAAATGGGACTTTGTCTAACATAGGAGGTTTACCACCAGAAGCATATGAAAAAATGGTATGTGCTATTTGGTCAATGCCACGGTTAAGTAATCACTTCAGAGAAACTATAATGCCAGATGAAAGAATATCATGGGCATGTACAGGTATTGATTTAGAACAATATCTAAGAGAAGAATACCAAATATCAGCATCACATGTGGTTGCAGGTGTTAGTCCTAACGATTTTTATCCTACTAGAAAAATTACTAAAATTAAGAACGTTGGTTTAAATGGCATCCCATTTGTTAATTCAGGCTGGGATGAAATTAAAAGACCAGAAATGCTAGTTGACATTGCTAATGGCATTGGGGGAGAGCCAATATTTATACATGGAAAGGATCTCTCTGAAGCAAATACTATGTATAATGATATTGATATGTATATTTGTACTAGTACAAATGACAGAGGACCTTATGGTATAGCCGAAGCTGCATTCTGTAAAATACCGGTTATTTCAACTAACACCGGGTTTGCATTACAATTTAAAAGTATAAAAACATTTAATACAGCAGAAGAAGCAATTGAAATTATCAATGAATTAAATTCATCGGAAGAAAAATTAGAAAAGTATATTGACGAAGTATATGAAGAAATAACACAGGCTCTGAATTGGGAACATGTAGTTAACACCTATTGGAAACCCATATTCGAGAAAAAATTGGCATTAAACAAACCTTAAAAATTACATATAAAAATAAAATCAAATATGGCAAAAGAGTTTTCATTCGCAGACTTAAACAAAGAAATGGCAAAACACTCCACGTACGGAGATACCTTGGACAAGTCTACAGTATCAGAGATTGATCATTTTATCCCAACGGGTAATTTTAATCTTAATGCATGTTTAACAGGATCTTTTAAAGGTGGTTATCCAAATAACCGAGCAGTTGCATTAGCCGGGCCATCCGGTACAGGAAAAACTTTCCTTCTTCTTAATTCAATTAAACAGGCACAAGATATGGGATATAGTATTGTATTCTATGATTCCGAAAATGCCGTTGATAGAGAACTGGTAGAAAAGTTTGGAATTGATTCAACTCGGTTTAGATATGAACCTTGTAATACTGTTCAAGAATTTCGTAGCTCGGTAACTGCATTAACTGATCTTTTAATTGATCAAAAAAGTAAAGGGGTTGAATTACCTAAGATATTAATCGCCCTTGATTCTGCCGGTAACCTTGCAACACAAAAAGAAATTGATGATGCTAAAAGTGGATCTGATAAAGCAGATATGACTCGCGCTAAATTGTTAAAATCAACATTCCGTATTCTTATGACTAAGTTAGGTATCTGTAAGATTCCTTTCTTATTTACAAATCATACATACCAAACACAAGACCTATTCTCAAAACAGGTTGGTGGAGGTGGTACCGGTCCTGAATATGCTGCGTCTATTATTCTTTTCTTAGGTAAAGCAAAACTAAAAGAAGGAACGGAACAGACAGGAATCGTTGTAACTGCAAAACCAAATAAAAACCGATTTGCTAAACCTCTTCCAATTAAATTCCATATTTCTTTTAACAAAGGTATGAATCCTTATATTGGTTTAGAGGAATATATTAGCTGGGATAATTGTGGTATTGAAAGAGGAAGGTTTATTACAGAGTCTGCATATGAAAAGTTAACCGATGCAGGAAAGGCTGAATGCCGCCAACATATCTATAACAGAGATGGTAATGATGTTACTGTTTATTTCCAACCTGCTGCAACTGCACGTAAGCTCTGTGTAGCCCATCTTAATGATACTGTTGAGCTTAATGAATTATTTACACCTAAGGTAATTACACAAGAAGTTTTAGATAGATTAGAACCTATTGTAAATGAAAAATTCAAATATGGTACCGATGATTTGGATTTAGGGGATCTATCTGAAATGCTTGAAGCCGATGTTAGCGAAAACGCTTAATACCCCAAAGCTTAAGGTAAAATATGTATTAGGTAACCATGCGATGGTACCAGGTTACCCTGATGCAGAAGATATTATCTTGAACTTATTAGAGATTATTGCGGTAAAGTAGCAAAGGATATTAAGTTTACAAATGTTTCCTTACAAAAGAAATACAGTTTAACCGAAGATAAGACATCAGCCATTATAGAAAAATTAATGGCTGATGGTATTTTAGAGGTATCCTTACAAAATTCTGCGTATACCACATATGAAGTTATTCGTAATCCTTATGAATAAACTAAATATAGATTTATGCATAAAAAAATAAAATATGAATTCCAGTATTGATCACGAAAAAATATTCTTTAACTACTTCTTAAAGAAGCCAAGTTACTTAAAGAGTGTTCGCCCTGGGTTCTTTTCAAATAATGACTTAGATCATGTTGCTAAATTAGCAAAAGATTTTTATGTTAAGTTTGGCGAGAGTCCTTCCAAAGAACAAATGAAGGCTTTGGTTAAAGATGATCCTAATGAAATACCTGGTGATATAGTTTCTTCTGTTTATGATGTTAATATCGCAGAGTATGATCCGGATTGGTTAAAGAGAACTGGTGAAGCCTGGGTTAAATGGAAACATTTTGATAAGCAATTAGTTAAGACTATCGAATTTGTTAAAACCCAAGATGTTTCACCAGAAAATGTTGCCGATGTAGTACAGAGAGCAATCGGTATGATCTCTACTGAAGGATCACTTAATTTTGATACTGATGTAGGTTTAGACTTCTTTAATCCTGAACACCACATTCAGAGAAAAACTAAAAAGCTTGAAACAGGATGGAATTTTATTGATAATGTATCAGGCGGAGGTTATGATCCTAAAGCACTTGTAATTTATGCAGGTGAACAAAACGTAGGTAAATCTATTTGGTTAGCTAATGATGCATCTAACTTTGTTAGAATGGGTCATAATGTGGTTTTCATCACTGCTGAAATGTCTGCACAGAAGGTACTTAAAAGAATTGGTTCTAATCTTCTTGATATCTCAATGATGGAATATGACGAGAAATCAGCCAACAGAGATTTTGTAAAAAGAAAACTCGAAAGAATTTCAAGAGGGTTACTTCCACCAGGCAAACTTTTCGTAAAGGAATTTCCAACTTCACAAGGTACTGTTCTTGATATTGAAGCATATCTTAAAGACCTTGAAGAAACGCAAGATCATAAAGTTAATGTACTTGTAGTTGACTATATAAATATTTTAGCCAATTATAGAAATCCTAATACTGAAAATACATATATGAAGATTAAGCAAATTGCCGAAGATCTTCGTGCTCTCGCCGTAAAACGCGATATGCTCGTAATTTCTGCTACACAAATTAACCGTGGTGCCTGGGATTCAACTGAAATTAAAATGGAAAACATTGCTGAATCCGCAGGTCTTGCTCACACCGCTGATGTTATGTATGCAATTATTCAAGATGCTATGATGCATGCCAATCGTGAGTATTGGTTAAAAGTACTAAAAATTAGAGATGGTCAAGGTAAAGGATCAAGGTGTAGATTTATGATTGATTATGATCACATGAGAATTACCGAAACCGACGACATTACACATTAATTATGCAAGAAGATAAAATATTTAACAATTCATACGGAGACTATGATCCGTCTGAAAGCAAAATATCATTTACAGTATCTCCAACATACGGTGATGATATGGATCCTGATGATAAAATGCATTATGAATTGTTATTCAAAAAAGTTGATTCATTAATAAAGGGTAGTAACTTTGAACACCTAAATGAAGTTACAACAGATGGAGTTATTAAGAAATTAAATAAGGTACAAATTAATAAGGTGTATTCTCATATTATTGAACATTTAGGAACTGCTTATACTAGGATTGATTTATTTGCTGTAATTTCAGATTACTTTGATGTATTTCCAAATAAGTTCTATAACTCCTTATCCAATAAATTTAAGGATGAACTAATTAAAGAATTGGATGATAAGTACAATATCTTAGAGAAACGCAAAATTCGTAAACTTTTCTAAAAATGGCTAGAGTATGGATGGTAAGTGATTCTCACCTTGGGTGTAGATCAAATTCAGTTTTATGGCTAAACATTATTGAAGATTATTTCTTTAATTTCTTTATTCCTCTTGCTAAGAAAGAGTATAAAAAGGGTGATGTTCTTTTTCACTTAGGTGATGTATTTGATAATCGTCAAAGCTTAAATCTTGCTGCACAGGATTTAGGCATTCGTGTTTTTGAGGAACTTTCTAAAATCTTTCCAGAGATTCATGTTATTGTAGGAAATCATGATATTATGAGAAAGAATTCAAATGACATTTCATCTGTTGACTGTATTAAGTATATCCCTAATGTTACTGTACATAAAGAACCTAAGGTATTAGAGTATGACGGAACTAAATGTTTACTTATGCCATGGCGTAGAGATGCTGCTCATGAAAAAGAAACATTAGGTAAGATTAAAGGAAAGATAGATTATATGTTCTGTCATACCGAAACCCAAGGTGTACAAACGAGTCCTAGTACTCGCCACCTACATGAAGGCGGTAATGACTTAAATACATTTAAACGATTTAAAAGAGTTTATTCTGGTCATATTCATTATCGTCAAGAAAAGGAAAACTTTGTTCTTGTAGGCAATCCTTATCAAATGACAAGATCAGATAGAGGAAACCAAAAAGGCATCTACATACTAGATTTAAATAGTGGAGACCACCAGTTTATCCAGAATGAGAGATCACCAATCTTTATACGGTATTATATTAATGATATATTAGAGAGGCGTATGGAGGATATATTAAAGGAAATTGAAGGAAATTTTGTAGATATTTTTATTCCATCAAATGTTTTAGGAAAATATAATATCAATAAGTTTATGGATTTTCTTGATGGCCATGCTAAGAAACTTGAGCCAAGAATATATGATGAAGAGAACCCGGTAGATTTTGAAGATGAGCAAACATCCGATTTTAGTGGAGAACTAAATCTTATGAATATTGCTGCTGAGTATATTGAAGGACTTAACTATGATGCTGATTTAAAAGAAAGATTAGTCAAATCAGTATTGGAATTATATAAGCAAACGATAACCCCAACATATGAGGATTAACAAAGTACAGTTTAAGAATTTTGCCAGCTATGGAAATCGTGTACAGACGATTGATTTTGATAAAGAAAAAAGTGATCTTTATCTTGTATTAGGTGGCAATGGTGCAGGTAAGAGTACATTGGCAAAGGTCATAACATATCTATGTTATGGTAAAGTAGAAGGCGCAAACCTTAGAGATCTTCCTAATAGAGTAAACGGAGCCCTTTGGGGTAAAATTTGGATGGAGAGTAAAGGTAACCAAATTGAAATAGAGCGAGGAATTAATCCAGGTATATTTAATGTTTCAATAAACGGTACTGAATATGATGTTGCAGGTAAGGCAAATTTACAAGAGTTCTTAGAAACTGAAATATATGAAATACCTTACCATGTATTTAAGAATGTAATTATCTTATCAGTAAATGACTTTAAGTCTTTTATTACAATGTCTCCTTATGATAAGAAACAGATCATTGATAGAATCTTTGGCTTTTCTGTGATTAATGAAATGAGGGAATTGGTAAAGAATAAGAGAAGAAATATCATAGAAGAAATCAGAACTTTTGAAGATGAGATTAGAACTCTTGACGATTCTATTAAATCTGTTCTTACTAAGATTGAGCAATATGAAGAAGCCAATAAGGAAAAAGATGCTACAAAAATAGCAGAGCTGAAACAGAAGCTGATTGATCTTAATGAAGCAAGAAAAAAGTTAAAAGAAGCTAATGATAAGACAAAGGAAAAGATACATGAAAATGACGAGGAATACCGGGAGAAGAGCAAAAGGGAATCCGAGATTAAATCCGAAATCAATACGATTAAGAAGGGTCTTGAATTGTACAACAACAATACATGCCCAACATGCCAGGCTCCTCTAGATTCTGAATTTCATCAACATATTAAAAAAGAAAAAGAAGATTCATTAATTACTCTTAACGAGAGTTACGATTCAATTAAAACTGAGGTATCTGATGTTGATACTAAATTAACTACATTAAGAGAACAGGGAAAACAAATCCACGTTAAAGTAGGTCAATTAGAAAGCCAAATGAATAGTCTTAAAGATGAGTTAATTTCTTTGGCCGAAAAGGATGGTAATGAAGATAGTCATTTACAGGATCTTATTAAAGAATTTAAAGAAAAGAAAGAAGAAAAGGATAAAGGAAAACTTAAAAGTGAAGGTGAGGACTACTACTTAACCATTCTTGAAAACCTAATGGGTGATGACGGAATTAAAAATCTCGCAGTTCGGTCTATCTTACCATCATTCAATAATCATATCTTAATAATGGGTAAAGAGATGGGAATTCCTTTTGGAATACGATTTGATGATAAGTTTAATTGTACCCTCCATCATTTAGGTCAAGAGATAAGCCCAAAGACTTTAAGTACCGGCGAAAAGAAAAAGGTTGACTTTGTAATTATCATGGCATTAATGAAAATGATTAAAGTAAGATTCTCAAGTCTCAATATTTTATTCTTGGATGAAATCTTTTCTTCTATTGATAGCGATGGGGTTTATCATATTATAAACATTCTTCATGAAACTATTCAAGATATAGGATTAAATACATTTGTAATCAACCACACAGTTCTTCCTAGTGAATATTTTGATAAGAAGCTTGAAATTACTAAAGATGCAGGATTTTCGGAATTTACTATTCAAAGCATTGGATAAATAAATAGTAACATAGTAATTTTAGATGTCAGCATATAACCAAGAATTTAATAAGGATAATACAATACTTAGGTACATAACTGTTGCTACACTAGCAGAGTTAAGGAATAAGGTATTCTATTATAATCAAACAGATGAAGATACTGTTGTTAAGATTAATGTCCCTTTTTATTACTCTATTACTGGTAATGAAAGGTTTCTTTTAGATAACTTTCTTTTTGATGCCGAAGCAAACGGTAAAGCAATTGGAGATTATGAAGTAGTTCCTAGAGGTGTGCTCCAACTAAATTCTTTAGCTATTGATTCTGGCAGTCAAACCAATAAATTTACTCGCGGAGAATTTGTTCAGGAGGTTGATGGTCAATTAAAAACATTTGCATTAGAAACAAATTTCTTACCTATAACAATGACGTTTGGTATTACTGTGGTATGTTCTAATAATTTAGAAATGCTAAAAGTTACCGAAGCAATCATGTCAAAGCTATATAAGACAACTATGTATAGTGTAGATCTAGGTATGTTTAGAGTAGAATCCTCTATGGCAGTGCCAGAAGACTACTCACAGGATAGGCTTTTTGAATTTGGTCTGAATGACAAGAAAGAATTTAATGTTACATTTGATTTAGAAGTTAAATCATTTATGCCAGTATTTGAAGGAGGAATTCTATTAACCGAGGTTGTAGAAATGACCAAGCAGGCAATTGCAGCAGCTACCAGCGGTGGCGGCGGTGGCGGCGGTGGCGGCAGTACTGGTAGTTCTACTCCGCAAGGAATTGGGTTATTTAGAACCGGCCCCAATGGCGAGATTGGTATTCAATTTGGTGGAGTATTCCAGGAATTTAACTATACAATTGAGGACATTAAGAAATCTCCAGTTACATCAGAAGATTCAAACAGTGGTTATGTTAACCCAGATACTATCAAAACAGGAGGTCCTTATTTAGAAAATAATATTGACAGCGCACCTATAGTACCAGAGGCAAATGAAAGTAAAGAATATAGGAATGCGGATGATAATCAAGGATAAATTAACTTTGAGATCTTAGAATATATAAAACAAATCAAAGTACTTAAATATGAATAGTTCAGTCAATGAAGGACAAACTCAGGTTTATATGGATGGCGGTATTAATCCACAATACGGAGTTAATACTAATGCGCCTTATCTAAATAACCCTCCTAAGCAACTTATAGACATTATTAATGAATTCTATAGAAGTGGTAAATCAGATTCTCAGGTTTTAGCTATTTTAGTTGGAATGGGAACACCTCAACAATTAGCAATGTCTGGAATTAATGCTTATAAGGCTGGTATGAATATGTATACAACAGAAAATAACAATAAACAAAAAAATCATAACAAAATGAACTTTACACTTACGGAATTGTATGAAAATGTTATGAAGAGTATCAATGGCCTAAAAGAAATGGAATCTGATAATTCAAGAGTTTCTTATACTGCCAAAAATGCTCTCGGCATTTTAGAAAATTCATTAGGACAGTTTCCTATGAGATTTAAATCTGAGGATGTATCCGTTGTCAGCGAAGAAATTGAAAACAGTGTTAATCCAACACTTAAGTTTAAGATTGCTAAAAACTTACACAATGCATTATCTTCAGCAGCATGGCTTAATCCTGTTAAAGAATTAAGATCATACATCGCTAACACTTATGATAATGGTAAGTGGTCATATAAAATTGCTGAATCTATCGAAAGAAATTCTGCACAAAGAGGAAAGCTTTATGAAGGTCTTACTTCAGAATTGACTTCTCTTCTTTCAGAATCAGAAGATGGTTTAAAAACTAAATTAGGAATTGTTGCATCTAAGCACCCATGGTCAAATGATTGCAAAAATATTCTTAATGAAATGGCAGAAGCTGAACATAAGGCAACTGCAAATAACTCTGGAAAGATTACATCAATTCTTTCTCCTGTATTGGAAAACGAAAATGGTCTTACTTTCCACCTTCACGGAAAGAATTACAATTATAATGGTAAGGAAATCACCGAAACTAAAGTTGAGGATTCCAGATTCTTTGATGTTCTTGAAGGATTAAAGTTATTTAAGCACACTGGAGATTCTTTGGTAACATTCAGTGAAAACGGAAAAACTTTAGAATTTAATCTTACTGAAGGAACTCTTAAGCTAGGAGACATTGATTTAACTAACTCAAGCGTTATTGAATTAAAAGAATCTTTATTAGGAACTGGCTTCTTTGGTTACAGAGAGCAATGGAAAGTTGATCAAGTTTGCAGATTCTTTGAATCTGTTGATATGTTAGCAGAAATGGATAACTTTACAAATATTCAATCAACTGAGTTTTTGAATCTTTTCTTAACAATGATTGCTGTTGAAGAAGGTATCTGGGTTAATAAGGTTAACGGTGGAATGCAACTTAATGAAATGAATTTTATTCCTTCTGCTACTGAAGCCGTTAATGTTATTAAAGAATTCATTAATTATGATGCTTCTTCAATCTTATCCGAAAGATTAATTGCCGAAGGAAATGAAAAGGCGGCTAACGATAAGAAAAGAGCTGATATCAATGATAAGATTTCTTTTTTAGAAGAAAAGAAAACTAAGATTGCTGAAACTATGAAAAAGGTTGGAGAAACCGAAGAACTTAAAGAAGCTATGAATTTATTGGATTCTGAATTATCTAAGTTTGAGAAAGAACTCCAAGAAACCTTTTCTGTCGTTGAAAAAAAAACTAAAGATCAATATCTAGACGATGGATATGTTGAAGCCGAGGTTATTAAAACATCAGGCGGTCTTAGAAAAGGCGATGAAGTTTTGGTAAATGCAGAAGAATATACTTCTCTTGGTGATGATGATTTGTTAAATTCAATTAATCCTAAGACAGGAAAAACAACAATCATCAAAAAAGAAATTGTTAAGGTACAATTATAACCTCTCCACTATACTAAGAGCCGACAGAATAAACTGTCGGCTTTTTTTGTATATAATAATAAAATAATGTAGATTATGCCAAGGAAAAGAAATTATCTTAACAATAGAGACCTATTAGAAGAAATCATAAAATCCCAAGAACTGGATGAATTAACCCCAAAGGCATTAGAGTTCTTAATGCTCTTAGCCGATAAATGTTCAAGAAAACTAACTTACAGAGATCCTCAGGATAGAGAAGACTGTATCGCATATGCTTATATGGATCTTTATAGATACTGGAGAAACTTTAATCCAGAAAAAAGTACAAATGCATTTGCATATTTTACTGAAATAGCAAAAAGAGGATTTGCAAAAGGTTGGAATAAATTACACCCAAAGAAATATGCAGGAACCGTATCAATAGATGGGGGAACTGATAGTGAAGGAATTTATACAATCTAGTATAATACCAATGAGTATAAAAAAAGTTAAACCAACTCCAAAGTCAGGCTATAAGCAAGGTTATTATAAACCTCATAATCCTGAAAAGTATATGGGACCAGGTCCTATTATATACCGTAGTAGTTGGGAACGAAAATTTTGCCATTGGTGTGATCATAATGAAAATGTTATTAAGTGGATATCCGAACCTTTTGCAATTAAGTATTTTAATATCCTAGATAAAAAATTTCATAATTACTATCCGGATTTTTATGTAAAAATGAATAAGGATGGAATTCTTGAGGAATATGTAGTTGAGATTAAACCTAAGGCACAATTACAAAAACCAAAACCTCCTAAGAGAAAAACTGCAAAAGCAATGGCTAATTTCAAATATGGGTATGAAACCTATGTTAGAAATCTTTGTAAGACAGAAGCTCTTAATAAAGCAGCAGAGCAGAGAAAGTTTAAAGTTATGCTAATAACCGAGGATTCAAATTTATTTTAGTTATGATAGTTGGTAATTTTCAAGATGACTTAGATATTTACTTAGCCGAAAATAAAGGTAGAACTGGAGCTTCTAAAGCATCTACCAAAGACTTGGCAAAGGCAGGGCAAAAATCAAAAGGTGTTTTAGATCAAGGTAAAATGTATAGCTTTAGATATTTTACCGAGGATGAAACTTTTTATGATACCTACCCAATCGTTATTGGATTAGGAAAATCTATAGACGGCAATCAATTAGGTATTAACTTACATTACATTCCTTATGATGCAAGAATTCCATTCGTAAAAGATATTGTAAGATCTTTTGGTTCTATAATGGAAAGAGAATCAAATAAAGCAATAGGAAATCCTAATGCCCAAAGCTTTCTTGCTGATTTTAATTATGAAACTGTTAGTAGGTCATTAGGAAGGAAATACAATATTAAATATGCAATAAGGCAGTATAGATTAGATAGAATGAAAAAGCCAAGAGTATTAGGATATGAAGATTGGTATATTGGTACTGTTAATGATGATAACTTTTTCTTTGGTGGAACAATACTGAATGCGCAAGCATTATATTACAAGAATATATAAAACAACAAATAAATAAAGTATGGCAGGTTTTACTGACAGACGAGGTCCTCTTACAAATTCAAACCCAGTTAGAAAGATTTTAAAGGATTTATCTAACTTAGGGATGGCGTATGATGACATGATCATTCGTAATTCAAGAGCAGTTGGTTTTACTGAGAACCAAATAGGTTACACATTTAATCCTATGGGATCAGATGCAGATGATATCTATTCTGCGTTTGCTGCTCTATCCCTAACTGATACTAGTCTTAAAAAGAATATTTCATTCTTTGATAAAGATTATGAAAAGAAGAGAGATCAACTTAGAACTTTTGCAGTACAGGATGAGATTGAAGATATCTTGGATGTGCTAACCGATGAAGCTATTGTATTTGATGAAAGTAATTACTGTGCATATGCCGAGTTTAATGGTCATATAAGTAATTCAATAGAGGAAGAAATTGCTGATATTTATAATAACATCTACAATTACTTTGGATTTAACGATGCTATTCAACCTTGGAATTATTTCAGAAAGTGGTTAGTCGATGGCTTTCTTGCATTTGAAATAGTTTATAATGATAAACAAACGGAGATTATAGGATTTAAAGAATTAGACCCTATATCTCTAATGCCTGGAATTGATTCTGACACTGGAAAGAAACAATGGGTCCAATACAAAGGTGGTGGTGCTAAAGAAAGAAAGCTTTGGGATTCTCAAATTATTTACCTTTCATATTCTCAAGTCAATTCACCCCAAAGAATCTCTTATGTTGAAAGACTTATACGTTCTTTTAATCTTTTAAGAATCATGGAAACCACCAGAATTATCTGGGCTGTTTCAAATGCTTCATTTAAGACACAGTTTATTATCCCTGTTGGTGGTAAATCTAAAACAAGAGCAAAACAGTCTCTAGCACAGTTAATGAACTCATACCGTGAAGTAGTAGACTTTAATTACGAGAGTGGCGAAATTGCAACAAACGGTAAACCAATGATGCCATTCAATAAAGAGTATTGGTTACCTTCTAAAGATGGTGAATCTCCAGAGATTAGTACAATTGGTGGAGACGGTCCTGATTTAGGTGACACTGAATCTCTTAAGTATTTTTCTGATAAATTAAAATTGGCATCTAAGATTCCATTCTCAAGATTTGATAAAGAAGGCGGGGCTACTTATGATATGGATGCAAGCGGTATGATGAGAGATGAAATTAAATTTTCTAAGTTTATTGACCGCCTAAGATCAATGTGGCAGGAAATTCTTGTTAAACCTGTGTATCTTCAAATGTGCTTAAATCACCCTGAGCTTAAAAATGATATTGCATTTAAAGCTGGTTTAGGACTTAAATTCGTTAAGGATAACGTATTTGAAGAAATGAAAGAAATGGAACTCCAAACAAAAAGAGTTGATTTTATTGGAAATATGAAAACCCAATTAAGTACAATGGATGCTGAAATGAACGAAATACCATTCTTTGATTTAGGATTCCTTGTTAAGAGATATGGTGGATTTACTAGAGATGACCTTAAGGCTAATCAAAGAGCTAAAGATAGAAGCAAATTAGAGGAAGAAGGTTATAAAGAAGAAGATATTGAAAAAATCCTTTTAGGTGCCGATAAGGCAGATTTTAAACCTGAGAAAGATAGCGGTGGTGTTGAAGAGGATCCACTAGCTGGACTTGGATAAAAACTTTACAAAGATTGTAATATATAAATCAAATAATAATTAGAAAATGTCAGGAAAGAAGCTTTTAATTCTTGAAAGATCAACATCTAACCTAAATTATAAAACCGATGATGACGGTTCTATAGTTTTAGAGGGTGTATTTACCGAAATTGGAGTACGTAACAAGAATAACAGAATTTATGAGGAGAAAGAAGTTCTCCCTCATATTAATGAGCTTAAAGAAAAGGTTGCTTCTAGCAAACTTTTAGGCGAATTAGATCACCCAAAGGATTTTGATATTAGCCTATCTAATGTTTCTCATGTTGTTGAAGATTTAAGATATGATGAGAATAAAAAGCAAGTTCTAGGAAAGATCCGTTTATTAAATACTTCTAAGGGTAAAGAAGCTCAGGCTTTGGTTAAAGATGGAATTCCTTTGCATATTTCTAGTAGAGCTGCTGGAACGGTTGATGAAAGTGGAAAGGTAAAGATTAAGAAATTCTTTACTTATGACCTAGTTGCTGATCCTGGTTTTGAAAATGCTGAACTGTCACGAGTTAATGAATCTTATGGATTTGAAAATGATGGTTCTTTAATCATTTATGAAATGGAAGAAAATAAAACAGAAGATAAAAAAGATCTAACAATGGAAAATAATGAATTCGTAACCGTTGAGGATTTTCAAAAATACACAGAGTATGTTTCTGGCGTTTTGAATAATGTTAAGGAATCTGCCAACTCAAACAATAACGAATTGGTTGAGAAGCTTGTTAAGTATTCAGAACACATCGCAGAAAAAGTAAATCAATTGACTGATTATACTGAATACCTATCTGAAAATCTTGACAAAAACATTTCTTACTCTGACTATCTTGCAGAGAATGTTAACAAAATTAAAGATTACACGACCTATTTGGCTGAAGAATTAGATAATACAATTTCTTATGCTGAGCATGTTGCCGAAAGAGCCGACAAAGGTATTCAATATTCCAATTACTTAGGCGAAAGCTTAGAGAAAGGAATTGAGTATACTGAATATGTTGCTGAAAAGGTTGATCAAAATATTGCTTATTCTGAGTATCTTGCTGAAGGTTTAGATAAGAGCATTAAGTATTCTGAATACATTGCAGAAAATGTTAATTCAGTAGATGCCGCTCCTCTTAATGAATCTGCTGAGGTTGAAGAAACTGAAGAAGAAGCTGAAGTTGAGGTTGAAGAAACTAAATCTTATAAAGATTCAATTGAGGAGAAGTTAGAAAGATTAATTGCAAAAGCAGAAGCTAAGAATGTTTCTGAAATGCACTTTATGAACTTCCTTTCTGAGTCTAAGAAAAACGAATTTAATTCTCTTTCTGAAGAAAAGCAAACAGCAATCGTTGAATCAATGAATGCTAAACCAATCATGTCAACTGTTCAAGCTGAAAATGTTTGGGAATCTTGTTTTATTGAAAAGAGAAAAGAAATTAACTTTATTGATGATATGCCAGAAAAATTCCGCGCTAAGTGGGATAACCTTTCTGAGGCCCGTCAACAGCAAATCATTTCTGAGTCTAAGTTTCATTCATTAAATACTCCTTATGCAATTAATAATTTCTGGTCAACTAGAGATTTAAGATCTGCACAAGTTGAGACTCAAAATTTAAATGAAAGTAAAACTGCTGCTGAACAATCATCAGAAGCTAAGAAAACTCCGTTAGTAAATGAAGCTTATGCTGCTGATTTAATTAACAAAGTTAAATTCAATTTAGGAAGATAAAAACATAATCTAATAGCTAAGAAGCAAAAAGCTGAAGATTTGATTAAATAAAACGCGAAAAAATAATTTAAAAAATGTACGCAAATCAATTAATTAATGAGGCCGAAGTACAAAAGACTTGGGGACCTATTATTGAGGAGGCTACTGGCGTTACTGAAAAGTCTAAGTTATCTTGGATGTCTAAGTACTGTCACTACCACAACCTTAATGAGTCGGTTTACAATACTGTACACCTCAATCCAAACATGAACACTCAAGCTATGGGTGCTCCTGCATTCCCAGGTGATCCTGGAGCCATGAATGCATTCTCTACTCAGGCTGTAGGTTCTGGTGATAGACCTTTCTCTTTGTTGCCACTTGCTATGCAGGTTGCTGCTCAGACTGTTGGTCTTGACTTAGTACCTGTTGTACCTATGCAAGGTCCTATGGGAGTTCTTACTTACTTAGACTTTGTATACGGTGGAGGTAGAGTTAGCAATGCCGGTAATAAAGTTACTGACAGTGCACCTTTGATGATCAAAGCCCAATACACATTGGCATCTGGAGTTTCTGCTCTTGCTGTTGATGATTTGGTTTACGTTGGTAATGGAGCTAACGCTTCTTACGAATTAACCTATGTTGGTAAATCTCGTATCGACGGTTACGGAATCTTCCGTGTAAGAGGTAACAACGATGCTTCTACTACTACTTTTGCTCAAGGCGAGGAAGGTTACGAAGCAATCTATGAAGCTATCACGAGTACTACTAACTTGTATTCTGATGCTGCTCTTAGCACTGACATCGGTGACTGGGCTGATACTCCTGAATTGGTAAAAGCTTTGGAAGACCACATTCCTGGATTCTCTGGAAATGCCTTCGAAGCTAACAACCCATTATCTGGTGCTCCTGCATTCACTGAATCTATCGATTCTGTGAATCCATACGAAAGAGGTGTTGGAGAATCTACTCCTGATAACATCATGGGTCTTTCATTGTTCAACAAATCAGTTGCTGCTAAAACTTACCAAGTTGCCGCTGCTGTTACTCGTGAGCAAGTACAAGACCTTAAGCAGTTCGGAATCGACGCAGTTGCTCAAGTAGAAGCTGTATTGGTTAACGAATTGACTCAATCTATCAACAAGTACATCTTGGATCGTATCTTCCGTAATGGAGCTACTAACGCAAGCAATGTTTCTACTGTAGACGGATTGAATCTTTCTGCTTACTACGTTACTGCTGCTGCATCTACTACAGTTAACTTAGGACCTGGTAATTCTAGTAATACTGACATTACTTTAACTACTGCTGGTACTGTTGTTAGCGGTGGAGGTGAAACTCAAGGTACTTTACAACGTAGAGTTCTTACTAAGATCTTAGCTGCTTCTAACTTGATCGCTACTCGTGGTCGTAGAGGACCTGCTACTTTCGCAGTAACTTCTGGTGAAATTGCAACCGCTCTTCAAGATGTTGCTGGATTCGTTCCTTACCCATTATCAAATACAGTTAACCAAGCTGGTGGATCTCTCTACCCAATCGGTGCTGTTGCTGGTGTAACTATCTATGTTGATCCAAACATGGCTTGGACTGACTATAGAGTTGCTGTTGGACGTAAAGGTGACGGAAACTCTCCAGGATTGGTATTCATGCCTTACTTAATGGCTGAATCTGTTGAAACTATCGCTGAAGGAACTATGGCTCCTAAAATCGCGGTTAAATCTAGATTCGCTTTAGTAGACGCTGGATTCCACCCAGAAACTATGTACTACACATTAGGTTTCGCATTCGGTTCAGGTGTAAGCTTGATCTAATCAACCTAATAAAGTATATCTTTAGAAAGGTCCACTTCGGTGGACCTTTTTTTTTGTTTATTGCTCCAATATATAATACAACAGAAAAATAATACTTATCATGAAATTATTATCTTTTGAAGGATATAAAATGTTAAATGAATCTTCTAAAGCTTTTGAAGCTGATTTAGATAAAACATTAAACGAAAACATTGGAGCTGCATTAGGTAGCCCTATTAAATTTACCAAGATTAAAAATAATGCAAAGAAATACCAACAGGCTTTGGTTCAGATAGCAATTAATAATCTTGATTATGAAAAGAAAAAGGCTGCAGGTTCCGCTGATAAAAATCAACTTGATGTTCTTAAAGCTGCAAATGCTCAAAAGAATCAGGCGCTAAAAGATACTGCATCTGCTATTTCCGATAGAATGGATCAATTAGCATCAACGGACGGTCTAAAAAAGGTTGCCTCTATTGCTAAGAATAAATCAAGAATGGCTGCTGCTGAAACTGCACTTAAGACTGCTGACGGCGAAGAAGCAAAAGCACTTAAGTTAAAGATTAAAGGTCTTAACCAAAAGGTTGCCGCTGATCAACAGGAGCTATCGGATTATGAAAAGAAATCTGATAACAAGACAGGACCTGATAATACAAATCAACAAAACACCGATAACGTAAAGGTTGATGACGGTAAAGAAAAAGGTGGTAAAGAAGAAGTTGATCAGGCTAAAATAGATGCTGCTCAAAAAGAAGTAGATCAAGCTAAGGCTGAATTGGATATTATAATCGGTAATGATAATGCGAAGGAAGAAGATAAAATTGATTTTCAAATCGCATGGGCCAAAGCAGTGATGAAAAGAAATAAACTTGAAGGTAAGGATACTACAAAAGACTCCAAGGCAATAGGTGACTTGATGCAAAGGAAACAAGAATTAGCTGCAAAAGGAAAAGATGGAGAAGGTCAACCTGAAGGCGGAAAGAAAGACGGTGAAGGTCAACCTGAAGGCGGAAAGAAAGACGGTGGAACACCTCCACCACCCCCACCGCCACCTCCTAGTAAAAAGAAAGACGGTGGAACACCTCCACCACCTCCACCGCCACCTCCTGGTAAAAAGAAAGAAGATGAGGAAGAAGGCGAACCTAAGAAAAAGAAAGCCGGTAACGAATCTTATGTAAACGAATCGGTTTCTGCTAAGTTCAGAAGGCTGATGGAAAATAGATCTTAATGTATAAAGTTCGTAAAATTAACTTTGGATGGTATAGAAGGCGGCATGGTATTCTTTTGGAGAATCTGCCGCCTTCAAAGCAACGATTCTTGGTAGAGAATGACTATCTTAAATGGTTAGAGCCAGACCCACAGACGTATGAAATCATATTTAAAGTGGAGGATATGAATGACCATGAAAAGAATCCTAACAGAATCTTATGGAATCCATTTAGGGAAACTTTTACTAATGTAAAAGAATTAGAGGCTGATTCAAATCTTATAGATTGGAATTGTGCAGTATGTCGAGTTGATATTAAATGTAGAATGGATTCAAAGAACATTGAAAACTTTGTATGTAAAAAATGTTCTGAAGCACATAACCGACGAAATAAAAGGGTTGATCAAAGAATAATAGATTCGTCCATTAAATTTACAAAACACTGCAAATCTCTTCTAAAAGGTGAACAGAGGGAGTTTCTCACCTATGTTCGTAGATCATCTAAAGGTTAATGCTTTTTCATAATTAATCTTAGGAAAGCATTTGATGTTACTTATAGGAGATGCATTGTATACTTGTACTTTTTTCTCTTTTAACTTTTCTGCTAAAATTTCAAATCCTGGTAAAAACTGATCTCTGTATATTTTATCTGATGTCATAGGAACAGGATATCCATCATGATAATGTCCTTTTATTCCATCATTTTTCATATCATAGCCTAAAAGTATAATTCTTTTTGCTCCTAATAGATATGCTAAATTAATAGCAGCATAACCACTATTATTACCATGGGCCAATCTATCTCTTGCTTCTTCCAAACCAAATTTAACACCTCTTTTTAGTACTTTAACATCAGGTGAATATCCAGCATTACCTTTAATTGTATACTTTAATCCTTTAAAGCGATTAATTTCTTGAGTGTACCAACGATATACTCTTGAATCAGTCCAATAAACAACATCTGCATTAGGGTATGTAATTAATGCTTTATTAATTGCAATAGTCTTTTTTCCTTCAAGACCTTTCCAATTAAATCCGGCCAAACTAGGACCTCCGCCAATAATGTATACAGTTTCACCTGACCATATTGGATCAACCTTTCCATTATACATATTCTTATTATGCTGAGATTCCATATTTACTCTAGCTTCATTCCTAGTAACAATAGGAATATTATTTGGGTTAACTGTAACCTTTGTTACATTTTTATTTATGACTTTTGACCTAATAATATTCCCAGCCCTCTCTTCTTTTATGATAGGTATTCTCTTATCGGTTCCTGATAGCTTTCTAATCCTCCTCATTTACACATGGATTTTTTTATTTATTTTGTCTTAAACCTATTGGAGATTCTTCATATAAAAATAAATTCTACATATGCGGAACGTCCAAAATATTCTTTTAACTGAAAAGTACCGACCTAAAAATCTAGATGATCTTATTACACCAAAGAGAGTAGGTGATAAACTTGCTAAAGGTGTTTATCAACATTTACTTTTACATGGTAGTCCAGGTACAGGTAAAACATCAGCAGCAAAAGCGTTGGTGAAACATTTTAACCACCCTTATCTTTACATTAATGCATCAACTGATACATCGGTTGATATTGTTAGAAATCGTATTACTGATTTTTGCGCAAATCGTTCTATCATGGATGAACCTGGTAAAATGAAGGTTATTATTCTTGATGAGATTGACGGTGTATCTGACCAATTCTTTAAAGCCCTTCGTGCTACTATGGATCAGTTTAATGTTAATGCACGATTTATTGCAACATGTAATTACATTAATAAAGTACCTGATCCAATTCAGTCAAGATTTGAAATGATTGATTTTGATTTTACTAAAGAAGAAGAAACTGAAATTATGAAAAGTTACATAATGAGAATTCTTCAGATATGTAAAGCAGAAGATCTTAAGATTGATAAACATGCAGCAGTGGAATTAGTAAAGCGTAAGTTCCCTGATCTTCGTAACATGCTTAATCAATTACAAGGATTTAAATCACAAGGAATAGAAACTGTCACTGTTGAGGATATTAAACAATTCAGTTCGGTTTATAAAGATGTATATGATCTTATCATTGATCAAACTGATCCTGTTAAAAACTATCAGTATATGTTATCAAACTATTCTAATAGGACTGATGATGTACTTTCTTCTCTAGGTGCTGAATTCATTCAATATATACAACAAGAGAGGCAATCATATACACAATTCATTCCTCAAATTATTGTAACCGTCTCTAAGTACCAATCACAAAGACAACAGGTAATTGATCCTGCAGTATCAATGCTTGCTTGTATCTACGAACTGCAATCAATATTAAATGGAGCATGACACCTGAATTTTTAGATCAATTAATTAAACTCTTTCCTAATAATTATGAATTAGGAAATGCAATTAGGGCCTTTTGGCATATGAAGAGAGATAAGCCTAATTTAAGTATTGTTGAATTAGAAAATGAATTTCTTAGAAACTTTCAGAATAGCATTTAACCTGTTATTATTTTACTAAATATTAATATGAGAAAAACCGGCAGACATACCTTTGTTATAGACGGAAATTATTTTTTGTTTAGGACACTATATGTTTTACCAAGACGCGGTAAAACTAAAGAAATGCTTGGTACACAAGATGATGTAAATGCCTTTATGAAAAAATTGGCAACTGACTTTGCATACCAGGTTCGCCTTTTTGAAGGTCTTATTGATAAAATAGTTTGGACTATTGATTCAAGATCTTGGCGTAAAGATTTTTACCCAGAGGCTGACTATAAAGGCAATCGTAAACAGGATAGTACAATTAACTGGGAAAACTTTTCTAAAGTTACCGATGATTTTGTTTCATTACTTATTAAGAGTGGAGTTATTATTTCAAAGGTTGACGGCGCCGAAGGCGACGATCTTATGTATGCATGGAATACAGAATCTTTGGCTAATGATAAATCAGTTATCATGTTTACTGGTGACCGTGATCTTGTTCAATTAGTTAATAAGAGTGTAAATAACAATACCCATACTATTCTGTTTTCACCTGCTCATAAAAAGCTATACACATACCAAGGGTTTACTGAATGGATGGAATCTGAAACTGAAGAAGAAACCACTGATATTTTTGATCTTATGAAGGTATCTGTTTCACCAGAAAATCAGGCCAAAAAACTTATTCAAAATCTAATTAAAAAGAAAAAGGTAAACGTCATAGAAGTTGACCCAGAAGAATTCCGTTTCCGTAAAGTTCTTACTGGTGATGCTGGTGATAATGTACAATCTGCATATTGGTATGTATCTAAAAATCGTAGATACGGTATTAGTGAGAAAAAGGCAACCGATATTATTACAGAGTTTAAAGAAAAACATGGATCCCTTTCTCATATGTATCTTTATAATGATGAGTATGTCACTGACCTTGCCAATATTACTATTAGGGTTATGAAGGCTAAACATATGAGCAGAGAACAGATTATTGCCAACATTAAATCTAATGTAAACCTAATGGTACTTGCGGCGGAATCTATACCAGAAGGTATCCTAGACGAAATGTTCCGTTCAGTTGAATCTAAAATGAATATTAACACGTTGGAACTTAAAAAGGTTTCCACTATGAAAGCCCTTCTTGAAAATACACAATATGATGGAGACGAAAGTATTGCGGTATCTTCAAAGATCTTTAATGATGATGATGACGATGGGGATTTTTCATTCATTAAAGATAAGAAACAACAGAAGAAGATATTTTAAACCTTTGCTTAGATAAGCATATAAATATAAAATAGTAAATGAAATTATTTGACTATATAAAGGTTCTTTTTGGTAAGGATGAACAGTGGGATAAAGTAACTAACTACGATAAGTCAAAAAATTCTTTTATGACAAATCGTTTTATGAGTATTAAGTTTCCAATTCAGGCAAATTTATTTAATACTCTTAAAATAGATCCAGTAGGACAAGCTGAAGCATGGAGATTAGTTTCTTCTAAATTTAATAGAGTACCAGGCTTTATTTACACTAAAGTAAAAAAGCAGCCTAAAGAAAAAGAATGGGTACCAAACCCAAAGGCGGTTGAACTTTATATGAAATTTAATGAAATTGGCATGCGAGAGTTTAAAGAAGCACTAAAACATAACCCATCACAAGTTCAAACTTCGATAGATATATTAGAAAAACAGATGGGCAATGATGCTGATTGATAACACCTTTGAATTAGGGATTCCAACTCACATTGAATTTACTCTTTATAAATTTGATTACATTGACAGTGTCATTATTACAAGAGTATTAAACGAATGTAAAAATTACAATACGGAATCCAGTATTTACACTATTAAAGTAGATTCATTTAAGAATGCTATAAAAGGAAGTAAAAGACTACTTAGAGAAATCTTAAAAGCTGAAACTGATGGTTTATCATCTAGTCCTGATAATAAGCCTAATTCAATGCATTTCTTATGGTCTATTATGGATAGACTAAATAATCTTGAGTGGTTAACATTTAAGATATCTTATGATAAGAAATATACCAGAATGGTTAAGATTGAAAATAGGTCTGTGATGAGTTTTTACTTTAAAATTAATGAAGGTATTTTTGATCTTACTAAAGTATTTGAAAGAGAACAACTTGATATTATCAATAAAAAGATAATCCAGTTTGGTATAATGAAAAATAAGTATCTTGAAAGATCTTCTTTTTTTTATATGAAAGCTTCTGCACTTCTTGAGATATTTACTCAATTGGAAGTTGACGGTGAATTAAGTACATTTGAAATTCTTGATCATATTGATCCTAAACTTGAAGAAGACGATCCTATATTGGTAGTAAAGACAGACTATACCCCTTATTAAGGGATATATAAATAAAATTGTCTTTATTATGAAAAAATTTCTGAGTAGATGTTGTGAATCAAAAAGAGAATGTGTTACCTACCTTGTAGTTTTTCTTTGGGTAGTGGTAGGTGTAACCGCAACCTATTTTGATACAAATCTCACAGACCTTGCCGCATATTTCATATCTCTTACTGGTTTCGTTGCTACATATATTTTTGGTGAGAGTGTAAGAAAGAGTTCTAAACCTTCTGTTTTTTTAAAGGGGCCTAATAGTAGAAGAGAATCCATGATGTACATTACTATTGGATTATGGCTAATTGTTGGTATGTGGGTTATAATTAATAGAGCAGATCTTGTTGGGGCTAGTGCATATTTTGCTGCATTAACTCCTTTCGTTGGATCATATATTATTGGGGAAACTTTTAAAAAGGAATCTCAACAAGAATCATTGGAACAAATAAATTCATAATAGATGGCAGTTACTGGAACAACAACAAATGAGAATGGTGATGCTATTCTTATAAGTCTACAAGAACCGTATAAAAATGTAGTTGAAGTAATATCTTATTCTGATGTAACTGTCGGTGAAGATACTTCAGTGTTTTTTAGCAAATCTTTTAGATGGGGAATAGATGGTGTCACGTATTCTGATTGGGTTCCTTTAACAAATGTGAATCTAGAAGCCTTATTATTAGATCCAAATAATCCATTTTGGATTCAATATAAGTATGAACAGGTGGGCGACGGCACACTAGAATTTAAGTCTATATCACTTGAAATAATTACAGACGGTGGAATAATTTGTAAAGTTCCTCAAGTAGAATGCTGTGATGGTCAAACTTTATCAGGTGCACAAAACTTAGTTGTTGATTGTTGTGGTACTTCATGGAATCCTTATGATTTATCTAGGGCATCCCAGATGTATAACCAACTTTCAGCAGTTGCATCTAACCTTTTTGGTTTCTGCGTTGATTACTTTAAGACTTCTGCTGACCAAAGAAGTAAAGATGTAATACTTAAAGAGTATTCTTTATTTGATGTTATTGCAAAAGCTGAAGTAAAAATTATGATACCGGATAATGAACTTCCAACTAGGGAGATTCAGTTTAATCCTCTTATGATGGACTTTCCTGTTCAATTTGAAGTTCATATTGTAAAATCTGCGTTTGAAGCTGTCTTTGGTGTTGGTTCAAAACCAGAGATGAGAGATTACTTATACTTTAAGCAGTATATGAATAAGATGTATGAAGTAGATGCAATTGCAGAAGCAGATGACTTTTTATATACCGGTTCATATTGGAGAGTAAGTCTTGTACCGTATCAACAAAGAACAGCTGTTCTTTATCCTGATAAAAACATTGAAGATGCTAAAGACGAACTTGTTTCTAGCGTTGAAGAAAAATTTAAAGAAGAGAGAGAAAATGAATTCCAGGATGTAAGAAAGCCTAATCAGTATAATACAATTGGTTCTCTTTCTAATGATTATGTTAGAAGGATTCTTGATAAGAAACTAATTATTAAAGAAGAGAATGTTTACAACAATTGGACAATAATATCTAAATATCATTATCAATTAAATACACTAACACAAAGGGAAGAAGGTGTTGAATACAGATACGATAAAGGATGGATTACTTCTGATGACCGCTCATTTACATTTTGGGTAAGACCTCAGTATACTAACCCAATAGGTGAAAATGTTTTAATTACAAGCATAAGTAACAGTGGAGGTAAAGTAAAACTAAATACATCTGGGTTACCTACTAGAGCATCCGAAAAAATATATGTTGGTGACTGGGTAAGAGTGAGTGGCACAAAGTCATATAATGGTATACATAAAATTATTGCAATAGGAAATACTAGTATTGATTTAGACGTTTCTTATGTAGATAATATTACACAAGGTACCCCAAGATTTAATAGAGAAAAAAGTTGTAATTTCTTAATATATGAAAATGAACTATTGCCACCTACACAATTTGTATCTTTAACATATACACCTACTACATTTATTATTAAGCTTAATGATACCTATTATAAGTATGGTTTATCTTCAGAAGGTGTGACATTAGTCAAGGATAAATGGTATGCATTTGTTATAAACCTAAATAGTTTAGCAAGACAGTTAAGTTTATTTGTATATGATACTTCTTCTCCAACTGGTTCAATTAATCCAAATCAGCAACAATCTTTAAATAAGGTATACACTGAAACTAAAGAATTTACTCCAATAGCAATTCCTGATTCAAATAAGTGGAAGCTGTTAGGTTCTCCAACTGATATTACAAATATTAGAATTTGGAAAAAGCCAATAGAAGAAGAATTACAAAATTTAATATTATCTCAATATGTAGTAAAGGATACACACTTGACTTTGCTATTAGATAATGCCGCCCCTCAGCTTCTTATTGATAGATCAACTAATCCTAGATAACCTAGAATATATAATATAAATTTAGGGATTAATGAAAGAAGAGTCTAAAGATAGATTTAGAGATTCATTAGGTGATTTATTAAACGATTTACCTGATGAAGTACCAGGATTGGATGAAACTCCACAATTACCAAAAGTAAGAGCCGAAAATACTCAGTCTGCTGCATTAGCTAGAGCAACAACTAAAGCAAAGAGTGTTATGTCTAATCTCTTAAAGTTTTATTTAAGTGAGGAGATAATTGAGGAACATGAATACATTAAAGCAAAAGCCGAGCTTGATGAATATGCATTAAGTATGCTCATTCGTCAAATGCAAAATAGCGAATATGCTATTACTGCTTTAATGGATCAAATCAATGAAGGCGATGTTGCACCAAGAATGTTTGAGGTACTTAGCGATCTTCAAAGAACTCTATTAGATATTATTAAAAGTCAGACAATGTACATGGTTGCAATTGAAGAAAATGCAAAAAAGATATCAAGAGATATTGATGTATATCATGGCAGCTCAGAATCAAATAGTCCTACAAATAAACAAGGTGGTATTAAATCTAGAGGAACTAAAGATTTAATGAGAGCCTTACAAGATACCATTAACGAAGAAGATATACAAGACGTTGATAGCGATGAAGATGAAAATGAAGAATAAATATGTTCTCATTAGAGAATGCCCTCAGGAAACTGTTACTGCAGGTGGAATTATTATTCCTGAGGAAAAATACAATCGTAAAGCTGTAGTACTTTTAGCAGGAGATGATGTAGATGTAAAAGAAGGCGATACGATAATAAAAACAATAGGCAAAGGAACCATTCATAACTTTGGAGATGAAGAACTTGAAATCTTACATGAAAATCATATCCTTGCCGTTATAGAAGAAAATGCCACAGAGACCCCAAGCACCTAGCGCAGGCTTTGAACTTAGTGTTGGAAAAGCCGAGCAGTCGTTTTCATGGACAAGTGAAAAGGTTGAACAACTTATGCTTGCTTTGGAAGAAGGCTATAAACCTAAGTCAACTCCCTTTTATGAAGGTAATCCAAACCTAAGAAAAGG
>Ga0099850_1000022_pt1 | contig 55467 bp, 84 predicted proteins | sample CB_VirMetaG_5_FD_79182 | JGI IMG/M metagenome (GOLD analysis project Ga0099850, IMG submission 79182) | Freshwater to marine saline gradient viral communities from Chesapeake Bay - CB_1508_1D Viral MetaG | ecosystem: Environmental > Aquatic > Marine > Coastal | place: USA: Chesapeake Bay... | reverse complement strand
GTCATCAAACGCAATCCGTCCGATACATGACAACTACTTCCGTGCCAAGGATGGTCATGTCAACATGAAGGAGTATTCACGTTATGAATAATACCCCATTTGAAGCTGGAAAGACGTACAAGACACGTAGCGGTCAAGAAGTATATGTATTTGAAGTAACCGAAGAGCGTATTTTTTGCAAGAGAAAGGCGGGGTATGAGTGGTCTGGAATAGACTACTACCCAAATGGTAGATGGTATCCGGGTAATCATACAAGCAATCTTGACCTAGTGCGGCCAAAGCAAGTTGTGTGGCTGAACGTATATAATAATGTGGAGGACACTCTCTATGTCGGTGGATCACATGACACGAAACAAGAAGCAGATAAATGGGCAGACGGTGATCGAAAAGCTTGTATCCGTATTGAAGTAGAACAAGGACAATTTGATGAGTAAGTCTTGTAGAAAAGGATTGTATACATGAAAATACAGTATAGATACAGCCGTTGCCGCTTGATTTATAACCCCCGCCACAAAGATGCTACACTTTGTTCCCTGAACACGGACGTAGAACATAGGGGTAAGTCTTACGCCAAGTATGTCCTTTTGGCGGTCAAGAAGTTCGCCAAGAAGATGGGGATAAAAGAAGTAAGACTGACTTGCGCCCCATATGGTCAAAATCCACCAGACTTTTATAGACTACTGAACTACTATAAAAAGCAGGGGTTTTATCTTAATGAAGACATAAACGGAAATACCCCTAGCTATGGATGCGTTCTTGTCTATAGAACCAACGGAGTCAAGCCGTGAACATCATCAACAAAAGCACCCGCATAAGGCTACGTACCCTTCCAAGAGTAAAGGGTTATGCCTTGATGATCATGCCCGATACTGCCGAACATCTGTTCCGTCCTGTCATCGCCAATGACAACAGGGTAGGACTTCTTCCCAAGCCGGACTTGAGGGTAGTGAAATGAGGGAATTCAAAGGCTATCCTTGTGCATGGAATGATGAAGAGTGGGATAACTTTCATGATCCATACCGTATTGGTAAGCAAGTTTGTGTAGATTCAGACGATAACCCTGTCTATCACGGGGATTTGTTTCTTATTCGGGCTGAGGTTCGTTTAGTATTTCATAACAAAATAGTAGCAGCCTTTTGTTCTAGACTGTATACAAGACCTAGCAGTAATGCACTTACTTTCCGTATGTTAAAAGAACCCATACTTAGAGGTAAGGAAAATGACTATAGTGTTCTCTTTAACAACCCCGATTACAACATTACAAAAGTCAAGCCTAAAACTACCCTAGTTGACCCTAAATATGAAAGCCTCTATAGTTGACCGTACAGTGTCGTTATACCTCTTCAGGTAGGGTAGGACCTGAGAACCCCTTAACGCTCGTCCTGAGCCATTCTAGAGCCTTCTAGGGCCTATTGAGAAGGAGAATAGACCTATGGTTAATCCTGATGATCCTAAATACCCCATTGGCACGTTGTTCATCATAGACCACATGCCAGATTATAAATTCGTAATGCAAAAAACACAAAAGCTTAGATACACAGCGGTTAAACTCCTTGGGGGGAATAAATATACCTATCAACCATATATAGATAACGGTTCTCAATATCTTAAGAGTGCTTGGTCAAGATATAATGGTTGTTATTTCAATTCTGTCTTTAACCCTGTCGAAAAGGTGGACAAGAAATATGAAGATTTGTATACTTAAGAGGCTTGACAATCCAGGAAATATGTGCTACCCTATATAACTATAGGTATATACTATAGGTATATGTATTAACTATAAGGATTTATACCTATGTAGTATGTATTAACTATCAGTAATTGATCTTAATTAAGTTCTCTATACAATAGGTAATTACCTACAGTATTCCCCTTTGGTATATACAGGAGGTCGTATGACGCTGGAAGAAAAATTCCCTATTGGGACTCGTGTGGCAATAAATGGAATCTATCGTCTAGAAATGCTTAGAAACAAATTGTTTGGAGTTATAGTAGGGCATCGTACCAAAATAGGTCGTGGCTATACACTAGTTAGGCTGACCAGTCCCACTCCAGAACGAATTTTATCAGTGGTTGAATCAAGGTCCCTTTGCATTCTGGAAAAAGAAATAACAATCATCAACCCTGTCCTTCAAGTGGACAAAGACTATGAGGACCTATATGTTTAAAGTTGGAGACAGAATACGGTGCATAAAGCCCGGAGGAACTGGGCTACCAGAAAATGCACCAGTGCTTGGTGAAATCTATACAGTTCTTGGTGTTGACCCTGCACCTGATCATTGGGTTAATCCTGAACTATATGCTCTCATTCAATTCAAGCCAAATTCTGATTGTAGGGTCTATGCCCACAGATTTGAATTGGTCAAGGAACCTAAGCCAATGATTGACAAGAAGTATGAGGAGTTGTATACATGACTAACATCATTCTGAGACGCCGTAAGCTCGGCAAGACAAGCACTGAAAACATTCGTGACAACATGAACAATCCCACACAGGTTGTCCTACTTGACCGGGACCCAATCCCCAATGACATAGATGTCTTGTTCCGTTGGGGTTGCACAGGCAATGCTCGTGCCCGTCGTACATTCAACCGTGCGGAAGCTATCCACTACGTCAATGACAAGCGCCAATCTCGTAAGGACTTTGCCGATGCCGGTATGGCTCCAAGGACGTGGCTTGATCATCATGAACTAGACATGAATGTTCCTGTCATCGGAGCACCGCTCTCGTTCATCATACGTCCTCAGCGTCATGCCCAAGGTCGTAGCCTTTACAAGTGCGACAACATCGGACAAGTAATGGACGCCACAAGACGAATAAATGGACCATACTACATCAGTGAGTTCATTCCAAAGATTGCAGAATACCGTGTCTTTGTGGCCAATGGTCGTGTAGTATGGGTAGCTTGCAAGACTCCCGGTAATCCTCAAGACATTGCATGGAATGTAGCCCGTGGTGGTCGTTTCGACAATGTACGTTGGGGCGAATGGCCATTGAATGTAGTGGACCTTGCCTGTCGTGTATTCAATATGACTGCCCTTGACTTTGGTGGGGTAGATGTAATGGTTGGTCCAGATGGACAATGCTATTGTCTGGAAATCAATAGTGCCCCATCGCAGACAAGCCCATACAGACAGTCATGTGTTGCCAAGGTCTTTGACTACATGATTGAACACGGCAATGAACGTATTCCTGCAGCTAATCGTGGGGAATACTTGCGCTATATCCATCCATCACTAGACGAAAAGGCGAGAATATGAGTTGGACACCAAAAGTAGGTATGGTTGTAGAAAGGATTAGTAATAGTGATGTTGTTCATAGGGGCATAGTGAAAGGTTACCGTACCATAATTACAAGGGTTAATAGTTCTAATGACTTTATTGTTAAGGATGAAAAAAGTCGTGATTATGGATGTATTCGTAGTTTTTGGAAACCCGTCGAATAATCAGTCAAAATCGACAAAGAGTATGAAGGGCTGTATGAATGAAGCACAAAATTGGTGATAAGTTTCGATGTGAGTATGACGTATATCCTAAATTGGGTAAAATAATACGCAAAGGAGAAATTGTAACTGTTTGTGGATATACGACGACAGGTTCATATCTCTTGGCGGAACACCCAAGTGGAAGATTCGGTATGTACAGTGAGGTATGGACTAAACTGCAACCAATTCGACAACAAATCGACACAAAATATGAGGCTCTCTATGAGTAAAGAATCCTTCACCGAGCATGACAACTACAAGGAACTTGTCAAGTTCATGCAAGAAAGTGGTGACCCGCATACAACAATGCTTCTGGTTAGTGCCACAAAGACTGCAGTAAATACAAATGTAGGTACGTCTTGCACTGCTAACATGACTTCAACGACCTACCGAAAGGCGAATGCATTCGGTTGTGTTGTCTCAGGTTATAATCAGCCCGGAGCACAGGACTTTCTTGAATGGTACTTTGGACCAAGGTCCGTCTTTCGCTCAATGATTCACTATCTTGGTGACGACTTCCACATAATCCGAAAGGACAATGGCCGTATTGTTGGCTTCTTGTGTACTACTAACAAGATTAACATGTACGTCATGAATGCCTTCTTGAAGGGCACTCGTACCTGTTATGAACACCGTTCTTCTGTCCTGCCATTCTGGGTCAAGTATACGGGTCTGGGCTATGACCCAAGTCTTGTATTCTTCCTTGCTCACTTCTTTAATGTCAAGGGGCAGCATACAGGTATTAGTCATGGCTTTATTCTGTCTGCTGGTGGTTGGCGCACCAAGAAGATTGCAGCAGGTAGGTTCTTCAATCCAGACCATGGTGAGTGGGATATGGAACACAAGCCGATGAGTACAAGTCAAAGTTACCAAGGTGTTGATGATTATATCCTTGGGGGTTCTAAGCTTCCCATGATCGTAATGAGTAAACTACCAAGGGTCAAGAAGGGGGTCAAGATGAAGACATTCTTTATCGACAAGTACGAAAAACTCAAGGAACAGAGCAAGGACTACACACATGAAGACTTGTGTAACTTTCTTGGTAATTTTGAACAAGTGGCAAAGGAAATGCAATGAAAGCAGTATATGTAGTTGGAAAATATACTGGTAGCTCAGTTAAGGACATCTTCCGTAAGCGAAAGTGGCTAGTCGTCAATCATATGAATAATGCAAGTCTTGTGGTCTTTACTGGTGGGGCAGACATTTCCCCCAATCTGTATAATGAGCAACGTAATCGCAAGACCTATGCAAGTCCACAGAGAGATGAAGAAGAGGTAAAAATCTTTGAATCATGTCGTAAGTTGGGTATTGACATGGCTGGTATTTGTCGTGGTGGTCAGCTACTTAACGCTCTAAGTGGTGGATCAATGTGGCAACATGCAGATGGACATACTGGTAACCACCAGATTGACGATGCCGATTTGGATGAACCTCTGGAAGTAACCAGTACCCACCACCAAGTCATGAAGCCTACCCATGATGCAACTATTATTGCAACGGCAAAGGAATCTACATACTACGAAGGCGCAGAATCAGATAGGCAAGTTGTCCCGGATATTGACGACAAGGAAGTAGAGGTATGTTTCTACGAAGAGACGAGGTGTCTATGCTTCCAACCTCATCCAGAATATGGTCATGAACCGACAGAGACATATTTCTTTGATGTCATTGATCGCTACGGACTTGGAGAACGCAAGCAATGATGAAGAATAAAGTATACTTCTTTCCCAAGAAGATTGGTGCTTCTTTCAAGGAAGTTGCTCTGAACTGCCGTGGAGAATTTTCCATCATAGTGCCACCCGGAGTGGATATTGGTCGTCCAAGTACTTATGTACCGGCAGCCAGTCATGTAGTCATCAATTGGGGGTACAAGGACAAGTTTCCAAAATTTCCAGACAATCCAGTCAAATACACGAAGGTTATCAATCGACCTATTCGTGTTGGTGCCACTCAAGCTGCACTTAACGAGATGCTTCCACCACCAGTTGCAGGTAATCTGGATGGCTGTGTTGGGTACAGCACTTCCTATGCCGATGAAGAACAGACGCTCTTTCCAAATGATGATGGCTTCAGGGGCGCTACTGTCCATCGTCAATATATACCCAAGTCAAGTGAGTATCGCATTCATCTGACTACCACTCATGGAATCATCTACAAGGAGCGTAAAATCCTCCGTGCTCATGACGACAAGGGTGTAGCAGTAGACAAGTCCAAGATTAATTGGCGGCATCGTTCAAGGGTTAATGGCTTCATCTATAATCCCGTTACGGCTATCCCCATCCCTGTTCAAGACCTTGTTAACGACTTACGCAAGATGGTGACTTGTGACTTCGTTGTCTTGAAGATTTTGTACAGCAAGAATACCAATAAGGCTACGTTGTGGTCTGTTGAGTTTACGCCCTTCTTGGAAACAAGAGGACAAATTGAAACATACTCCAATTACCTCAAGGAGGTTACTCAATAATGTGTGGTCTTATCGGATTTACTGGCATGTTCGTTACCAAGAATGACATGACGATTTGGAAGACACTGTTCATGATGAATACCCTTCGTGGTGCTCATGGTTGTGGTACTGTGATGACCTTCGACAAGAAGAACAAGGCATACTACAAATGGGATCATAGTGAGCTTCCATCATCGGCCTATATCTTTACCCCAGAGTTCCACAAGTTCATGAATGAGGATCGTATCAAATCACTTATGGGTCATTCTCGTCATGCCACTGTCGGTAAGATTGAAGTTGCCAACAACCACCCATTCAAAACCAACAGTCTTCTTGGTATGCACAACGGTACAATCACCGGCAAGTTTAAAGACAGTGACAAGTACGAGACTGATAGTGAAGCTTTCTACAACCTGCTAGATTCCAATAGCAAGGCTCCTGACAAGGGCATCAAAGAAACTTTGGAGAGTGTGTACAAGGATTCTACATCCATGGCCTATGCCCTTCAGTGGTACGATAGGCGCGATGATTGTATCCGTCTTATTCGTAATCATTCTCGTACCCTGTTCATTGCCAGACACAAACAAACATCCAAGCTTTGGTGGGCATCTGAAAGGGGTTTCTTGACAGCAGCTTTAGATCGTGCAAATGACCTTAAGGATTATGAGATTGAACCAGTACCACCTCATGCACTGATTACCATTGATCCAAATGCCTATGGTGATCAGCGTATTATAGTTCAACCCAACTACTATTCGCCCCCTGTCACCACGTATTATACCTATGGGCAGCAACAAGCTTCCTTTCGTTCCCAACACTGGAACTACAACGACACAGAACACTGGAAGAACGGACGAAGACAGCCGCATACCAAAGACAAAGGTAAGCAGAACAATCAGTCCCCCAAAGAGGAAGATTTCTACAAGGTCGGTAATCGAATTGTGTCGGAAAGCGATCTTCTCAAAGAGCTAAACAAGCCATGTGCAGTATGTGGTAACATCAGTTGTAATCTTGACAGCAAGGGTTTGCCAGCTTTGCACTTTACAAAAGAATACATCTGCACTGATTGTGTAGAATCAGAAAACCTAGAGTCCTATGGGTTCAGTAAAGATAACCTAGAGGATATTGTCAAACAAGAAGGAGTTAACGCATGACAACAGCATTCAAGTTTGGTGCCGATCCTGAACTGTTTCTCAAGGATCGTACGACTGGTCAATTCATCTCTGCCGAAACACGGGATGGTCCTCTTATCCCCGGAACAAAAGCTAGGCCCTATGCCGTACGTAATGGTGCAGTGCAGGTAGATGGTGTGGCTGCAGAGTTCAACATCGATCCTACCGATAACTTCGAGCAGTTCTTTACGAACATTACCTCTGTTGTCGGACAAATGAAGGATATGATCATACGCAAGAACCCCAATGCATCATTGGTTCCAACTCCTACGGCAAGGTTTGACAAGCGTTACTTTGATAGTCTGCCTGCCCATACTCTCGAATTGGGTTGTGAACCTGACTTCAATGCCTACAAAGAAGGACAAGCAAACCCACGGCCACAGACGACAGAACCATTTCGTACTGGTAGTGGTCACGTCCACATCTCTTGGCTTAGTGAGGGTAACTATGCAGACCCCAATTACAAAGGACACATTGCCGATTGTTGTCTTGTTGCCCAGCAGTTGGATAAGTATTTGCTGGGTCTTTCCAAGTCTTGGGATGATGATAACCTTCGTCGTACTCTCTATGGTGCTCCCGGTTCTTTCCGTCCCAAGAAATATGGTATGGAATATCGTCCACTGAGCAATGCTTGGCTTCGTAACAAGGATACCATTCACAAGGTATTCTATACGACACTTGGTGTCCTTCGTGGACTAGACTCTGCAAAGCTGGACCTTGAGCACAAGTTTGCTGCAACGACAAAACCAGAAGAGCATATGTATCCTGTTCTTTCGTTTGTCCCCGAATACTACAACTAAGGAGACTATCCATGCGCTTCCAAACTGCCGAAGAGTTTCACCAAAAGGCATGTAACTGTTACGTACTGACTGACTTGGGTGGTATCATCCCAACACAAGTAGCGTTTTTGGGTCATCGTCGTGATGATGGTCTGTTGTTCTACCTGACTAAGGATACTTCCGATGCTATGTCATTTACGTATAGCCCACACATTGAGTTGTATACTCCTAAGCTTGGCTACATGAAGAAGAGCAAGGGCAGTGGCTATGACTTTGTTGCTCGTGTTCCTTCCCGTCGATACAAGGTTGGTATTACGAATGAGAACTTGAACAAGCATGTCCTTACACCAAGCTACAAGTCCAACCTAGAACGTCTTGAAGAAATACGTGTCGGTAGGTATGCAACCATTCACCACGGTCTCGGTAGTGCCAATGTTCAAGGTATCTCCATGAAGTATGGACTTAGCAGAGATGGTATCTACTATCAGGATGATCGTATTGCATCTATTCGTGACGGTAGGATTACCTATAACAGTGAGAGTGAGATGTACTTTCATTACAACAATCTTGTGAAGTTTGGCGTCAACCTTCCGCATAACTACCAACAGATGCAAAATCTTTCAGAATACGCAGAGGAGTATGATGTATGACTAATACACTTGGTTCAGTTCTCAAGAAGTACAATAGCCGTATCGGTAGACTTTCTGGCCAATATGCAATTGAGATTGAGGCGGAGTTTTCAAGGTCACTTGGAGAACACTACGTCGATGGGTTTCTAACCACGACGGATAACTCTCTTCGCGGATACGGCTACGAGTTCATTAGCCGTAAGCCTGAAAGCAAACAGGTACTGATGGAGCAGGTCGATACTCTGCTGAAGGAGCCATTCTTCGAGCGTTATATAGACAGCACACGTACTAGCACTCACGTTCACGTCAATGTCTGTAACTGGACCCATGAGCAATTGCTGCAAGTGCTGTTGACATACTACATTGTCGAACCATACATCAGTGAATTTGCAGGACAGTCTCGTCAAAGTAATTTGTTCTGTCTCCGTATGTACGATGCCGAAGATGTCATGAATATCCTTAAGAAGGTTGTCGATCAGGATTGGAGTTATGTAGCCTCTGAACGTGCATTTAATACGTACAAGTATTCTGCCCTTAACGTTGCATCTATTGGTCGTCTTGGATCAATCGAGTTTCGTCAAATGAGGGGTACGAAAGATGTCACTGAAATTAATCGTTGGCTTAACCTTATTGATAGTGTAATCAACTATGCTCTGTCCTTCAGGTCTATCGATGATGTATGGGCTGCATTCTCTCGTAGTTCTTCTGACTTCTTTACACGAGCAACTGGACACAATGTTGTAGACACCTATCGCTATGACAACAACTACAGTAATGTCTTCTGCCTGTACAATTATTACAAGGATGCACCCAAGCGTATTTCTACTGGCAAATATGTTTGCCCATATGATTTTGGTAAGTCCCCATTTGTCTTGGAGTTTGGAGAAAGAGTGGTAGTGTAATGTCTCTTGTAAATCTTGTCAATAGTTTGCATAAAGACAGTTTTTATAACCTTCTTACAGAGGATCAAAGTCAGCAACTTTACGGAGCTTTTAGCTGGATGAGCACAAATCAGGGACACAATTTCTGGTTTCATTATGCCAATCAAAATAGAAATATAGATGAAGAATTTATACGTGCCTTGATAAGTGTCTGTCACCTCTTAAAACAGTATGATTTTGTCCCTAAATTGGAAAGCCTCTTGAAACCAGCTACAATACAGATTGACAAACAATATGAGGAATTGTACACATGAATAAAATACCTATCGGTACTAGGGTCATGCAAAAAAACTCAAGGAATAGTGTCAATTCCGGTAATTGCATAGCCTTTTGGGATGGAAGAGTTGGGATAGTTGTGGCTCATAAGAGTTGTTACACCGGAGTTTATTTTGAAGACAACTTCTGTCGCACAAGTATGCGTAACAGAGGGCATAGTTTAGATGGCCAGAACCCACATGGTGTCGTCGGCGGTTGGTGGTTTTTCCGAGATGATTTAGACGTGCTAAAGAATAAAGTCCAAATAGACAAGAAGTATGAGGAGCTATATACCTGATGTACAAGGACAGAAATGGTACAGTGTATTTGGTAGGGGATACTGTCAAATTTCCTTTTAGCAGGGGTCTTGAAAAATGTGAGGCTGTTGTGGAAATAATAACGAAAGAGGAACTTTGTGCTGCTCATCCTGCTTTTGGAAAGTACAATAATCCTATCCTTCCCGGTAGGGTTCTTTCCAAAACACCCGGTATAGAGGTAGGGTTTGAAGTAGGAGTAGATAAGATATATGACTTTTTAAATTCCGGTATTTCCCTACTCTCCAGAAAGCCAACTAAACAACATGTCGATAAAGAATATGAGGATTTGTATACATGAATAAAGTCTTTGTCTATGGGACACTGAAGTCCGGTCATTGGAATAATGGACTGCTAAGAACCTCTCGTCTGGTCAGTGAAGAGGCCAAGCTTGAGGGTCTATGTCTGTATCGTAATTATCCATCCTTCCCCGTCTCCTATTACGAAGAGGGTAGTAAGATCATTGGGGAGTTGTGGGAAGTCGATGGGGCTACACTCACTCGTCTAGATCAATTGGAAAGTGAAGGATACATGTACAATCGAGAGACTATGACGACAGAATGTGGACAAGAATGCATGGTCTATGTCGGTAATAATAACTGCTGGTCCTTCAATGAACTTGACAAGTGCAATAAAAATGAGTATAATGAATATAGGTGGGCATGATGACTCCCGTAATTTTTAAAGCAAAGGATGCAGGTCCTGAACGTTGGTATAACGCATTGTGGGATGAAGGAAAGAACTATATCTACCTTAAGTCTTGTATAGGCCGTCCTGATTATACTGGCTTTAGGATAAACGCCATTGACTATAATAGCATACGTGTCCGAAAACATTGGGTAATAGAAAGACTAGTCCATCAAGTGGATAAGAAATATGAGGATTTGTATACATGACTGAATTTAAAGTTGGAGATATAATTAAACTAAAAGACAATGAAGACAATAAAACTAACGAATATTTTGCACAATACATGGACCGTACTTTCCCAATCAGTAAGGTACAAAAAGCATTTGGGTTTACTTTTTTAATAATAGGCCGGGGTTGGGAAGAATGGGAGGGGCTGGCTTATCGGTTTGAAAAGGTCAGTCTTGTACAAAAAATTGACAAACAATACGAAAAACTATATACATAAGGAGAAATTAATTGCATAGATGTGTAAGTTGTGACTCAACAGAAGCTGATAATAAAATGTCAAGCCTTGGTCTACATCGACCGATAAATGGTTTCATTCGTGATCCGATTACCCTTGACTTTTATTGCGATCAATGCTATAATGAAATACAAGAATCAATGTTTGAAGAGGAAGAAGTCATTGCCTATATCTATGACGATGATGAAATCCCTGAAGTGATTGTTAAAGACGAAGATAGTGCGGATGAATAAATATGTACATGTTCTTTTTCTCTGATACAGTATATGGTGACTATTTTGCCAGACAAGTCTTTAAGAAAACAAAACTACGTGGTGGAACCTATGAGTCATGTGAAGTCGAAGCGGTATCGAAAGCGACTATTGAAGCTTATGACGAAGGTTCTTTTAACGGTCCTGTCATCATTTGCGGTGCTGGTAGTACTACTAATGCTGCCATTCGCTTTTATAACATACTCGCTGCTCATGGTATTCCAATCCGTGCAGTATTTGCATTTGATTATTTCCGGTCGTTCAGTGCACTACTCAATCAATTTCTTGGAAAAAGTCCTTTCGTTAAGGAAACAAAGGTGTACTACTTTAAGTCAAATGACTCAAGAAATATTGACTTTAAAAAAGGAGTAAAGGTTAATTTGTTCCTACACAATCACAATAGTATGATGAGTGATACAGAAGTTGAAGAAGAATTTATCAACAGGATTAAAGAGGTTATGTGATGGACAAAGATGCACAAGAACAGTATAATATCTATATTCGCAATAGTCCTTGGGTCAGAACAAATACTTTTGAACATACAGAAGGGAAGTGAAAATGAGGCACTTTGCGGTCGGTGATAAAGTTATCCAGACTCCTAATAAACCAGAAACACAACAAACTGCTTGGAGTTCCCAACTGGGTGGTTATGTAGGTACAGTATTTAAAATAGATGATGGTAGTCTTTTTGTCGATTTTAATGTAGAACACCGGGAACTACATAATTGCGAAAATACATTAGTGGGGGATACCGGAAGATTTTATTGCATTGATGATCCCGGATTAATTAAAATAGGACCGCAAAAAGTACAAATAGATAGAAAATATGAAGAACTCTACACGTAAGTACACCTCACACATTCCTTGTCCTTGTGGTAAGTCAAGCGATGCCTTTTCCTTGAATGAATGGGGCGGTGGGCAGTGCTTCTCGTGTGGTAAAAAGTATAGTCCGTATGAATTAGAAAACAAAGAAGAGAAAAATATGCTAAAAAAAGAAGATATTGTAGAAGAATTTTTCGAATTTAAGCCCCATCGTGGTATTACTGTCGATACATTCAAAAGGTTTGGTGTCTCTACTCGTGTAGTCAAGACAAGAGATCGTCCTGACGGCTTTGATTACGAGGTAGGTTTCCCATACCCTAATGGTGCCGTCAAGATTCGCAACATGGAGAAGAAGTCATTTCATACAAGTGGTCCTATCCGTGATGCCGGTTGTTTCGGTATTGATAAATTTGACCCCAATGCCTATGGAACCATTATGATTGTCGAGGGGGAGTTTGATGCCCTTGCTGCCAGTCAGATGCTAGACCCAATGTGTGCTGTCGTAAGTGTACAATCCAGTAGTTCTGCTCGTCGTGACTGCACAAAGGATTGGCACAAGATTAACCAATTTGACAAGATTATCTTTGCCCTTGATAGCGACGAACCCGGACAGAAGGCAACTACAGAAATTGCTTCCCTGTTCGATTTCAACAAGACTTTCAAGATGGACATGACAAAGTACAAGGACCCAAATGACTATCTTATCAACGGGGACTATGTAGACTTTGTTCGTCTGTTCAAACAAGTCAAGAGGTTTACTCCCGATAACGTAATCAGTGCCTTTGACGACATTGCCAAGTCCCTTGAGGAAAGTGATGAAGACCAAATTGGTACATACCCCTTTACTGGGCTTCAGGAGATGCTGTACGGCCTTCACAAGGGAGAGGTAGTGGTATTCAAGGGAGAACCGGGAATCGGCAAGACAGAGATTTTCAGGGCCATTGAGCACCATCTACTAAAGACAGAAGAGAATTGTCGTCTGGGCCTCATTCACCTTGAAGAAGACGAAGGTACTACTGTAAGGGCCATTGCTACCTATGAAGATAACTATCCACACGTACATCCACAACACAAGACCTCTGTCGATGATGTAATGAAAGCCTACAAGAGTGCAGTCAAGGAACAAGACAACAAGATATTTATCTATGAGTCCTTTGACATGGAAGATGAGAACAAATTGATTGACACTATCCGTTTTCTTGTTAGTGCCTGTGGTTGTAACTTTATCTTTCTTGATCACATCACTTGGATTGGTACAGGTCTTGAGGGAGAAGACGAACGTAAGAAACTTGATCGTGTCAGTCAGCGATTGAAACTGTTGGCTAAGGAACTTCGTTTTTGTCTGTGTATGATTAGCCACACCAATGATGATGGTAAGACCCGTGGCAGTCGTAATATTGCAAACGTTGCCAATACGATTATTAATCTAAAGCGTGACAAGGAACATGCCAATGAGCATACTCGTAGGACTACATTCTTTTCTATCGAGAAAGCTCGTGCTGGTGGTAACACTGGTCCTGCCGGTTATGCCATCTTTGACAAGGAAGTAATGCAATTGAAAGACGTAGAAAAGGATGCCGAATTTGTCTATTAATGTCTTTACACCAGAAGTAGGAATGTGGCTTAGGTTTAAAAATAGTTACGCCGAATACGATAAAGGAAGTGTGGTGATGATTAAGCGCATACTTGACAAGAACGAGACGATATTTTTCCTATCCGATGATCCCAGAGATTCTTGGATAGCATATCACAGTGACTTTGAAATACTCGAACCACCTAAGCAAAAAATTGACCCAGAGTACGAAAGCCTATACACATGACTCTTGTTAGTTCTACATTCTTTATACCTTGCGTAGGAATGCCAGTTCGATTTAAAAGAGACTTTTATCCCTATCAAAAGGGGGATATAGACATAATCACTTATGTGGGGCGACCAAGTAGAATCAGATTCTATATTTGTGGAGTTGCATTCAAACTAGCTAACACACCCCACGATATATGGGTTCTAACAATCCGTGATGTAGAGGTTGCAGAATTACCTAAACAAAAGATAGATGAGAAATATGAAAGTTTATACACATGACTGCTATTGAATTTAATCGTGGAGATTTGGTACGACTTAGACGTGTACCCCTAAATCACTGTTTCTCTGAATATATGGACACCATTTTTGTTGTTGAGATTGATGGAACTACGCATTGGTATAAGTCTACGGGGGAAGAAGAGTACGATGATGCAAACGATGCCTATGATCAAGATGTTATTGAAATGGCAGATGGGTTTGCTGGATTTGCTTGGAGATTTGAAAGAGTGCCTATTACCCCCAAGATAGACAAGGAGTATGAGGATTTGTATGAATGAAATTGTATTCGACCTTGAAGGAGATGGCCTAGAGCCTACAAAGATTTACTGTCTTGTTTATGAAGAACAAGGTAAGATCAACGTCCTTACGGACTACAACGAAATGCGAGCACTATTTTCCAGAAAGGATTGTGTCTTCATTGGCCATCACATCATTGGCTTTGACATTCCAACACTGGAACGAATCCTTGATATTAGCCTTGAGCATATAAACAAAATTGATACCCTACCCATCAGTTGGTACTTACGTCCAGAAGAAAGACGACATGGATTAGAAGTATGGGGTGAAAGACTGGGAATAAAGAAACCAGAGATTAGTGATTGGCTAGGACTATCGCTTGATACTTATATCCATCGCTGCACTGAAGATGTCAAGATCAACAAGAAGCTGTGGGACCTGTTCAAACGAGAGCTTCTGGCTATATACCGTAAGAGCGAGAATGTAAAGGCATTTATACACTACTTGAACTTTAAAGCCAAGTGCCTGCATCTTGCATCTAAGAGTAAATGGAAGCTAGATGTAGAAAAATGCAAATCAGGTATTGACATCCTCTCAGAAATAGCGTATAATAAATGTATAGTCCTAGAAAAAGCTATGCCAAAGGTTCCTGTATATGCTAAAAGGGTTGAACCAAAGATTATGTACAAAAAAGACAAGACCCTATCTGCAGCAGGAGAACGATGGACAAAGCTACTACAGGAGTATGAACGAGAAGAAGATGGATCAATCAAGGAAATCATAGGCTATGAAGTTGCAAATCCCAATAGTCATGATCAAGTAAAGAATTGGTTATACAGCTTAGGTTGGAAACCGTGTACGTACAAGGCAAACAAGAAGAAAGAGGACGTACCACAAATTACAGTTATTGGAGGACCAGAGCTTACTGATTCTGTTGCTTCACTGATAGATATAGAGCCTGCCCTTGAGGAACTTGAAGGACTGTTCACTGTCAACCATAGGCTGTCTATCCTAGAAGGATTTCTCAAGAACCAAGTAGATGGCTATTTGACTGCAAGGGCTAGTGGATTTACTAACACACTACGGCTTAAACATTCAGAGCTTGTAAATCTTCCGGGAGTCAATGCACCATATGGTGAGTTTATTCGTCCTTGTCTAATTGCACCTGAAGGATTTGAATTGTGTGGTGCTGATATGTCTTCTCTGGAAGATAGAACCAAGCAACATTACATATATCCCTACGATCCAGAGTACGTAGAGGAACAGAACAAAGATGGGTTTGATCCACACTTGGATATTGCTTCCTTGGGTGGTATGGTAACGAAAGAGGAGATAGAGCAATATAAGACCAATCCAACACCTGAACTAGTTGCCAAAAGGCGTGGAGCCAAGGTTACGAACTACTCGTGTACATACGGAGCCTATCCACCCAAGATTGCCAAGACAGCAGGTATCACTATAAAGGAGGCTACAAACCTCTGGGAAGCCTACTGGAAGCGTAATTGGGCAATCAAGGAAGTTGTTAACAATGCTGAAATTGTAGAGGCTGTAGGCCGTCGTTGGCTTCGTAATCCAGTCAATGGTTTTTACTATAGTCTTCGATCAGACAAAGATATTTTCAGTACACTAAACCAAGGAACAGGGAGTTATTGTTTTGATGTATGGATAGGTTTTGTCCTAGATGCCCGTGATCAACTTACTGCACAATTTCATGACGAAGGTGTATGGATGATACGGAAAGGACATAGGGAAGAAATGAGAGAACTTTTGACTAAAGCAATTGATGATACAAATGAATACCTTAAGCTCAATAGGGAGCTAGGGATTGGAATACAATTTGGAGATAATTATGGCGAAATACACTAGGTTCAAAGTTGGAGACTTGGTACGACAAAAACCAGTACCCTATAGCTGGTATCGAGGTGGGGTAAATTATCACTACCGAAACGATAAAATAGGAGTAGTTGTTTCTTTTAGTGGTCTTTATGACATTATGGTTGACTTTTTTGATAGTCCTAAACACATACCTATTAGTAGTTGTTACCCCAAAAGAAGCAGATTCCTAGAGAAAGTAGAAGTCGCACACAAAATTGACAAGGAATACGAGGACCTATATGCCTGATTACCCAGAAGGTGCTGTGCTTGTCTTATCTAAATACACAAGTGATCCTTCAGTTAGCGTCTTTCAAGCCGGAGATACTTTTCGTGTAGTGGATATAGATGTTGTACACAAGTATTGGTACGATAAGCGCAACGGATTTCCCAAAGAAGAGTGGGCAAAAACTCATATTCCCGTCATGCCAATACAAACTAAAGAAGTAATGCAGCATAAGTACTATGTACTAGAAAAGAGATGTTGGGAGTTTGAGGTCCTTCCTATTAAGTCCCAAATAGATAAACAATATGAAGAACTATATACATAAGGAGAAATAAAACATGGCTACAAAATATATTAAGATTCGTGGTAAGATTGCATGGGCTAAGTCGCTGTTTAATGCAGATGATACACCTTGGGGAACATTCTGGTCTATTGAAATGTACCCAGATGAAGCAAGTAAGACGTTGATGAAGGAACATGGTATTGGTCTTAAGCCAGTCAAAAAGCCTTTCTTTGAAGGAGAAGATGGTTACAAGTTCCGTAGGCCAACACAGAAAAACATCAGCGGTAAGATGGTTGACTTTGAGCGTCCCCAACTGATGAATGTCGATGGTGGTCATTTGGACCTTCCTGAAGGTGTCTACATTGGTAATGGCTCTGTTATGGAACTGGACGTTGCTGTCTATCAGACCCTCAAGGGTACTGGTCCTGTAGGTCACAGGCTTGAGAAGGCAAAGCTTCTGGAACTTGTCGAGTACAAGGGTGCAGAAAGTGAAAAAGTAGAGGGGGCTACAAAGACTGCAGTAAGTCCTGCAACAAAGAAGCCTTGGTGATAAAATGAAAACAATTGAAACGCTAGTAGATGACATCCATAACGTACTGGATAGTGAAAGTGTCCTAGATATTTCTGAGGAATTGTACGGACGATTTGCCGCACGTATGACTAACCTCATGAAGTATCGTATTGCTGCCCCCAGTGATCATAAGCCACGTCTTAGGATTTCCAACATCGGTAAGCCCTGTGAGCGACAAGTATGGCTTAGTATTCATGAGGCAGACAAGGCAGAAGGGCTACGTCCTGAAACTCGTATGAAGTTCCTCTATGGAGATATGATTGAAGAGCTTCTACTTTTCCTTGCTGAAGTGGCAGGACATAAGGTAGAGGGTTGCCAAGACAAGATCACTGTAGAGGGCGTAGAGGGTAGTAGGGATGCCGTAATTGATGGAGTTCTGGTAGATGTAAAGTCTGCCAGTACCTACTCCTTCAAGAAGTTCCAAGAAGGTAAGTTGACAGAAGATGATCCATTCGGGTATATCGGTCAAATTCAAACCTATCTGGAGGGTAGCCAAGATGATCCTATTGTAACGGATAAGAATCGTTGTGCCTTCCTTGTCCTTGATAAGACACTTGGACATATCTGTCTGGACATTCACCAGAAGGTTCCTTTTGACGTAAAGGAAATTACTCGTGGTAAAGTCAGGATGGTTGAAGGACCTATGCCAGATCGTGCCTTTGAACCTGAACCAGATGGTAAGTCAGGAAACATGAAGTTGGGTATGCAGTGCTCTTACTGCAATATGAAGAAAGCCTGTTACCCTGACCTTCGTACATTCCTATACTACAAAGGTCCTGTCTATCTTACCCATGTTGCAAAGACACCAGATGTACCGGAGGTATAATGCCAAAACCAAGGAAGATGCCAAAGATCGGGAGGAAGTCTGTACGTAGTCAGTTTGAATTTGACGTATACAAGGACCTCATGAACAAAATCCCCCCAAAGGGGCATACTGTAGGGTATGAAGATACACAACTAGAATACACAATTGTAAAAAATTACATTCCAGACTTTACAATTGAATCTAAACATGGTATAATATATATAGAAGCTAAGGGATTAGGTAGAGCCTTTGACCAGCAAGCCAGAGAAAAGATGGAAGCTGTTAAGAAAGGACATCCCGATAAAGATATTAGAATTGTATTTATGACTGACAGACCATTTCGTAAAGGTGGTAAGATGCGTCCTAGTGATTGGGCTGCAAAACATGGATTCCCATGTGCCATTGGTAGAGTACCTGAAGAATGGTTCACAGAAAAGGAATAGTTAATGGATAAAGAAAAAGAAGACGATAACATAGTTCAGGAAGAGAAAGAAGAAGAGTCCAATGTTGTATCCATAGCAACAAAAGAAACTCTTGACTACAAGAAGGTTTCTGCAGAACTGGAACGTATCGAGGATTGCAGAGAAGCCCTTGCACGAGCAAAGTCAGAAACACTAACTAATGTTATTATCGTAGGTCGAACGCTTGATGGTAGGCTCTACATCGAGAATAACAATGATCTAATTCAGAACTTTGTTTACATGCTGGAGACAGCCAAACTGAGGATTATGGGAGTATGATATGTCCGGTAAAACCCATCTTGTAATCCCTGATCCTCATGCCCATCCCGATCACAACAACGACAGGGCAGATTGGCTAGGAAAGCTCATCAGAGACATAAAGCCAGATGTAGTGGTCAATCTTGGTGATATGTTCGATATGCCTTCCATGGCCGATCAGGAAAAGGGAAAGAAATCCTTCCAAGGGCGCACCTTCAAGAGGGATTTGGAAGCAGGTCTGGACTTCGATAATCGTATTTGGGAACCTGTCCGAGCACAAAAGAAGAGGATGCCCTACAGGGTATTTTATGAAGGTAATCATGAGTTCAGGCTTAAACGAGCAATTAACATGCAGCCTGAATTGGAAGGTGTAATTTCATTTGATGATTTTGGCCTTCGTCGTAACTATGACACTATTGTCGAGTACGAAGGAAATACACCGGGAGTATTTGAAGTAGATGGTATTAGCTATGCCCACTACTTTATTAGTGGAGTTATGGGAAGATCACTAAGTGGTGAACATCCAGCACATGCCCTGTTGACTAAACAGTTTACATCATGTACTTGTGGGCACCTACACGTAACGGACTATTGTCAACGAACTAACCCATACGGTAAAAGGTTGAATGGTCTAGTTGCAGGTGTCTATCAAGACTACGATAGCGATTGGGCTGGAGAAATAAATCGTCTGTGGTGGAGGGGAGTTATCCTCAAGCGTAATGTAGAAGAAGGCAATTATGATCCACAATGGATTTCTATTGATAGTTTGAAGAAGGAATATGGATAATGAAGAAGGAGATTGAAGATTGGTTCTATACAATGCTAGAGAATGAACCACTAGAAGAGATTCTTGAAAGGTTTGATGTAGATGCAATAACAGCGTTTAAACTGTGTTTTGAAAGTGGACTAATTGATGAAGAAGTCTTGGAACAAATGGCAGGATTAGAGTAATGGATAGACTTAAAAGAGGTTTGATTGGGGCGGGACTGGCCCTTTTGTGGACATGTATTCTGGTTGCCGCCGCTTTTGCACTTGTATTTGTTTTGAGTAAAACTCTGGTTTTTATTGAGAGCTTTGGTATTATCGCCCCAATGTCTCATCTATTGACTTTGATTATTGTCATTAGCGTAGGTATGGTAATCATAGGTTTTTTGGTCGGATGGTTCTACGATGAGTGACGAAGAGACAAGAGGGAAAAGGGCTATGAAGTTTCGTAATAGACATGCCGAAGCCCTACATAAAGATAAGTCCCTACGACTAAAACGAGTAGAAAGCGAACGTAAACGTTATGAACGCTTGTCCACAAAAGAGTGGTTTAAGAAAGTCTATGAAGAGGATGAAGATGATGAAATTTGATGACGAACCAGAAAGCCTTGACAAGGATGGATATGGTGCACAAGAACAACCTCAGTCAGATATCGAAGATGTTATTCTGTATTCTCTTGTTGGTGTCTTTGTTGGCACACTAGTAATTAATTTAGTGAGGACAGTTTTCTAATGGCTTACAACATTGTCTTTAACATCACACTAGTGTCAATCCTGTACTATCTGTATACGATTGGTATTCTTGCAACAGCATATAGCAACAATATTCTGCATATTCTAGAAGCTATTGCAGTTGTCTTTGCAGTAGGGTTGGCTTCAGTCTTTATGACCAAGAAAAATAACTTTACAATCTGGTGTATGAATACTATGCTTGGGCTAGGCTTGATTGGTACTATCTACGGCATCTTTATTGCCTTCAGCGGTATTAACAGCAACAGTCTGGAACCTAGCATGGTTGCTCCTGTCATCAGCGGTATCCTTACTGGCATTGGCGCAGCAATCTGGACTACAATTACAGCCCTGTTCTTTCACATCGCACTTGGTGGTAACTTGATTCTGTGGAGTGAGTTCGGAAGGAAACCATAATGAAGGACATGGGATATGAAAAGAGTCTTGCAGATGTGGGATTTGCCCTAGCCTTTGCATTTCTTGTACTGGCAGCCCTGATGCTTCTTATAATTAATCCACCACAGAAGTTGAATGATGCCGACCCTAAAGCCCAAGGAAATATTATTGTCGAATTGGCATGGCCAGATACTATTGATGCTGATATTGATTTGTGGGTTCGCGGTGAAGCAGACATGATTGCTGTAGGGTACTCTAACAAAGGTGGCCCTCTCTTCAATCTACTCCGAGACGATCTTGGTAGTATCAATGACTTGAGTAACAAGAACGAAGAGATTATCTATAGTCGTGGAGTACCGGACGGGGAGTATATCGTCAATGCCCACTTGTTCAATAACAAAGGGTATAAAGGCCCTATACCAATTCGGTTGATTGTTTCTCTAAAGGAGACTGACAAGTCCAAGACTGTACAACTATTTGCAGTAAATGCTGAATTGGAGTTCTACGGACAGGAGTTGACAGTAGCGCGGTTTATTCTGTATGATCGTAAGTACATTGCCGATTCTTTCAACACAATACAAGAAAACATTAGAGCAGCAGGAGAATGATATGCTATACATAGCCGGATATGTTGTCCTCTTGTCAATCCTTATTTATGGGTTGTTAGGTATTAGTGGGACAATCAAGAAAACTATCCTTACTCTGTTGTTCATTAGTGTTGCCTTCAGTGGTCCAATCATCTACTATGATGCAATGTCAAGGGCTAAGGATGTCAAGTATGAGTTCTTCGAAAATCCTAAAGAAGCTGCAGTATTGGGGCACTATACAATACCTAACAAAGCCCTTCTAGTTCTTCTCTTGTGGGGCAACAATACGGAACCAAGGCTGTACAAATACAATTGGAGTAAGGAAGTACAGAAGCTTGCAGAAGAGCTACAAGAGGCACAAAGGAACAAACAACAAATGATCTTGGAGCTTCCCTTTGAAAGGTCTTACGAAAAGGATAAACCACTTAGGCTTCATCCAATTCCACAACTGAAAATGCCTGACAAGGAAGCACCACAACCAAAAGGAAAGGAATACAACCTGTGAGAGATTACAAGAAAGAATATAAGGAGTACGGTGGTACTGAAGAACAAAAGAAACGTCGAGCACAACGTAATAAGGTTCGTCGGGCAGCCCTTCGTCGTGGCACTGTAAAGAAAGGGGACAACAAGGAAATTGATCATGTTGGTGCCAATCGTAAAGGCAAGTTGGGCAACAAGGTACGTGTAGTGTCCAAGACAACTAACAGGAAGAAGCAACCAAAACGTGATGGGAGCCAAGACTAATGACAAAAAAGAAACAAGGAGATGGCAGACTTGCTAAAGCAGGAGTATCAGGATATAATAAACCTAAGCGTACTCCATCGCACCCAAAGAAGTCACACGTTGTCGTGGCTAAAGAAGGAGATACTGTCAAGACAATTCGTTTCGGGGAACAAGGGGCCAGTACAGCCGGTAAGCCCAAGGCCGGGGAAAGCGATAAGATGAAAAAGAAGAGAGCATCATTCAAGGCACGACACGGTAAGAATATTAAAAAGGGTAAGTTGAGTGCCGCCTATTGGGCAGATAAAGTAAAGTGGTAAGGAGAATATACATGTTTCAGATTGAAGTACTTTTGTACGATAAGACACTTTTGGTATTTGATGAAGTGATTGATTTTAACTATGACGATAAGTTTCTGGCCATTACTGATGCTGACAAGAACTCATCTCTTGTGGCTTTGGATAGTGTCCAGATTGTCAACATTAACAAAGATGTCGTTTATGAAGGCTGAATACGTCGATCACATGGGAGATGACTTGCGGGTGGTTAACGCTGCCCGTGTCTCCTTCAAGAAAGAAAGTAAGGAATTTGTAGGGCAGGATGAAAGGCTAATTAACTATCTTGCTAAACATAACCACTGGACACCATTCAGTCACCCAATGATTACAATGAGGGAGAAGGTTCCAATCTTTGTTGCCCGTCAGCGTTTCAAACATATGGTAGGCTTTACTTACAATGAAGTCAGTCGTAGGTATGTCGATGACGAGCCGGAGTTTTATGTTCCAGAAGCATGGCGTAGTCGTCCAGAAGGGAGCGTAAAACAAGGTAGTGGGAATAAGAAGCTAAAAAATAGCGATCTCTTTGTGGAGACAGATGGGCATGAAGGCCATTTTGGAGATTGGGAATATGATTTTCTTTACTATGAAGACCTTGTGAGGTACTGTTCGGATTGGTACAAAATGGCAGTTGAGTCAGGAGTAGCACCAGAACAAGCTCGTATGATTCTTCCTCAAAGTATGTATACCGAGTATTACGTTACGGGTTCTCTTGCTGCATGGGCTAGGGCATACAAGCTTAGGATTGATCCCCATGCACAAAAAGAAATACAAGAACTAGCTGAACAGTGGGGTAAGATTATTGAACCATTGTTCCCAGTATCATGGAAGGCACTATGTTTTCAGAACGACTAAGACAAAAAATTAAGATACTTAATGACCTAACCCTTTTTGACCATTATAAAAGCAAGGATATGTACTATACCATAGAATGTATTTACGATTCAGGTAATGGTTCTGTCGAATATTATCCCGCCCACAATGGATATATTTGGGATACAGATCAATATGAATGGTACAAAGAAACGTTTACTTCGTTTAAAGAAGCAGAAAAAGCCTTAGAGAAAGCAGTAGATGCTCAACTAAAAACAGAATTTAGTTGGTACTATGACAAAAATGAGGGTTATTTTCACATACTTGACAAGGGTACTGATTGGGGTATTTTAGAGAATCCGAACATTTCTAGTACTGAAGACGTAAATAAATACTACGCTAGATGGAAGGCATTAACAGAATGAGTATTCTTGATGTACTAAAAACTCCTGTGACAAAGGAGTCAGAAAAGGGTTTTTGGAGGGTAACAGATGATGCAAACTTTTCCCTTTTCTACCCAGTAGGTCCGACTAGACCCCCAAGTAGTGAGGGATTTACAGATGTCTATAAGTCCCAAAGAACTATTCGGAGACTGGTGGCTTCTGCTGAAAGACGTAAGACAAAGAAAGGGAAAGAATGAAGTATTTTCATGTAATTGAACATAATAAATTTGGTGATCACACTACAGTCAAAGAGTTTGAAAAGGAAGCTGTAGCCAAGCAGTTTGTAAAGCAGCTAGAGAAGTTTGCCCTAGATGGGGAAGAGTATTATATAGTGGATATTAGAGACGAGTACTAGGAGATTTGATGGAAAAAGTATTTAGAACACCCCTTAACTACGAGATTTTCAAGACCAAGTACAGCCATGACGGTTGTGAGACTTGGGAAGATTTGTCTCGTACATTGGTCAATCAGGTATGCGGACCTGAAGGAGCCGATCTGCCAAAAGATATCAAAGATGGTATTTACGAAATTATCCGTGACATGAAGTTTATCCCCGGAGGGAGGTATTTGTACTATGCAGGACGCAAAGTCAAGTTTTACAACAATTGCTACCTTCTACGTGCCGAAGAAGACACTAGAGAAGATTGGGCTGATCTCTCTTGGAAATCGGAATCTTGTCTTATCACCGGGGGAGGCATTGGAATTGATTACAGTGTCTATAGACCTAGCGGAGCAACTATATCCCGCACTGGTGGGACAGCTTCAGGACCTATACCAAAGATGCTCATGGTCAACGAAATTGGACGTAGGGTTATGCAAGGAGGTAGTAGACGTAGTGCTATCTATGCCAGCCTTAATTGGCAACACGGAGACATTCATTCTTTTCTCACCGTTAAAGACTGGCACAAAATGCCAATTGCAGGTACAGACAAAACCTATTGGGATGTAAAGAATCTCGATTGGAGCTTCCCTGCTCCGTTGGATATGACGAACATCAGTGTCAATTACGATACCGATTGGCTGTTGAACTACTATAAGACAGGAGATGTAGGTGATGTCTTTAAGAAAAATGTTGCACAAGCTCTGGCAACTGGAGAACCCGGGTTTTCATTCAATTTCTTTGACAAGGAGAATGAAACTCTTCGGAATGCATGTACTGAAGTTGCCTCTGCGGATGATAGTGATGTCTGTAACCTTGGTTCTGTTAACATGTCTCGTATTGACAGCATTGATGATTTTTCTAATGTGGTTCAGCTTGCGACCATTTTTCTACTTGCTGGAACCATTGTTGCCGATCTCCCATATGAAAAGGTGGCACGAACTAGAGAGAAGAATAGACGCCTTGGCCTTGGACTTATGGGCATTCACGAATGGCTAATCAAGAGGGGGGAACGATATGAAGTCACTCCTGAATTACACCAATGGTTGGCTGTCTATCGTGGTGTCAGTGATGATACTTCTAAGCGTTGGGCTAATACTATGGGTGTTTCTGTACCAGTTGCTAATCGTGCAATTGCTCCCACAGGGACTATTGGTATGGTTGCAGGAACTACTACAGGTATTGAGCCTGTCTATGCAGTAGCCTATAAGCGCAGGTACTTGAAGAATAAGCGTTGGCATTATCAGTACGAAATTGATACTGCAGCCCGTAACTTGATTGAAGAGACTGGTTGTGATCCTAGCAAAGTGGAGAGTGCTATTGACCTTGCATCAGACTACGAACGACGAATCAAATTCCAAGCAGACGTTCAGGATTACGTTGACATGGCAATCTCTTCCACTATCAACCTTCCACCAAGAGCAGACCAAAGTTTTTCTGCAGACGAGTTTTCGTCAGTCCTTGCCTCTTACGCATCTAGGTTGCGAGGATTCACTTGTTATCCAGATGGAAGCCGTGGAGGACAACCACTAACCTCTGTGCCCTATGAAGAGGCTATCAAGGCCCTTGGTACAGAATACGAAGAGCATATGGTCTATAATGATGTCTGTGACATAACTGGTGGAGGATATTGCGGAACGTAATGAAGGTACTAGTTGCCTGTGAATTTAGTGGAGTAGTAAGAGAGGCGTTCAGGAAGAGGGGTCATAATGCGTATAGTTGTGACCTCTTACCTGACATGAATGGAAACTATGAATACCACATATTAGGAGATGTAAGAGAGGTTCTAAAGCAAGATTGGGATTTAATCATAGCACACCCACCTTGCGACTATTTGGCAGTATCTGGAAACAGGTATTATTCTGAACGTCCCGATCTTTATATTCCAGCGGCTAATTTTGCTAAGATGTTTGAACAGTATGCAGATAAGGTGTGTGTGGAGAATCCGGTAGGTAGGTTAAGCAGTTTGTGGAGAAAACCTGATCAATATGTACAACCATGGATGTTTGGTCATGGGGAAACAAAAAAGACCGGGCTTTGGCTTAAGAACCTACCTAAGCTTGAACCAACTAATATTGTCGAAGGAAGAGAACAACGAATATGGAAGATGGGACCATCTAAGAGAAGGAAATCATTAAGAAGTATAACATTTCAAGGAGTGGCAGATGCAATGGCAGAACAGTGGACTTAAAGGTATTCAACAACATGAACAATGGAGTGTAGCAAAGATGTCTTTTGTTGAAACATTTTTTAATTGGTATGAAGCAACGACTTGGATTGAAGGGCATCTACGAGATGTAGATATGGAAGTATGGCACATTGAACAGTGTTCCGTAAATCTTATGCCTAACGGTACATTTCGAGCAGGTATTGTATTTTCACAACGACAGAAGGAGCTAGAACTATGATTGTATATAGCGCAGTACGACTTGCCCCAGATTGGGTAAATGATGAAATAGATAATGGTGTGTGTGAGCCGGAAAGTATGGCAGCAGTGGTTCTTGTTCACTACCCTGTGCATGAGGGTTGGTTTGTAGAATTTCATATGGTTGATGATAAATGGGAAGCAGACAATACATGACTGAAGGACGTAAGGACGACAGCGAAAAGATCAGGTTGGAGCTTATTCCACCAGAACTTCTTTTTGGAGTAGGCTCTATCCTGACTTTCGGCGCAAAAAAATACACATGGGAGTATGAAACTGAATGGGACAGATTGTTGGATGTGAAAAATGTAAAGGGGATAAAATTCACTACAGCAGGGGAATGTGTCGTTCTTGTTACGAAAAACAACTTAGGGCAAATAATCCTGAATTCGCAGAAAGACAACGACAAAACCGTAGGGATTGGGAAGAACGAAATCCTGACAAAGTTAAGCGGCTTGCCGAACGTCGGAAAAATTGTCCAAAAGCTCGTAAACGAGACAAAAGAACAAAATGGTTGGGAAGACTTGCTAGGTTTGGGCTATCTGAAGAACAGTACATCACCCTATGTAGAGAAGGATGTAAAATTTGCGGATCGACAAAGTACCCTCACATTGACCATTGCCACGAAACAGGGAGATTTAGAGGAATACTATGTTCAAGATGTAATAACGGACTCGGATTTTTGGGAGACAATGTGGAAGGACTTGAACGAGCTTTACGATATCTCAAGACCTGTTGATACTACAGGAGATCGTAACTGGGAATTAGGTATGAATTGGAGTCGTGTCTTCGGTGCACTTATGAGGCACATGTGGGCATGGTGGGGTGGTGAGAAGGTCGATCCTGAAACTGGTAAAAGCCACTTGTGGCACGCCGGTTGTTGTATTGCCTTCCTGATTGCCTATGAAGAAAGAAAGGTAGGTAATGATGATCGCCCCAAAGAGAATGTCTAGTGGACGGTATTTAGACCTTGGAGAACTTAATGAAGAGGATATTGACATTAAGGACATTAACACTGCCCTTAATTATATCTACCGTTTCACAGGGCACCACAAAGACAAGGAACCACTCACTGTAGCTCAACACAGTGCTCTTGTCCTTAATCTAAGTAAGAGACTATTTCCACATGAAGCTGATGTACAACTGCATTGTCTTATGCATGATTGGCCTGAAGCTTACTACGGGGATGTTGCTACTCCATTAAAACGTCTAATGAAGAAATGGTATACAGATTATACGCACAAAGTAGATAAGCTGGTATATGACAAGTATTACCACTTCAGTATGAATGAAGAAGTCGAACAGAAATGCAAGATTTGTGATTTGTTAGCTTTGGATATTGAAAGACGAGCAATGTGGAAAGACCAAAGAGGAAAAGAACTATGGCCTGAAAATCCTATGGAAGTAATGAGCCTTAAAGAAAAACTATCCCTATTCGATACATATCAGAGCAATCGTTACTTTGATCTAGAGGAACTATACAAGGAGTTTGTAAATGACAAATAAGAAAACTAAAGTAGCAGAAGAACCAGTAGCAGACGTACCAGTAGATACAGTCAAGATTCTTGAGGATGCAACAAAGAAGAATTTCTCCAGTGTTCTTGTAGTAGGTATCTATCCTGATGGTAAGTTGGACATTAGTACAGATCGTCCTAATTTCCCATTCCTACATTACCTGCTTAATCGTACACAATTTGAGTTGAATATTCTGGAAAATAATAACCTCAGAGAAGTAAAGCCAAATGGCTGATGCCCTACTAATAGGAATTGTTACCTTTGTTTGTGTGTTAGTAGTAATACATTTAGCTGGAGACTAAGCAAAGAAAAACCCCCAAGGGAATTAACCTTTAGGGGTTCTTTTTTGTCTACTTTTTACCCTTGGGTTTCTTCTTGTCCCCGTAATCGGAGCACTTACCCTTGGGTTCTACACAACCACATTTGCCTTTCATCGGAATACCTCCTTTGTTTGTTCTTGAGTGGGATCATCACTCATATAAAATCCACCACGTACTGCCAACTTAGAAAGAATCCTCTTCATTTCTGGAGTAATTCTTACCTTGTCCTCCTTCTTGATCAGTTCAGCAATTCTGATAAACTCATCGGGGTTAGCAAGGACAGAATCTGTGATCTCCTGTATCTGAGGTGTAATGGTATTCTCTCGAAGTAGCTGTCCAGTAACTGTACGAATACGAGCAGCAGTAGGATTAAGAACACCGAAGAACCAAGTCAAAATACTGTTGGCGGATGTTGCACCTGCAGTCTGTGGGGCATTAACATCCAGCAGAGCCTTTTGTGCACCACGTCTGTTGACGACCTTGTTGATACCATCGACGTATTTAGCAAACTCTGTATAGAACTTGTCTCCATAGACAGTCTTGATATTGTCGGCCATGTTTGTACTACCGTCTGCAATAGAAGATAGTACTTTTGTATCTAGGCCATCAGCAGAGAACATCTTATCCTTGAGGTACTTGCCCATAGTTCCCTTAAGAGCTTTTATGGTTTCTTCATCATCTCCAGCAAGCTTCATGATCTGTTTGACTTGAGTACCACTGTCAGACTTATTCAACAATCCCTTGAAGGATTCATATGAATTGATCTTGAGTTGCTTAGAATGTTTAGTAAAGAATCCACCAAGGATTTCCTCATAGACTTCATCAGATACTTGATCGACTTGTCTATAGGCTTCATCCACCAATACATCAAGACTTTCTTTGTCGATAATTCCCGTCTTTCTGACATCAGTGAGTAATTTCTCTACACGAGCTTTATTCTCTGGGCTAAGCATTGGAGCAATACGTTCAAACTCCTTTGTAAAGCCCATTACATCATCAGGAGACAAGGAACCCTTAGTATTGACAGTAGAGGCAATTTTTTCTGCAACTCTGGCAAAACCATAATCCTGCAGGGACTGACTTGACCCAACATTACGTTCTAGGAATGTTTCAACATCAGCTTTACTGGGATCACCCTTGATATACTCTACAGGACCTTTGCCGCCAGTAGCAGACATGTTATCTACACCACGTACAAAGGCTTTACGAGCTTCGGGAATGACTTCTGTGGGAGAAGAATAACCTGCATCCATAATATCCCTAAGTACAGGGTTATTACGAAGTGGAAGTACTTCCCTTTTGTAGAAATCTCTTGCAGCTTTGATTTTGTCAGCAGCTTCTTTACGAATACCACCTTTTGCATCTTTGCTCTTCTCGACAAGAAATTCCAACTGATCATCAGTCATTGCCTTACGTAGTTCTCTAAGGGCACGAGCCTTAACTACATCTCCACCATTAAGGGCAGAATCAATCTCTCGACGAAGCTTAACATTGGCAATGTTACTCAACTGTCCAAGATTACCATCTGTTGCTTCAATAGCCTTACGGATATTTGTGTTGAGCATTGTACTATCTTCGGCATCAATTGAGTCAACTACCCTTTTGATAATTGACTTATCACCTTTAACAGTCTTAGGAATTGCATCAAACAGCTTATTCTTTTGTTCGACAAGGGCATCACCAACCTGCAAGATTTGTTGAGTAATCTCTGTTGCAGGCATTTGACTAATTTCAGAAGTGTTGAGCTTTAGGGTACGTGTCGCAAACTCACCAAACAAAGGATCATTCTTCAAAAGGTCTTTTACCTTTTCCCCAAGTTGGGCTTGATCTGTAAGTAGTTTTTCTTTATTGGCCAGTGCAGGACCAACTATTTCCTTTTGTGCCTTTGTCTCAAGTCTACCTGCAGCAGTTTGAACATTATCCATACCACCACCAATATTCTCGATTATATCGTCAGTGACAGTATCTAGCTGTCCACCAATTACACTTTCTGAAGAACGGAGAGCAGAACCCTTATGAGCCTGTGCAGCATCAGTAAGCTTCTCCATAGAATTGGCAATACCCCTTTTTTTAGATAGACCTACTACGCCTGAACTTGGAATGTCTTCTAGCTTCTTATTCCACATTTCCAACAGACTATCAATGGTAGGCTTATCTACACTGTAGTCTCTTAGAGCAGGTTCGTACTGACCGAAGTTATCGACAATCTCTTTATTGTTTTTAATGAAGTCAATGACATTCTGGATTTCCTGTTGCCTAAGCTTAGGATCAGCCATCTTGTCCAGATCACCGACGCTTTCAAGAATCCTACGAACTACAATCTTTTCCTGTTTACTCTTGCTACCAAGTGTAACGACATTACGCAATTGTGGCAAAGGTGCTACATTGTTCAAGAGATAACCAAGTACGCCTATAACACCACTAGTTGGTGCTGCGACAAGAAAAGTATCAAGAGCAAGATTAAGCTTTTTGGAGAACAAGTCATCATCTGCAATAGTACCATCGTCCTGTACACCCCAACCCTTAAGTCCCTTAAAGACAGAATCCTCACCTACAACAATCTTGGTTGTATTAGGGTCTGCAGTAAGCATAGAGCCACCAAGGTCAGCACCCATAGCCCTAAGAGCTAGTTGTGTTTTCTTACCAAGTTCTGCACCTATCTTAGTAGCTCCCTTGATTACACCACCAGCAGCAGCATTACCAATGAGCATACCGGGAAGCCATTCTGTAACTTCTTGAGTAAACTTTCCAAGCAAGGTTTCAGCTTCTGGTGCTCGTGGAAAGGCTCTATCGAATGATTCTTGGTCGTAGTTACCAGTCAACCAACTTGTAGTTCTGGCAAGCTCTGTTCCAGCATTCCTTGCACCACTAACAACAGCAGATGGTACTTCTTTAATATTTTCTGGAAGAGCCTTGACAACATTGGCCATACCAGTACCCAACCTCTTGAACTCATCAGCACTTTTGCCTACATCATTCATTAAGAAACCAAGAGGGTCCTTACCATACTCAGTCATTACTTGAGGCTTAGATGGCTCTTGTCCAACAGAAGCAGCTTGTGCTTGTTTCAATTGCTCAGGAGTAAGCCCACCGGCATCTGTAGGGACACCAGCAAAATCACCACTACGGTTATCTGCCTCAAGGCTTTCCTTTGTAGGACGAGCAGAAGTATACTGACTCTGAAAGTGAGCAAGTGCTTCCTCTTTAGTCCCCTCTCCAGTCACTTTGAATTTACGACCATCAGGGGCTGTTATCATGTACGTAGTAGCCATTACTGTGTTACTTCCTCAATTACCCAACCACCACTATTTGCTACAGGTTCTTGTGTGATTTGTTCTTCTTCTTCGAGGTCTCCGAGGGTATTATACGGCGCAAGTTTGTCTAGGACATCTTTATTTTCTGGCGTACTTGCAACAAAATCTTGAACTGATTCTGCCTCGAAGACCTTGGGGAATGGTTTCATTGTTTCAAAATTAACAATTCTTGGCTTTTTCATAAACTCAAGTCTAGAATCCTCAACCCGACCCAGTTCCCTATTGAGCAATATACTGAAGTTTTGGAAGAACTTTTCTTTGGTATTGCCACCAGCAGATATTTCCGCAAACATCTGGCGTTCAACTTCAGAGAGATTTCTGTTGTCTTGCCCGTAGATACTTGCAAGCTTATACGCTATCAACTGTTTTTTCATTTCGAACAAAGTGCCATCTTGTGCAAGTTTGTCAATACGGTTAAATGCAGGACTCTTCTGAATTGCCGCAATCTCCTGTTCGAGTGCTTCTTCAGCCTGTTGGTATAGTTCTGGGCTTGCTTTGTTGTCAGTTTGCGTTTCGATTTCTTCAATTTTCTTTCGGGCTGCCACTGCTCTTGAGGGCTTACCAAAAAGAAGGTTCAAAGTCTGCTCAGCGTTTGTACTAAACCCAGAAATAAGTTGCGCACCCTCTCTTGGGACATTAGCCAAAACAGCAGGATTACGTTCGACAATAGCAACCATATCAGCAGCATCGGTTACAAGACCCTTAGCCATAACCGCACGATCTCTGATACCAGTGTATTCTTTATCGTAGTCCTTCAAGATATCGTCAACCAGTTTTAATTCATCTGGTGTATAGTTTTCACTGGTGGCTATCGGTTCCTTTGTGTAACCCCTTTGTTCTTGAGCCTGTGCCATGATCTTACCAGTATCTCCAAGAGGTTCAATAGCCTCTGGGTTCTGAGTCATAATCATTTCGATCTGTGCACGAGGTAGACCAGTTTCTTGTTCCATACGCCTCATTACAGAGTCCATATCCCGTCCTTTGAAGGCTTCCTTCAGTCGGTTAAGGCCAGACACTATGGGTTGTGGAATACCGCCTGTAGGAGCTTCCTGTGGCGTTTGTGGGGCTGTTCCTTGAGGGGCCATCTGTTCAGGACTAAGACCAGACTGTCTCATTTGCTCTTGAGTTTCCATCTGTGAAGGACTATCAGGAGTTGTTTGACCGGCAGGAAGATCAGTAGGATTCCACTTGAAGTTCTTTGCAGCTTCCTTGGCTTCCTTGTAGTCCATACCACTACCCATGATAAAGTCCTTGGAGATTTCTTTCCAAGCACCTTCTGGTAGACCTAGTTCCTGTGCAATGAGCTTAGCTTGGCTTACTGCCTGACGTTCTTTAGCTGCATACTCCTGCCTTTTTTCCTGCTTGTCGGAAAATTGCCTATAGAAGTTCTTGAACATGTCGTCTTTACGGCTTTGCGTATTCTGTAGTGTAGGTCCAAATGTCTGCATAAATCCACGAGCAAAGTTACCTGCCATTATTCAATACCTTCTTCTACTGGAGACTGAGCATTTGCCATAGCCATAAAGCCCATCTTATTCGATTGTACTTCTGCTTTTACGTCAGCTACTTCTTCTTTAGTAGGACGATTCTCTTTACTGACTTCCTTAAAGTATGCCTTACCGGGAGAGACTCGATTATCGTCAAGGCCCATTTCATACTTGACGCCATAGCCCTTAGCCATAATGACCAAGATGTGACTTACAGGACCTGCAAGAAGAAGACCTAAGTCTAGTGCCCACTTGCCCTTACTAACACCCTTCATGATTAGCAGGTTAGTAATTGTTACAATATCGAGGCCAATCTCCATCATGTCAAGAATGGCAAAAGCTGTCTTTTCATCTGTCAGCGTATCTGAGATGTAGTCAATAGCTTCATCAATTGTCGTATACTCTGGGGGACGATGCCAAGGATAGTTACGAGTATCACTAGTGTAATTGGCACCGGGGATTGGGCCATCAAATACATTTACCATTATTCCATTTCCCCTTCCATTGAACCGAACTCTTCTTTCTCGAAGGCATCAAAATAGTCTTTCGTATACTTCATACGACCTTTGATTTCCTTACCAAGTTTCTCCGGTTTCTTTCCTGCCCAATAGGCTTTAATAGCCCTGCGGAATGCTTCGTTCAAATTCATTAGCCTAACCACCTTCCTAGCAGTGCTCCTGCAATATTACCGACAACATCAAGGAATCCGGGCTGACCAGCTTCTGCAACTGCTCGTGATGTACCTGCCTGTAGCTGAGCGACAACAAGGGCTGCATCTCTATCCAACTCACTTTCGGTGCTGCGCCACAGGTAGTCAAGAAGAGAGTCACTACGGTCCCACAACTGATTAAGCTGTTCTTGAGACATGTTGACCATGTTTCTTGCATCAAAGGCTGCAGCTTCAAAGAGCATTTCAGTATTTGTCGTAGTTACTGTCTGCCTCCATTGAGCATTGGCAACATCTACATTATACTGCATTTCTCTGTAGAACTGATCTCTGTTGTTTTCTAGCTGTGCATTGAATTGAGAGGTATCGTTAATCTCGTTGGCATTGAACTGAGACATGGCATTTGTCTGTGTCGCATTAAACTGAGATAGTTGGCTATTAAGTTGATCGTAGTACTTAGCCATATCATTTTCAGACTGAGCCAAGAACATCCTTGATGTATTTTCCTGACGGGCATCTTCCAATATACTTTGGAAACGCTGTTGTGTATTGATTACCTGTGCCTGCTGTTCGTTGCTGAGATTTGTCAAGTCCATTTGCATGAAGTTCTTGGCATTCTCTACAGCGGCTGTTGTACGGGCATCTAGATTTCGCATATCCATCTGAGCCAAAACGTTTGCCATATTAATAGTCTGCTGTTGCTTGTTGCTCAGGTTGGTAAGACTTACCGTCTGAAAGAACTTTGCATCCTGTTCAGCAACTTTGATACTAGACTCCAACAAGGCATTGGACAGGGCTTCTGTAGCTGCTGTACCAGTAATACCTTTGAAGGCAGCAATCTTTTGTACATTACGTGCTAGACCAGATGCCCAAGGGGGGATTACGGGATTGTCATTGTTATCTTTGAAATCATCCTGAAGTATTTCAAGCTGGCCCCTTAGTGTTGCCCTAGTATCGACATCATTAAGATCAAGGACAGCAGCTTTGTTTAGAGCTTTACCTACCTCGTTCTCGCCACGGCCTGTAGCTTCAGTATCAATTTCTCGTATGTCTACCTGTGCCCCACCAGATACGGTTCCTTGCGCAGCCGTCATATCTGTTACAGCAGGTTCTGTCGTTGCTGTGTCAAATCCTACGGCATTACGTGGGTCTACAAGATTAGCTTGTGCTGCAGTGTCTACTGTAGTAGTGTCAGCATTAGTTTCACTGATATCCAGTAAGGGCTGCTCTGCTACTTGGCCATCTTGTGTCTGATCTTCAGTAATAGTTTGAGTATTATTGCCAAGTAACATGTCATTAGAAAAGCCTACTTGGGGATCATGAGCTATCTGACCACCGTAGTCTTGAATATTTATTTGGCTATTGCCGACAGTACTACCCGGAGTTACCTGAGTAAGAGGAACAGTAGTTGTACCATCATTCAAGTTAAGGCCATCAGTACCCTGTTCTACCGTGTTTACCATTACTTATTCTTTCCTATTAACTTGATAATGAGCCTCTATGCCCTATTCCTAAAAATTCAAATATGGTACTATGAAGTGTATGGAGACAATTGTACCGAAAAGCCAACCAACAGTGATGTGCAACAAGTCTTCAATCATTGAGCTAAAACTCTAAGAAGTTTTTTTACTGGCTCTAGTTGCCAAAAGACAATAATTGTAGTAATCCCACCTATAACACTAAAAACATATTTCCAGACTAAAGACATACTTTTTTCTCTTTCGATCATCTTTATAAGGACCTTAAGATTCCTAACAGACATCTTGACTTCGATAATTTCGTCTTCTTTGTATACATCATTCATAAGTTTCTTAAGATCATCTGGCTCCATCGCACCCACCCAACTCTTTTTGTATACTGTAGTTCCTCTTTATGAGGGTTATTTCTTCTCTAGTCAGGTGCTTAAAAGTATTCTCTGACACACTTACTTGAGTTTCTGTAAGGTATTTGCAAACAAGCCTCTTATCCCCTACGGATAATTTCGTCGTCTGACACCCGGTCAGTATTAGCAATCCCACGATTAAGAATATCTTCCAACTCATCATTTTTTCTCCGCTGATCCAGTTCCTGCTCATTACGACCGTCTTGTTTTGCTTTAGAGCGAGAAAGGGCAGCCATAAAGAGATTTAGAAACTTGACTACGCCTCCAATAATAGCTGCCCAATCCCACATGATTAATTACTCCGAGTTCTTCGGGGCGAAGAAGGTGCCAAGGGCAGAGCCAACAATAGGCGTCAGAGCAGCTACAAGAGAGTCCAACACTTCCTGACCAAATACACCTTCAAGACCAAACTTGAATACTACAAGACCGGCTACACCACCAAGGATGGCACCAATCATCTTATTTACATATGATACGTTCATAACAGTTCTCCTTATTTAAATACTTTAGCGATATTTTCAGTAATGAGGTTTTGGACAAACTCAAGCGAAGCTGCTTCAACATGTCCGACATTCTTACCCATCAATTTATCAAGATCATAGAAGTTGTGAGTACCTTTAAAGGACTTGTCAAAATCTGCAGTTTGCAAACCAGCCCAAAATTCGTCTAGGACCCTGATATTTCCAAAAGCTGTAGCCCCAAACTCTCCTAGCGTCATGTCAATTACGGCGACATACTCAACAGGGATTTTATAGGCATACAGTCTTTCAATTCCCCTGAACTGATCCCTAGCTCCGTTACTATGGCCAGCAGTAATTACGTGTCCCAACTGCCCCTTCTTGTAGTCTTCAAGTACTTCATCAAAAAAAGCATTTTCACCGGGACCGTCACTGGACAAAAGATGAATCTTATGGTTTTCAACATCACGAAGATTGGGGTGAGTAAGAATCCTTTTCTTAAGTTCTCTGGCCCAAGCCGCATAACGCCAAGGACAAGCAGAAGAACCTAGACCAGAAAGAAGTAGAGTGTGGTGTTTTTTCATATCAAGCCTCGTTTGTGCTGATGGAACCAGCATTGGATGTAACAACTTTGCCGCTTTCAGAGTAGGTAGTTGGCCAACGAACACCAATACAACGGTTCTTGGCAATACGGCTAATTGTTACTGCATTGCTTTGATTACCACCAAGCACACTATAATATTTGCCGCTCTCTCCTACATAGAAGCCTACATGGCCACCAGAGCCACGAGTAAAGACAAGGACAGCACCATATTGGGGTTTTACTTCCCTGCCAAACTCAGCCCAGTTACGCGCCCAGTAAGGATTCTTTGCCAGATTTCCTGTAAAGGGTTCATTAGGAAGACCAAGCTTAATCGCAGTCTCCACAAAGTCTCCACACCAAGGAATACGGCTAGGGTCTCCTACGGACATACCATCCGACTTAAGCCACTTAAAGAGGGCACTCTTGTTCTTGACTTCATGGTAGCCCTTCATTTTATAGGCTTCATACATCCACGGAAGTTCATCACTCCCCTTAGTTTCTTTTACTTCTTTGAATAGATGAGACCAAGTAATTGGACCTACAACGCCATCTGCAGAGATTCCTACAGACCTTTGAAAGGCAAGAATTGCCCTCTTAGTATTTGGCCCAAACTTACCATCAATTACTCCGGGATCAAATCCCAATTCCTTAAGTCGAGTCTGGTATTTCTTCACACTAAACATTTTTTCTCCGCTTAAGTTGTCTGTAGATTGGTCTAAATAGTTTGACACCGACTACCATGATTGCGCCTATGAGCAGTCCGATTGCAGCAAGTACGGGGTTAGATGCAGTCTGTGCCACACACCATAAAAACCCACTGTCGGGCATCTGGCCTAAATCGTGTGCAACGCAGCACGCCTGCCACCAGCCTTCCGGCCATAGCGTGCATTCAAAATCCGGCATCATTTCCAGTATTTATCGTCGGCGTAATCAGCCGGAATTGGATTCATGTCCTTGATAGACCTTGCAATATAGATGTGCTTTGTCGTCCACCCGGCAGCTACGTCGCCGAGCGCGCTTGTTTCGTGTGCATCCATCAGAACCTTTTCATTGGCCTGTGTAATCCAAGTGAAATCTGTATTGGGATTTGCCCAACGATAATCGCCCGGCTGCGCACCTTTCAGGATGGCAAATTTTGCCAAGGTCGCCGCACCTGTGATATTGTCTTTTCCCATCTGGTTGAAGTCGAAGACGTGCATCTGGCCCCTTACCTCAAAAGGAACGCCTGCTTCTGTGCGCCGGTCACGTTCTGCATTGACATCCTCCTTAATCGGAGCCTGCGGGTCCGGTTCTAGCGCCGTGTTGCCTTCCGCCACCCATGCCAGATAGGCACGATAGTCACGGTTTTTTTCGTCAGCGACGATAGAGGCCGCGTCAGAAAGCCGGATAATTGAAGTGCTGTTGTGATTGAGTTTGTACATGGTCACATCTCCGCCGATACACTAAGTTTGTGAGTCCCGTTGTAATAAGCTACTACGGCATTGCCTTGAGTGAGGCCCGATGCAGTTGTTGTGGTGTCAAACTCAACAGCGTCGACAGTAGAATAGTTGGCACCAATCGAAGCAACTAGCAGCGCAACAACACCATCAAAAACAGGCATATTGCCGTGCAAGGTCAACGTTGGCGCTGAAAACATAGTCACAGGATGATGGTTGCCTACACGATTCACTGTAGTCGCTCCCCCCGCGACACCATGAAGCGAAGGTAAAACCTTGTAAAAATAGCGTCTGGAAAGCATTAGTTCTGTTTGATATGGTCTGCGCTTGAACGCCGTTGCAACTGTGCCAGCCTCTATCTGCACATCTGTAATATAGAGGAAATCACCAAGCGTTGTATCCGTCACGTCTGACCAGATAAAAACGCCAACGTTCTTTGTTGATGCCGTGTCGATTGCTGCAGTAACTGAAAAAGTGGCCCATGACGTTGTTGGGTTAAGATTGACCGGAGTGTTCTCATAGGTCCAGTTTGTCACAAGTGTCGGGTTTGTATCCTCCGCGCCCCATGCAGAAACGATGTCGCTTGTCACCGCGTCTGATGTGCCATCCCAAGAGATAATTGCAGCCTTCAGATTGTCTAGTTTGGTGACACTGGACACCTTTGCCTTGAAGCTAAGCGTTGCGGTGTTGCCGATCAGACCGCCGCAGTTTTTGTGTTCGATAAGTTGTAGAATGCCAAACTTCTTGTTGATCGTTTCCACGTCGAGAGCAATTGAATTGATCCCGCCGGTCGGGACTTCAGTTGACTGCGTAACGTCAACAGTATCGTTGCCGTCTGATAGCAAAATCCAGCGGTCAAGAAGATAGGTGTCGTCGCTGTTTGCTGGTGTTGTTGTAGAATCAAATGATGTCCCGCGCTGTGAAATCATCATGTCGCCGTTGATGATGGGGTTGCCATACGGAACATTGTCGAGGTCGGTCAGTAGTCTCGCGTCGGTTCCGGCGTCGTCCGTGAACCATAGCTGGTTTGGTGTTGCGGTCTTGACCCACAATTGACCCTTGCCCGCCACGTCCGCCTCTGCCGCCGCCTGTTCGGTGAGAAACACAACGCCGAGGTTATTTAGATCGTGGCCTTGACCGTCGAGTGCGCCACCTAATTGCGGGGTAGTGTCGTCTACAACATCGCCTAGAACATTTGTACCAATAACCAAGCCAAGAGTAGTTCTAGCAGCACTTGCATCGGCATCATCCACGAGAGAGCGTCCGAATGAACTGAAGTCAGCTAGGGAAGCCGTACCAGAACCTGTAAAGTATGGTAGCTTGTCTGCGGCACTAGTTAATCCAGCCAAAGCAGCAAGATCAGTATCATATGCCTGTATATCAGTTCCAATAACAAGGTTAAGTTCTGCGAGGGTCCTGTTTTCCCAACCTGCTCCGGTATATGCAAGAAGTTCACCAGTTGCTACAGAGGTTATCGTCACATCACTAAGATTATCAATAGCCAAAGTAGCAGATGTGATGCTATTTAGTTGGGTTTGGATATCACTCGTAACATTGGCGAGATAGCCAAACTCTGTGTTGGAAACACTGCCATCATGTATCTTTGCAGCATCTATAGCAGCTCCAGACTTGATATCTGCATTTTCAATATTGCTTATAGTATTGCTATCTGCGTCAATTGTTTTGTTTGTCAGGGTCTGCGAATCCGAAGTACCTACAACAGCACCAGTAGGTGCAGCTATTGCACTAGTAGCCCCACTGGCAATCTTAAGAATACCATTATAGGCACTTACGTCTGCTTCGAGACCACCGCTTTCGTGCTTAAGAGTTCCAGTAGAAGAGGTAAAGGCCGCAAGAGATGTGGGATCAGTTGTTCCATCTCCAATAACAATAGCACCGTCAGAAAGGACAGACATTGCGGTAATTGCACCTGTCCCACTTCCAAGCAGAATACCACCATCAGTCAGAGTAGTTGCACCAGTACCCCCATTGGCAACTGGGAGAGTGCCAGTAATTGAGGTTGTCAGGTTAATAAGAGGGCCTTCTCCGGCAGTACCATCATGGGTATGTCCGGTAGATTCGTTGAAAGCACCCTCAAGCTGGTTAAACTCTGCATTAATGGCTGAAGAGGTAATTACCGCCCCAGTGATAATGCTTCCAGCAGATTGTCTAGTATATCCTGTGCCCATTTCTATTCCTTATTTGTAGCCGTTGACTTCGTACTTGATAACCATACCTTGTATTGAATATGGTGCATTTTGGTTGGAAGTGGAAAAAGATATTTTTAGTGAGAAGCCAGAGCCTTGTACGTTTGTAAGCATAGTAGGTACTGTTACGCCGTCATAGGTTGCCAAGTCATAAATAGCAAGGCCATATACAGCAGGATTCCCTTGTGTCTGGACTACATAAGTATTCGGATTAATCTTACTTGCTAGGCCCCAATCATACGTTAAAGCCGAGTTGAGAACAACAGCGCCCTCTGGTCTAGTAAATACCAAAATTTGATGTGGAGTTTTCCTGATATTTGCTTGCCCAAAATGGATATAGGGTGTGTCGTACTGGGCATAGATATCAGAACCATTGAAGGAATTTCCTGTTTCTTGTCTATAAACAATACCGTTGTAGTCTCCATGAATTACATACTGTTTAAGTGGCGCTCCGTAACGACCATAAGTAGCGCAAGCCACTTTTATACCACGTAGTTTACCAAATTCCCAAGCAATACTGCCTCTGTTATTAACAAGAGCACCAACAATACCCGGTGCACTAGCTTCCTCTACGCTTTCTGAGGTAAAGAACATCCTGAACTGGGATTTACTGGGCACTAGAACGCTGACAACCGAATTCATATCATACTGATTAATGTAATCTTTTAGCTGTTGTTGTATGTTTTTTGAAACGTTGGCAAGTTCGATATCGTTAATACGTTCTGTGGCAGCAATTGGGCGAAGTCCATCTTCACTAAGAAAGAGCAAATCACCACTAATCTCCATTACACTATCAGAAGCAATACAACCAATATCATTTGTCACGTCTTGGCGGACAAAGGTAGCAGAGCTATCTACTACAATCTTTTTAATTCGCCTTTCACCAAATACGTACAACTCATCACGGAAAGGTTTGATCTGTATAATATCGAGTCCTGCGTTAATCTGTCCGGCACCACCAGCACTAGTCCAATTATATTCGGCATTGGGGGCTGAATGGGCTATGATATTGCAGGCACCTGAACATCTTGCCATAAAAAGATGATTACGAAAGACAGTTACGTAATTTGGAGCAGCCAAAGCCTGTGCACCACCTGAGTTTGCGTAGTCTGCGCCAGTAGCAGATGGATCAATGTTAATCCAAGTAGTCCCATCAAACAGGGTAGCATTATTCACTCCATCGACGAATATAATCTTTTCAGTACCGTCAAAGTTGAAAGTAGCATACCTAATCCGATTAACACCCGTAGATGTAAAGGTAAGTCCTGTTGTGTACTTCGACCAACTAGAGCCACTTACGTATTGGTAAAACTCATATGTAGCTCCACTCTGCTGTTTACGTGCTGCAAGGATTTTATTGTCGTAAATAAATACACCAAGAATCTTGCCTTCAGCACCACTTGGGTCCACTTCACCACTGTCTGTCTCTTCAAGAACAGTAAAACCATTGATACGACGGTAGCCACCAAAAAGGGATGGTTCAAAGTTTACTAGCTCGCTGGCAACACCAACATTAGTCTCATTTAGGTCAAGCCAATTCTGATTTGAATCAAGACCACCACTACAAATAATAGTAGTAGATTTCAAGTCTTCCATTCTCATAATTAGCCCTCGTCTACGTAGTCATTACTGTAATGTCTCTGCCCAAAATTAACTCTTGTGTCTGTCATACGTTCTGGCTTGTTAATTAAAATGGTTCTCATTGTCTTAAGGGCATCCATGTATTGCTTCTGCCCAAGTTGAGTGCCGTTGGCATTTTCCTTAAACATATGAAGATACCACATGGCACCTAGGACAATTACGTGATCGAACTGGACAGGGATATTTGTAGTATCGTCGTAAGTACTAAGTTGATCTGGATTTTTCCAGTAGTTATATGTTACTGTATAGGCTTTATCAGGTGAAGGAGTTATACCAAATGCTTGATTACCCCAAGGAAATACAAACCTTGGTACAGACCTTCCATCAGAACCAGCATCAAAATCTGAAGGTTTTGTGGTCCTATGGAATTCATCTTTGTTGATAACCCTGAGTGTACTAGTGTTGACGCCAAGTGAATCATCCTTTACTATGTAAAAACTGTTCCAATCGACTATTTTAAAATCTGCTGGAAAATCGTAGAAATTATCACCTACCGCTAGAAGTTGTGTTTGACCCTCAACAAAGTTAAAAGGCCATTCAAAGTCTTGGGCATTAATGTGATTGATAGCAAATTGTACACCATCTTTCATGGCATTATATACGCCAATAGCGTCAGGAAAATTAGCAGAAGTTAGTTCTACTTCATTATACTGACGCGCGATTTTGTTCACAAGTTCTAGGTAGGTAGATGACATTATTTATTACCTATTAACTAAGGGTTACTGAACCAACATTTTCAACAACAGTACCATTGCCAGCACTATCAAAGTAAACGACAAGGGCTTCATCAGGAGCATCCAACGTAGCTACATTATTTGTTCCATCAAAAGTGCCTGCCGTAAGTGTCAGAGTATGAGCAGCCGTACCAGAAGCACTTGTATTCTTGACTATAAACAAGCCCTGATGATTAACAGCATCTGCAATAGTAGCTGCGGCAACGACAGTTGCGTGATTAAGTTCTACAGATTGTACACCCGCAGTAACTGCGCCAGTAGCCGTAAGCTCTTGTACACGAGCAGAGACATCTGCAGCATTGTTAAGTTCGGCAGCAGTTGCTGTAACACCATCAAGGATATTAAGTTCTGCAGTGGTTACAGTAGCCCCATCGAGGATTTCAAGCTCTGTGGTAGTTAGGGCCTCTAGCGAATTAATAATATCTGGTTCATCACCAGAGTTTGCTGATGCAATAATTCGTTCAGAAAGTTTTAGGGTCATGTTTTAAATCTCCAAGTGATAAACAATTGGGGGGAAGTTCCCCTCCCCCCTTTAGTTATTAGGAACCTGCGGTTGCAACACCGGGAGCATCACGACCATTTACATCCATAATGACAGCGTACATACGTACCTTGCCAGTAAGGAATGTGCCCGTCTGGGCAGCAATCAGGATGTCAATTGTGTCATCTGCTGTGAAGAGAACAGGACGTGCACCAGACGAAGCTAGAGCAGCATGATCACCTACAGAAGCAGCATCCATATCGAAGCCGTCGATAAAGACATCAACATCACCACCAGTTACACCTACATCCAACGCGAGGTCAGTAGAAGTGCCCGTCATTGCTGCGAGGACCTCCATACCTACGGTGTATACAAGAGAACCGGCAGGGACATCAATCGTTTGGATGACATCATTTGCGGCCAGAGCCGAACCTTTAGCTGTTGCAGCGGCTGCAAAGTCAACTTCAAGTTCGACAAGGCGAGGGACAGCACTATAAGGAGCAGCACTAACTGCGCCTACAGTACCTACGGACATATCAATAGTAGCCATTTTTTATTCCTTCCTTATCTATTACTTGTTGACGTTATAGCCTGCGCGGATCAGGGCTTCTGGACGAAGAATCTTACGACCATAAAGCTGAAGACCACGAACTACGTCAGCAAAGGTATTCTGCGAACGGAAGGTCTCGGTCTTGTTGATCTGAGAAGCAGTAGCAACTGCAGCATCATGACCGGCAAGAATGAAACCAAGGTTCGAAGAGTCACGAGAGCTTGTAGTAGCTACAGTGCCCGGACCCGTACCAATGAACGGCAGGTTGTTGGACTCATAGACGCGGAAACCACGAATCTTGGCAGCAGTCAGCTTACCATTATAGAGACCTTCGCCCTCACCGACATTGTAGTCAGCGTTGACAAGCTTGGAGTTTTCATCCATCAGGAATTCTTTGAATACTGGATCAATGACAACCCAACGACCTTCCTTTGGAACAGAAAGTTGATCAAGCTTACGGTTCATGCGGTTCAGAATCTGAAGCGGTGTTGCATCATAAGTGCCATCGACACCCATAACAATACCGTCAGTTGCGCCACCAGAGCCAAAGTCATCGGCATAGAGCTTATGACCTGCCTTCAATTCGTCTGCATCTGCAGTAGAATCAGCGGCTGTACCAGAAGCTGCAGTACGTGCAACCCACACACCAGACGAGTTCTTTTCATAGCCCGTCATATAACCCAGAACTTCTGAGTCGTAGGTGTCTTTCAGCTTGTATGCAGCACGATCTGAAGCCATTGACATCCAGTCAACATGCGAATGTGCAGCTTCAATATCTTCAATCTGGAAGGCGAACTCATTGGCCTGATCGACAATCAGAGTGTAGTCTTCGTCATCGAGGTCCTGCGGGACAATCTGCTTACCACGAGTGTAAGAACGGATTGAGATGTCAGGTTCTTTGACGATTCGTACTGAGTCACCATAAGAGGAGATTTCACCGAAGTAAGAGCTATTGGTAATACCTTCTACAACGGAGCTTTTGCGGAAGGCCATCTGGGACTTCTGCGAGAAAATTACGGGAGAAAAATTCCCATTGGGCAGGTTATTATGCCCACTAGTTGCTGGAAATGCCATAACATTTTCCTTTCTTTGCTTAATAAAAATTATAAATGTGTGCAAGTATGCACGTTGGGTTTACAATTCTACTAAGTCAAAGGGCCAATGCTTACCGAGTATCTTATCCGAAGGCCAATTCATCTAAGGGTCGGGTATTGGGTAACTTTTCTTATTATAGTCTTGTCTAAGTAATTCCTTAAAGAGTATCCCTATTGGGGTCTTTTAGTCCTTACCGTGCGCCACCTGTGATGTCATAGACAAAGTGGGGTGGGCCTTTCTTCATCGCTTCGAGAATTTGCTTTTCTTTAGCTTCATACTCACGAGAAGACATCTTTTGGATTTGGGATTCAGTAAACCGTGGGGTGCCATCATCTGACGCCGGGGTTTCACTGATGCTTTTAGAAACAGCTTTTGCTGCATCCCTCTTAGAGGGTTCTTCCTTCTTCTTGGTTTCTGCAATACCATTATCTACCTTGTAGAGTTTGATAGTTGCAGCAGCAGCTTTGACACCAGCCTCGTCTAGTGAGGGATTATTAATGGTGTCTCTAATTGCTGGAGATTGGTCCTGAAGCCACATCTGAAAATCTTCTGTCTGAGCAAGTTCAGGAAAATCTGGGTGGATAGTAATAAGAGCAGTATAGGCACGATCATAAGCCAGTTTAAGTCGGTCCCTATTGAGGGCATCTAGCTGTACTTTTAGGTCTTCTGCCTTTTCTTCTGAAACTGTGCCAGCAATAGTCTGGATAATTCCAGCTACGTCTGGGTACTGTTCCATCCACTCTTTTACTTCTTCTTCAGTCTTGGGGTATTTAGTAGGAGCCTTATTGGCTTGCTTTACTGCTTCCTCAAGCTCCCTAATTCGCTGAAGCATTTCAGCCTCTTTTTTTGAGGCATATGAGCGAAGGTCTGCATATCTCTTTTTGAATACTGCATCTTCGTCATTAACAGGCTTCTTCTGTTCTAGATTCTCTTCTTTAGGGGGATTACGGAGAGCCTCTTCAGCTTCCTTCAGTTCCTTTTCCATACGTTCGTACTCTTCATTCCTAGAGCGATTGTACTTATTATCTTTACTGAATCCACCTTTTTCGTTGGTGTACTGTTTATCCATTAGTGCGATATTTGACATGATATTCCTTTCAGGGGCCTACTGAGTATCCCAAATGGGGTCATCGGGTAGCCATCAAGTAATGTTAGTTGTAAGGGATTAAGCAGTTTAGTGTCATGCTCAGGACAAGAGAATAAATATGGTCTCAAGAGGTAGAACTCTCATTCTACATATATATTATACCATATTAATGGTGGTTTGTCAAGCAGAAAATTACCTTCCTCCTCCAAATCCACCACCAAAGCCACTAAATCCGCCGCTAGTGCCATAAGAACCACCAGAAACGCCCGGAGAAGAGCCGAATCCGAAACTACTGGAATTTCCTGTTGGGCCGGGACCGCCAGGATTTCCACCACTTGGGCCAGAAGATGGACCTGACCAACCACTACCAGTACCCGTACTTGGTCCACCATAACTTGAGTCTCCACCACGAACACCGGAGTTATAGCCACCTGCGTATGAGCCACTGTATGCCTCTCCACCGGGACTATAGCCACTGTAAGAGCCAGCCGGAGCGTAATTTCCAGCAAAACCGTAACTAGGAGTGCCACCGTAGGCTGCTGCCTGTTGTGCTGCTACCGCCTGAGCTTGAGCTGCTGCTGCTTGGGCTGCCGCCTGTTGTGCTGCTGCTTCTCTGGCTCTTTCGGCAGCTAAAGCGGCACCATAAGAAGCATATTGGGCAACCATGCTATTGGGATTAGAGCTTGGCAGCAAAGAGTAGGGATTTGTACCAGCCCTAACAAAATCCATAAGGTTTGTATTGCCAACACTTGATGCAAAACGTTCTGTATCAAAACCGCTTGGGGCTATTGGGCTTACGTGATCAAAACCAGTAGTTGTGCCTGCTACAATAGCTTCAGCCCTCATGAAGTCATCCATCGTAGGCTCAGTACGATTTTCAGACTCTGCAATCTGTTGGGCAACTTCTGCTATGTCTGCATTCATGGACGGGCTAAAAGTACTTGTGGGATTGTTTGTAGAGTACTTGTTAACACCCACCTCTGAACTGTCTGTTGGTAGAGACAACGGAGACAACGAGCCGAAGTTCATTGTTGGGGTAAATGGCTTGTCTGCCATGGAGGATTCGTACAATGTACGGGCTAGTTCTGCATAATTTGGCTCATTGAAGTAAAAATTACCAGCCGCCTCATCCCCTTCCTGCAGAGACTTGGCAATGCTTTCTGTTGAGAAAGGACGAGACATTTGTGGGGGATTTAATACACTGCCTAGTGATTGATTATCATCCCATATTGTTCCCGTAAACCCACTCATCATGTGTGTCATAGCCTGCGTAGGAGTTATTACCCCCGCATCGACCGCAGCGGTAAGCGACTTAGTTTGATTGTTTTGCTCAAACTGTTTTTGCATGTTACTAATCGCACTTTGAGTTGCCTCATAATTGTTTACAAAACCTTTGTCGGGAGTGTAAGTATAGGACACACTTGGGGGACTCATAGTTTTACTAAAGGCTATGTCTCCCGGATTAGTCGTATCAAGATTTTCTTCAAAACCCGGTGGTGGAGAAAAACTACTGGACGCAGAACCATACATAGCCTCTGCAGGATAAGCGGCATTCATCATCTGTGCCTGATTGTCCAACAAGGATTGGTTGCGATTTATACCAAAGCTAAATCCTTCTGGGGCATACTGACTGTTGTTTGGGCCACGAGCAGACCTATTGGCTTCAGCAGCCTGAGCAGCAGCTAGTGAATTTGGATTATACCCATATCCCTGAGTTACGCCTTTAGGATAGCCATTAACTGGAGCACGAGTTGGTACATTAGTACGTTCAAGTCCTACTTTATCTTGTTCATAACTTTCGTCCGTAGGGACTGGTGTAGTAACTGAAGCAAAAGATTTTACATCAGGGTTAAACGGATTGTACTGGTAATTCATTGCCATATTTCTGGCAGAATCCAGCTCAAACTGCGTAGGAGGAAGACTATTAGTGGTTGGTTTTTGTGTTTCCGGCCTATTCTCCGTTATTTCTTGGGCTTGTCTGGCAAATGGGCTGAATGAAGCAACAAGATCGTTAGACAACCTGCTTTGTTGTTCAAACCTTGTTTCGGGCAGAACAGAAGTTGTTTGGTAGTTCTTGTCGGTCCTCATATCCACATTTGGCACGGCCTCTCGTGACATAAACGATTTATCACCAAGAGCGATGCCGGATTTTACTTGGTTTTCGAATTTGTGGGCATTGCCCAGACGGTCATTAATGGCCCGGACACCTGCTACTTCAAACTTATCTGTGTGCGCCTCAACCTTAGCGTTTAGGGTTTTAGCTGCTTTCATTGCATCCAAAGCATGTTTATGTGTAGTGCTCAGCTCATAAACAAAGAAACCTGCCTGAACTACGGGGTCTTGCCACGCATTGGGGACATCTTTTACCTCTTTAGCTGCGTATTCCTTCAGTGAGGCAAGCCTCTCTTTATTCCACTGTCCTATCCCCCAAGAGTTTTCGTTTTCGTCGAACGCTCTTTGAGCGCCGTTAAATTTACCACCATTGTGACTAACAGCACCTTCGGTAGCGAAGCTTCCAATTGATGCTTGAATATCCAAACGACCCATTCCAGTGCCATAGTGCTCATTAGCTGCCTGAATAGCACCAGCTACCTCTTCAACAGTACGGGTTGTTGAAAACTCGTATTTGCCAGTACTAGACGTATTATTAGATTCAACAGAATCATAAAATCCGGGATAGTTTGACTGGAAGCTTTCTTGTGCAAGGCTTCTTGCAGTAGGAGTATATCTATCGGCATACTGTTGGTATGCTTCTGGCATCTTATCATAGACACCGAGCTTATCCATAGAAATATCTTCGATAGTCCTTTGGTTTGGGTAATAATCTATTGGCATCTTGCTATCTAAACCATATGGATCAGCATAGCTTGTCGGTGAATTAAAACCAAGGGAGGATGGGGGGCTATTGACTACTGCATCTGTTACAGTATCCGTAATTGTAGTTCCCTCAGTTGTATCAGGGATTACATCATTTTCCAGACCCTCAATAGTACTTTCTACTTCAGACTTAGGGACACCTGTGGCAATGTACTTGGCTTTTTGTTTGGGGCTAAGTGGTTCCAAACCTTTGGCCCTTCTGGCAGCATCCAGCGCAGCGACGTTATTGGCATTAATTGCAAGGTGAGTAATCAAGCCAACAATTGGACCACCGAGTGCAGTGGCACCAAGAGTGGCAATTGCAGTAAGGACACCTCTGGTAATGTAGCCATAGTTATTTTCTGGCGTACGACTAAGGACATTAATGGTTCCATCTTCTGTGACAAACATGTCTGGGAATCCGGGAATAGGAATACCATTTTCACCGAGTCCGAGATTGCTTGAGCCATACCTACCGGGAGTAGGGCCTAAATCAGATTTGTCTCCGGGATAAGCTCTGTCGTAACCACGATCACCACCATCTGGGGACATATTGGCACTTACAGGGGTTGCAGCAGTATCTCCATCCCCCTCCCCATCTCCGTCGCCAGTATCACCACCGGGAAGAACAGTATTACTTCCTGCCTCCCAGACAGTATAGCCATCCAGAGAATTAAGAATTGCTCCGGTATCGGCATCTACAAAATAAGTATAGGCCCTGCGAGTAACTGGGTCACGGTATACTTGCTTGAGGGCATACATTACGGTATCTGGCATAGAGTTAATCCTTTTTCAAGATAGAGGAGACTTCATCCCCAAGGGTACGAAATCGCATTAGTTCCTTTATGGCAAACTGGTGTCCAGCAACTTCTTCCATATTCTTGGAAGTTACTAGCTGGTTCTTATGCCACTCGATCCTCTCGTCAGTATATTCTACAAGAGCTTTGTTAAGTTTTAGATTCTTGACTAGTGGTCCTAGTCCCTGTGCAATATCTTTACGCAATTGGCTGACCCCCACCTAAGTTGGGAGGTGTCCGTCCGGTAAATCCTTCCATACCGGGATCAGGAGAAGCTCCGGGGGTAGCACCACCACCTACAGAATCACCACCCATACCGGCCTGTGGGGGAGTAGCAGGAATACCTTCCATACCACCTTCTGGGATACCCATGGCCTCTTTCATCTTTTTCATCTGTTCTGCCTGAATTGCAGCTTCTCTTGGATCATTGACAATCTTCGAAGGATCAAGGTCAAGTGACTGAGCCAATTCACGAAGGATATAATCTCTCTTGACGAATGGAGCATCCATTTCATTGCCAGTGATTTGCAAGAACTGAAGGAGTTTCTGTGAACGAATTTCATTACGAACAAGACGTTCTGTCCCACGAGCTACAACAGTCAAGTCTCCCTTGATGTCTTTGTTGAAGTTGAATTGCATGTTAAAGGAGTACAAGGACTGGCCAAAGGGAATCAACAGATAGTCATCAATATTACGAATGACAGACTTGATGTTTTCATCGGCAGCCCCCATAAGCATGGACATACCACTTGCAGTACGACCTGTGCTCATAATGCCAGACATACCGTGTGCATAGGAAGGCATACCTGTAGCTTCATCAGAAAGCTGTCGTGCCTTATCAAAGAGCAACATACATTCCTGAGTGACATTGGGATACTTCGTGGCAAAGATAGCCTGACCGGGAGCACCTGACTGACGCCTGAAGACCTTACCGGGATAGATTGACATATCCTGTCCGGGAACAAGGTTGGTCTCATCTACTTCAAAGACAACATTTGAACTGAGTGCGGCATTGTCAATTGCAAGGCGCATAAACCCATTCATGATTAGCTGAGTATCGCTCATGTTTTCTGCGACACCGATACCAAACAACGAATAGGGATTCAGTTCATACGGGGCAATGTAGTAGGGAATACGTGCAGGAGTGAAGGGGTTTACAATAAAACGAAGGACCTGCCCATTGCAGACCCATATGTTTACTTGGAACTCTTCCAGTTCTTCTACTTCTTCGGGGAGTTCAATACCCTCTCTCTCGGCAATCTCGTGATCAATAGTCCCCCAGTATTCCAGAACCTCGTAACGATCTATAGAAGAACTATCAGTACTTTCATCCAAGATGCTTTCCCAATATTCTTCTACGTAATTGGCTCCCGCTTCAATGGCAATCTCAATGGATTCCTTACGGAAGTATGGTCTTTTCTTGAGGGCACGAAGTTGGGTCTTGCTTAGCCTATGGCGTTCAATCCAGAACTCGCAATCTTCCTTACTTCTTGCATCCGGGTCTGGGTAGCAGTTCCAAACGGACACATGATCCATCTCAGGAATTGTCTTGAAGACTGGAGTATAATTACCCTTGTCATCCCAACGTGGGTATTCCTTGTCTTTGACAAATGGCCCCTTGATGATCCCACTGCCAAAGAGACACATCTCAAAGGCAAAGGAACGAAGATGCTTGGAGGCATTGGTTTCCTCTAGCTGATCGTGCATTTGCTTTTCCATCTTGGTGGCAGCAATCTTGGCAGGCTCATAGGTAACACTTGATGGCGTCAGTCCGGGACCTGATTTGATTTCTACTTCAGAGGGAAGACGATCTAGCAGTGGCTTTACTGGGCCTAGTCGTTCCTTGAGATTCTTATGAATATCTCCCCTAGTGATGGTTGAAGGAATCTGTTCGGCTTCTCCTTGGGCAGACTTTTCGTCTTTAGGGGCTTTGGGATCAAAGTGAACGCTTTCCTCAATACCTTCAGGAACTGGTGTAGCCTCAACTCCAAGTGGGAACTTGTTTCCTGCAAAAAGAACACTAGTGATTTTGCCATAAGCTGCCAGTACCTTGGTCTTTGTAATTTTAATGAAGGCTTTGGATTTTTCAGTGTCGGTAAACTGTACGTCTGGTCCATAGATACCCCTGAAGTTACGATAGGCATCAATCCACCTACGCTCATCGTGTTGACGGGCATTCTTTGCACGATTGTACAAACCCGTTACAAACGAAGAAATACCGTGGAGTTCTTGGTTCTCCTCGGCAACCTTATCGTGATCGTCAGATGTTTCAGTTAGAGCCTGCACATTGGCAGACATTACTGTATTGCCTTCTTCCCCCTCTTCAGGACTAATCATTGGGGACTGTAAGAAAGATTCCATTTAATTCTCCAAACCTAGTAGCCAAATACGGGATCGGCTGGTCTAACTGTAATTGTTCTTTGAGTATCCCACCAAGGGTCTGTTTTAGGACGAGACATGATACCATAACGTAGGGCATCGTATGAGTGGTCACTGCGATAGCGTTTGTCAATATCGTCATTGTCATTAGGATCGACAGGGATAACTTCAAGGTCACTGATAATTTGAGAACAGTTCTCGAAGAATACTATTCCCGGACGACCTGTCTCTTCATCGACCTTAAGGAGTTCATGAAGCCTGTTCTTACCTGCTACACGAGAGCCTGCAGAACGATCTGAGGGTTTCCATCGACATCCCTTGGCAATCATGACTTCAGCAATTGAGGGACCTTCACCTCTTTTGTGCCAGACAGAAGAATCGAGAATACCATAAGACACTCTCTCGTGAGCTTCAATGTCATTGACCAGACGGGCTAGGTCTTCACCGGTCTTCTTGCTTACGTACAATTCCCTATAGACAATTAGTTGTTCATCCATGGGGTCAATTGCAAACCAGAGAACACAAGAATGCGAGGCATAGCCAAAGTCAGCAGACCTAAATCTGTACCAGTCTCTTGGGATTTCAAATGGCTTTACAACGTGCTTGGACCTACGAAATTCTGCAAAGGCAGCACCATCAGCCATTGTCCAATCGCCTTCAAGCAACTGTGCCCTACGAGCTTCTGGGAGGGACAAAAGGTTAGTACGATAGATTCCATCTTCTGCCAGATAGGGATTATCCTTTAGCCTTGCCGGAATGAATCTACGTTGAAAGAGGGGTTCATTAGTTTCAGGATCGACCAGAACGGCACCAGTGTCAATATCTGTAGCAGGAAATGCAATATTGGCTGGTGCAGGATCAATGAACATCCTCTTTACCCAACCATGTCCGGGACCACCGGGGTTTGTAGTTCCCCTCATGCACAAGGTTTTCTTAAGTTCTGGATCAGTACTACGAAGACGGGAACGAAGATAATCCCATGCAAATGGTGAAGGATACTGTGTTAACTCATCAAAGCCAATCCAACTAAATGCCTGTCCCTGATAGCGCATTACATCATCATCTCTGTCCAAGTAGGACATCCAGAGCCTAGCACCTAACGGGAATTGCCATTCACTAGCCTTTTCCTTGAAGACTGCCTTTGGGCCAAAGACTTTAGGATACAGTTTCTTTGTTTCCCAGACCAGTTCCCTAAGCTCGTCATTTGTCCTACGAAGAAGGAGGCCATTGAAGTTAGGATTACTGAAGTAGCGCATTGGGTCTGCAATCAGTGCATAAGACTTACCACCACCTGCCGATCCACCATAAAGTACTTCTCGTTCACTAGCTGCAAGGAAGTCTGTTTGTGGTCCGGGATTGGGACGAAAGACAACATCCTTACCTGTATCCTCTTTAACTTCCTCTTCTGTTAGGGCTTCAAATGGGAGGACTACTGGACTCTTAAGTAAGTTATTACCCTCTTCAATTTTCTTTTCTTGAAGTTCTACTTTCCCCTCAAGGGCATCCAGTCTTTTCTTGGCTACAGTAATTCGTCTCTTTTCTGCAGCTATCTTTAGCTTCTGTTTGAGAGCTTCCTGTTCGGCCTTGTTAAGGGAATCAAACTTTTCCTTCTTGGCCCTAGCCTTCTTTTTTTTTCGATTCTGCCTACGTTCCTGAAGGATTTGGGAAGAGGGTCGATAGCGAAGCCAAAGTTTACGAAGACCCATGATGGATATTTCATAATTGGCCGACTTGATGTACTCGACACATTCCCTGAGAGATCGTCCATTGTCCAGATAGTCAAAGCATTCACTAAGAATCTTTAGTTGTTCTATATTTGGGACTGCATGGTTATCTTCAGTCTTTTCGTATCCCCAATGAACGGCACCCTTGACTACATGTGGCTTGGGAAACTTATCCTTCAGTAACAGTAATTGTTGTATTTTTTGCTGGTAGGATGACGATTCCATTGGGCATTTCCTGTACTTGTTCTTTTTCTTTTACTCCGGCTCGATTGAGAATCTCTGTAGCTGCCTTCAGTCTTACCATTGCTCCCGCAGAAGCTGGTTTGTCCATGGTATCGAACATACCGAAGATTGCCTTACCTGAGTTAGCAGCCAAATACTTCTTGGCCCTTTCGATGATTTCATCTGTCAGAGTTGGGACTACATGACTTGGCTGAACACCATCGGCATATCCTGCAAGCTTGATGGCAATAGCAGGGTCTCCCTTGGCCTCATCAGAGAACAGGGCATCAAGGAATGCTTCTTGAAGTGGAGTTAGCTTACGTTCTTTAGTCATTTTTATCCTCGACTTAGTTATTTGGTTTCTATAACCCTTGAGTTAATACATTCCATAGGAAACCCGAATCGGGAATAAAGTTTTTCCGAGACCTTATTTGATCCTACACATATATTATACCCTATTTTGATGGGAAAGTCAAGTAAAAAATGTACGTAAGGTCTAATAAAGCTAAATTGGCCACTTCGTCTCACTTCGTTCAACCAATATTACCTTTAATACCTATAGTATATACATGAGGTACATGTAGTACTACACCTATAGTACTATACTGGAAAGAAATATATTAATCTAAGGGTTATAGACTATAGTAATACTAACAGTATATAATACTATAGGTAGCTGGACAAAAAATATAAATCTAAAGCTGGCTGCCCAAACAAAAATAAAATACGACATTGATTACTAAAGGTAGATGTATACACTACACTCACTTAATTTTATGAAAAACTACGATACCAGTGGTATACACCTCAATTTTACTGATTTCAGGTCCAGATGGTATATACAATTCCCATACCCACCCCTGTCCCACCTCCCCCCTAGGCATTTATTCCTATGCAAGTAATCCAGGAGATTATATTCCTACGAGAAAGTAATTCGTTAGGAAAATATTCTAATAGGTGGTATAAAATAAGTATTTAATTGCGCATAAACTTATGAAATTAAAGCGTTTAGTGGTATATCCCATGCTTTTATTTGTCCATTTGGTAAAATTATTGTGTCGATTGGGGGTTGGGGTTGTATACCATTGCAGATACATTTGCATTATTATTCATTTGGAATATTATTCCTCATTATCCCCATTCTTTAGAATATTATTTCCCTGTCCATTATCCTTTGGGGATTGACAAGCGAATAAATCTATGAATGACAAAATACAACCCTGGATAGCAAGATAGCCATTACAACCATTTGTATATGCTCTCAATCGCTCACATTTGCCCCGTAGCTAGTGCCCTTGGCTGTCGGGTATCGTGGGACGCAAAAACCTATCGCTTGTCAGTGACCATTTATGGCCGTTCTAGAGACATTTGCTCAAAGTGATTATAAGTGCCGAAAATGAT
>Ga0099850_1000020_pt1 | contig 56204 bp, 61 predicted proteins | sample CB_VirMetaG_5_FD_79182 | JGI IMG/M metagenome (GOLD analysis project Ga0099850, IMG submission 79182) | Freshwater to marine saline gradient viral communities from Chesapeake Bay - CB_1508_1D Viral MetaG | ecosystem: Environmental > Aquatic > Marine > Coastal | place: USA: Chesapeake Bay... | reverse complement strand
ACCATTTGATTCAAAATCATATACTTATACTTCACAGTTAAATACAGATGAAATTGTTTCTATCGAGTTTTATACTGAAATGGGTTTTTTGGGTGATGTTGTAATTATAAGTGAAGATAAATGGTTTGAAGTAGGACCAGTAGGATCTGAATATAAAGTAATGGATAAAATTGATATTACTTGGTCTTATTCTAAACACTTTAAATATGTTGATACCTATATCAAAATAAATTCTGAAACAGAATATACAAAATTAAATAATAAATGGACAATAACGTCACCATATTCTTATGTGGTTAAAGATAAAGATTCTACATTACAATTTAAATTTGTAACTACTGATGAATATACCACATTAATAGAAGAAACTGATTTAGTGTATATTATCGAAGACTGTAAACAAGATAGTTTAGAGTTATTAGTTAAAGAATTAAATTTGAAAATAGATAGTTTATCTAATGTAGAGCCTACTATTATAGAGATATTAACTGTATTAATCAAAGATATTCCGTTAGATGTAGAAGATGAATCTGATTACTATGTAGATGGAATAGAAATTATAAATATTACAGATGATAATTTATATTTAGATAACAGTAAAATATATTCACATGTATATATATCTAATTATACTGGTAATGTCGTATATAATGAAAGTGGAACAGGTATAACTGATAATATAGATATATCTAATATGTCTAGTGGAGTTTATTTTTTAATTACTATTGATTTCAATGGTTTTGTTAAAGTTTTTAAATTTACTAAAATTTAAGTTAGTATTAGAGTGTGGTCTGCCTTAGACCACACTCATATTTTACAAGGTTGTTATGGAAATTGTATATGAAATTTTAGGTGTTATAGAAGGCATTCAGGTTAGTAATTCTACAAAAGACATTACTGATACAAAAACTATGAATTTTATAATAGATAAAGAAACAAATAAAGTTATAGGATCTATAATACAATATATGGATCCAAAAGAAATAAATAACTTATCTAAAGATGATGTTAGTTTTTTAATTAAATAATATGGATTTATTATGAAGTTTAATGTAAAAATATATAGAGAACCAAATGCTACATTACCAATAAAAGCACACGAACATGATGCAGGAATGGATGTAGTTGCTATATCAAAAGAAGATAAGGGCGATTATATAGTATATGGAACTGGATTATATTTTCAAATACCAAATAATTCGGTAATGAAAATTTACCCTAGAAGTTCGGTGTATAAAACCAACCTTACATTAGCAAACTCAGTTGGTATATTGGATAGTAATTATCGTGGAGAATTAAAACTTATATTTAAAAAAGTTGCTCCTAAAAAAACATTAAAAAATCTTTTTGGGCTACTGACATATAAATATAAAGTGTATGATATTGGTGATAGAATAGGTCAAATTATTATAGAGCCAACTCATAAAATTACTATGGATGAAGTAGAACATGAATCAGAATTAACTCCAACTGATCGTGGTACTGATGGATTTGGATCTACTGGTAAATAATTTTAAAGTGGGGTTATCCCCACTTAATTTTTTATTTTTTAATATTATTTTTAAATTAAATGTATCAATCTATATATTTTGATAGATCCAAAAATACAGTTCATTTGTGGGATGATAATTTTGGATATACTAATTTTACAAGACAACAAGATTATTATAAATTAGCAAAAAATGATACTATAAAAGGTAGTCATAAATATCTGTTTGATAATTATCCTGTAGTAAATGTAGATGGGTATAATGGAAATCCAAATGATTATTTACAGATAGACTTATCTCCTGAAATAGAGCAACTAATAAAGTATTACAACGATTCAGATTCTATATCCGAAAATATCAAGATAGTTATTATCGATATTGAGGTTGAGATGGAATCTAATGAACTAAAAGAAGAAGAAGCAAAAAATACTATAACTTCTATAGCTATGTATGACCATACAGAAGATAAATATTATGTATATGTTTTATCAGACGAAGTTCCAAATTACAATGCTGATAGTAATGTTACGGTTATATCTTTTAAATCAGAGGTTGATCTATTAAAACAATATATAAATGATTTTAAATCTATATCACCACATATTGTTGTTGGTTGGAATAGTGATAGCTTTGATAATAGATATTTATATTTTAGGATAAACCGTGTATTAGGTAATAAATGGGTAAAAAAATTAAGTCCAATTGAAATAGTAAAGTATAGCGAAAAAAATAAAATGGTTGATATAGCTGGAGTAGCATCTTTAGACTATATGAAATTATATAAAAATTATACTTATTCTGAATTATCTAGTTATGCTTTGGATTATGTTGCTAATGAAGAATTGGGTCATGGTAAAATAAAATATGAAGGTAGTTTAGATACTTTATTTAAAACAGATATAAATAAATTTATAGAATACAACTTAGTCGATGTTAAGCTAATAACCGAGTTAGATAAAAAAGTAGATTTTATAAATTTAACTAGAAGAATTTGTCACGTATCACATATACCATATCAACAGTTTATACACTCATCTGCGGTTATAGAAGGTGCTATAATGAGTTATATGGATAAGAATAATACATTAGCACCAAATAAGTCTAAAAAGATAAATATGACATCTAATATGGTACATTATTCTGGTATAAATACTTTATCGGTTGATGTTGATTGTGATAGAGAACGTATCCCAACAAAGGGTTTAGTAAGAGTATTCCGAACAAAATCAACTAAGGATATATATGAATATATAGACTATAATAATGGTGTATTTTATTTAAAAAATGAATTAGATAAATCATTTGGTGAGGGTTGTGAAGTAAAACTTGCATTTGAGGGTGCGTATGTTAGATTACCTGAACCAAGTATATATGAATATTTCTTTTCTATCGATTTACAATCATTATATCCGTCTATCATTATAACATTAAATATTTCACCTGAAACTAAAATAGGTAGAATATTGAATTGGGAAGATGTTGGTATGATGAATTATATAAATTCTCTTCATGATGGAGAAATAGATTTTTCTTTATTTTCTGGTAATTTTAATTATATAGATGATGATGCTATATTGATTGTTGAAAACTTACAGAAAGAACGATTTAATCTAACAAAACAAGAATTTATAGAATTTATAGAAGAAAATAAATATACAATTGCATCTAATGGTTTAATGTATAGAACCGATATTAAAGGATTGATACCAACAATATTATCTGATTGGTTTAATAAAAGATTAGAATATAAATCTAAATTAAAACAAGCTATAAAAGATAACGATCCAGACGCATCTGTATATTATGATAAACTACAATTAGTACAAAAAATCTTACTTAACTCTATATATGGTGTTTTAGGTTTAGAGAGTTTTAGATTTTATGATTTAGAAAATGCAGGAGCCGTTACTGCTACCGGTAGAGATGTAATTAAATATGCATCATTCATATTTAATAAATTATATTCTATAAATAATAATGAAAGATTTGAGGACGTTGTAATATACAACGATACCGATTCTAGTTATGTACCATTCCATCCAAATGATTATTCTCATATAAAAGATTTAAATAATCCAACAAATGAAGAAATAGATATATTATCAAATATAGCAGCCGAGTATTGTGATAATATTAATGAATCACTAGAAGCATTTTCTAAAATATATTTGAATTCTGACAATAACAGATTAAAATTTAACAGAGAAAAGATAACTAGACGTGGGTTATGGTTAGGTAAAAAAAGATATGCTCAATATGTAATTGATAGTGAAGGTAAACGAAATTTAAAAGATCCATTGGATTTTAAAGGTATAGATGTTGTTAGATCATCATTTCCTGTTAAATTTAGAACTCACTTAAAGACATTAATGGAACTTATATTGATTGATTATGATAAAGAAAAATCAAATGAATTGGTATCTGGTTTATTAAAAACAATCGGACCAGATGATTATGAGTATATATCTAAAATATCATCTATTAAAAAGATGAATGAATATGATGATGATAACTATAGATATATACATCAAGTTAAAAAAGGAACACCGGTAGCGGTAAAATCTGCTATATATTATAATAGATTATTGAGTTTTTATAATGCTAGTTTTAAATATAGAAAAATAAAACAAGGTGATAAAATTAAATATGTTTATTTGAAACATAATCCATTTAATATAGATGTATTGGGTTATCCCGTTGAAGAACCATACGAAGAAATTATAGATTTTATGAAACAATATATAGATATTAATAAAATATATGATAGTGAATTATCTAATAAATTAAAATCTATATATGATGCAATAGGATGGACTATGCCATCAAAAACAATTGATTATTCTGATTTTTATTAATTTAAATTTAAGGTAAAATGGATAGTAATTTATTTAGTGAAAATAAATATGAGTTATTTATTGGTAATAATATAGATTTATTACGTGATATAGAAGATAACTCCATTGATTCTATAGTAACCGATCCTCCGTATGGACTAGGAACTCCACCTAACATACAAGATGTTATGGTTTCTTGGTTAAAAGATGGGTATTATAATGTTAGTGGTGGTGGATTTATGGGTAAAGAATGGGATTCGTTTGTACCACAACCTATATTTTGGAAAGAAATATATAGAGTATTAAAACCAGGTGGCCATATACTAGTATTTTCTGGTACACGAACACAAGATTGGATGTCTATGGCTATAAGATTCTCAGGATTTTATATAAAAGATACTATAGCTTGGATTTATGGTTCGGGTATGCCAAAGGGATTGTCTATAGATAAATCCATAGATAAATACTATAATGCCGAAAGAAAGGTGATTGGTAAAAAAATATCAACCTATGATGGTTGTAATAGAGACCCAAATAAACACAAAACTATAAATGAAACTGCGATAGATAGTCATAAATGGGGATATTCGAAAAAACCACATAGTTTAATGGAAACTGAACTAGCAACCGAACTTGCTAAATTATATTATGATTGGAATACTCAATTAAAACCTGCAATGGAACCCATAATATTAGCACAAAAACCAATTTCAGAAAATACAATAGCAGAAAATGTAATTAAATGGGGAGTTGGTGGTATAAATATTGGTAAATGTAGAGTTGGTATAAGTGGTGCCCGTAATAATGGTAGAAAAGTTGATAGTGATATATTTGGAAAGTATGGTTCTACCGATAAAGTTGATTATAATAAAGGAAGATTTCCATCAAATATTATACATGATGGATCTGATGAGGTAGAAGAATTATTTCCATACACTAAATCAGGAATTATGAATGATAATCATACACGGCATACAAATGGTAGTCCTAATGGAATATATGGTAAATTTGATGTAAATTACCCACTATCAGAAACAATTGGCGATGAAGGATCTGCATCTAGATTTTTTTATTGTGCAAAGGTATCTAAGAAAGAAAGGAACACTGGAACCGATAATAACAATCACGTAACTGTCAAACCAATTGAATTGATGAAGTATTTGGTTAGATTAGTTACTCCACCAAATGGTATTATTTTAGATCCATTTATGGGTAGTGGTAGTACGGGAATAGCTTCTATGATAGAAGGATTTCGATTTATAGGTATGGAACAAGATAAAGAGTATTACAAAATATCAAATGATAGAATATCATCCTATAAACTTTATATAAATAAAAAATCTACTAATAAAAATAATAAAAAAATAAAACCAATAGTAGATTATTCTGATTTTTATTAATTTTTATTTGGAAAATTAAATTCTTTTTTTTAAATTTGTAAAATAAATAAATTATTATCAATATTGGAGGATGTATGTCCGTAAATAGAGATTCATTTATTAAGTATTTAGATACATTCCTATTGGGGAAGATAAATGATGAGCATAATGTTTGTGAGTTGACCGTAAATGAAAACTCAGCAAATATATTAGTGAGAGGTATTGTAGATACCAGTTTTAAAATAGATACCACATATAATCACGGTATTATTGATGGGTTTAGTGGTAAATTGATATTACAAAATCTACAAGATATAAGAAAAACTATAGCTATAATGGATGATGAGTTTAGTTTTGAATTAGAATATAATAATATAACTAACAATCCATATATGCTTATAGTAAAGGATTCGAAAAGAAAAATTAAATTTACTTTAGGTGTAAAATCCGATAAGATAAATGATAATTTAAAAGAGAGACCATTGAATTCTATACCTGAGCCTACATTAACTATACCTATGGATAATGAGTTTATAATTCAAATATCAAAATTATATGGTATTTTTAAACCAGACACTATTAGTATATTAAATAATGAAACAGAAGATAAGAATATAATCAAATTCAACTCTGATAATTATATCGGTGAAGTTGAATTGGTATTAAATAATGAATATGTTGATTTATTTGATAAGAGAAGAAAAAATAATGATGATAATGAATTTAATGCATTATATTTCTTAAAAATTATAGAAACTAATAAATCTATAGCTAATGATATGAATGTAAGTCATATAGTTGCATATAAAAACGATAATGTTCCAGCATCAGCTATATTCTTTGATTTTAAAAGTGAAGATATACATTCAAAATATATCTTATTACCATATATTAAAAAATAAAAAGGTTTTATATGAAAAAATATAGTAACAAATTTAAAAGAAAAGTTGTTGCTGAGCTTATGAATGGAAGTTCTATAAGTGATTTAAATAGAAAGTATGGTATTGGTGGGGATCACACCATTAAAAATTGGCATACTCAATTTAAAAATGGATTATTAAATTCCAATAGAGAACATGTAAGATATACTAAGGAATTTAAAAAGAAAGTATTATCTGAAATTAAAAATCCAGATATGATCTATAAGGTAGCATCTAAATATGGAATACAACATATTACTGTTAGTGTGTGGTATGATAAATATATTACAAAAAAACAAGAAATTTCGGATGTAAATGTATATGACTCAGAACCAGATTTAGATTTAGTAATAGATGAAGTATTTCAAGATAAAACTAAAGAATATAGTGTAGATGATGAGTTAAAACTTAAAAAGATAGAGAAAGAAAATAATATTTTAAAAACAAAAAATAAAAAGTTATTAGATGAAATAGACAATTTCAGAGAAGAGTCTAAAATTAAAAGACAATTAGAAAGTTCGTATTCTCCGAAAGTAATTAAGACTACACCATCTATAATAAAAGGTAGAGAATCAGCAATAGTTCTTCAATGGTCTGATTGGCATATAGAGGAAGTTGTAAAACGTCATGCTGTAAATGATTTGAATGAATTTAATTTAGAAATTGCTGAAAGAAGAATAAATCAATTATTAAATGATTCCGCTAGAATTATAGATACTATAAAAGAACCATATAAATCTAAGAAAATTATAATTCATTTAGGTGGAGATTTTATTACTGGTAATATACATGATGAATTAGCAGAATCAAACTCTTTACTTCCAACGGATGCAATTATACATGTTCAAAATAAACTTGCAGGTGCAATAGAATTTATATCTGATAAAACACAGTTACCTATTGAAATAGTTACTTCTAGTGGAAATCATGGTAGAATGACAAAACAACAGAGAATATCTACCGAATTAGGAAATTCATTGGAGCAATATATGTATCATGTATTAGGAGATAAATTTTCTAATAATAAGTTTATAAAATTTCATCAACAATATGGTATTCACACTATATTAGATATTTATGGAACAATTACTAGATTCCATCATGGTCACTTTATTAGATATGGTGGTGGTGTAGGTGGTCCAACTATACCTATCAATAAAGCTATAAATAATTGGAATAAATCAATTAGAAATGTTTCATTGGATGTATTTGGTCATTTTCATCAATCTCTATTAGGAAAATCATTTATTATTAATGGTTCTCTTATTGGATGGAATCCTTATGCTATAAGTATAAAGGCTGAATTTGAAAAACCATCACAAAATCTATTTGTAATAGATAGCTTACGTGGAAGAACTATGTATAACCCAATTATTTTAGAATAATGCAATATAGAGAAAATACAACTATATGGGCTGAAAAATACAGACCAAGAGAATTAAAAGATTATATTTGTAGTGAAGAATTTAGAGAAGTTATATCTAATATAATAGAAAGAGAAGATATACCTAATATGCTATTGTGTGGTTCTCCTGGTATAGGGAAAACCACATTAGCTAAAATGGTTATAAATGAATTGAAATGCAAAGATTATATGCAAATCAATGCTGCAGATGAGATGCAGAAAGGTGGATTAGATAGAATTAGAGATAGAATATTACCATTCTGTAATTCTGCACCACAAGGAAAATATAAAATAATATTATTAGAAGAATTTCATAGTATACCTATTAAAAATCAAGAAACTTTAAATTATATTATAGAATTATATAGTGATAATGTTAGATTTATATTAACTTGCAACCACTCTGAAAAAATATTACAATCTATTAAATCTAGATTTGTTAGCTACGATATAGATGATACACCAAAAGAAGATATAATGAATAGAATCATCTATATATTAGACTCTGAAAATATAGAGTATGATATAAACGATGAATCTACATTACATAGTATTGTAGGTATAATAAATGAAAAATATCCAGATATACGTTCTACAATAACTTCTATATGGTCTAAATGTATCAATGGAAAATATTTACCATCAAAATCAGAAATTAAAAGAAAAAGTGAATTTGATGATATTATATCCATTATGAACTCTAAAAAGAAACCTAATGATAAAATAAAAGAGATTAGGCAGATAATAACCGATCTTAGAATTACTAATTTTGAGGTTTTATATAAATATTTATATACCAATATAGATAATATACAAGGTGATTTATCTACTAATATTATAATTTTAAATCAATATCAATATCAAGATTACTATGTTATTGATAAAGAAATTAACGTAATGAGTATGTTTTGTTCATTTTTAACGCAGGAATAATATGTTAACTAATCAAAATGGTAGTTTAGGAAAACAACCACCAACAGTAACAATAGATCAAACTACACCATATAATTGTAAATCGTGTGGTAGTAAAGTGTTTGATGTTAGATTTATGCTTAGAAAAGCATCTAAAATACAAACCGGAATGGATACTGATATGGTTGTTCCAATTCAAGTATATACGTGTGCAGATTGCGGTCAAGTAGCTGAAGATTTTTTACCTAATATACCTGGATTATATGGTGGAACCAAGCAAAGCGATACAACATCTAACGAGTAATAAAACTCCTTATAGTGATATAGATTCATTAGAGATGTCATCCTTTCCTTTTTATATGGTAAATAGGATATTATCTATGGATATATCTTATTTACCTATAATAAATAACATCTGTTTAGGTACAGATTTATATATGGATAATGAATCTAAATATAGAGTATTACAAAACTTACTTCCAAAAAAAGTTGGATATATAAAATATATTAAATCTAAAACAAAGAATGATTCTGTAAAAGGTAAAGTTGTTAATTGGATAAAAAAATATTATAAATGTTCTGATTTGGTCGCAATTGACTATTACAATATAATAGTAAATTCTAAAGATATTGAATATGAGTTATATAATATAATGGCATATTCTAATGTAGACCATAAAGAAATAAATAAAGTAATCAAGGAATTTAAGAAATGAAATATAATTTAATAGGATTGTCAGGAAAAAAGAGATCTGGTAAAGATACTGTTTCTATTATATTACAACAAGAATTAAATGAAAATTTTGAAATAAAATCGTTTGCATATAATTTAAAACATATATGCTCTATACTAACAGGATTACCGGTAGAGTATTTTTTAAAAGACGAAAATAAAAATAATTTTTTAACCGATTGGGATATGAGTGTTAGGTATATGTTACAAAAAGTTGGAACAGAGGTATTTAGAGATAATTTTACAAAAGATGTATGGGTAAAATCTTTATTTTCTCAATTTCAAAGATATAATAATTGGATAATATCCGATGTTAGATTTAAAGATGAATTGCAATCTATAAAAGAACGTGGTGGTGTTATAATAAGAGTCGATGCTTCTTATATTGGTTATGAAAAACCAAATGACGAACACCAATCAGAGATTGATTTAGATAATTCATATGATGATTTTGATTATGTAATAAATAATGATTCTGATATGGATACGTTAAGGTTAAAAGTTAAGGAGATTATTTCTGAATGGCAAAGTTAATAAGATATTCATTTCCAAAATTTAGTAAAATAGATAAAATGTGGATAATGGATGTATATGATGATGATATAGTAGTCAATTTTAAAAAATTTAAAGATTTCAATTCAGCTTATGAGTTTTATAAAAAAATTAATTCCAAACTTTAATGATATAGTTACAAAAGAAGATTTTGAGATAAATTGGGATATACCTCTTATATCATTTAGTCAAATCAAGATGCATAATTCATGTCCTCATTCTTGGAAATTAAAATATATAGATAAAATTAAATTAGATAAATATAATATTCATTTATTATATGGAACGGCATTACACCAAACAGTTCAGATGTATTTGCATTATATATTTAATGTATCAGTTTCAGAAGCTAATGCATTAGATTTAAGTTCTATTTTAAAAGAATATATGATAGAAATATATGAAGAAAATCAAAAGAATGAAAATAATAATATGGACATAACATATGATGATATGGTGGAATATTATGATGCAGGTGTAAAATGTTTGGAATGGTTACGAACTAATAGAACTAAATATTTTTCTACTAAAAAATATAAATTAATAGGTATAGAATATCCAATATATACGGTATTAGATGAATATAATGTTGGATTCTTACAAAAATTAGATATAGTTTTACAAGATAAAGTAACAAAAAAATATTTAATTATAGATTTAAAAACATCTAAAAAATCTTGGAATGATTTTAAGAAAAAAGATGATGTTATACGTGCACAATTATTATTTTATAAAATATATTTTTCTAAAAAAAATAATATAGATATAGATGATGTAGATGTCGTTTTTTATATATTAAAAAAAGAAGTTCCAAATCCAGATGATTATGATTTTGAAATAAAAGTTAGTTATTTGCAACGAGTAGAAGTTCCGGATGGTAAAGTTAGTATAAACAAAGCTAATAAGTTATTAAATAATTTTTTATTAGAATGTTTTTCAACAGATGGGAAATATATTATAGAAAAAGAATATGATAAATTAAAAGGAAGAAATAATTTTAATTGTACGTATTGTGCTTATAATGATAACTTATATTGTGACGAAAAACTTAGAAAATGAATTTACGTTTAATTTAATTATATTTATTATAAATTTTTCACTTTTAAAGGGCATATTATGGCAACAGGAGTAGTTCAAGTAGAACAACCAAAAGAACAATCTAAAACAGGTGTAGTTCCAGTAGAGCAACCTAAAACACAAACGGTTCCAGTAGAAGAACCAAAAGTTAGTACTAGTGTTAAACAAGTAGAAGAACCTAAATCAACTCAAATTGAAAAAGAAACAGAAACTACTAATACTGAAAAAACTACTAAAATTATTAGAAAAAAATCAAAAGGTAACTAATGATTGAATTACCAAAATTAAAACCAGTCCAATCGACTGAAGATTTTATAAAGTTCAGAGCAGGTGACGATAGAAATGGTAATAAAGTGTTACCTGCTAATGAACGAAAAAAAATATTATTATTATCAGATGACATTAGATTTTTTAGTGGAGTTGCTACCCAAAGTAAAGAGATTGTTATGGGTACTCTTCACAGATACAATTGGACTCAAATAGGAGCAGCATTAAAACACCCAGAGCAAAATAAGAAGATAATATTAAATGATTCTGCTCAAAAAGAAACTGGTGTTGAAGATGCATATTTAAATATATATTGTACTAATGGATATGGTAATAGAGATATTATATTAGAAGTAATAAATTATGAAAATCCAGATATGATATTCCACTTTACCGATCCAAGACAATGGGGTTGGTTATATATGATGGAATATGAATTAAGATCAAAAGGTATTCCTATTATATATTATAATATATGGGACGATGCTCCTTCTCCTATGTGGAATAAGAGTGCATATAAAACTTGTGATTTATTAATGGGTATATCTAAACAAACGTTTGGATTAAATAAAGATGTGCTTAGAGATGAGCAATTTAGAGTTATTGAACATAAATAATAGGTAAATATGTTAAGTTATAATAGATTTTTATCATATGTTCCTCACGGAATAAATGAAGAATTATTCTATCCAATTACTGATGATCCAGAATACGATAAGTTTGTATCGGATTATAAATCTAAAACTGGTGGTGAATTTTTTATTTTTTGGACTAACAGAAACATCAGAAGAAAAAGACCATCAGATGTTATATTAGCATTTAAATTGTTTTGTGATATGTTACCAAAAGAAGAAGCATTGAAATGTGTTCTTATGTTACATACGGATCCCGTAGATAATAATGGTACAGATTTACCTGCAGTTATTGATGCTATATGTCCAGAATATAAAGTAGCATTTTCTCCAAAGAAAGTAGATACTAAAACTATGAATTATATGTATAATTTAGCATCTGCAACTATAAATATATCATATGCAGAGGGTTGGGGATTATCTTCTCACGAATCTCTTATGGCAGGAACTATGATTATAGGAAATGTTACTGGTGGTATTCAAGACCAAATGGGATTTGTAAAAGAAGATGGTGAGTTAGTAGATCCTAGCGACTATACTTCTGAGTGGCAAACTAATGCAGACGGAAAATACACTAAACATGGAGAATGGTGTATTGCGTTATTTCCTAAGATAAGAACGTTAGTTGGATCTCCACCAACACCATATATATACGAAGATTATTGTTCTGTAAATGAAGTTGCGGACGCAATTAAATCTATATACGATATGCCAGTTGAAGAAAGAAATAGACTTGGTTTATTAGGAAGAGAATATTGTTTGGATGAAAGAACAGGTATGTCTTCTAAAAATATGTGTAATAGAATGATAAAATGTATAGATACATTGTATAAAGATTATACTAAATTTATAAAATCAGCAGATAAATTTTCTTTTGAAAAGGTAGAGTATAACAGATTAGATAAAAAATCATCAGAAATAAATTATGATACATCAAAATAACATAGAAAAAAATATATTACTAAAAAAAATAAATAGATTAAAAGAATTAGGATATAATTTTGATTCTATGGGTTCTCCTCCTCCTTGTAGGAAATCTATTAGTTGTATAGATGGATTCATAAATAAATTAGATGATTGTTTATATGATTTAATATTAACACATAGTATATCTCCAACTGAAACCGGAACTATTCTATATAAGTTTTCAACTGAAAATAGAAAGTTTGAGTTAGAGTTTGGAAAAAATAAAATATATTGGTTAATAATGGATTCTGATAATAATGAAATATCGGAAATAGATAAAATAAGAACTTATAGTGAAAGAAAAGATATACCTAATGGTATTTTAAAGGAGTTTAAATGAATAAATTAAAATTATATTTTGAAGGACCGGTAGATACTCTATCAGGATATGGTCATCATGCTAGGGATTTGGTTCGTTCTCTTATAGAGATGGATAAATATGATATTAAAGTAATATCTACAAAATGGGGATCAACTCCATTAGGTGGATTGGATCCTAATGATCCAAAAGATAAAATGGTTATTGATAGAATAATTAATAAGATAGAAGAAAAACCAGATATATTTATGCAAGTTACGGTTCCAACTGCATTTAATCCTATTGGTAAATATAATATAGGTATAACTGCAGGTATCGAAACTACAATTGCATCTGCCAAATGGATAGAGGGATGTAATAGAATGAATTTGGTTTTAGTTCCATCTACTCATAGTAAGAATGTATTTGAGTATTCTCAATATAATATAAATGATAATAATGGTAATGTAACTGGAATGTTAAAATTAAATGTTCCTTGTGAAGTTTTAATTGAAGGTGTAGATACAGAAGTTTTTAAAAAAACGACAAAAATAAGTAAATCTATAAAGAAATATTTAGATTCTATTGAAGAAGATTTTGCTTATTTATATGTTGGTCATTGGTTAAATGGAGATTTGGGTCAAGATAGAAAAAATACAGGAATGTTAATTAAAACTTTCTTTGATGCATTTTATAATTATGAAAAGAAAAAACCTGCATTAATTTTAAAAACATCGGTTGGTACATTATCTATTACTGATAGAGATATGGTTATTGATAAGATAAACAAAATACAAAGAATGTATCCTGATATTAGTAAATTACCAAATATATATTTATTACACGGTGATTTATCAAAAGAAGAAATGAACTCGTTATATAATCATTCTAAAATAGGTGCTATGGTTAATTTAACAAAAGGCGAAGGTTATGGTAGACCTATGTTAGAATTTGCAACTATAGGAAAACCTGTAATTGCATCTGGTTGGTCTGGTCAGTTAGAGTTTTTAAATAAAACGGATCATCATTTAGTACCTGGTAAATTAGAAAAGATACATTCTTCTGCTGTATGGGAAGATGTTCTTATACCAGAATCTTCTTGGTTTGAATGTGATTATGAACATGTTGCAAAGGTATTATATTTGCACTATGATCAACCAAAACAATTGAATTTAACTAAGAATGCTAAAAATGCAATGGGAAGACTTAGAAATAATTTTAGTTTAGAAAAAATGACATCTAAATTTGAAAATATTTTAGATAGATATATACCAGAATTTCCATCAGAAGTTAAATTAGAATTACCTAAACTTAAAAAAATAGATTTACCGAAGTTACAATCCAATGGATGAAAGATATTCTAAAAATATGCAACATCGTAATAGGATTCTAAGAAGAGTTCCTATTACTCACGATAGACTACAGAAGGGTATGGTTATTATAGGTAACTATACCCCTGATAGTAAAGAATATAAAATTAAAGGTTGGGATGTTCCAAAAGAATATATACTTTTAATTTTAAATAAAAATTACGAAGGATATGTTCATGCCTTAAATTTAGATATATTTGATATTGGTACATTAGATGATTTAGTTGAACAATATGGATTAAAATATCTGTATTATGGTCAAAAAACCATAGGTGTAGATATACCAACATTAAAGATGGAATTATCATCTAAAAGATTTTATGATCGAGTTTTAAAAAAGTTAGTTCAAGAGCATCCAAAGGCATACAGACAAATGACTATAACTCAATTTGCTTATTATCAAGTTGTAGATTATAATTTTCCAGAAGATCAACAAAGACGATTTTTATATGGTCTAGGTATTGAAGAAAATAATCCTATGACAATAGATAAATTTGAATATATGGAATTATCTGATGAACAACGTAGATTTTTAGATGAGCATAAATACAAAGGATTAAAATACGAAGGTATACCATCTAATAAAAAAGAATATGTAGAGTTTGATATAGAGTATAACGAAAAGATAATATCTCAATTAGAAGGGGAAACACAAGCCCTATTAGAAGATTATTATGAAGATTATGAGTTTGGTAATAGAAAGACCGTATATAGTGGAATTACAAATGAAGAAAGACAACTTCAAAATGAAATCTACGATAGACAAAAACATATAGATAAACAAAAAAATCTATTATCAAATAAAAACTTTATGAAAAATATCAAAAAGAAAAAATAAAAAATAATACTTTATATCATTAAAAGATTTAGAAATAGAACTCGCACCAGGCGAAACAATATCAATACTAATTACCGCAGGTGGTGCAAATGCAGTTATTCATATTCATATGATATGTTTTCATGCTATTTCTTTAGGTTAATACTTACAATAGCTATATGCTATTGTCTTTTTGTAAAAGATATTATAGGTTAATAATGAAGATTTCATATGCTATTTTAGTATGCAATGAATATAAAGAATTTAGTAGATTAGTTAATTTATTATTAAATACAATAGAAGCTAATGATGAGATAGTTGTAGTTCAAGATCAAGGAAACACATCTATTGATATTATAAATCTATGTAATGATTGTTTAGCTAATAATCCAAATAGGTTTAAAGTATATTCTAATCCACTAAATAGAAATTTTGCATATCAAAAAAACTTTTTAAATTCTAAATGTACCGGTGATTATATATTTAATATAGATTCGGATGAATATATAAGTGAATATTTTCCTAGTATAATAAAAGAGTTTTTAGCTAATTATTCTGATATAGATTTATTTTATTTACCTAGAATAAATCTAGTAAATGGTATAACCGAAGAATACATACAAAGAATGAGATGGGTTATTGATATAAATGGATATATTAATTATCCAGACTATCAAGCTAGATTATACAAGAATAAATCAGAGATAAAATGGCAAGGAAAAGTTCATGAAACTATAGTTGGATATAAAAAATATTCTAAATTACCAACCGAAGCCGGTTATGATTTAATCCATATAAAAGACTTTGAAAAACAAATAAAACAAAATAATTTATATAATAATATTTAATTAAAATGAATTTTCCATTGCCTTTATCTGAAATGCCAAATTTATCTATGTATTTATATGAATATAAAGATAGTATAGATCCATTAAACTTAAAAGATATATTGTTTTTTAATAAGTTTGGATTTTTAAAAATAGATTTAGATATATCAGATGAATTTATATCTGAATTAGAAAATCAAATGCAAATATCTATATTAAAAGGAGATGTATCTTTTAAATCCAAATATTATTCTTATAATTATAAGAACGTAATATATGATTTTCATAAAGAAAATGAATTGTCTAGTGAGTTATTGTATAATGCAACTATATTGGATAAATTAAAGGTATTATTTAATAAAAAACCTATACCATTTCATACGATGAACTCGTTCGTAGGGGAAATGAGTTCTATGCATAATCAACTACTACATATAGATACATTTCCTAGTAGATATATATGTAAAGTATTTGTAGCGTTAGAAACAACTGATTTATCTAATTCTACTGTTAAATTCTCACCAAAATCTCATTTATTAAATAGATATACATTTGAAGACTTTAACATACCTTATATGGAAGATTCTATAGAACGACTTAGATTGTATAATAAGTATATAACTGATATAGTTAGATTTAATTCGTTTTTAGTTAAACCATTTAAGACAAAGAATGTATCTGCATTGATTATGTCACCATCATTATATCATGGTGAAAGACGTATAGTTAATAAGGATAGTAGTAGATTTTCACAATATAATATATATACCTTTGAAGGTGTAGATTTTATGTATAGTCCTGTAAAATCGGATATTTTAAATAATAATATTTTTAAAATTAATTTGGAAATATAAATTCTTTTTCTTAGATTTGTAATTATTAATTAAGGTAATTTATGTTTCGAATACAAGAAATGAAACATCCACGTAGTAAAAATTTTAATATAAAAACTATATTTAATTTATGGAAATTTGCAGGTTATGATGATTATGTAAATGTGGATGAAGCTATTATTAAGTGTAAAGAATTAAGCAATAATAGCGATAATTATTTTAGAGTACAAAATATTTTAAATGGTAATATTGTTTACCAAACAGATTATAAAATTTTAAAGGATAAAAAATAATGAAAATACAAGAGTATGTAGAATCTCTTTCGAATGATATGCCAAATGGATTGTGTATCGCATGTATTGTTGATGAAGAATTAAATATTATTAATAATGTAGAAGAGTTTAAACAAAAAGATATGGTTACTGCTGGTGATTCATATATCTTATTAAAAATTCCATTATTGGATTATATTGGGAAATTAAAATTTAATTCTGAATTGCCTGATAATGAAATTAAAGATTTATTTATGGAAGAAATAGATTATATTCTTAATATGTTAAATGAAGCTACAACTAATCCGTCTAATACAGAAAATAAGGAGCAATAATGAAAAAGATATATTTATCAATTCCATATTCTTGGAATCCAGATGTTTCATATAAAGTTGCTAATGAAATATCCGCTAAACTTATGCAAGAAGGAAATATAGTATTTTCTCCTATATCACATTCACATCCAATTGCGGAATATTTACCTAAAGAATTACAGACTGATAGTGATTGGTGGATGACGCAAGATTTGTATTGGATAGAGCATTGTGATGAGATTGTTATAATAGATTTATTTGAATACGACGGAACTAGATTAATACAAGAAAGTAGAGGAGTTCAAATGGAATATAAAAGAGCCGGTGAGTTAGGTAAGGGTATTAATTACTATATTTATTACGGAGTTTAATTTTTTATTTTTTTTAAAAATTTTTTTAAGATATTATTATGAGAAATATACCATTATTTAAGGTTTATATGTCTAAAAATGCATCTATAGAATCCGAAAAGGTTTTAAATAGTGGATTTATAGGACAAGGGGATGTTGTAGATAAATTTGAGAATAATTTAAGAAATTACTTTAATATAGGTTATTCTACTAAAACCAATTTAATAACATTAAATTCGGGAACAAGTGCATTACACTTAGCACTTCATTTATTAAAGAAACCACAATATAATCAAGACATTTATGATGGATGTGCATATACTTCGTCATTTTGGTCTGGGTTACAACCTGGAGATGAAATTTTATCATCTCCATTAACGTGTACTGCTACAAACTTTCCAATATTAGCTAATGGACTTGATATAAAATGGGTAGATATAGATCCAAAAACATTAAATATGAATTTGGATGATTTAGAAAAAAAATTAACTTCCAAAACAAAAGCCATCATGTTAGTTCATTGGGGAGGTTATCCAAATGATCTAGATAGATTAAAGGACATACAGAATAGATTTAGACTAAAATATGGATTTAGTCCTGCTATAATAGAAGATTGTGCCCATTCATTTGGTTCACGATATAAAGGTAAATTAATAGGAACACATGGTAACATTTCTGCATTTAGTTTTCAAGCTATCAAACATTTAACATCTGTTGATGGTGGTATGTTAATATTACCACATACCGATTTATATAAACGATCTAAATTAATGAGATGGTATGGTATTGATAGGGATGATAAAGAAAGAAAGGATTTTAGATGTGAAAATGATATACAAGAGTGGGGATTTAAATTTCATATGAATGATGTGAATGCGGCAATAGGAAATGAAAATCTAAAAGAAGTAGATTATGTGATAAATAAGCATATTGAAAATGGCAAGTATTATGATAATGAATTAAAAGATGTAAATGGTGTAACTTTATTAGAAAGGCAAACCGGTTTTGATTCTTCATATTGGATTTATAGTATATTGGTAGAACGTAGAGATGATTTTCATAGATATATGAAAGAAAATGGTGTTGCATGTTCGCAAGTTCATGAAAGAAATGATAAACATTCTACATTGGAAAAATATAGAAGAACCGATTTAAATAACTTAGAAAACACTATACATAAAATTACAAATATACCCGTTGGTTGGTGGGTAACAGACGAAGACAGACAATATATAGTCGATTTAATTAAAAAAGGCTGGTAATGATAGGTTGGAATGAAGATATAAAAAAAGAGCTTGGTGCTTGTGGTGAGAATGTAAAAATAGGTTATAATGTTATTTTTACTAATCCAAAAAAAGTTTTTTTGGGAGATAACGTAAGAATAGATCCATTTACATTAATTACATCAGGATTAAAAACAGGAAATTATATACAAATATGCTCACATAGTATTTTAGGAGGTTCATATAATACAATATATATGGAAGATTGGACTACTATTGGGTATCATTGTCAATTATTTACATCTACAGAAGACTATTCCGGCAATTATGGTCCTGTAAATGAATACTGGTTTAAAAATAAAAGATATTCCGGTGATATAATATTTAAAATGCATTCCGGTTTAGCATCAAATGTTATGGTATTTCCAAATATTATATTTCCAGATGGATGTAAAATAGGAGCTAATAGTGCAGTATATAAACAAATTAATTTTGAACCATGGTCAATCTATGTTGGTAATCCAGCTAAATTGATAAAATATAGAAATAAAGATAAAATAATAGAATTAATACATGATAAGGAAAATTATAATGAAAGAATTTAAAATTGATTCAAATGCGTTATCTATACCTTGGATTGAATCTCCGTTTTTTGAAAATATATTGAAATATAAAATTAATAATGATGAAATAACATCTGATGAATATTATACTTGTAGTGAGTATAATAAGAATGGATATATAGTATTAGATTTAGAATTAGAAGAATCTTTTATTAATGAATTACATAATCAAATAGATGGATTAATAAAATCAGAACAATTGAAGACTCAGGAGGATGGTTATCATTATAACGAAGAATCTCCCAGAGTATTTGAGGCTTGGAAAACATGTAAAAATGTTCTGTCATTGGCAAAGCATCCAAAAATATTAGATACTTTAAAATTACTATATGGAAGAAACCCTATACCATTTCAAACTATAAACTTTACAAAAGGAAGCAACCAACCATTGCATTCGGATGCGATACATTTCAGTTCTATACCAGAAAAATGGTTGGTAGGATCTTGGACTGCATTAGAGGATATGGATGAAAATAATGGAACGTTACTATATGTTCCAAGTAGCCATAAAATGCCAATGTACCATTTTAAAGACTTAGGACTGAATGTTCCTGAATATGGAAAACAATTTGAAAATTATGCTATATATGAGCAATTTATTAGGGATTTGGTGGATGTTATGCATTATAAAGTTGAAAGGTTTATAACCACCAAAGGCAAAGTTTTATTGTGGGCTGCTCATTTAATTCATGGTGGTGATAAAATAAATGATTTAAATAGAACAAGGAAATCACAAGCAACTCATTATTATTTTGAAGGATGTGAACATTATGTTTCTCCTATGTTCAGTGATTATTACAATGGAAAATACTCTGAAAAGAATTTAAATGAAAAGGATATATTAAATTGGGAGATAAAATAATGAATAAAGTAATTGTATTTGGTGGATCCGGTGGTTTAGGAAGGATGTTGCAGTATGAAAATAGTGAATATATTTATTTATCTAGTAAAGATGTTAATTTAAAAAATAAAAATGAAATTAACCATTTTTTAAATAATAAATCTTATAATATAGAATCAATTGTAAATTTATCTGGTATTAATATTAATTCTATATTATCAAAATTATCGAATGATGATGTTGAATCTATGATAGATATTAATATTAAAGGAACACTAAATTTAGTTTCGGAATCTATAAATTATTTTAAATCTAAAAATATACAAGGTAATATAATATTAACGTCATCTATATTATCTACTAATCCAGTTTATGGTACTGGAGTTTATTCTGCTTGTAAATCTTTTATAGATAGTATTGTAAAAACATGTGCATTAGAAAATAGTAAGTATGGTATTAGATGTAATTCGATTCAATTGGGATATTTTGATGGTGGTATGACATATACGATTGGTGAAGAAATGTTGGAAAAATTAAAAAGAACTATACCATTATATAGATATGGTAATTCATCTGAATTATATCAAACTATAAATTTTTTAAATGAAAATAAATATATAACCGGACAATCAATAAGAGTATCGGGTGGTCTATAATGAAATGCTGTAAGATAATAGTAACTTATTTTTCAAATAAAAGGCGTAGTAATTTATTATCTCCTTTAAATAGAGATATATCATTAAAATTATTTTCCGAATATGTTATACCAAACGAATATAAATTTTATCCGATGGATTTGGATATGGATTTGATAATTGTTAATCATATACCGGATTTTCGATTTGAAAAATCAGAAGAATATATTAAATCTATAGATAATAATAATATTGGTAATGGTAAGATAATAACTAGACAATTTAAAAATACAGGTAGTCCATTTACGGCATACAGTGAAATATGGAAAGAATTTAATACTGAATATGATTACTATATGTTTCAGGAAGACGATCATATAATGATATCTAGTGGTTATTATATGGATTCTATAAAAAAGTTAGAAAGTACAGATTATAAGTTTATAGCATTTGCACCTATAAGTTTTAATATAGCGAAACACTCCGGTGGTGCATTTGGTATAACTAGTTCTAAAACTCTAAGTGATGTATCTATAAATGGGTATAATGATGGGAATGGGCATTTGAGTATTATGAATCCAAATGTAAAGATTAAAAATCAAGAAGTAGAATTTACAAATTCTATAATAAGATATTCCGGTGATATCTGTTATTTGGATAAATTTAATCCATCTCCTGTAAATTATAAACAACATTCTTTGCATAACAAATATAATGTGGATAGATCCAAACAATATTTTTATGCTATTGGTATTGATTATGCAACTAAACATATAGGTATATAATGAGGCAATGGAAAGTTATAAATGATAGGGTAGTTGATATTGGAGAAGTTGATTATTTAGGATATAAATATGATGATATATTATCTAGAAAAGTAGATACATTACCAACTAATTATGATGGTTGGTTTCCATTTATGAGAATGTGTTATAGTATAGGTGATTTAGGTATAACCAGCGGTATATTTGAAGCATTAAAAACGAAATATCCAAATATAAAAATAGCTTTACCAAGCAAAGAATATATAATAAAATTCTTTGGAGATTATATTAATAGATGGAATTACAATGATAGCGTAACAGCAATAGACAATTATAACACTATAATATATAATAATCCATATATAGATTATTTTTTTAATTTTGGGGAGTTTGATATAATATATACGGATCATGAACGTTCATATACAGGTACTATACATGATGGTGATATGATTAGATCTATAGATGAACCTTTAGCTGAACAAATTCTTAGGAGATTTGGATTTACGGATGATGATATTTTAAATATAGATTCTAGACCAAAAATATACTTTACTGAAGAAGAAATTTATAAATGTGATGCGATAATAAATAAATATATTGGTGATGTAGATTATGGGTGTTTATTATTTTCTGCTCGATTAGATAAATATAAAGGTAGATGGGAAGAAGATAAGTTATTATATAAGCATTCCGAAAGAATAGGTGAATATCCAATATTTTATTATTCTGATTTTGATTTAGAAAACACGTTTTGGGGAAAATTTTATAGTAAAAGAATAAATTTTGCTGATATAGAAGAAAAACCAACTATTAGAGAACAAATATATATAAAACAACATGCAAAGTTTAATATAGGATATCAGAGTGGAGTAAATGAAACCTCATCAGGAGGAACATCGGAAATGATTTCATTATCTCCATATAAAACTATAAGAGAGAATTGTATACGTGGTTGTAGATATATATTTTTTGATGGTAAGGAGAAATTAATATGAAAATAGCTTTTACATCAGAAAATAACTTTTATTCCACGGTTAATAGAGATTATAAAAATATGAGAACCGATTTATCATGGATATGTAGTTTAAATGCAATACATTATCCATTGTTTTACAAAGATATTGTTTCTCATGATATAGTTATATGTATATTGCCAAAAAAAAATTTAGATGTTATATTTAAAAATAATTTAATAACATACCTTAGAAGATTGGGTAAAAAAATAGTATTTATGCAAGAAGGACCGAACAATTTTTGGCAAGATTATAAATTAGATTTACAATTAGAATATATAAATACTATAAATAAATTTGATGCTATATTATGCCATAATGAGTCCGATGTATTATATTATAAAGGACTATTTAATAAACCCACATTTACATTACAATCATTAATGATAGAAGATACTATAAAAGATGTAGATACGGATATAGAACGTAGTGGTGTTATGATAGGCGGAACTATGTGTCAATGGTATAGTGGTATGGATTCTTTGCTAGTTGCGCATAATATACAAGAGAAAGTGTATGCCCCGTCTATGGGTAGAAAACGAGAAGAAGAAGATAGATGGGATTATATAAATTATTTACCATATATGGATTGGACACAATGGATAAATGAACTGAATAAACGTAAGTATGCTATACACTTAATGAGAACTTTTGCAGCTGGAACTTTTTCTCTTAATGCTAGTTATTTGGGTATACCTACGATAGGATATAATTATGTAGATACACAATGCACATTACATCCAGATTTATCCGTTGATTTGGGTGATATGCAAAAGGCAGTTAGTTTAGCTAAGAAATTGAAAGAAGATAAAGAGTTTTATAATCATTGTTCTAATGAAACGAAACGATTATACAATGAAAATTATACAGAAAAAATATTTTTAGATAAATTTAATAAAATAATACAGGAAATAGTTTAGTGGAAATTTCTTTTATACAACCAAGTAGAGATAATTTAAAATACTTAAAATGGTCATATGATTCTATAAGAAAAAATCAAGGAAATCATGATGTAGAGATATGTGTAGCTGATGATAATTCGAATGATGGAACTTGGGAATGGTGTTTGGATAAAATGAAAACAGATAGTAATTTTAAGGCTATAAGAAATGATTCTGGTGAGAGGAAGGGTCATACACTGCTTTATGATGAATTGTTAAATGATGTATCGACTAAGGAAAATGCTATTATATTTCACTCGGACATGTATTTAGCACCAGGAGCATTAGATGCAATAGAAAAACATCTAAAAAAAGGTGTTATAGTATCATTAACAAGAGTAGAACCACCATTACATCCACCAGGACCAGAAAAAGTATTACAAGGGTTTGGTATAGAAACAGAAGAGTTTGATGAAAAGTCTTTTTTAAAGTTTCATTCGGATTTAGTTAAAAATAATAAAGATAAGGTTACGGAAGGTATTTTTGCTCCTTGGGCGTTTGTTAAATCTGATTTTCAAGAGATAAAAGGACATGACCCATTATATAGACCTCAATCTAAAGAAGATAGTATAGGTGAAGATACGTTGCTTTACGTGTGTGAAGAAGGTTATAGAATACAATATAAAGTAAAGGATTTATGGGATAAATATTCGTCACATTCTTATATGAGAGATGATGGTGTTGAGGTAATAAATTTTAAAGATACTAATACCGATATAAAAACAATGTCTGCACATAAAGGTGGTGGTATTGGTATGGATGATATAAATTATATTCTTAGAAAAAAAACTAATAGAAATAGATTAGTAAAGTTAAAAACAAATCATGGTGAAGTAGTTGTTACTGAGGATCATTCTCTGATAGATGTTAATTGTGATGCTATTAAAGTGAATGATTTGACTACATATAATATATGGCAACCAAATTATGTTTTTGGTGAATTAAAAAATAGTTTGTTATTTTTTGAGATATTTCAAGATGATCTTATAATAGAGACCGATCATTATTATTCTATACAAAAAATCATGATTGATTATATATGTAAATTTGATAATTTATTTTATGATGTCAGTTATGATAATATAACTAAAAAATATAAATTGATTATAAGTAAAGATAAAATTAGAGATGATTTTATAGAAATAGAACGATTTGAAGGGGATGATGAAGTTTATGTATATGATTTGGAAGTTAATAAATCACATACATTTATAGGTGGAACCGGTTTAATAGGACTACATAATTCGGATATTTTCGATAGATTCCATATAAATGGTATAAAATTTATACAAACTTGGGAAGGATATGTATATCATATGACTTGTAGAGGTAGTAGATATAATCCAAATTTAACAACAGTAGGTAAAGAAAGTGATGAATGGTTAAAACAGAACGTTAAATCTACTAGAAATTTCATAAGAAAATGGGGTAGGTTTGTTTCTCACGATAAATATATGAAACCAATAGTATATCCTAGATATAAAAAATTACTAAATATAAATAATATTAGTTTAATTGACAAGAATAAACAAAAGGAATTGATAAATTTATTAGAACCTTGGTTTGATAATATAAATGTAAATTCTGATATAGTAGATGATTATATAAAAGAAGAAAATAAAAATACTGATTTTGATCTATCTATTAAATTTAATACAATTAATAGTTCTGATATTAACGTAACTATCGATGTAACTACATTTGGACAACAGGAATTTGATTATATAACTATGTTACCTAGAATAATACAAGATTCCGGTGAAATAGGAAGTTTTCAATTAAATAATATGAAAATAGATATTAAATCTATGACAGATTATAATAAAGATTTGATAATAGTAAAAAAATAAAATTTGCATCTATATTTCATAATTATCTTAAAAGTAGCATATAGCTACTTTTTATTTTTTTATTTGGAAATGTAAATTCTTTTTTGTAAGTTTGTAATTATGAAACATATTAAAGAATATTTAGAATTATTAATTGACGACAGATACATAATTTCAGATATATATTCTGATGATGATTACGTGTTTTGTTCGTTATCAACTTGGATGGAACGTGGTAGTGGAGAATATACTTTTGAATATTGTTTAAATTCATTTGAAGATATATTCTCTGATTTTAAAAAATACAAATTAAATAAGAGTAACAAATGAATAAACTATTTTTTGATATAGAAACATATCCTATATATAATTCATATAAAGAAGACAAAAATCTAATAGATATATGGGAACGTTTTTGTGATTATAAATTAGATAATAAAAAAGAATATAATGATGAATTAAATAGATATGACTTATTATGGGATAGTTCTTCTTCATTATATCCATCATTTTCCAAAATACTATGTATATCTTATATATTAGATAGTGATGGTGAATTAGAAGGTGGTACTTTATGTGGAGAAGATGAAAAAACTATATTAAATGATTTTAATAATTTATTATTGGGTGATATAGATATTATAGTAGGTCATAATATATTACAATTTGATATTCCGTTTATTATAAGAAGAATGTTAGTTAATGGTATTAAATATAAAAAAATGTCTTCTTATTTACAAGTATTAGGTAAGAAACCTTGGGATTTAGATTTTATATATGATTTAAAACAAAAATTAACATTTACATCTAACTTTGGTAGTGTTATTACTCCATCATTGGAGCAGGCTTGTTATGAAGCAAATATAGATACACCAAAAAGTAATATTATCAATGGAAATAGTTTAGTTCCTTTTATTAAAGGTGGCGGAGATATAACTGAAATATATGAATATTGTCAGAGAGATGTTTATGCTACGTATGAATTATATAACTGGTTAAATGGCAACTAAAGATTGTATTATGATGTTAAAAAAATAAGGATTAGATATTAAAATCAAACACAACAAAAATTCCGATAAATCTTTTTTAAAAATAATTAAAAATAAAATTTGTAAAATTAAAAACTTTTTTGTAACTTTGTTTAAATGAAAGTTACAAATTAAGGAGAATTAAATGGCTTTGTTTAAAATCAATAGAGATTTAACAATTAAAGAACTATCTTCCGAAATAAGAAATATAACTCGTGACTTTAATGATGATAAGATTGATATGTCTATATTTGATAATATATCGTTTTGGAATTATTTAATTTTTGGTTATGGATCGGAAACTATATTGACTAGATTGGATTATCACACTCTTAAAGTTATAACTAACTCTAAGCTAATTAAAGGAAATGGTTTAATTGAAAAATTAGAAAATAATTTTTCTATGGATGAAATAGAAGATTTAACACATATATTAGATGACTATTTATTTTGGAGAAAAAAATGAAATACAAATTTAAAGATGGAAAATCGGTTCAAGACTATATTGAAATTCAATATTTATCAGATATGCCTTTGACAACACAAGAGAGAGATTGTTTAGCAACAAAGGATTATACTGCTCTTATGCAAGTAGCAGAAAGAATATATAATGGCGTAATACTTGAAAAAATTATGTCTTTGTTTGATATAGTCGATCATTTTCAAGAAAAATGGGAAGAAATAGAAAAAAACTTTGATTGGGAACGTGTTGAAAAAGTAATGAATTTTTTAGATTGGAAATGGTATACTGTGGATGGAATACCTAATATTAGAGATTTAAAACATAAAGCATATAATTTACTTAAAGAAGCATATGATAATGGTGGATATTATGCAGTAGGTGGGTTTACGGCTGAATATATAACTAAGGATAATTTTCTACAATTATCATTTGTTTTGGATAGTTGGGATTCTTAAATTTAAATAGGATGTAATAATGACGATTTTAAGAATAATATCGGATAATAAATATGAATACAATACGTCTAATCCGTATTTTTTAATTCAATTTTTTAACGATTTTAAAATACCATATAATAAAGAAACAATATATGAAGATATATTGGATATTTCTAAAAATAGAGTTAATATCGTTTCTATTGTTAAAGACGAATTAGTGAAATTATATGGTAAGATATACGTTACTTATGATTTATTAGATAGTGATGATGAAAATGAAAAAATAAACTATATTAATATAGAATTATTATAATGGTATCTACTTACAGATTAAAAAAAGATTATACTTTATCAGAGATAAGAAAAGAACTTCCTATAGAAAATAGGATGTGTTGGTATTTTATCTCTGAGATAGTTATATTAAATGTAACTATAACTATTGATGAATACAATACAATAACAAAAATATACGCTAGAAATGCGCAAGATTTACAATATTTTAAACAATTATTTTTAATTTTTTATGAAAAGGTATCTTAATGGATAATAATGAAATAAAAGTTTTAGACCATGGATTTGTTAGGTTAGTTGATAGTATGGGAGATGATTCATCCATAGTAGACGCTGCACGAACATCATACGGAAAGGGAACTAAGACTGTTAATGAGGATAGGGGTCTTATTAGGTATTTAATGAGAATGTATCACAATACACCGTTAGAAATGGTAGAATTTAAGTTTCATATTAAATGTCCTATCTTTGTTATGCGTCAGCAAATTAGACATAGATCGGCAAATGTTAACGAGTACTCGGGAAGATATTCTATTATGACTGATGATTGTTATGTACCTGATTTAGATAGAATTACTAAACAATCAACAAATAATAATCAAGGTTCAAGTGATGAAATTTTATCTAATGCACAAGAAATACAAGATAGAATGAAATCACAAATTCAGAATGATATGAATGCTTATCATGATTATCTTGATGATGATTTAGCAAGAGAAATAGCAAGAATAAATTTACCTTTATCTAATTATACTGAGTTTTATTGGAAAATAGATTTACATAATTTATTTCATTATTTAAGACTTAGAATGGATAGTCATGCTCAATATGAAATTAGAGTATTAGCTGAAGCTATTTATGAGTTAATCAAACCAATTGTTCCTATTGCATGCGAAGCATTTGAAGATTATAGATTAAATTCATCTAATATGTCATCTATGGAATTAGATACATTAAGACATATATTATTTAATAGAAATATCAGTAAAGATGACATTGCAGCCGATATACAGAAAATGGGGCAGAAATTAAGTAAACGAGAGATTTCAGAGTTTTATAGAAAATTAGGTTATAATGAATAATGAATAACTATTTGAAAATACACACATTACGATCTTTTTGTATTAATATAATACAGTTTAATCAAATTATCAATAAAACTAATGATGTATATGTACAATTTAAGAATAATATTGATTTTGGAAATATAAATGCTAACATCATAGGAATTATTAATACATCCGATAGTGACGTTAAAATTATATTAAATAATCAAGATGAATATTTCCTTACTATTGAGGAATTAATTGATATAGTTGATTTTGAATTATTTCTTGAAGTTTTATTAGAATTAAATTCTAGATTTTCCAATGAATTATATTCTAATTGGTTTTTAAAACAAAACATTACCAATACATCAATTAACTCACAAATCAATTAAACAATTCATCTACAACATCAAGATAATTGTAGTTTTCTTGATTTCAACGATAAAAAAATAAAAATATAATTTGAAAATGTCAAAAAAGTTTTGTAAATTTGAATTATTGAAATTCAACTTAATTTAAAAAGGAGTTTTTTATGGAAAAATTCATATATTTAGACAAAGATTGTTTTTGTTTAAAATCATCAGAGAAAGGTTATTTGGAAGGTATATATGATTTATATACAAATCTTATCAATTCAACCGAAGATGATAAATACGGCTTAGATATTTTTTTAGCAGAACAAAATGATGATGAATATTTATTTATTACTTATGAATCATTATTTCAAAGTAAAATGTTGTATAATTTAACGAGATAAATTTATGTATTTAAGAATAGAAGATACTGGTAATGAAGTATCACAGATACAAACGTTATTAAATAAATCTATTAATGCAGGTTTAACTGTTGATGGTCATTTTGGAAAAAAAACACAACAAGCAGTTAAAGATTTTCAAAAAATAAATAAACTTAAAGTTGATGGTATAGTCGGTCAAAAGACTTACTCTGAATTATTGGTATCTCAAACCGATAAACATGAGTTATATGAGAAACAAGGTGATTATGATATAGAAGATAATCCTAATGAGTTTATTAATAATAATAGTAAGTATATTTGGATAATTGATGCTGGTCATGGTGGTATGATAGATGGTAAATATGTTACTCCTGGAAAAAGATCACCAAAAGTTCCTCCTGGTGTATATGAAGGAGTTGTTAATAGACAAATATCTAAATACTTATATGAATTATTAATTGACAATGATATTGATTGTGTATTATTAGTTCCTGAAAATGAAGATGTTTCTTTAGGAGAAAGAGTTAGACGTGCAAATAAAATTCATAAAGAAACACATAGATGTAGATATGTATCTATCCATTGTAACGCTGCAGGAAATGGTAATGAATGGAATATGGCTAATGGTATAGATACATTCTATGATAAAAATTCTAGTGGTTCTAGGAATATGGCTAAAACTATACAAGATAGACTTATCGAATTTACTAAAAGAAGAGATAGAGGTATAAAGCAAGCAAATTTCTATGTATTAAGAAGTACATTAATGCCTGCTGTTTTATGCGAATGTGGTTTTATGACTAATTATGAAGAAGCTGTATTGTTATCTACGGATGAATACCAAAAATTAGTTGCACATTCTATATTAGAAGGTATATTTGATATAGAAGATGAAGATAATTAAAAAAATATTTGGAAATGTCAAAAAAGTTTTGTAAGTTTGAATTACAAATTTTAACAATATTTATATAGGAGTTCAGATGAACATCGAAGATTATGATTTAAAAAAATATCAAGAAGTAGAAATAGATAAATTTTTTCAAGAATTTGAAAGTTTATTAAATGAATTGAATATAGTAAATCCATTAGATGGATCATATATAAATTCTGATAATGAAGTTGTAACAAATCCAAATTGGACAGATGAAGATAAACAAAAGTTTTTTAAAACTGTTCATGATAGATGGATGAGTAAATTAGATATGGAACAATATAAAAAATAATATTGGAGATATATATGCCTTTATTTGAATATAAATGTGATGTATGTGGTATTTTAGAAACTAAATTAGAAAGGAAAAAGATAGAAGATGGTTATAAATGTAACTGTAAAAAAGGAACTATGAAACCTATAATATCTAAAGTTTCTAATCCACAATTTAAAGGTAAAGGTTTTTATCAAACAGATTATAAATAGAGGAATTGGTTTGGATTTAGATAAAATAGAATTAGATATTCTAAATTTAAGAACGGAAGGATATGTTTTATCATATACCGAGATAGAGAAAGAAATACGTAATATATGCTCTGATTATGGAGATGATATTCAAAAGTATATAATATTATCTTCTACGTTATATAATAAGATGTGGAAAAATGATTATAAGATGGTTTATTTTAAATCAGATGATAATGGTCATAAAAAAATAGTGGATATTATATATAATGTATATTGTAACAATACAGATGATTGTGATGATATAGATGTATTATTTCAATATGACAAAGACAATAAGAAAAACAAAAATATAGTTAATTATCTAAATGGTAAAGGTTGGAGATATTCTTACTAATAAAGATAAATATGTTATTTTTAAATTAAATAATAAATCTATATCTTTGTTACGAAAAAATATTATAGATGAAAACTATATTATAGATGATTTAAAACGATTTTTAGTTCATATAAAGAATAATAAAATTAATATGGATCTATATGAAATAGCAAATAGATTTATTCAATTTAGTTTATTTGATAGTGTATCTAAAACTAGAATGTATACCGATCCAGTTGGATATTTTTGTTTAATAGATAATCTATTAAAATACAATAGTAAATACACTATATATTCCGGTAAATACAATAGAAGTATATCCGGTGTTGTTGAGGTAGATTTGGATAATATGAATATAAATGTTTATTTTAATGGGTTGAAGCAGTATTTTATTAGAGATTATATTAAAAGCAGGATTTAGAATGAAACATAAAAAAATACTCAAAACTTTAATTAAAGAGTTTAAAGAGGTATATTCTTTATATAGAGTAGAACTAAAAATATATGATTTTGAAACCAATCTTAATGCATATGAACTTTATATACAAAAGAATGTAGATGATACTCCAATTAGATTATGTGATAGATACTTTACCAATAAAGAATTAAGAGAGTTTTTATTTAATTTAATTAAGTTTAATGGTCAAATTAAATTATGATTTATAAAGAAGATATATTATTTGCTATTTCAAATACAAAATCTAATAAAGAAGCCGCTAGATTTTTAAATGTATCATTTAATACATATAAGAAATATGCAAAAGAATATATAGATGATGAAACAGGCAAAACTCTATTTGAATTACATTATAATCCTAATAATGTAAAAAAAGATAAAAATACTGATGGTGTGGTTTATACATCTTATAAAAAACTATCATTAGATAATATATTGGTAAAACATCAAAATAAATTGCCTATAAGTGATTTTAAATTAAGAGATATGCTTATAGATAATAATTATAAAGTTGATAGATGTGATTCTTGTGGATTCGATACTCCTAGAATTACAGATAATAGGGTTCCGTTGCTATTAACCTATTTAGATAGCGATAAAACTAATAAAGAGATAGATAATATACAATTTTTATGTGCAAATTGCTACTATTTATATATTGGGGATATAGTTAAGGAAGGTGAAATTTGAAAAAGAAAAATAAAGATAGTGATATTTTAGAAACTAAACCAGATATATTGAAAGATTCTAATACAATGAATATGATATATGATGTTGGTTTTATGAAAAATGAAGATGTAAATTTTAATTTAAGAGATAAAATTATACTATGTGAATTTGTAAGTAGCGTATCTCACATGTCAAATTTAGAATTAGATCCATCTATTGTAGAATCTGCAAATAAATTAAAGACACAGATATATAACGATTGTAATGGAGATATGTCTTTGTATAGGCGACTTAGAAGTGAAATAATTAGTTCAATAGATAGGAGGTATCATATACATTGAGAACAAATAAAACAATAAATGACCATCTTAAAGAATATACTGCTTCATTTGAAAATGATTTAGTAGAATTAATAGAAAAATATCAGTATGTTATCAATAAAGAGCATAATTTAAATGTTTATATTGATATAAATACTTTAAAACAAGAAATTGGAAATAGCGTAGAATTAAGTTATAATGTTAAAATAAAAATCTAAAGGTTTATTATGAGTAAAATTGTTAATATCAAATCAAAAGTAGATAAAAATAAAACTTATGAAATTGTTAGTAAAAGTTTTAGTAAATTAGTTTATGATAATTATGGTTATTATTATGGATCATTCCATACTGGAAAAGATAATCAAGAATTATTATTTGAATGTGATAATCATTATATGAGGTTAGATTAATGTCAACTGTATTTCAGTATAAAACAGGAGATTCCACTAAACATACATTAAATATATTAGAACGAGATGAACAAGGAAATTATCATGTTTTAATAGATGGTATAGATACGTTTGTAGATCAGAGATGGATGAATGAGATTATAGTAGTAAATAAAAACGAAAGTATAAATGGTAGTGGGAAATCTCTAATATTTGGATAGAAATGGATTTAGTAGTTATAGATAAACAACAAAATAAATTTTTATTTTTAAGAAAAACCAAATACTATCAAGAATACGAATATAATAGTAATCAATCCTATGATAATAGCAAATCCGTTAGACGATATATATATGATAAAATAAAAGATTTAAGTAGAAATAAAAGAAAATATAATTTATATATTATTATATGTGATAGTGATATATATAATGGAATATTTAATAATTATACAAAAGACGGTCTTCTAACGGATAATGCTAATATATTTTTAAGTTTTAGAAATTTTAATAATACAAAATATTTAGTTATGTAAATTCTATTAGTCATGGCTATATAGTTACATTTTATACTGATATATTTTTAAATTATAAAAGATGGAAGTTGAACTCTATTTATTAAAGAGAAGTTTTAATTTTTTAGAGAAAAACAATGCAACTATACAAATCAGGTTTTATATACTATTCATCATCACTATCCCAATCTGTGTTTGATGTTACCGAATCTATAGAATATAATAAAACATTACTACCATATGGTAATATGATAACTTCATTTGAGTATGCTGGTACGGATTATACTGCTTATGTAGGTTTATTATCATTAGATACTAAAGGTATAAGTGAAAGAGCCGCTGTTTTAAATATAGATTTATCTTATAATGTTTTACAAGAAACTATCAATTTTAGAAGTAAAACTTTACCAGAAGGTGTAGAAAATAAAATAAAATTTGTATCTTATAATGGTAATTTAGATACGGATAGTGCTTATAGTATTATAAGTTCATCTCATCAATCAAATGTAGTTGCAGAAATAAATTTAGATGATTATTATGGTTATACTACTGGTAGTAATAACTATCAACAAGGGACATTAATTAATAGTGGTAGTTTTACATTAAGTATAAGTTCTAGTATTTTAAATAGATATGGATATACTAATTTAGTTGCTTATGTAGATCATCTATATCAAAAGAAAGATTTTAATGAGAAGGAAACATCATATCAAATAAGTTCCGATGGACAAAATAATTTATTAACTAAATTAGAAAATCCAAATACGTTACCACCTAGTACTGGACATGGAGTTTCATTTTCATCAGATGATACTTATTTAGCTATATCACATAATTTATCTCCTTATCTAACAATATATAAAAGATCAGGAGATACTTTTACTAAATTAGCAGATCCTGATATATTACCTAATAATTTGGGATATGGAGTTTCATTTTCTTCAGATGATAATTATTTAGCTGTAGCTCATCGTAATTCACCTTTTATAACTATATATAAAAGATCAGGAGATACTTTTACTAAATTAGAAAATCCAAATACGTTACCAACTGGTGAAGGATATAAAGTTTCATTTTCATCAGATAATAATTATTTAGCTATAACACATGATAAATCTCCTTTTATAACAATATATAAAAGATCAGGAGATACTTTTACTAAATTAGAAAATCCAAATACGTTACCTACTAGTTCTGGATTTGGGAGTGGAGTTTCATTTTCATCAAATGATGATTATTTAGCTGTAGGAAATGATACATCTCCTTTTATAACTATATATAAAAGATCAGGAGATACTTTTACTAAATTAGAAAATCCAAATACGTTACCAACTGGTAATGGAAATGGAGTTTCATTTTCATCAGATGATAATTATTTAGCTATAGCACATGATTCATCACCTTTTATAACTATATATAAAAGATCAGGAGATACTTTTACTAAATTAGCAAATCCAAATACGTTACCTACTAGTGCTGGAAATGGAGTTTCATTTTCATCAGATGGTAATTATTTGGTAACTACTGGTGGCGGATCTCCTTTTACAATAATATATAAAAGATCAGTAGATACTTTTACTAAATTAGCAAATCCAAATACATTAACTCCTAGTGCTGGATATGGAGTTTCATTTTCATCAGATGGTAAATACTTAGTTATAGTACATGATACATCTCGTTTTATAACTATCTACAAATCCCAAGAAATAGCAGGTAACTACACCCAAACAATCCTATCATCATCCGATATAGGAGAATATACCGTAATATCTCAATCTATACCAGAAGATACATTTAAGAAAATAGTAGAACCATCAACGACAGGAACTATAACATTTGCATCTCCATTATCGGAATCTGTTTATAATGTTTCATCATCATTAACTTATAGTAGAAGTTTTGGAGAACTAGTATCATCTGTAGAATTAGAATCAGAAAATTACTATGGTAAAGTAGGTTTTGTTTCTTTTGACGTTCCTCAATATAAAACAGCAAATACAACATTTACTGCATCTATTAATATTAAATTCAATCAAAATGCACAAATATCAAGAAGTAATGTGTTACCAAGTAGCGTAGAAGATAAATTATATATATTAAAATATAATGGTGATATTATAAATGATAATCCATATAATATAATAACTTCTTCTTATCAAATACCACAATCAAATTTAGTTAATACAGTTGATTTATCTAGATACTATACATTTACAACATCATCGGATGCAAACGTTGCTAGTTCATCTAATATAGGTTATTATACTACTTCTATAATTATTCCGGATGAATATTTAACTTATGGAGAAACTAATAATTTCTTAGTTTATAACGATCAATTTGTTAAAAAACAAGATTTTATTAATCAAGTTAGTGGATTTAGTTTTGATGCTGGTGTTCAGGATTATGAATTTACATATGAAACTCAAAATAATATGCAACCAAATTCTACACCGAATGCATTCGACATAACTCCTGATGAAAGATACTATATATATACATTTGGAAACGAAGATCCCGACGATTATGCTTGGGGTCAATTATTATATAAAAATGATGATGGTACATATACGGATATAACGGAAAATGTTCAATTTTATCTTGGATCCGGATCCATATCTGTAAATTATATTTCTACAAATGTAAAATTTCTAAATAGCGGTAGTCATTTTATAATGGGATCTACGTCATTTGGAACATATATATTCTCTGGTAGTGGTGAAGGAGTTAATAGAATATATACAAATGTATCTAGTGGAATGACGTATAATCCGTCTAATATGGGAGTATATCATATATGTAGTTATAATGATGATGAATATGTATTTTGTTCTCCTTATAGTTGGAATTCTAATAATTTTGCTATGTATCATATGGATTATACTACAAATACTTTTACTAAATTAAATAATCCAACTACATTACCTAATTCTACTATTTATGATATAGATGTTAAACCAAATGGTTCTCATTTTGTTATGGCACAAACCAACTCACCATATTTATATATCTATAGTGGTAGTGGTGAAGGTGTTAATAGAATATATACTAAATTGAATGTACCTAACACACAACCAACTGAAACCGCACGTGCCGTAAAATACACTCCAGATAATTTATATATGATATGTAAAAGTCAAAATTCTACAGTAGATAAATATTTAGTTTCATATTATACACCTACTAATAATATTTATTATAAATTAGCAGCACCAAATTCAATAGCCGCAAATCAAACTCCTAATAATTTGTATAATCATTCTACTATTATTGGTGATGGAACAAAATACATATCAACTGGTGGATCTTCTCCTAGATATGATGCATATGTATCAACTGGAAATACAACTTCAAGAGTTTATAATTTAATAACAACCAATTTTGATGGTATAATAAAACCAACAAACTCATTTATATATAAAAATAATAAATTATATTGTATTCAAGGATTACCAAATTCTAATACTATGGCTCCTAGTGCATCTACATCGATTACTATATATAATGTAGATAATATAAATTCACCTGTATTATTAAATAGTGGTAGTGAAAATATGTTACAAGATATGTGGAATATAGAAGAATATGCTATGTCACCAAAATCGGATTATTTTGTTACTCTTTTAAAAAACAATCCACATATACAAGTTCTTAAAAATACAGATGGTAATTTTACTAAATTAGCAGATCCAACTACACTACCTATAGCACCACTAAATAGAATTAGATTTATACGAGATTATACTTTTGTATGTACACAAGGATCATATTGGTATATGTATAATATAAATACAGGAAGCGACACTTATTCGGCTACACAAGGAGGTGGTAATCTTACTAGTTTTGATATTCAAATGGGTGGATTTGGTATGTATAAATTATCAGATAATCACTTTTTTGTTAGTAGTGATGGAACTCCTCCTATGAAATTATTTAAATATCATGATGATATTCCATCAATGAGTGTTATGCCAGATCCAACTGGATTTATAGCTGATAGATTTGAAAATATTGTAATTGGAGCTTCATCCGATGTTGTAGTTGGAAATTATGTTATACAAACTTCAAATATTTCTCCATATATAAAAATACAATACTTTAATACTCAAAGCGAAACGTTCCAATCAGTAGATACATCAAATATAACGTTAAGTGGTAATCCAGCATTATTACCAACAACACAATATAATAATTTAGATTACTTATTTATATTTAATTATGGAACAAATGAAATGCTATATTATAGCGGTAGTGGTATAAATGAAAATAAAACATTTACTCAAATAAACAATACCGGTGATTTCGTTATATATCAGTATAATTCTGGAATATTTAAAATAAACCCATCAGGTGAATATTTTATAACCCAAGATAACGCAGGTATATATCTAAATAAAATCGTATCATATAATCCATTAGAGATAAATCAATTAGAATATTATATTTTTTCTAATAGAGGATTTTTTAATTCCAGTCCATCCCAAAATGCTATGTTTTACAGTGACTATTTATTTGGTATATCTACTTCTAGAGATTACTTATTATTTAAAATACAAAATGATTCTTTGGTTTTATTAGATAACTACCCAATAGATAGTAATGAAAATGCTCATTATTTTAATAGATTTTCAAATAATCATATAGTTCCATATTACAATTGGAAAAATCCTAGAAAAGTATTTAAAATGTATCAAGCAGCATCGATAACATCAAACAAAACATCATTCAGACTAAATCCAGATATAGAATTAGAAATAGATGTTACTTACCCTATAGGTAAATTAGGAGGTTTATCAGGTATAAACATAGCAAATATTAAAGAATATAATGGTGTTCCATTAGCAACTATAGAAGAAACTGAATAATAAGGAAAAAAATAAAAATGAATTTATACAAATCAGGTTATATAGTATATTCATCATCATTATCACAATCGATATTTGATGTTACAGAATCTATAAATTATAGTAAAACTTATAATACAGAAAGTATCGTAAATACAGCATTAACTTACGATGGAACTAATTATACAGCATATGTAGGTTTACTATCATTAGATACTAAAGGTATAAGTGAAAGAAAAGTATTAACTAATTCTATATTGAGCTATGTTATAACAGGTTCAACTATCAATTTTAGAAGTAAAACGTTACCAGAAGGTGTAGAAAATAAAATAAAATTAGTTTCTTACAGCGGTAATTTAGATACAGATAGTGCTTATAGTATTATAAGTTCATCTCATCAATCATTGATTGTTGGTGAGATAGATTTAACTGATTATTATACTTATACTACTGGTAGTGATAATTATCAATCTGGAACATTAGTTAATAGTGGTAGTTTTACTGTCAATATTAGTTCTAGTGTAGTTAATAGATATGGATATACTAATTTAATTGGTTATGTGGATCACCTATATCAAAAGAAAGATTTTAATGAGAAGGAAAATCAAATATTAGTTGATGATATTGTAAATGATAGTTTGGGTTCCCCTAATTCTCTTGGAACGTCTATATCATCTGGATCTGCTTATATAGCATTTAATACCCAATACTCCAGTAATCCTTCTAATCTTGCATTACAAATATATAAAAATAACTTTGATGGTACATTTACAAAATTATCTTCTCCTTCAACTCAATTCCAATCAGAAGATTCGGAAAGGGGTATATCTTTTTCAAAAACAAATACTAATTACTTAATACGATCCGTAAATATTAGTCCATATATTAGAATATTCAAGCGTAGCGGTGATATATTTTCATCAATATCAAATCCAACCCAATTACCTACTGGTAATGTTTTATCAATTGATTTTACAAATGATGATTCTTATGTGGCTATGGCACATGCAAATACACCATATATAAGTATGTATAGTAAGAGTGGAGATACGTTCACTAAAACATCGAATCCAGGTCAATTACCTACTAATTTAGGTGTATGCCTAAACTTTTCTAATAACGGTACATACTTATCTTTGGGTAGTTTAGGTTCCCCATATTTAATGATATATAAACGTAGTGGCTCATCCCTTACATTATTATCTAGTCCAACATCAGCACCACAATCATATGTTAAATCGGTAAAGTTTTCACCAGACGATACATATCTAGCTATAGCCCAAAGCCAATCACCATTATTACTTATATATAAACGCAATGGTGACTCTTTTAGTTTAATATCTAATCCAACAACACAACCATTATCATCAAATAATAATTCTATTCATTTTAATTCAACCGGTGATTATTTATTTTATGGAAGTAACTCTACACAAGATGTGTTGATATATAAACGTAATGGTGATAATTTTGAATATCATAGTAAAATGGATGGTGTGTTTGGTGGTACTATATATGGTATGGATATATCTAATGAAAATTACTTATCATCAGCACATATATCTAGTGATCCAAAGAATATAATTAAAAAATTTAATATAGTAAAAGATAACTACACCCAAACAATCCTATCATCATCCGATATAGGAGAATATACCGTAATATCTCAATCTATACCGAATCACGTATATAATAAAATAATAGAACCATCAACAACAGGAACTATAACATTTTCATCTTCATTGTCCGAGTCGGTTTATAACGCATCTTCTTCATTAGAATATAGTAGAAGTTACGGTGAATTAATATCGTCTGTTGAATTAGATGATAATACATATACTTGTAAAGTAGGATTTGTTTCTTTTGATGTTCCTGTATATAAATCTAATAGTTATACTTATACTGCATCTATTAACATCAAATTCAATCAAAATTCTCAAATATCAAGAAGTAATGTTTTACCTGATGAAGTTGAGAATAAATTATATATAGTAAAATATAACGGAGATGTTTTATCGGATGATCCATATAATATAATTACTTCTTCTTATCAAATACCACAATCAAATTTAGTTAATACAGTTGATTTATCTAAATACTATACTTATAATACATCTTCTGATAGTAATGTAGCTAGTTCATCTAATATAGGTTATTATACTGCATCTATAATTGTTCCTGATGAATATATAACTTATGGAGAAACTAATAATTTTTTAGTTTATAATGATCAATTTGTTAAAAAACAAGATTTTATTAATCAAGTGGAAGGTTATGATATTGAGCAAGGATTAACTAAATTAGAAGATCCAAGCTCGTTACCAGCTGGACTTGTATTTGGATCTTCATTCTCATCAGATAATACTTATTTAGCGATTGCTAATAGTAATTCTCCAAATATAGTTATATATAAAAGATCCGGAGATACCTTTACTAAATTAGCAAATCCAGATACATTACCTGTAAATCAAGCTCAATCAGTTACATTTTCATCCGATGATGTGTATTTGGTATTTGGACATATTAGTTCCCCTTTTATAACTATATATAAGCGAAGCGGAGATACCTTTACTAAATTAGCAGATCCAACATCATTACCAGTTAATAGGGTTCATTCGGTTACATTTTCATCGGATAATACTTATTTAGCAACGGCTCATTTTACATCACCGTTTATTACAATATATAAAAGATCGGGAGATACCTTTACTAAATTAGCAGATCCAACATCATTACCAACCGGTAATGGGCGTGGGGTGTCATTTTCATCGGATAATACTTATTTGGCTATAGCACATGATACATCACCGTTTATTACAATATATAAAAGATCGGGAGATACCTTTACTAAATTAACAAATCCAACTAGTTTACCTGCTAATAGTGGTTATAGTGTATCATTTTCAATTAATGGAGATTACTTAGCAGTTGGACATATTAGTTCTCCTTTTATAACTATATATAAGCGAAGTGGAGATACCTTTACTAAATTAACAAATCCAACTAGTTTACCGATTGGTGACAGTTACGGAGTATCATTTTCATCAGATGACGTTTATTTAACTGTAGGACATAATATATCTCCTTATCTAACAATATATAAAAAGTCAGGTGATACTTTTACTAAATTAGCAAATCCAGATACATTACCAACCAGTGGTAGTAGATCTATTTCGATTTCACATAATAATGCTTATTTAGTAATTGGAAATCTTAGCTTTCCATATGTACATATTTACGGTTCACCATCGATAACACAAAACAAAACATCATTTAGACTAAATCCAGATATAGAATTAGAAATAGATGTTAAATATCCAGTTGCAAATCTAGTAGAATTAATGGGTGTATCTAGATGAATTTAATAAGATATAGTGTAGATGTAATTATCTACACTATATCTTTTTTATTCAATTGATGTAATATTCCTCTAACAAAATTCAAGTATAAATCCATAGATATACTATCAAATTCTGTCATTGTAAATGAAAATAAACTATCTATATTAGATTCTAATGGTAATTCAGCAGCAAATGTATTTTTATCCAATATATAATGATGGAATGAAAATATAGTTACATTATTTGAATATGTTAATTTTGATTTATCTAGATCAATATATATAGATTTATCATAATAATTTACTCCATTATAATCAACTGAATCTTGTGATTGATATACAAACTGATCGTCTAAATCTATCTCACCAACTTTATATAACGATGGATTAGATAGTATATTAGATATAACTGTATTTACATTATCAGAATCTACGTTACCAACGTAAGCATAAAGATAATATTTATTATTTCCTGTTGATGCATAGTATGATGATGTTGTTGATGTATTTTCAGGCGTAATATCCAATTTGATATTCATAGAATTTACGGACTGAGCAGATTTAAACTTAGTTATATCAACTGAAAACATACCTATAGATCCAACATAAGAATTACCAACTTTACCTATTGAATTTTCAAAATTAACACTACCATCGGATGCTTTATTTAAAGTATATGATATATTATTATTAATAAAATCATTTAAATCGCTTGTATTAAATGAAACATATCCAATAGATGATGGTGTTATATTTTGTATTTTATTATATACCGGTGTATCAAATAAGAAGTCTAAAGATGTATCATCCCCAACATCAAATGATATTTTATGATGATTTATAAAATCACCGTTTAATTCATATATTAATAAATTATTAAAGTCGGTATACGAGTAATCTAAACTATATACTTTTAATGTTTGAGAAGTATTTGTTCCAACTACTAAATAATTACCATCAGAAGATATTTCACTTGTTATAGATGGATCGTTTGGTATAGATAGTCTATCTGTTATATTAGTTGGTTTATCATAATCATTTAATTTATATAAATGATTATATGGTGCAACATCACTATTTAGATATAGATAATTAGATATAAATGTAGTACTTTTTATTTGATTTATAGGTAAAGTATCTGGATCTTCTATTTTTGTAAATTCATCTGTTATACTATTAACTTGATAAAGACTTACAAATGGTGAGTTTTCATGAGTAACAGACAAATATTCACTTCCAGAACTAAATGTCACGTCTATAGCATTACCAATAGGTAATTCAGTTATAGTTTCTAATTTTGTAAATGAATTTGTGTTTCTATCTACACTATATACTGATAAATACGGAGGTATATTATAACCAACTGCCATATAACTGTTATTATCCGAAAATGCAATAGAATTTACTATTCCCGTTGGTAAAGTAGATGGTTCGTTTAGTATAATATTGAATTGATCTATAATATTATTTACCTCATATATATGAATATATGGTGCTGTATTATTACCAATAGCTAAATATTTATTTCCTTCATCAAATGCAACTGTATTTATTTCATTGTTATATGCATAATTTATATTCAATAAAGTTGTATTGTGATTTGATTTGTTCAATTTATATACGTTTATATATGGGCTAGTTTGATAACCAATCGCTATATATTTATCGTTCTTAGAAAAATCAATCGATGTTGCTTGTCCGGTTGGCAGACTATCAGGTGATTTTAATCTAGTTATATTGCCATCGATTGAATTATATAATGCTATATAATCTTCTTGTGAACTAGCTATAGCTACATAATCATCTTCATTTGATATTGCTATTGATTTGACATCTCCATCAGGTAATGTATATGTATATGGTTTTATATCAAATGATTTTAAAAGTAAAGAATCGGATATTACCTTATATACTGTTATATATGGAGCAGAATCATGTGCTATTGCTATAAACTTACCATTATTTGATTTTGATATACCAAATGCATCTCCTGTTATATCTGTAAATGGATTTGGATATAATGGTTCGTATATATTATTAGTTTGAACATATGTTTTGATATATGGAGAAGATCCTTCTATAACAGTTATCAAAGTTCTATCGTTATATAATATCATTTCTTGACCTACACCCGAACCGATGGTTTCGGATAGTATATTATCAGATTCAAATTTAGTTCCATTATATTTGTAAGCAATTATACCTTGATTTTGCCGGAAGTTTATAAATACATTTACTCCATCTTCTGTAAATGCTATATCTCTTGCCTTTGCAGTAGGAATTGTTTGTGGATCTGATAATTTTGTTAGTATTCCATTTGAATGACTATAAAATCTAACATAAGGACTATTATCCATCGCTACACCAACAAAATTATCATTAGGTGAAAATTGAGTTTCGGAAACATAACCTGTAACCGGTATATTGATTGTCATAGCAGTTCCTAATGTACCATTTGAATATGAATATCCTAATATACCTTGTTCAGATGTTGCAAATATAACATAATTTCCATTATAACTAAAATCTATATTAATTATAAAACTTGTAAATGGATTTGATGGTAATGAAACTGAAGTAAATGTTGTATTTTCATTATTATCGTTTACTTGATATATATGTAAGTAAGGAGCAGCTTCGGTTCCAACTAAAAGATAGTTATTATCTCTTGAAAATGCTGCACATCTAGCAGTTGAACTAGGTAATATATCGAAGTTACCATTTGATATTTTAATATATTCTGTATCAGTAACATAATATACTGTTATATACGGACTTTGTTCATGAGAAACAATCATAAATTTATCATTATGAGAAAAATCAACTGCAGTTCCTAATCCCGTTGGTAAATCATTTATACCATTAAATCTATTTATAGAATATCCAGTAGAAACTTCTAATTCAAAATTATTATCTTTTGCACCCAATAATAATTTATTTGCACTTTTTAAGAAAGACATAGCGTATATAGGTTCATTTATATCTATATCAAATTTTATATTCTTTAAACTTACATCGGATCCGTTTATTTCGAAGAATGTTATATATGGATCTTCAACTGATGATACTGCTATATATTTATTGTTTTCTAAAAATAGTATATCGGTTACAGCACCATTAAACGTATAATCAAATATTTCTGTTACTGTAAATCCAGATATATAAAATACAAATAATCTATTTGTATTTTCATCTACAATAGCTAAATAGTTATTAGTTGATAATTTGGTAATAGATATATTAGATGCACTATTATAATTTGTAGTTACGAATGTCATTATATCTTTTGAATATCCTTTAGATGAATTTTTATATACTAAAACTCCATTATTTGTTCCTATAACAATAACATTATTCCTCATATCTACGGCTTTATATGGATTTATTACTCCAGTTATAGAATTTTCAACCACTCTATCATCTTTAAAATTAAAAACAACTCTATCGCTATATGATTGTATACCTAATATTATATTTGGATATGTTTCTTGAACTATTAGTAAATAATTGGAATCATCACTTATATGACAATATACGGGTCTATCTATATTTGCATATATAATAGGTATCTCTTTATAACTATTATCAGTTCTATAAAATACTTTAGCTGATACTAAGTAATCGCATACAGATAAGTATCTAGATGAATCACTTAAATGTATATAAGTTGAATTAGCATTTATTGATGGTATAAAACTTTGAAATACATTTGTATGAATATCACCACCATACGATCTATAAAAACTATATACAGATTGATCTTCTGATAGTATTACTATAACAGATTCATTCAATCCAGTTTTAATATGTTTTGGTCTTTCTATATATGTTTTATTTATTATACTTCCATTATAATATTTTAAACCATAAGATAATGACCTATCCGTTAATACTTGATTATCAAAATCTTGTTGTTTATATAGATGATCTATATAGAATAATATATTGGTATGACCTTTTTTATTTATTAATGTATCATCTTCTATATCTACGTAGAATTTACCATTATCTGTTACACCAACAGTATAATTTAATTCTGTATCTGGATAACTAAATTGAGTGTCTATATTACTAGAAGAATCTGATTCTAAATCCTTTGTATTTACTACTATAGGTCTAATCCATAAATTATTTTCTTCTATGTAAGTTATATAACTTGATCTATGTGCTTGATTTATAGTTGATATTAAACCTTTAATATCTTCTATTGCAAATGGATAATTATAAAATACTAGATTTAAGTAGTTATCAACTCCGTTAGGGAATGTTTTTGGTTTATATGAGTAAGAATCTTCATTTATATCAAATACAAGTCTAACTTTTGTAGGAGATACATTATTTGCTACTGTATATGTATTGAATGATATATAACCAACATTAGCTGTATAAACACCACCTTCATATGACAATCCTGATTTTATAGTTTCTGATTGACTATATATATAATAATCTATTGATGATGTAGCATCAAATATATCATTTACATTTGAAGATGAATATTCTATATAACCATAAGAAGTTGCATTTATAGATATTGTAGGTTCTGTTACAGGTTGATATTCTAAATCTAAACTTATATAGTTACTTTTTGGAAATTCAATAATATGATAATTTTCAAATGCTTTATGTCTATATAATATTCTTGAACCAGAAACTAGATATGCGTCTTGTATATCAGGTAAATCGCTATTTGGTTGATACAATGCAGTATGAAATATATAATCTTTATTTAATGATGTATTAAATATATCAACTAAAGACACATTGTTTATATTTTGAGATAAGTATTGATTGTTGTAGTAACTAGGCAATGTATCATTTATAAAATATGGTTCAACTGTTTCATATTTTAATTGTATTGTATCATTTTCATCTATATAAAATATATAGTTTTTAACTGATGATGCTTGTAATGGTATATTTGTTCCGTTATAATCAAAGTCACCATCATAGAATGATCCACTTTGTAATATAGGCATAACAAATTCTGTATCATTTATAAAAGATGCAACTTGTTGATTTCCATTAAGTATATCTCTATTATAAAATGCAGAGTATTTTGATCCTAAATCTATCTCATCTTCAGTATATCCTTTATCTAATTCTGTTATAATAGGAGTTCTTTTATTTTCCCAAGTTATTTTGTATCCATATATTTTACCTACAGATGAATGTAATATCATGTATTTTCCATCATTTGAGAATACTATATTACTTACTAATATTCCATTATAATCTGATGGTAATATTCCTTTATATACTAATTCCATAATACCAGGTACATCTGATGTTGGGTTATCTTGTGGATCAAAATACGACTTAAATTTATAAACAGATATACCTTTATTTATACCATAACTTATACATATCAATAAAGGCATTGATGGATGGAACTTTGTATATGATACTGATGTTGGTTTATAGTCTAAACTTAATATATTAGATGTATCTGATTTATAACTTTCATATATATCCCATTTATTTTCATTTTCTATATATTCAAATATATCCACATCAGTTGTAGATTGATTTCCTTCACAATCAGTTTTATAACTGACAACAGATAATAATTTGTTATCGTATGAAAAAGAATAAAACTTTTCATTTAGTAAATTATTTATAGGATTAAATCTATAATCAAATACGTTTGATTGATATAGGTTATAACTTGAAGTTGCTATTAAAGAGAAACTTTCAGTAGTAAATGAACTACTGTATCTTTGTAATAAAACAGATTTATTTTCTAACCAACCATTTATATCGGATAAAACCAATACTCCCTTACCAGATGTTTTATTCGTAAATGAATCATTATATCTTGTATTTGGTATAAATGAACCGGTAATTGAGATGTCAGCTGATGTAACTCTATCTATGGTATTACATATATTATCTAATTCGGTAACAACATTTTCATCGTTTATTTGATATGTATGTATAGTATTAGTATTGCCATATGCACATAATACAGCGTATGAACCATCAGAAGATATATTTGCATCAGCTAAGTTATAGGTTCCTCTGCTTTTAATCGGTATAGTATTTATAGTTTGATTATAAACATAACCAGTTTCAGATGAAGTATAATAATATAAAAATATATTGGATTTATCATTACATAGAGCCAGTAATCTATTATCATCGGATGTATATGATAATTTAATAACAGTTTTTCCTTGTAATTGTGTAGTATCTATATAATTATCTATTTTAGTAAATTCATAATGATATGAACTTGTATTAACACTAAATGCTTCTATTGGATCTGATGTTTCCGATATACCCATACCATAAACTACAAAATCATTATTTGTATTTGTAAATTTATAACCATCTATAGACGCTAATGATGAGGTTGGATAATATTTATAAAAATTCAACTTAGGGTTTGGATCGGAATTATAATCTCTTATTAATTGGTTTTCTGAATATATATAAACAGGATTATATGGTTTAGAATTTCTATTATAAATAGTGAAATAAGGAGATACCTCCGATACTCCATATATATACCTATCATCATATGAAAATTTATATTCTACGGATTGAGTATTCGTAATTTCAGATGCAGAATTATAATATATTCTATGTGTACGTGATAGATAACGATACTGTGTTGTATCGTCGTATGAATTAAATTCATCATTATATATAGTAACATCCATGTTTAAACCGGAATTACGAGTAACTACATACTCAGGTAATTTATGTGCCGAATTTATTTTGTTTGGGTAATGATTTAGAGCTACATCATAACTATCATATGTTTTATAACTAGATGGTGTTGCATAATATGATACTCTATCCCGTAATTCTTTAATTGCATAGCCAGATTGTTTGGTATATGGATTAGTATAATATGATGGTTCAAAATATCTAACTCCTCTAGTTTCATCTCCATCTACGGTTTTCTCCATAGTTATCATATAAAAATAAGAATTATCATTAGACCATTTTATATCTTTCCAATAATAAGAATCATTTATACTGTGTGGATTGGTGATACGATTACCTGTACTAGCAGTATATCCAAATTCAACATTATCAGTTATAGAGTTAAGTTTATAAGTGTATAATGTATTTGCACTACCAGAGTATATATATGGTAGAAATACATCAAAATCACCATTACCTATATTTAAAACAGATGATATACCAAATGAACTTATTTCTGTGGTTGGTGTTACGTCTAGTTCTTTTAACTCATATATATTAGATGTGTTTTTATATACAAACATATATGGGCTAGTATCAGTAGTAACAACCATATATTTGGAATCGTTGGATAATTGTATATCTTTCATATTACCTAATGGTAATGATGTAGGTGTATTTAATTTTGTAAATGAATCATTTGATTGACTATATATGTAAATTTTATCTACACTATTATGTGCAAATGCAAGTATATTATTTCTATATGATATAGATATAGATTCTGATATTATCTCAGTTGGATTTGGTATTAGCTCAAATGTATCATTATTATAGTTGTGTTTATATAACTTAACATGTTTTTCACTTCCAGATATATCACCTACTAATATATGATTTGATATATTAGATGTATGTATAAAATTAGAACTACTAACAGGTACATCTACTGTAAAGTTAGATGCTGACGCTGAGTTCTTTTTAAACATTTGATTATCTTTACTGCTCATACCAAATATTATGTTTTTGCTATTATCTATGAAATAACCATTTGTTATATATGAACTTTCTTGTGACATTCCATATTCTCTACTCTTTATATATAATTTATCATATGTATTATTTTCTAAATCAAACAATATAGGTACATCAAGATTGTTTAATACAACTAATTGAGAAGAATCATTACTAAAATTGCCATTATAATAATATGCGCTATAAGTCGGTAATGTATAGTAACTAAGAGAATTTCCGTTTATAGAGTATAATGAAAATCCAGGTACTTTACCATCAGTTTGATTGTATTGTGTTAAATTGGATAAATTCCATACATAACTATCATGATTAGCAAAACCTTCATATAAAACATATAAATTATCATTCGATAGTTTAGTTCTGTCAGATACTTTTCTATCTGTTAAATTTGATCTGCTTATATTTTTATGATATGTATTATTTTCATTATATATACTTCTAGTTAATTCTTGATTCATTAATCCACTATCATATATTAACCATTGGCCATCTTGTGATACAGCCATTTTACTCATAGAACCCGGCATAATACTAGATGTTAATGTATTCGTTATATTTATTATATTTTGACTAGCAGAATCATGATAATATACCTTAGATGTTGCTGTATAGAATGTAGGGAATGTTTCTTGTGATACTATTATTTCATTATTTAAATCTGTTTCTACAATAGATGATATTATAGTATTATAATCTGTATTAAATGTATCATATTCTTTATATAGACTATATGAAACTATATTTCCGTTAGAATTTAATTCTGAACTACTAAAATTAGATGATTTGTATGTACTATCTATGAATAAGGAGAAACTAGTAACCCCTAACTGATTTATATTAGATATATCTATATAAGAACTTTCAATGGATTCCGTGCTTATAGCTATTGCGTCATAATAATTTGTTTTATTACCTGTAAAATAGAAATATGGATCTAAACTAGCACTAGATACTATTTCGCTTGTTATAGAACTACTAACTGCTTGATAATTTGATGTATTGTTTATTAATTTAGTTACTATAAGTTTATTTGAAACATTATCTAAGAATCCTCTTGGTCTTTTATGTATTGTGTTTTTATCTATATGAAATGATAGTTTTGCAGATACCAAATTCCCAAATAAATTTAAATTTCTAGTATCAAAATGTAATTGTGCAACTTTATTTGAATAATCTTGTTCTAAATTAGAATTCATATCAGCATACATACCAACACGTAAAACATCATCATCCTTTGTAACTCTATATCTACTATAAGCTAATGAAGGATTGGTATCTAATATATCATTTATATTGCTTGATGTATAATCCACATAACTATGAGAGCTATATATCGTATTTATAGTGGTTTTAAAGTCTTCAACAAAATCCACACTAATACTAGCAGTTATTTTTGATTGTAATAAATTATAAGAATCTATATACTTTTCACTAGAACTAAATATATGTAAATATGGTTGTGTTTTTGATGTTGCCGATATGTATATTTGATTTGGAGATACATCACATGATGTTACTTCACCTATACCATTAAATATATCTAAAAATTCTGAATTTATATCTTTAAAGTAATCGGTTTGCAATGTAAATACATCGTTATCTATATTAAAACTTCTAATTTCCGTACTATACTCGGTTCTAAAATCACTATTTAGCAATTGATTTCCACCTAAAACCATACATGTATCTTCTAAATCAAAATCGATTGATTTTATATCATACATATCCGATGCATCCGTTATAGTTGTTAGGTATTTATATGAATCACCATCCTTTTTTAATATATGAACATTACCATTTAATATTGTATTATAATATGCCATAATACCATTAACAACTAAATATTTTTTGGTTGTTGACCATTTAAATTTAAAACATTCAAATATCTGTATATTAGTATCTATATAAGTTGTGTTTACGTCGGATATATTACCGTTATCTATATTATATATTAAACCATTATCAATAGATGCCAATGCAATAACAGAATCATCTTCATTTAATTCCATAGATCTATATATATTTTCATCATTATCAAGTAAAGTTCTGGTTGATGTTAATGTATAAGAGTTTCCACTTAAAGTATATCTTCGTATAACTGTACCTATATTAGCAGACATTAAATATATAGAAGAACCATTAGATGTAACTGCTATATCTGCTACTTCTTGTGTAGGTAGTTCGTTTCCAATAGAAAGACCATCATTTAATGTGTTGTTAGATATAGTGTATATTTTATAATAAGGATCTTGTTTTGTTAATACGAATAATTTTGAACTATCCTTTGTAAATTGTAATTTACTTATTGGTGATGTTGGTTTTGAATCTATCGTTACACTAGATGTTAAATATGTATCATTATCATAAGAATATACATGAAGATACGGATTTTCATCAGTACCATAAGCAAATAATTTATTGCAATTGCTATACGCAGAATAACTAGAAGTAAGATTAAATATATATTGACTATCATCCACCGATATTTCTGTATATATTGATGACATATCACCAAATAATTCTTTATCCGAAATATCTATTGATTTTTTTATAAAATCATTAAATACTATTAAATGCAAATCTTTCGTTACATCTAAGTCTTCTATATTAATTGTTATTGATAAATTATTATTTATTTGACCATCTAAATGATTTAATTCACATAATATTTCATCATTATATACCGCATACGTATCTAAATTTATACTTGAATTTTCTATAGATGATATTATACCATTTAAATCAGTATATAGAGTTTCTTTTGATATATTTTTTGTGTATTTTGCTATATATAAAACATTACTTACGCCATTTGGTAAATTTTTATTTTTATATACTAATGAGTTTAACGGTATATTTATTGTAACTTCTGTTGAGTTTATACTTTTTAATTTTGGTACTATCTCTTGAACATTAAAAGTTAAAATCCCTACTTTAGATACATAGTTATTTTTTTCAATAGAAAATCCAACTTCCATATTTTCATTTTCACCATAAACTAATTCCAAGTCATGCGTTGTATTAAAAAAATCTGTATTTATATCAGATGAATATTTTAAATATCCTTGTTGTAATAAATTATATATAGCTAAACTCATGTATTACCCAAAAAAATAATATATTTATAATATAAAAATCTCTATAATAAATATAAAAAACTCTATTTATTATGAAGTTTCATATTTGAGATGATCCAATTGCAATCGGATTATATATATTTTCAATTTAAGATTTACTTTCAACAAAGTGATCCATTTATAACGGAATATATGTGGGATAGAGTAATTTTCTATAACGAAGTTACTCTATTCCGAACTTTTTACTATAAAAATATATATAATGATTATGTTAGATGGAAATTATTAAATATTTAATTTGTATATATGAATTCTTTTTTGTAAATTTGTAATTATAATTTTTAATTAATTAATATTAAGGTTAATATGTCACAATCATATGATAATCCACAAGAGTTTTATAGTAACTATATAAATGATAATTTATATAAAAAAAATCAAATACCAAAGAATACAAGTACTAAAGTAGGTATTGGTCTTCCTATGTTATTTCCGTTTATACATATGAAATTCTTTGATTCGTATCAAATGTTACGTAAACCAGATAATCACGTAGGTATATCTGTTATAGGTTCTATAACATCAATAGCTAGAAATAATATATGTGAAGCAGCAGAGCAACAAGGTTGCACTCATATTATGTTTTTAGATACTGATATGACTTTTCCACCAGATACTATTGAAAAACTATTAGCTCATGATAAAGATATAGTTGGTGGATTGTATTTTGAAAGATACCATCCATACAAACCTGCTGTATTTTGGAAACATCCTGATGGTAGTGGTGATTATGCTTTACCACACCATATACCATATGGGGAATTAATGGAATGTGATGCACTTGCAACTGGATGTATGCTTATTAAGATGGATGTATTTAAAAAACTATCTAAACCTTGGTTTGAATATAGAGTTGCAGAGTATGGTTCTAAAAAAGAGATTAAGTTTTATTCAGAAGATATAGTTTTCTGTGAAAGAGTTAAGGAATTAGGATATAAAATATTTGTAGATACTTCTATTGAATGTGGTCATCTATTAAATGATATTGAAGTTACACGACAATGGTGGGAATCTCAACCAAAAACCGATGTTATAGATAGATGAAACTAATACAATACGATATTAGACAACATATAAAACTTAAATATGTTAAATGGGATGGAAAGGTAATATATAGAGATTTATCTCTATTTAATATCATTTCAACTCCAATTATTTCATTTGATTTCACATCTATAAGCCCATTATCTAAACCGGAAGGTGAACTATTTTATATTGATTATGAATATGGAAATAAATGAGTGTCTAATATATTTTTTCATTGACGATATGCCTGATTACGAATTAGAAACATTCGTTCATGCATTATCTGATTTCATATATAGAAGACCTTATGATGATTATCTATTATTTGAAGATCATATTTACATTGAACAAGACACATATTTAGATATTATATATTACAAAGATATTTTTTCAAATTATAAAAAATGGAAGTTATTAAAATGACAAATGTTATTGCATATCATGGTAATGGTTTAGGATATACAAATAAAGATACTTATTTAGATTTAAAGGAGTATATTCTAAGTAAAGATACAAAATATAAATTACCAGATAATTTATTATGCCTTACTTGGTCAAATTATGTAGATAAAGTTACTGATGCAGAATTAACATATTCTAACCGTGGTTATGGTGATTTGATTAGATTGGGTATTGATGCTGGATTAGGTGATTGGTATCAATATAATAAAATAGTAAGTGCAAAAGACGAAAAAGAATGGGTTAATATAAATAAATATTTTTTATTAAAAGACTTTTTACTTACATATGATTTATCAAAGTATGATTATGTTATATGTATGGATGCAGGTGATGTTCTTATAGATGGAGATTTTAATGAATTAATAGAATATTTTGAAAGTTTAAATTGTAATACTTTATTCAATTCAGAAGTAAATATGTTTCACGACAAACGAACTCAATTATTTCAAGAGCAAGTTAATAGAGATAGTGGTATAGATGGTAAAGAAAAAAGATATAAATATCTAAACTCTGGATTTTATATAACTAGAAAAGATGAATTATATAAATTAGTTGATTTTGTATTAGAAGACTTCTTAACTATGCTTACTACAAGCGATCAATGTATATGTCATAATTATTATAAATTAAACTATCCAAATGTTAGAGTTGATTTAAATGATGATGTAACACAATGTTTATTTGATAATATCTATATTAGAGATACTGGATTTCATAATTTTATATATAAAAAATATGGAAAATAAAAAATTACATATTACTAAATATAGCATTAGAATTCATTATTGTAATTCTAACATATTTTTCAATAAAATGATTGTTCATCATAATAATTATGAAACTGTAAGAGAAGAAATCACAAACCAATTATTATATTTGTTAAAAAATAAATAATAATTTGGAATTGTAAAATTAATTTCGTAAGTTTGTAATGTTAGTTCAATTAATTAAAAAAATAAATGAATGAATTTGAATTAGATAAATTAAAGATATATATTGATAATGGATATATAAATCAGATTAAACATCCCGTTTATGATATATCATTATACAAATATACTCGTAAAACCGTCTTTGAAAGATATTGGGATGATTATACATTAAATTTAAGAGGAACTGTATTAGATTCAAATGGTTTAGTTGTATCTATGCCATTTCAGAAAATATTTAATTATACAGAAGATCAATCTATACATATAGACAGTAATTCGGAAGATACTCCTACATTAATATATGAGAAAATGGATGGTACTCTATTAACATTGTTTAATTACAATGGAAAATGGAATTTTGCTACACAACAGACATTTGACTCTGTATATACGGAAAGAGCTAAAAGTATATTTCAAAATAAATATTCAGAAGTTATACAATTATTAGATCCATCAAAAACATATATGTTTGAGTTAATATCTGATATATCACGTGTAGTTATAAATTATGATGATATAGATGATT
>Ga0099850_1000019_pt1 | contig 57039 bp, 73 predicted proteins | sample CB_VirMetaG_5_FD_79182 | JGI IMG/M metagenome (GOLD analysis project Ga0099850, IMG submission 79182) | Freshwater to marine saline gradient viral communities from Chesapeake Bay - CB_1508_1D Viral MetaG | ecosystem: Environmental > Aquatic > Marine > Coastal | place: USA: Chesapeake Bay... | reverse complement strand
TCCCCCTACGGCGGCTCCCCCTACGGCGGCTCCCCCTACGGCGGCTCCCCCTACGGCGGCTCCCCCTACGGCGGCAAAGGTGGAGGTGAAGTCCGCTACGGGACGGCCGGACCGCGACCCGCGCCCCCGCCCGCGCCCGCTACGAACAGTGGCAAAGGTGGAGGTGAAGTCCGCTACGGGACGGCCGGACCGCGTCCGGCACCTATCGCGAGCAGCAAGTCTTCCTACGGTGGCAAAGGCGGCGCTGGACCGCGCCCCATATCCACACCAACAGGACCTAGCAGTCCGTTCGGGTCCAGTTACCGCTCTACGAAAGGAATGCCACGATGAGGCTTAACCCCGACGCTTCGCCAGAACAACAAGCGGCCGCAACACGCTGGTATAACGAGAAGTTTAATATCACCCCGGCCGGGAGTCGCCCTGCGCAGCAGGCTCCACTATTCACGCAGCTGCAGGCCCCACGTCCTACGTCCCAGCAGGCCCCACGCCCTACGTCCCCGCAGGACCCGTTTCAGGCACAGCAAGAACGCCTGAGTAACGCTCTGCAGAACCCGATGAGTCCACAGAGGCAGGCTCAGTTGCAGTCGCTGCTGCAGGCATCACCTGCGCAGCAGATGGGCGGCATGGGTGGCAAAGGTGGTGCTGGCCCACGCCCTATGCCCCAGCAGATGACCCCGCCGATGGGCGGCATGGGTGGCAAAGGTGGCGCTGGCCCACGCCCCATGCCCCAGCAGATGGGCGGCATGGGCGGCTACGGCGGCATGGGTGGCTACGGCGGCAAAGGTGGTGCTGGCCCACGCCCCATGCCCCAGCAGATGGGCGGCATGGGTGGCTACGGCGGCATGGGTGGCTACGGCGGCAAAGGTGGCGCTGGCCCACGCCCCATGCCCCAGCAGATGGGCAACGAAAGCTATGGGTACATGAACCCAGCCACCCCACCCACGGTGGCGTACTCAAACTACGGCACGCCGTCTCCGCAGATAAGCATGTATACCGGCCCGCAGATGACCGGTCGGGGTGGCAAAGGCGGCGCTGGGCCACGCCCCATGCCCCAGCAGATGGGCGGCATGGGTGGCAAAGGCAGGATGTATTAAGGAGCCATCATGGCCATCGAAAAAGCACAGACCCCGTTCAATATCCCGCAGGACGTCATTGACGGCGAGGATATGGAGCTGGAAGACGATGATCTCGAACTGGAGATCATCAATCCGGACGCGATCTCTATTGAGACTGACGACGGCGGTATGATTCTGGACTTTACCGGAGGCATTACAGACGACCTCGTTGGGCCGGACCACAACGCCAACCTCGCGGACTTCATCGACGAGGATGTACTGGACTCCATGGCCAGTGAGCTGGTGCAGGAGTTCGAAGCGGACCGCCGGTCGCGAAAGGACTGGGCAGCTGCATACATGCAGGGTCTGGACCTGCTGGGCTTCAAGGTCGAAGACCGCAGTCAGCCGTGGCAGGGCGCGTCAGGGGTGTTCCACCCACTGCTCACCGAGGCGGTCGTGCGGTTTCAAGCACAGGCCATGGGCGAGATTTTTCCGGCGTCTGGGCCTGCGAAGTCCAAGATTCTCGGGAGGCTCACGCCTGAAAAGTTCAAGCAGGCCGAGCGCGTGCAGAACGAGTTGAACTACCAGCTGACCGAAGAGATGACTGAGTACCGGGACGAGATGGAGCAGATGTTGTTCCGCCTCCCGCTGGCCGGGTCTGCGTTCAAGAAGGTCTACTACGATCCGATTCGCGAGCGCCCCGTGTCCATGTTCGTACCCGTAGAGGACTTCGTGGTGTCGTACGGAGCGTCGGACCTACAAACCTGCCCGCGCTACACGCACGTCATGAAAAAGGATGCCAACGAGATTCTGCGCCTGCAAGTCAGTGGGTTTTACCGCGACGTAGAGCTGCCCGCCCCCGCCGCGGACCTTTCGGACATCCAAGAGAAGTACAACGACCTCGACGGCGAGTCCGCCACGCTGGATGATGATGACCGTTACACGCTGCTCGAAATGCATGTGGATATGAACATGCCGGAGGAGTTCGACGATCCTGACGGCATCGCGCGGCCATACGTTATCACTATCGACAAATCGTCGCGGACGGTGTTGTCAATTCGTCGTAACTATGACGAGGGCGACCCGAAGAAAAAGAAACTCATGCACTTCGTGCACTACAAGTATCTGCCGGGGCTTGGGTTCTACGGCACGGGGTTGATTCACTTGATCGGCGGGCTGGCCAAGTCAGCGACGTCTATCATGCGTCAGCTGATTGACGCCGGCACTCTGTCCAACCTGCCCGGGGGGCTCAAAGCCCGCGGTATGCGCATTCGTGGCGACGACACGCCGATCATGCCGGGCGAGTTCAGGGATGTGGACATTCCGGGTGGGGCCATCCGCGACTCCATTACGTTCCTTCCGTACAAGGAACCGTCGGGGGTCTTGTACCAACTACTGGGTAATGTGGTCGAAGAAGGCCGCCGGATCGGTTCCGTGGCGGACATTCAGGTCGGGAACATGAACCCGGAAGCTCCGGTCGGCACCACGCTGGCCCTGCTTGAACGGTCTCTGAAGGTCATGTCCGGGGTGCAGGCGCGTCTGCACGCATCCATGAAGAACGAACTTCGGCTGCTGGCGCGGGTGATCCATGACTACATGCCCGACCAGTACGCCTACATGGACGACGAAGACGGGGAATCGTTCAGCCGCACCGAGGACTTTGACGGTCGCGTAGACGTGATCCCGGTGTCTGACCCGAACGCAGCAACAATGGCCCAGCGGGTTGTACAGTATCAGTCTGCACTGCAGCTGGCACAACAGGCTCCGCAGCTCTACGACATGGGCAAGCTGCACCGACAGATGCTGGAGGTACTGGGCATTCAGGACGCCGACGACATCATCAAGCTGCCGGACGACATCAAGCCCGCTGATCCGGTCACTGAAAACATGGCGATGCTCAAGCAGGAGCCGGTCAAAGCGTTCGCCTATCAGGACCACGAAGCACACATCCAAGTGCACATGGCGATGGCGCAAGACCCGAAGATTCAACAGATGGTCGGGCAGTCGCCGTTCGCGTCCGCAATTATGAACGCCCTGTCGGCGCACATGACCGAACATATCGCCATGCAGTATCGTGTGGACATCCAGCTGCGACTTGGTGTGGAGCTGCCTGACCCGGAGGCTCCGCTGCCCGAGGACGTGGAACGGGAAGTGTCACGCATGGCCGCGCAGGCCGCGGACAAGCTCCTGAAGGGCAACCAAGCGCAGCAGGCGCAGCAGCAGGCGCAGCAGCAGGCGAACGATCCGCTTACCCAGATTCAGAAGGCGGAGCTGGAGCTGAAAGCACGCGAGGTCCAGTTGAAGGAAGACCGGGCGCGGCACGAAGCCCTGCTTGAAGTCGAACGCTTCAAGTTGGACGCGGCCTCCAGGACCGGAAATCTGGCCCTGCAGCAAGAACGACTCGACGCCGATATGCAGCGGGATGCGGCAAACATCAGTGCGCGAATGGCCACGCAGCTAGACGCCAGTGCCCGCAAGGAGAAGACAGAAGGCGCGAAATTGGGCGTGAAGATCGCGTCTGAAATGGCGAAGGGAGCAGACCTTGGACGAACTACAACTCCTTCTAAAGAAGGTAGCTGAATACCGCGAGCAACTTAAAGAATACCTCGCCGCTGGGTCCGTTAAAGACTACGACGGATACCAGCGGATCGTCGGGCGCTTAGAAGCGTTCAACGTGGTTGAGGACGATCTCCGCGAGTTGGTTGAGCGGCACGTATCCTCCTAACGGAGGCGACCCCGGATGGGCCGGGGCAGGCAACGGTGAGCCTTAATCACTGCGAACAGAGGGAAGCATGTATACACCCACTGCGGTGGACGAGAAACTCGTTCACAAACTGCCGGAACCCAAAGGGTATCGGCTTCTGATCGCCATACTGGAGGTCGACGAGAAGACCGAAGGCGGCGTTTATATGCCCGACAAGTTGAAAGCTGCGGAGTCTACCGCGTCGATCATTGGCTTCGTTGTGAAAGCCGGTAGTGAGGCGTACGCAGACCACGATCGCTTTCCGAACGGGCCGTGGTGTAAGGAGGGAGATTTCGTGATCTTCCGCTCCTACTCCGGAACCCGATTCAAGGTAGGTGGAAAAGAGTTCCGCCTTATCAACGACGACACCGTGGAGGCCGTCGTTGACGACCCTCGCGGCTACACGAGGGCATAAACCATGAACGAACAAACCGACCAGATTGACCGCGAGGACGACGACTTCGAACTGGAAGTCGTGGATGACGTCCCGGCCGACGAGAAACCACGTCTCTCGGAGGACCACAAAGCAGACCTCCCTGACGACGATGAAGTCGAGAAGTACAGCGAGTCTGTGCAGAAGCGCATCAAGCAGCTGAAGTTCGAGTACCACGAGGCCGAACGCCAGAAGCAAGAAGCCATTCGCCTGCGTGAAGAGGCCATCCAGTACGCACAGCGCGCTGCCGCAGAGAACCAGCAGCTCAGTGAGCGGCTTTCCAAGGGGCAGTCCAGTGTTGTTGAGAGTGCGAAGGCCCGCTACCAGTCCGAAATAGACCGGGCAAAGCGTGACTACAAACTGGCGTACGAGGCGGGGGATGCCGACGGCCTTGTTGAGGCCCAGCAGCGCCTCGTCGAGGCCCAGAACAGTCTCTCCCGAGCGCAAAGCTGGCGACCCCAACCTGTCCAGCCCCAGTACAGCCCTGAGCAGCTGCAGCGGGCGTATCAGCAGTACCAGCAGGCGCATCCGCAGGCCCCACAGCTAGATGACCGGCAGCGTGCATGGCTGCTGGACAACGACTGGTTTGGCAAGGATGAAGAGATGACCGGCGCAGCCTACGGGCTTCACGAACGGTTGGTACGCAGCGGTGTTGATCCAAACACCGATACGTATTATGCTAAGATTAACGAGGGAATGCGCAAGCGCTTCCCCGAACGCTTCGGCGGTGCAACGGAAGAGGTTGACGTTGCTCCTCGGAAAACGGCCAACGTGGTGGCCCCTGCTGTTCGCAGCGCAAAAAACCCACGCAAAGTCAAACTGACCTCCACTCAGGTTGCTCTCGCCAAGCGCCTTGGGTTGAAACCTGAACAGTATGCGGCGCAACTACTGAAGGACCAGAGAAATGGCTGACCGGACCCCACGCACAGCTGAAACCCGTGACGCGGGTGAACGTAAGCGGACATGGCAACAACCCTCGGCCCTGCCCACCCCCGAACCCAAGGACGGTATGAGCTTCCGTTGGATTCGCACCTCGACGCTTGGTGAGGCAGATAACCGAAATGTGTCCATGCGCTTCCGTGAGGGCTACACGCCAGTCAAAGCCGAGGACCATCCGGAACTCATGGTGATGTCGGACGTGGATTCACGTTTCAAAGGCAACATCGAAGTCGGCGGTCTGCTTCTGTGTTCTATCCCGACCGAAATCGTGGAGGACAGAAACGATCAAATGGCTCAAAAAGCCAAGCAGCAGATGGATTCTGTGGATCGTAACTACCTTCGCGAGTCTGATCCGCGCATGCCCGTTCTTAAACCGGAGCGATCATCGCGGACTAGTTTTGGCAAGTAATTGCCATTTGACGCAACAAGGAGAGTAAGATGGCTACTACTGCCGCTCCCTACGGCCTGCGTCCGGTCAATCTTATCGGTGGTCGCCCCTTCGCTGGTTCGACACGGCAGATCAAGATTGCATCGGGTTATGCAGCCAACATCTTCAACGGTGACGTTGTGCAAGTGCACACCGACGGCACCATCACGAAGGTGACCAATGTCGGCACCAATGCCGACGCCTTCCCCGCTGGTACAGTGGGCGTTTTTGTGGGCTGCGCCTACACCGACGCCGTCTCGGGTCTCCGTACCCAAAACTACTGGCCGTCGGGCGCTGTCGCTTCTGACGCTGTCGCGTATGTCGTGGACGATCCGGACACGTTGTTCATGATCCAAGCGGATGCGTCGATCGCGCAGGCTGGCCTCCACTCGAACTATGGGGTCAACCAGACCGCAGGTTCCACGGCGACCGGCGTGTCGGGCATTTCGCTTGACGTTGCAACCGGTGCAACCACTGCAACCATTGCCTTCAAGGTCGTGGATTTTGTGGAAAGCACCACATCGACTGCCGGTGACGCGTACACCGACGTACTGGTCAAGTTCAACCCGTCGTCGCATGCGTATACTGCCGGTCTTGGCGTAGCATAAGGAGTCTGACTGATGGCTATTTCACGCGCCCAGCTCCTTAAAGAGCTGCTTCCCGGCCTCAACGCGCTCTTCGGCATGGAGTATGACTCCTATGAAGGCGAGCACGCTGAGATTTACGAGACTGAAAACTCCGAGCGTTCGTTCGAAGAAGAAGTCAAACTTTCGGGCTTCGGTGCTGCACCGACCAAGGCTGAAGGTGAGGCGATCTCCTACGACAACGCGCAGGAAGCGTTCACTGCTCGTTACACCCACGAGACCGTCGCTATGGGTTTCTCCATCACCGAAGAGGCGATGGAAGACAACCTGTACGATTCGCTCTCGGCCCGCTACACCAAGGCGCTTGCACGTGCCATGGCGTACACCAAGCAGGTCAAGGCAGCTTCGCTGCTGAACACCGGTTTCACCTCGTTCAACTCGGGCGACGGCGTTACCCTGTTCTCGACCTCCCACCCGACGGTCACCGGTTCGAACAACTCGAACCGCCCGACGGTAGCTTCGGACCTGAACGAAACCTCGCTCGAACAGGCAGTGATCGACATCGCTGCGTACACTGACGAGCGTGGCCTGCTGATCGCGGCACGTCCGCGTAAGCTGATTGTTCCTCCGGCGCTGATGTTCGTTGCAACTCGTTTGCTGCAGACCGAGCTTCGTGTTGGCACCGCCGACAACGATCTGAACGCTCTGAAGTCGAACGGGTCGATTCCGGAAGGGTACCGTGTGAACCACTACCTGACCGACAACGATGCTTGGTTCCTGACCACCGACATCCCCAACGGTATGAAGCACTTCGTGCGTACGCCGATGGCAACGTCGATGGACGGCGACTTCGACACCGGCAACGTCCGCTACAAGGCCCGTGAGCGTTATAGCTTCGGCGTCTCGGACCCGCTGGGCATCTATGGTTCGCCGGGCGCTGCATAAGGCGTGACGTGAGCATGAAAGTTTGGTAGGTTAGGCTTGTTAAACTCCTCCCTGTTTGACAGGACTATCGTCCAAACTGGGGCCGCTTCGGCGGCCCCTTTCTTTTTGCACGAAACTCCTGTAGGTTATCTGTATCCCTGACAGCCGTGAGGTACGGCTGACTTGACCCACGACAGGAGATTCACATGGGTACTTCGACTTTCTCCGGCCCGGTTGTATCGACCGCTGGTTTTATCTCTGGTGCAGACTCGCTGGTTTCCGCAACTGCCGCCACGCTGACGGCAACCTCGGCCGCGCACGCAGGCCGCACCGTCGTTCTGGACCGCGCTGCAGGCATCGCCGTGACCCTTCCGGCGGCTACCGGCACCGGCAACAGCTACAAGTTCTTTGTCGCCACCACCATCACGTCGAACAGCACGACCATCAAGGTGGCCGACGCGACCGACATCATGGCCGGTGCCGCCATCGTGGCGAACGACAGTGACGCCTCGGCTTCAATTTTCGAGACTGCCGCCGACAGCGACACGATCACTTTCAACGGTTCGACAACTGGCGGCATCAAGGGTGCCACCGTCGAGCTTCAGGACGTGGCCGCGAACCTGTGGTCGGTTCGTGTTGTTGGTGCCGCCACCGGCACCGAAGCCACCCCGTTCTCTGCTACCGTATCGTAAGGTGAAGCATGGGCACTTTAAATAGCAAAGTTCTTAACAAGGGGGCGGCGAAGTCTGCGGCTCCTAAGAGCACCAAGAAAACCGCGGCGAAGAAGGGCGACTGACTTATGGCAAGCTCTGACGTACAGTCGAAGCGGGTAACGGGCACCGGTTCTGTAGCCGTTGGCCCCGCTCGTATTCGGCAGATTCAGGTCTTGACCACAACAGGCACTCCTCGGTTGACCATTACTGATGGCAACGGCGGGGCTACGGTTCTGGACTTGGATTTTCTGGCGTCGGATTCGCATTCGGTTAACATACCGGCGGATGGACTGCGCGTTAGCGACATCTACGTCTCTGCGTTCACAAACATCACTGCGATGACGGTGTTTTACAACTAAACGAGGTTCGGATGGCCCAGATAAGCTCTATCACACGGATTGGCACATCTGAGCCGTTCGAGCTTCAAGTCTCGCGTGGGCAGATTTATCTGCACAACACGTTGTTCAAGTACGGTTACAATCCCAACATCATCAATGTCGAAGAGACCATATGGGATGGTGGGGGCATTTATGCTTATCCGAGTTCCGCTGTCGCCATGACTGTTACCTCGGCAAGTGGCGCAACCGATTCTGGTGTGAGGGTTTGGGTCTACGGGCTTGATACCGATTATGTCGAGGTGAACGAAGAAGTCACCCTGAACGCAAGTGGAACGGCGACAACCACACAGACGTTCCTGCGGGTTTTTCGGGCCTTTGTTTCGGGTGCAACGGCACCCGCAGGTAATATCACCATCGCCAATGGTGGCACGACCTATGCTCAGATAACGGCCGGGGAAAACCAGACACTGATGGCGGTATACACTGTTCCCGCTGGTAAAACTCTTTACCTTTCCAGCGGTACGGCCACTCACGGAACCGATACTGCTGGGGCGTACATGACGATACGATTCATGACTCGTCAACCCGGTGGCGTGTTTAGGACCTCTGTTAAAGTCGATGTGACTGGTGGGGAGCTTCTTTTCCCGTTCACCTACCCGCTTTGGCTTCCGGAGAAAAGCGACCTTGAGGTTCGTGCCCGCTGTAACAAGAACCAGATCAATGCGGTATCCGCTACATTCGAGGGGGTTCTTATTAGCAATGGCTGAAAAGAAACGTGACAAGCCTATCGCCCGTACCACAAAGGGCAAAGGCGCAAACTACCGGAAGACCTCCGAGGGCGCAGGCATGACCAAAAAAGGCGTTGCCGCGTACCGCAAGAAAAACCCGGGGTCCAAGCTGCAAACCGCGGTGACCGAAGACAACCCAACGGGCAAGCGGGCCAAGCGGCGTAAGTCGTTCTGCGCACGCTCCGCTGGGCAGACGAAGCAGTTCCCCAAGGCCGCCAAGGACCCAAACAGCCGACTGAGGCAGGCGCGCAAGCGCTGGAAGTGCTGATGGCTATTTCGCGCGCCCAGATGGGCAGCCAGATGAAAGGAAATCGCATGAACTGCAAGGGCACCAAAAAGATGCAGGCTGGCGGCATGATGCCTGACGCCGAGGGTAATTACGCTGCCGTACCACAGGCTGGCAGGCAGGCTATGGAGCAGGCGGTCGCGCAGGCCGCCGCCGCGGCTAAGGCCCGGACCCCTCGCAAAGACGCTGCCCCGCTTATGCGGAAAGCTCGACCGATGAAAGCTGGAGGGCGCGTCCGTGGGGACGGCTGCTGTCAGCGTGGAAAGACCAAGGGGACCATGCGGTAATGCCGGTTACGAAAGTACCCGGAGGCTACAAGTGGGGTAGCAAGGGCAAGGTCTACAAGACCAAAGCCGCCGCTGAACGGCAGGGCCGTGCCGCTTACGCGTCTGGGTACAAGGTCGCGAAGTCTATGAAGACTGGAGGTAAAACCGAAAGTCGGGTCAACGAGTCTGGTAACTACACGAAGCCCGGGATGCGCAAGAGTTTGTTTGAAAGCATCAAGGCAGGCGGCAAAGGGGGCAAGCCCGGGCAGTGGTCTGCGCGCAAGGCCCAAATGCTCGCCAAGCAGTACAAGGCCAAGGGCGGGGGGTACAAATCGTGAAGGCCCCACAGAAGTCTCTGAAAGCGTGGACAAATCAGAAGTGGCGCACCAAGTCTGGTAAGCCCTCCACGCAAGGCCCCAAGGCTACAGGCGAACGGTACCTGCCCGAAAAGGCGATCAAATCTTTGTCTGCGTCTGAATACGCAGCAACATCTCGCAAGAAACGCGAGGACACAAAGAAGGGAAAGCAGTTCTCCAAGCAACCTAAGACCGTTGCGAAGAAGACTGCCCGACATAGGAAGAAGACCTGATGGCTGTGATTGTGCCTGACATCGCGGAGCTGTTTGAAGAGGCCTACGAACGGGCAGGTCTATCCATGCGCTCTGGGTATGATGTGAAGACCGCCCGGAGGAGCCTCAACCTTCTGACGCTGGAGTGGCAGAATCGCGGGTTGAACCTGTTCACTATCGACTCCGGAACACAGGTGCTAACGGCGGGTACGGCGTCGTACACGATGCCGGCCGATACCATTGATTTGATTGAACATCAGCTGCGAACCGGTAGCGGGGTCAATCAGGTCGATACATCACTGGAGCGTGTCAGCGTTTCTACTTACGCCCAGCAGACCAACAAGAACACCGCGGGGCGTCCGACACAAATTTACGTCGCTCGCAACGCCAGTGATGTCACTATTACGCTGTGGCCGGTCCCGGACACCACCACAGCGTACACCCTGCTGTACTATCGCCTCAAAGGCATCGACGGCTTGGCCTCGGGCGTGGGGACCTCGGCCGCGGTGCCTCCTCGGTTTATTCCAGCTCTGGTTTCCGGACTGGCGTATCACGTCGCCATGAAGAAGCCGGAGGCTATATCCCGGGCCGCTGCGCTGAAAGCCGAATACGAACAACAGTTTGAGCTGGCTGCGGGGGAGGACGAAGACCGGTCTTCGGTTCGGTTTGTTCCTTACATGGGGACGTTCTAATGGCCCGAGCCGCTGGAAAGTACGCTTACGGATATTGCGATAAGACGGGGTTTCGGTACCCGCTTGCTGAACTTGTGTGGGAGTACAAGGACGGCGTTAAGACAGGTATGCGCGTCGGCAAGGATGTCGTCGATCCCGATCACCCCCAGAATTTTCTTGGTCGCGTTAAGGTGTTCGACCCACAGTCTCTTGTGGACCCCCGCCCCGATACCTCTCTGCAGGAGAGCCGGGCGCTGTGGGGGTGGAAGCCAGTAGGCAACCCCGCCCAGTATATGGTAGGTTCTGTTGGAACCGTCACAGTCACCACCACGGATGGAGAGTAAAATGGCCCCGATGAAGTCCAAGCGCCCCAAGGCCCGCCCCGGTGTTATGAAGTCCAAGCGTCCCAAGGCGCGACCGGCCGATCTGAAGCAGCGTTTTGACGAGGCCGGAGCGGTTGCGCGCGGTAACCGCGCGGCGCAGATGGAAGGTCAGGACTACGAGGACTTCGCCAAAAAGAAGAAGTCCGGCGGCGTCGTCAAGAAGAAGTCCGGCGGCATGTGCCGCGGGATGGGTGCGGCCACCCGGGGCGGCAAGTACAGCAAGGCGTAACCCATGAGCTTCACCTACGGCGAACTGAAACAGGCCATTCAGGACTACTGCCAGTATGACGAGGCTACCTTCGTCAGCAGCCTGCCTGTGTTCATTCGACTGGCGGAAGAACGGCTCCTCAAGAACATCCGGCTGAACCTGTTTCAAAAGAACGTCAGCGGCACCTTGACCAGTGGCAATCAGTACCTCGCGGCTCCTGCAGACTTTCTCAGCCCGCTGTCTTTGAGTTTGACCGTCTCTGGGGACAAGGTCTTTCTGGATTTCAAGCAGCTGGACTTTTTGCAGGAGGCATACCCTGACACTGCGGATACGGCTCAACCCAAGTATTTTGCGCAGTTCGATGTCGATAACTTCCTTGTGGCTCCGGTGCCGGACGCGTCTTACACGGTGGACCTGCACTACTTGTATCGTCCTGCCAGCCTGACTTCCGGTGCGGACAGTGGGACGACGTGGTTGAGTCAGAATGCCGAAATGGCGCTGCTCTACGGATCGCTGGTCGAGGCGTACACGTTTATGAAAGGCGAGCCTGATCTGCTTGCCCTGTATAACGACCGGTTCGTGGAGGCGCTGACGCGGATGAAGAATTTCGGCGAGGGGCTTGAGTCGACCACCGACTTCCGTGGCGGCCAACTTAGGACACCGCGCACATGATTCAGGTCGAGGTCCATACCACGAACGGCCGGGGAAATACGCCGGAAGAGATCGCGGCCCGCGCGGCCCGCAGGATCGTCGGTATCTCCGAGACGGCACCACCGGTCATTCGGGATCAGGCCAAGGCTTTTCAGGGCCAGATCGAAGCGGCGCTAATACACTACTTGCGCGAGGCTGTTCAGAGTGACCGAACTACGGTATACAATGCCCTGACAGACGCAGGCCATCCGGCCCTCGCTGACTTGATACGGAGGCTATAAAATGGCGTTTACCGGAAATTTTCTCTGCACCTCCTTCAAGCAGGAGATTCTGCAGGCGAAGCACGACTTTACGGCCAGCACGGGCCACACGTTCAAACTCGCACTGTACGACAACAACGCGTCGTTCACGGCTGCGACCACGGACTACACGGCCACGAACGAGATTTCTGGCACAGGGTACTCTGCTGGCGGCGGCACGCTGACCAATGTCACGCCGACAACCAGCGGCACCACGGCCTTCGCGGACTTCGCGGACCTTGTGTTCTCGACCGCGACGATCACGGCGCGGGGCGCGTTGATCTACAACACCACGACCGGTGGTGGCAGCGGCACCACGGAGACCGTGGCCGTACTGGACTTCGGCGCGGACAAAACGTCCACGGCAGGCGACTTCACCATCGTTTTCCCGACCGCTGACGCTTCGAACGCTATCGTAAGGGTCGCATGACGTGACCGACGCCGTCGTCCCTTTCACCGGCTGGGGCCGAGGGACGTGGGGTCAACTCGGCTGGAACACCGGTTCCGTCACCAACGCAGGCGCTGCGGGGGCCGTAGGTTCTGTATCCGTTGACGCGAAAGCCGTTGTCGGCGTTACTGGAGTTGTCACCGTTGGGCAGGTTGGCAGTGTAGCTGTCGATGCTGCTGCCAACGTCCCAGTCACGGGTGTAGCAGGTGCAGGCGCTTCCGGTTCTGTATCCGTTGACGCGAAAGCTGTCGTTGGTGTCACTGGCGTGGCATCAAACGGTGTTGTCGGCAGTGTAGCTGTCGATGCTGCCGCCAACGTCCCAGTCACGGGTGTAGAGGCTACCGGCGAGGTTGGCGTTGCACTTGCCACTCAAGACATCGACGTCTCCGTCACTGGCGTGGCAGGCACAGGCGCTGTAGGCACTGCGGTCGCTTCGGCACAGGCGGTTACTCCGGTTTCTGGGTTGTCTGCCGCCGCATCCGTCGGCGCTGTACTCGTTGATGCACCCGCCGTTGTCTCCGTCACAGGCGTGGAGGCTACCGGCGAGGTTGGATTTGCGCTTGTCTGGGGCAACATCGTCCCCGATCAGACACCGGGCTACGGCGAAACTGTCCCTGCACAAACCCCGGGGTGGGCAGCGATTGCCGCAACGCAGTCTCCGGGGTATACTCTCACTGAACCTGAACAAGCAGCTGGCTGGGGCGAGACCGCGCCGACGCAGGCCCCCGGCTGGCTCCCGAACGCTGCATAAGGATTTAACCCATGCCTAGCACATACACGACGAACAACGGTATCGAACTCATCGGGACTGGTGAACAGTCCAGCACGTGGGGCGACACCACGAACACCAACCTTTCGCTTATCGACGCGGCGCTTGACGGTCAGATCACGGTAACGCTGGCCTCTGCTGGCACCTCGGGCTCTCCGAACACGCTCCCAATCAGCGACGGAGCCGCTTCGAATGGCCGGAACCGGCTGGTGATCTTCGCGGACGGCGCGGACCTCGGTGCGGATGCGTATGTACAGCTGACGCCCGACGACGCGGAGAAGATCATCTACGTGCGTAACAGCCTGTCTGGTTCGCGCAACCTGATCCTGTTTCAGGGCACGTACAACGCCGCAAACGATTTCGTACTTGCTGCAGGCAAGGACGCCATCGTCAAGTTTGACGGCGGCGGCACGGGTGCTGTGGTGTCTGCGGTCTTGGAGGACTTGGCGCTGGATGCCGCGACCATCACCACGATCAGCAACACTACGCTGAACACGGGCACGGTCAACGCTACGACCGTGGACACCACCAGCGTCGAGGTCACGAACCTCAAGGCCAAGGACGGGGTGGCTGCAGGCAGTATCGCGAACTCCACAGGTGTTGTAACACTGGGTTCTTCCGTGCTGACGACCACTGACATCAACGGTGGCACCATCGACGGGGTTACCATTGGAGGGGCTTCTGCGGGGGCCGGGACATTCACAACGTTGAACGCGTCTTCGGGGACCATTACAGGCGATCTGACCGTAGACACCAACACTCTGCATGTGGACAGCGCGAACAACCGGGTAGGCATCGGGACCATAACCCCTGCGGCACCTCTTGAAGTGCAGACGGCCACAGGTGAACGAATCCGGCTTGAGTCCGACGGGGGAACTCAAACCCCAAAGCTGTCTTTTATCCGAGACTCTGGCGCTGACTACGTACTCTTGAACGATCAGGGGGTGTGGAAGTTTAACCGCGACACCACTGAGATTTACAAGTTCTCATCGGACGCACACACATGGTCTACTGCTGCCACAGCCAATGCCATGACTGTTGTCTCCGGCGGGAACGTCGGTATCGGCACTACAAGCGTGGATGCCTTGCTTCATGTCTCCAGCGGAGACGTAGCCTTTGGCCCAAATGCAGATGCAGATGAGTTGTTCCTAGAAAACAACGGCAACGTGGGCATGACCCTTGGTGCGGGCATTAACGGAACAGCAAACATCTACTTTGGTGAGAAGGGTGTCGGTTCTTCTCGCGGTGCTATTGTCTTCGACACCTCGGATGAAAGCCTCCGTTTCTCGACCGCAGGTTTGGCCAATGAGCGGATGAGAATCAAATCAAATGGCAACGTAGGCATCGGCACTACAAACCCCACTGAAGTATTGCATGTCGTTGGTAATCAAATCCTTGAGGGCAGCACTCCTTCGGTCAAGAAGAACAACACCTCTGGCGGCATCGTTTTAACTGGCGGGACAAATACCACCACCGGCGCGAACCTGGTGCTTTACGGGGAGACCCACTCAACGCTTCCCAACACTTCAGTGTTCGAAGCGGATGACTTCATCGTTCGTGCCGTTGATGGTGGGTCTATATCCCTCAGAATAACTGGCTTGCCTACATCCTCCGCAGGTCTGATCACAGGTGAAGTTTGGAACGACGGCGGCACCCTGAAAATCGTAACATAAGGAAAATAACATGAACCCGAATGACATTATCGCACATTATGCAGCAGAACGACTGCAACTGATGATCGAACTGCAACAGGCCAAGGCGAAGATCGCTGAACTTGAGGCCGCAGCCCAAAAGGACACTGAATAATGGCTATCACATACAACTGGAACATCGTCACTTGCGAACATGAAGTGGCAACTGGCGGCATCACCGTGGCGCACTGGGAGTGCATCGCTGTTGATGGTGACTACACTGCGCGGTCCTATGGCTCCTGCGGTTTTGCCCCTGACGCATCTGCACCAGATTTCACACCTTACGATCAGGTAACCGAGAACGAGGTAATCGTCTGGGTCTGGGGTCAGGTTGATAAAATGCAGACAGAAGCACGGCTGGCTGAACAGATCGACGCGCTGAAGAACCCTGTCAGCGCCACCGGGACGCCGTGGTAAGCAAGGTGCCAACGTAAACCCCACTTCGAGGTCATCCAGATGCCACTGACCAAATTGCAGTTTCGCCCCGGGATAAACCGGGAGGTCACGTCCTACTCCAACGAGGGCGGGTGGTATGATTGCGACAAGGTGCGCTTTCGGTTTGGGTTTCCGGAAAAGATCGGAGGATGGCTGAAGCTGTCCTCCACCACCTTTCTGGGCACCTGCCGCGCGCTGCATCCTTGGGTGGCCTTGGCGGGCGAACGCTATTTGGGCGTCGGCACGCACCTGAAATACTACATCAACGAGGGCGGTGGATACTATGACATCACCCCCGTCCGCGCTACGACAGTTGCCGGAGACGTGACTTTTTCCGCCGCTGCAAACACGCTGTCTGCGGACATCACCGCTTCGCAGACAACGATTTCGCTGACCAGTTCGACCGGTTTTCCGGAAACGGGGGTCATCAAGATCGACAACGAGATCATCACGTATGCCAGCGTGTCTGGGAACAATCTGCTGGGCTGTGTTCGTGGGACCTACGGCACAGTAGCCGCGACACATTCGGCTTCCGCAAGCGTAACCTGTGCCACGATCACTGTCAGCGACACCGCCCATGGTGCGCTGGACAACGACTTCGTAACCTTTTCGGGTGCGACAGGCTTGGGCGACCAGATCACCGCCGACGTGCTGAACCAAGAATATCAGGTCACGCATGTTCGAGACGTGGACACCTACTATGTGCTGGCCCGCGAGGTTGCCAGCATTCCGTCAATCACTATCGGTGGGGAACTTGATCCGACCCCCGTATTTGCAACGACGAGTGACAGCGGGAACGGCGGGGCCAGTGTTGTTGGCGCGTACCAGTTGAACACAGGCCTTGACTCGACCATCACCGGCACGGGCTGGGGCGCGGGCCCGTGGTCCCGAGGCGCGTGGGGCAGTTCCTACTCGCTGGCCACGGCGGGCCAGACACTGCGCATCTGGAGCCACGACAACTTCGGTGAAGACCTGTTGTTCAACGTGCGGGACGAAGGTATCTATTACTGGGACAAGACCACTGGCACCGGAACCCGGGGGGTAGCGCTGAGTTCTCTGCCGGGGGCCAACTATACTCCGACCGTTGCAAAGCAGGTCTTGGTTTCGGACAGGGACCGCCACATCATCGTCTTCGGGTGTGACAGCCAGACCAACCCCGGGGTGCAAGACCCGCTGCTCATCCGGTTCTCGGATCAAGAGTCGTTGACCGATTGGGAAACTGCGGTGACCAACACCGCCGGGGACTTGCGTCTTGGCTCCGGGTCCGAGATTGTGACGGCGATTGAAACGCGCCAGCAGATCGCCGTGTTTACTGATGTCTCACTTTACGCGATGCAGTACCTTGGACCGCCCTTTACCTTTGGCATCCAGATGATCTCGGAGAACACGACCATCGCTGGTCCTCTCTGCGCGGTGCCGGTGGGTGATCAGGTGTATTGGATGGGGCAGACGGAGTTCTACGTCTATAACGGTGCAGTCCAGCGTGTGTCGTGTTCAGTTCGAGACTACGTGTTCGATAACATGAACACCAACCAGATGGAGAAGATCACCGCCGCCCTCAACACGGAGAACAGCGAAGTCTGGTGGTTCTACCCATCGGCCGACAGCTCTGAAAATGATCGGTATGTGGTGTACAACTACACGGAGCAGACGTGGTACTACGGCACCATGGCACGGACATGCTGGGTTGACCGCGGAATCGAAGCGTACCCCATCGCTGCAGGCACGGACGGCTATTTGTATAACCACGAGATCGGTTTCGATGACGGCAGCAGTTCCCCGGCCGCGGCCATTACGGCTTACATACGGTCGAGCCCCATGGACTTGGGTGACGGGGAGCAATTCACGTTTGTCAGCAGAATGATTCCTGACGTCAGCTTCCGAAACTCGACGGCGGCTACGCCCGAGATTGATGTGACCACCCGGGTGCGAAACTACTCTGGTGGAAGCTTCTTGCGAACGGTCACCAATGCAGTCACCCCCGACACGGAGCAGGTCAATCTGCGCCTGCGTGGGCGGCAGTTCAGTGTCTACGTGGAATCGGCGGACACAGGTATGACATGGCGCTTGGGTAGCTTGCGGTACGACATGAAGCCGGACGGGAGGCGCTGATGGCCCGCAACCTTGTCCGCCCGTTCTTTCCAGTCCCGCCAGCACACTACCAGCAGGCTTACCTCGCCGAAGTTGTGCGTTCGTTTTCCGGGTATCTGGAACAGATGCAAAACCCCGGCGAGGGACGAAACACCTTTACGGTGTTCACGGCCCTGCAGACGGATGACTACAACCTTGAACCGGGGGCCGTTTTTCAGCAGGACGGGTTCCTGAAGGTCGCATTACCCAACAAGCCTCATGTGCGTGGCGTTTCCGGGACTGGTCAGGTCGGATCGGTGAGTGTAACAGTATGAACCCACTGGCCTTGAATCTGGTTCCGTCTGGAATGACGCGGGCACGTTGAAGATCGTACCGTAGGAGAGGTCATGCCGGGAATTAACGACACATACCGCGCAATACGAAGCGCGAACGGTCCAGCCCAACACATTGCCATTTCCATGGTTGGATTCACCTACGCAGGCATGTTTTCTGGCATGGTGCCAGATTCAATCTTGTGGGCATGGATGGGTAGCTCCGCTGCAGTTTTGATTGCGACCGTGTGGTTGACACGCTGGTGGCTCAAGCGGGCGTTGCTTGTTGACTTCTTTCTGTCGTGCTGCGTGCTGTCATTCTACGTCATGCACGAACCTGTGCCGAAGGGCTTTGTCTACTACAGCAGAACCGCCGAGCAGATGAAGATGCACATGCCGAGCCATACGCCTATGACCATGTGGGATGAGGTGTCACATGTTTCTGCTTGTGTTATGATGGCGTTATGGAGCCTGTACTTGGCCAACTTGGTACATCGCCAAATGCTCGAAAGGATGCGATTCGATGCCCGACTTTGATATGCTGATGCCGGTTATTATTGCCCTCGTTGGCGCTGGCGGCATGTGGCAGCTTTTCGCACTGAAGGCCAAGCAGGCGCATGAAGCACGTCTTGCCGATAAGCAAGAGCGCGGCGAGTTTAACGACACCCTCCGGGAGCAGGTAGACCGCCTTGCCGAGAAGCTGGACGCAGTCACTGCTGAGAACAAGAAACTGTTGCTTGAAATGGCAGAGTTAAAGGCACAGCTGGCCTCTGCCCAGACAACCATTAAGCACCTAGAGATGGCGTTGATGAACAAATGAGACCTGTTGACGAGATCATCGTACACTGCACAGCCACCCGCCCCGATTGGTGGCAGGGCAAGACCACCGCTGAAAAGGTCGCCGAGGTGAAATTGTGGCACACCCGCGACCGAGGCTGGAAAAATATTGGCTATCACTACCTCATAGATAGAGACGGCACCGTTGCTAAGGGCCGTCCGGTTGAGCAAGTCGGCGCGCACTGCAAGGGCCACAACACCGGGACTATCGGCGTGGCGTTGTTCGGTGGTCACGGCTCAAGCGAACGCGATAAATTCAGCGATCACTACACGGTCGAGCAAAACAGGGCGCTGCGCGAACTGCTGGCGGACCTGTCTGACACCTACGGCGTCAAGAAAATCAGCGGCCACAACCATTATGCCCCCAAGGCCTGCCCGGGCTTTGACGTGCCGCGCTGGCTGGCCCGCAAGCCTGCCGCGCCAGAGCGCACCAGCGCCGCTCAGAGCACGACTGTGCAGGCATCGGTGGCGCAGATCGCCAGCGGGATCGGTGGCGGGATCGGGGCGGTTGCTACACTTGAGGGCCACGCGCAGTTGATCGCCATTGGCGGCTGTGTGCTGATCGTTCTGCTGGCCCTGTGGATCATGAAAGAACGCCTGCGGGCGTGGGCGGCGGGCCGCAGATGATGGGGCGGCTGCAACTGTACGGGCTGCTTGCGCTGGCATTCGTGGCTGGCCTCGTTGGCATCTACATGGCCGGGGTGCAGCGCGGGATTGATCGGCAGCGCAGCAAGATTGACCGCTCCCGGCTGGACAAGATCGGCAAGGCCAAGGAGGTCAAGGATGATGTGGAAATCTTGGACGACAGCGGTCTTGCTGACCGCGCTTCTCGGTGGCTGCGGAATGACGGCCGCTGACAGCTACTGCGACATAGCCGCGCCGATAGTGTTTGACAGCCAGCGCACCGTGAACTGGCTGTTGGCCAATGACCGGGCGCTGCTGGTCGACGTGGTCACGCACAACGAGACCAATGCCCGGCTGTGCGGGTAGTAGTTACAAACGGCGCACTACGTGTTAAAGTGGGCCCTGACATACATTTGGAGGCGTCATGCTACCTCTCATCCTTAGCTTTCTCGGGTCGGGCGCGGCAGGGGCCGGGTTGCTTGGCACTGGTCTTTTGGCCAGCCCTCTTGTTGCCGGGGCCATTGGCACCGGGCTTGGAACCGCAATTGAAACCGGAGACTTGGGCAAGGGCCTGCAGGCAGGCCTTCTAGGCGGCCTTGGGGGCGCAGCTCTTGGCAGTCTTATGGGTGGGGGGTCGACAACGGCTATGCAGGCTGCCCAAGGGGCACCCGCCGCTGCTGGAGCCACTGGAGCGGCCACTGGCGTGGCCACTGGTGCGACCGCCGGTACTATGCTGACCCCGCCGCCTCCGCCTCCGCCTTCCGCTGGCGGGGGTATGCTCAACATGTTCAAGAATATGCCCTCCGGTATGAACCCGGGCACGGCACTGCCCGCAGGATCGCCGCCGCTGGATGTGCTCAAACAGGGGGTGCAGCAGGGGGCTATGACCCGAGCAGGACTAGGCGCAGCGTTGACTCCGGGGCTTGTAGCCCCCAACCTTCTTATGCCCGAACCGGAGAAGCCAAAGAAGTACCGCCGTCCGCAGGCCGCGCCCCATGAGCGCGAACGGTATAGTCCCGGTGCGGACTACCAGCCGGGTGCGGACGAGGAGTTCTTGTACTTTGACCCATATCCAATTGGGTCTAGCTACGCTGAAGGTGGGCTGGTCGACGAGCCTCCCCGAGCGCCTATTGCGCCGGGTACGCTTATGCCGGGCATGCCCGAAGGCTTCTTCGATGCAGGGTACCGCCGCGCTGCCTACGGGCTGGACAATACCACGGGTATGGAGTCAGCGACTTTCCGTGCACTGGGGCGCATGGCGTCCGAAGGCAAGCTCCCGGGGTCAATGTTCGGTGACGTACCCAGCCCCGCAGAATATGCGGAGTTCCTGAACCCGACGCCCCCTGCGGACGGTACCGACGCAGGTTTGGCCACCCTGCTGCAGGCCCGGGCCACGGAACCTAAAAAGTCCGACCGTAGGCTGAACCGCACGGTCAACCGAAAGGCTGGCGGTGGAGTCATTCAAATGCAAGAAGGCGGCATCGCGGACATGCCCCAAGGCGATGCAGCGTTTCCCCGCGTGCCGGAAGCGCCGGAGGCTCCGCGCATGAACGAACGCGAACTCGTGTCCCTGACTATCAAGGCGGTTCGCGAGGAGCTGCCAGAGGAGCAATCTGCGATCGTGCTGGCCCAGTTCGTGCAGACCTACGGCGAAGACGCCCTTCGCAAGCTCGTTACAGACGTATCCGAGGGTCGAGTGCAAGGCGGCGACATGGAGGGCCAGATCAGAGGTCCCGGTGACGGTATGGATGACCTCGTCCCTGCCCAGATGGACGATGGAGGTACAGACGTGCTGTTGAGCGACGGCGAGTTCATCGTCCCCGCAGATGTTGTCAGCGGCCTCGGAAACGGCTCTACTGACGCAGGCGCTGCAGAGCTTGAAGACATGATGTCCCGAGTACGAAAAGAGCGGACCGGTATGACTCAGCAGCCGAAGCAAGTGGCGGCTGGAGGACTGTTGCCCGCATGAAAGATACGCAAAGCACCCCACTGACGTTCGGGTTCATCCCGCTGGACTTTCTGGACATCGTATGGCCGGACGTCGAACCTCTTTTGGCGGGTGCGGTGCGTACTGCAGCGGGACGATTCACAACCGCCGACCTTAAACGCGATCTGGATGCGGCGGTGCTGATACTTTGGGTCGTAGCGGACGGCACAACTCCTGTTGCCGCGATCACTACGAGAGTGATACACTACCCGCAATGCCGAGGGCTCGCCCTTGATTGGATCGGTGGCCGCCGCATGAAAGAGTGGCTGCCTATAGTACAGCCGGCAATACAACAGTTCGCAAAGGATTGCGGCTGCACTCACCTTGAAGGATATGGACGCAAAGCGTGGGGGCGGTGGCTCGCCCGGTATGGCTGGGAGCCGCACTACATTGCGTATAAGATGGAGCTAACCGATGGGTAAGGGCGGCGGCACGCAGCAGGTCGAAAGCAGAACGACCACATCCAACCTTCCTGAGTACGCGCGTCCGTACTTTGAACGGATGATGGATCGGGCGGAGGGTTTGTCCCTCACGCCCTATGAACCCTATGGCGGTCAGCGCATTGCAGACATCACCCCAGACCAGCTGGCCGCGTATGACCTGACGCGGCAGACGGCGTCCGCGGGTATCCCCGGCCTAGATACGGCAATGGGTGTGACCGGGCAGAACATGCTGGCGGGGCAGCAGCTCGCTGCAGGGGCCCAACCGTATCAGTTCGGAGCTTCGCAGTTCCAAGCATCGGGCGCTAGTCCGTACGCAGGCTTCCAAGCAGGCCAAGCCTCGCCCTACATGGGGTTCCAAGGCACCCAGTTCGACACGTTTGGTGGATTCCAAGCGGCACAGCCAACGGACTTTGCAGATCAGTTTTCGCTGTATGGCGGGTTCCAAGCTGGGGCGGCGGACCCCTATGCAGGGTTCCGAGAGACCTCGGTCACGCCTTATTCCGACTTCGAAGGCACCCAGTTCGACACGTTTGGCGGGTTCCAAGCGGCGGAGCCAACGGACTTTGCAGATCAGTTTTCGCAATATGGCGGTTTTCAAGCCGGGGCGGCGGACCCGTACGCCGGGTTCCGAGAGACTTCGGTCACACCCTATTCCGACTTCGAACAGTCAACGTTTGGCCCTGCGGCCGACTTCGCCGAAGGCGACGTGCAGCAGTTCCGGGGGTTCCGCGAAGGGTCAGCTGACCCCTACGCCGGGTTTGAACAGTACGGTGGCTTCGAGCGCGGCGACGAGGGTGTATCAGCATTCGACTACGGTCCTGCCCGGCAGTTCTCCGGCGCAGAGGTGCAGGACTACATGAGTCCCTACATCCAGAATGTTGTGGACCTCCAGAAAGAGAAGGCCCGGGAGGACTACGAAACCGCACGGGCAGGACGCGATGCGCGGGCTGTGGAGGCTGGAGCCTTCGGTGGGTCACGGGCGGCTGTCCAAGAGGGGTTGGCCGAAGAAGACATGCTGGACCGCATGGCACGCATCCAAGCCGAAGGTCTGGAACGTGGGTACAGCGATGCCGCGCAGCGCTTCGAGGCAGATCGCGCAGCTCAATTCCAGCAGCAACAGGCGCAGGTCCAAGAGCTGGCACGTACGCAAGGAATCAGTGTGGGCGAAGCCGCCCGAGTCCAAGAAGCGCAGGCCGCCGAAGCTGCCCGGTTCCAGCAGGCGCAAGCACAAGAGCTGGCCCGGACTCAGGGGATCAGCATCGACGAAGCCGCCCGGGTCCAGCAGCAGCGCTCGCAAGAGTTCGCCCGCGCCAACAACCTCAGCGTCCAAGAGGCGGGTCGGGTGCAGGCCGCTATCGCCCAAGACAACGCGCGGATTCAGGGGGCAACAGCGGACGAGTTTGCACGCATCCAGCAGCAGCAGGCGGCGGAACTAGCGCGTGTTCAAGGTATCAGTGTCGAAGAAGCCGCTCGCGTGCAGCAGCAGCAGGCGGCTGAACTCGCCCGCACACAAGGGATCAGCATCGAAGAGGCCGCCCGGATTCAAGCCGCGCAGGCGGCCGAGCAGAGCCGTGTTCAAGGAGCACGGGCGCAAGAGTTCGCCCGCGCCAACAACCTCAGCGTCGAAGAAGCCGCCCGCGTGCAGCAACAAATCGCAGACGACCGGTTCCGGGTGCAGTCGGCCAACGCCGAAGAGTTTGCACGCATTCAGCAACAGCAAGCTGCGGAACTAGCGCGTGTTCAAGGTATCAGTGTTGAAGAGGCTGCGCGAGTACAGCAACAGCGGGCAGCTGAACTCGCCCGCACGCAAGGGATTAGCATCGAAGAGGCTGCCCGAGTCCAAGCCGCGCAGGCAGCAGAGCAAAGCCGTGTTCAAGGAGCACGGGCGCAGGAGTTTGCCCGCGCCCAAGGCATTGGCGTCGAAGAAGCCGCCCGCGTGCAGCAACAGATCGCAGATGACCGGTTCCGGGTGCAGTCGGCCAACGCCGAAGAGTTTGCACGCATCCAACAGCAGCAGGCCGCCGAACTGGCCCGCGTGCAGGGCATCAGCATCGAAGAAGCCGCCCGGGTCCAGCAGGCGCAGGCCGCCGAACTGGCCCGCGTGCAAGGTATCAGTATCGACGAGGCTGCCCGGGTTCAAGCAGGCAACGCCGCCGAACGCGCCCGTGTAGAGGCGGCACAGGCGGATGAGAACGCCCGCATCCGCGATCAGCAACTTGCGGCCCTCGGCTTCAGCAGCGAACAAGCCCAGCAGCTTGCCAACCTTGGCGAGATGGCCCGGGCCGGCGACATTCAGTCGGCGCAGCTGCTTGAGACTATCGGCCAACAGATAGAGGGTCGCCAGCAGCAGGCGCTGGACCTCGCGTATCAAGACTTCCTCGCCCAGCGCGACTATCCGCGTGAGCAGCTGAACTACATGAACTCGATTATGCGCGGGATTCCGGTAACACCGAACACGACTCAGACTACGTCCGTACCGTATAACCCGATGCAACAGCTGCTTGGTGCTGGTCTCGGAGCAGTCGGTCTCTATAGGGGTCTTACAGCATGATGAACGTACTGCAGCTTCAGGAGCGACTTAAAGATTACTCCCAGCAGCAGCTTGCGCAGGAGATGCAGATGCCCAGCGGGAACGTCCCGCAGTATCTGGTCTTGGGCGAGATGCAGCGCCGCAAGCGCATGGAGACCGAACAGACCGCCGCACAGGCCCAACAGAACCAGACGACCGTCGCGCAAGACGCGGTCGCTGCGGCCGGTGTGCCGCAGGCTGGCATTGCCGGTATGGCGCAGGCCATGGCCCCCAAGACAGACATGGCGCAGAACACAGGCCAGTCCCCGATGCCGCCGATGCCCCAAGGCCCGGCCCCGGTCCAGCAAATGGCTGAGGGCGGTATGGTCCGGCGCATGCAGGCGGGTGGCCCGCTGGAGTCGTTCCTGTCCAGACGCACACGTCAGATGGTGTATTTCGACCCGAGTACCTACAGTCTGTACAAAGACCCTATGGGGGAACGCCCGGTTGTGGACGTGTTCGAACGGGCCGACCTTTTGGACGAGATAACTACGAGCAAGCTGGGCGGGCGCGGCGTACCTCAGCCCGAGGCTATGTCTACTATTGGCGGGCTGGCCGCATCGCCGAGCGAATTCAACGCGCGCAAAATGATGGACCCCGGCGCAGAAGCGTCAGTCTCGCGTACCCCTAGTCCGACTATCGGAAGTCCAGATATGGGCGTGGACAGCCTCGACGGGATTATCGACCTGCAGGGCGTGCTGCCCCAGCCGTACGCAGAGACCGACGTGCCACGCAATATGTACAAAACTTTGGCGGGGCGCAGACCCGACTCGCCCGTTGTCCCGCCCGAACGATTCATGGTTGACCGAGGAGACGTTCGTACCAGCGAAGGTGCGCCTCTTAGCACCAGTGTTTCCGGCAAGCTTGAAGACTATATGCCTACCGACACGCTGCCAGAGATAGGCCTCGACTACGCTGAAGGTCCACCGTCGCCAGAGTTACTAGAGATGTTCTTAAAGGAAGAAACGGCTTCCGATACCACTCCGGCAAACGCGAAAGACTACGCTACTGTAGGGCGGTCCACCATGATAAACGGTGTACCCTATACAATGCACCAGAACGGCGCGGTGTTTAACGCCCAGTCTGGAGAGCCTGCGCCTGCAACGATTGCGCAACAGGTTCGATCCAAGCTGTCTCCGACGGACGTACCATTTCGCGAACTCGACGAAGGGTTCCAGCCTGAAACTCGGCGCTTTGTCAGGGATAGACAGGCTGCAGGTACGTTCCTTGAGCCTTCCGCTTACGATCTTATGGGCATGGATGAAAACGTCTTTGGGTTCGGCAACGTCAAGCGCCGCGCTGCGGGAACACCGCTTGCTGCGTATGAACCATCGCGAAAGAAGACCGTCCAAGATACTTCGATTACTGAAATGTCTGATTCCCGGCTTGAAGCCGAGCTTATCGCGAGGGGCGGTGGCGTTGCTGAACTAGGGACGGACGTTTTGGAAGGCGTGACGGGGGCCATTCGCGGAGGTATAGGTGCCGTAAGTGGTGCCATCGGTAGAGGGGCAAGTGTCGTAGGAATGCCCGATATAGGTGGGTATTTTCTCGGTGCGCAGGATACGTTTGGAGAACTCGACAAGATACGAGCCGCCGAAGAATTTGACCGTGAACAGGGCTACATAGATGCTCAAGCAGAGATAGTTGCGGAACAGGCACGTCGTGCCGGTACAGACCCCGCCGCTGCCGTAGAGGGGTTCCGCAAAGAAAAAGCGGCTGCCGAGGCCATGGGTGTAGACACTACCGGTGCAGACACCGACGCTACCGACGTCGTCACACCTCCGAGTGGGTCGGTCACGACCGCCCAGCCAAGTGGGGCTGGCGGTGGTGGCGGTGGTGGCGGTGGCGGTGGAGGCAGCAGCGCCCTTGGCGGGTCCAGCAAAGCCGTCATGTCTGACATGGAGCGCGCCTTCAATCAGGACAAGTGGCTCGCACTGGCCAAGGTCGGGTTTGCTATGATGGCCTCGCGGCAGCCCAACATTGGCGCTGCGTTCGGGGAAGCGGCATTGGCCGGAACAGAAGCCCTGCAGGCTGCCCGCAAGGACTACGAAGACGCCAAGATGGCCCAGCAGGTGCTTGCCCTAAAGCGTGCACAGCGTGCAGGCCGTGGCAAGGCGAAGCCACTACCATTGGGAGCGGCTGGCATTTTTAAAGATCAAATAGAAGCTCTGCAGCTTGAACTCAGCAGCGGTCCGACGCCAGCGCGTGAGGTTGAGATTACGAACCGGCTGACCCAACTAACACGGGCAAGGGATGATTTAGCGAACGCGTATCTGAGCCAGTACGGCTATACAATGGGTTCCAATGTAGCCGAATCTTCCCCTGCCATTGACGTAAGAGAGTAAGGGAGTAGGCATGGCTGAAATTACCGTACCCGGGCCGCTTAGTGGAAAAGGTTACCGGTTTCTGATTTCGGGCGATTCTCCGACTATGGACGAGCAGCTGCGAATCGACGCACACCTGCGCGCGAACGAACAGAGCTTCCTTAAAGAGTACGAACAGGTCATCGGAGAACCGCTGGACACTGGCGAGGGCACAGGGCTGCTTAACTATCTCGGCGAGTTTCCCAAGGGGGTCGCCAGTGGCGCAGTCGGTGCGGTAGAGACCGCCCTTCTTGGGGCGGCGTCTATGCTGCCAGAGTCCATGGAAGACCCAACACGAGAGGTCGTTCGGCGCGGCGCGTATGCGCTAAAACCTCAAGCGGACATTGGACTTGAGGATACGGTATCAGGCAAATTTGGTTCCGCTCTCGGATCGTTTGTACCTTTGATAGGAGCGTCTATGGTACCGGGGGGGCAATTCCTTGCTCCGGCCATGGCAGCAGGTATGGGTGCGGGCGAGGCTTCTGAGCGGGCGCGGGCCGCGGGTGCAACACTGGACGAACGCAATCAAGCTACGCGTTTAGGTTCGCTTGTAGGCTTGAGTGAAGTCTTACCGATCAAGTTCATCAAGGTTCTAGGTGACACAAACACGCTGTCGATTACACAGCGTCTGCAACGAGCTTTGGCGTCTGCAGGGGTGGAAGGGGCGCAGGAGGCCGCCGCGGAAATCGCACAAAATCTGATCGCACAGGGTATATACGACCCCGAGCAGGGCACGTTTACAAATAGTGGCGAGTCGCTCGGTTACGGCGCTGGCGTTGGCGGTCTTGTGCAAGGACTTCTGGACTTGGCCATACCCGGTAAGAGTCGAGGATCATCTGGGCTTGAGGCGGCACTCGACCGACAAAATGCGTTTGAAGCTGCGCCTGAAACTGCGCCTGAAGCTGCGCCTGAAGCCGCCCCGGGGCTGGCAGGTATTCCGCGTGGGCTTCCGCAGACGATTAACGACGTGGCTGACGACTTGGGGCTGCCGAAAACCGTTCCGCTTCGAAAGACCTACGGTAGCCGCCCGTTCTACGACACCGAAGGCCGTGCGGCGCTGGCCAAGCTGCGTTCGAATACGGCTCTTCCTTCGGCAATCCGCACCAAGATCAGTGACTACCTGACCTCTTCCGCCGACCTTGCGACAGCGCGCCAGAAAACCGGGTTCCCGTCCGTTCCGGCTACACCGTTGGCGCGTCCGGCGCGTCCAGCCAGCGTGGTTCTAGACGAGTTGAAGGTCGCACCCCGTGCACCGATCCGTGCTAGGCTGAAGAATGTCGTCGAGACCGACAATCGGTTCTTGGAGGAACTGCAGCGATACGCACGCCTGCCCGGGGTCAAAAAAGAGACCAAAACCGCCATCACGGACTACTTGTCGCAGCCGAAGGAGGTCGCCCCTGCACCGGAATCTAGCACTACGCCTAGTCAAGCGTCGTCAGAAGGAGCAGTCTATGGTCAGCCTGACGATGGAGGACGTCGAGAAGGCGTTCCAAGTCCTACACGACGCGTGGGTAAACGCGGACGGGGACCAAGTGTCCCTGAAGATACCCCCGGAGCTGCAACACCTGCAGGAACACCACTGGGAGTTCCTAGCCCAGACCCTCGCGAATCTGCAGGAGGAACAGGACAACAGCCCGGAGCAGTAGCGCCTGCGGCTCCCACGCCCGCTGCTCCCACGCCCGCTGCTCCCACGCCCGCTGCTCCCACGCCCGCTGCTCCCACGCCCGCTGCTCCCACGCCCGAAGCCGCGCCTGTCCGCACTAGCACAAAATACGTCGTGTCCACCGAAGACGAAGGCGACATCCCGGTGCAGATTACTCGGCTTCCTGACGGCAGCGCCGTGGTGTTTACTGACAAGACTACACAAGAGTACCCCGCGGACTTTGCGAAATCAAAGTCCGACGAAGACCTTATGGCGTATGAACTCGAACCTGTAGGCTATAAGGGGGCGTCACCTGCGGCTCCCACGCCTGCGGCTCCCACGCCTGCGGCTCCCACGCCTGCGGCTCCCACGCCTGCGGCTCCCACGCCCGCTGCTCCCACGCCCGCTGCTCCCACGCCTGCGGCTCCTGTAGCCCGCGCGCCCGCTGCTCCCACGCCCGCTGCTCCCACGCCCGCTGCTCCCACGCTCGAAGCTGAACAAATGGCACCCAACTTGCGGCGTCCGGTGGTTCCGGAGCCGACATTGCGTCGTCCGGAAGGTGCGACCATTACACCTACGGGGCAGCTGATCCCTGCGGGGGTCTCCGGGGTGCAGGGAAGACAGCTTGCTGGACAAGCGGCGGTACAGCGCGAACCCATCGCGCGGCAGATGACCACCAAGACGCGTCTGGAGCAGGAGATCAAAGACCTGCAAGCCGCACTGGCCCGCCGTGCGGTGAGTGCACGTGCCAAGGAAGAAGGCGTCAAGCCTAGCGTCGTGAAGGATCGGCTGCAGCGGCAGCTGAACCGGACCAGCGCGCAGTTGTACAACGTGACGTCGTATCTTCGCAGTGAGGCAGGGCGTCAGCAGGCCGAAGCTGAAGGCACACAAGACGCGATCAATATGATGGAGAGCGCAGACAACATGTCTCTGCGCCAGCAGCTCCGTAGTTGGTTCCGGTCCAACGCATCCGAGGAACTGGTTCGCGAGGCTGACGCCGACAGCGCATCCGCCACTATTGCACGCGAACGTGCGCGACTGAAGCCGGTAGAGGACGCCGAAACCGAAGCGGAAGCCCGGGCGCTTCAGCGGGAACAGGACCGGCTTACTGACCGCGAAACACGTCTGCTGGCGCAAGAGGCGGCGGTCGATCCGTCAACAGCGGGCGACAAACGCACGCTGCTTGACCTGCTGAACACGCCGAAATCGCGGCTTGAGGGGACGAAGAACAAGACCGCCCGAGGTGCATACGCCTACTTCAGCAAGTATCCCGATCCCGGTGACGCGCTGGCCGCTATTGCATTCGACATCACTGACCCCGATGTGCCGAAGATACGTCGTGGCAGCAAGACCACGCCTCTCAGCGCAATAGAGCAAGGCACCGGACGTAACGCTGCGACCGCCGCCAGTGAGTGGGTAGAGCAGAACCTGTCTTTCGACAGCATCGCCTACATGGACGAGCAGATCGCGGAGTTCACTGAAGCCCGTGCAGACGCACTGGGTAACGCCCTCGACCAAGAACAGATGACGCGCCGGGAGCGCGATAAGAACGAAGCCGCATTCTTGAAATCCTACTACGACGCCGAAGCCGCCTTGCGCGGGACCGAAGCGTTTGAAGGGACCACACCAGACACACTGACGGTCGAAGAACTCGACGCCATCGGCGAAGGGTTTAAAGATGCACTCTTGCGTGCACCGCGCCGCAGCATCGTCTATGGCCTGCAGGCTCCGTTCCATCCCGACATCGTGCGTGCCTTGAACAAAGGCGACCTGCGCGGTGCGCTTCAGCTGCTGGCAGATACAAGCACGGACTCGTATATCTCACAGCTGGCCGCAGGTCTGATCCCCTACGTGGGCAAGACCAAGGTATATACCACAGCCAGCGGGGACACCGTACGTAACCTTCTCCGCAACAAAAAGACCGGTGAAATTGATCCGGGTGGCTATCTGCTGCGTACAGAAGCACAGCAAGCCGAGGTGGCTGCCGCCAGCCCCGGGTATGCCGAAGACACTCAGGATGCCATATTCCTGAACTCCGCAACCGGTATGAACGCGCACACGCTGCTGCATGAGATGATCCACGCAGCGACAATCAAGGCACTGATGGACCCTACCAACCCGGTGCGGGCACGCCTCGAAAGCCTTCGCAAGCAGGTCGAGCCGTTGCTGGATCAGGACTATGGGCTGGAGAACACGCTGGAGTTCGCAGCGGAGGCGATGTCGAACCAAGAGTTCCAAGCCAAGCTCGCACAGTTGTACCCCAACGACCGGAAGGCTTCCGCGTTCACGCAGTTCTGGCGCAACGTCGCAAACTTCGTGCGAACACGGATTCTACGGCGACCGGCACGCGACTATACCGCTATGAGTGTCGGTCCGGAGGCAGGCGCAGGCAAAGACAGCGTGTTCGACGAGGTGGACTTCCTTGTCCGGACTATTTTCGACGCAGCCCCCGAGGTGCGTGCCGACAACAACCTGTATGAAGACTCCCTGATCCCGCTGCGGGCCGCGGCACGCCTCAACGGCCCTGCCGGCCGCGTCAAGGACTTCACCAAGCTGGATCAACAGAAGATCGACAACTTCTTGGCGGCAGGTGGCACGTCTCGGTCTGGCCTCAAGCGGTTCGCGTTGGACGCCTTCGTCGGACTGGTCAACATGCTGGAGCCTGCAGGTAGGTATCTGGGGCGCAGCAACGTCGATGATCTCTACAAGGCCCTGACGGGCCACTCGGGGGCCATCCACCGTCTCAATCAGCGTGCGCGGCAGACCGTTGACGACATCATGAAGCTGGTGCCCAAGGACAAGACCGACCTGTTCAACGATGTCCGTCTCATCGCCAGCGAATTGCAGATCGACCCCCGCCGCAAGGAAAACTTCTACACGGGCTATACGCTGGTCTACAAGAAGCTGAACGCCAAGGGTGAGATGGATGGGGTCGAGTTGATGTCCTATCCCACCAAGGCTGAACGGGATTCGGCGCTTGTGGACCTCAACGCGCGGCTCAAGCAGGATACTGATGCAGGCAAAACGGCCAGCCGTACGCAGGCCCGAGCGCACCGGGATTTCGATCAGGAGACGCTGGATGCCTACCGCAAGCTGCGTAAGCAGTGGGTAGCCCTTGGGCCGGACGGGCAGAAGGCGTACAACAAGGTCGTCGCCCTGTTCGAGAACATGCACAAAGAGACCGGTCGCGTGCTGAAAGCCCGACTGGACGAGATGCTGCCGTTCCAGAAAAAACTCAGCGAGACGTTGTACAAAGACATCTACGAGAAAATCCTCGCAGATCAAGTCGTTGTGCCGTACCAGCCGCTGCAGCGTCAGGGTCGGTTCTGGCTGGCGTACTTCTACAATGACCCGGAGACCAAGCAGCCCACACTGGCGAAGCAGTCGTTCCTCACCGAGGGCGACCGGGCCGCTGCATATAAAGAGCTGCAGCGACTCCAGCAGGAGGAGCCGGGCCTCGGGATCACCGATGTGCGGGCGTACGTAAAGATTAACGACCTATTCGGTGGCAATCAGACCCCTCCAAGCAAGTTCGTCATGGACATCGGTCGCATGATGGAGCGGCAAGCACGTGCGGCGAGCAACGCCGAGCAGGCCCGCGTATTGTCCCAAGGCGGCACCATGGATCAGTCGCGGGCAGCTGCAAAGGCGGTACTCGACGCAGAGATGGCCCGCGCAAGTGCCACCCACGCAGAGGTCGTGAAGCTGGCTTTGGAGATGACGCCGGAGCGGTCTATCCTCAACTCATATCGCAGGCGTGAGAACATCAAAGGCTATCTTGGTGACAAGACGCCTATCTCGCAGAAACTCAGCCGCACCGATACGACGAACCTGCTGCTGCAGAAAAGTGCCAGCCTGTCGCGTCAGCTTGCTGACATGGAGTATGGCTCCAAGGCACGGGCCGCGGTCAATCGGATGACGCAGGAGTTTGAAGACGGGGTCAACAGTGGTCGCCTCGGTCTTGACGAGCAGGTCAAGGCACAGGTCTATCTGGAAGCCATGCAGGACTATGCCGGGGCTATCTACCGTGATCGGTCTAGAATATCCAAACTCGCCACGTCGCTGGGTTTCGGCCTGACACTGGGTGCCAACATATCCTCGGCGACTCTCAACTTTTTCGCTATTCCGACCATCATCGCACCGTACCTCAGCGGGGAGTACGGGATGCGTCAGACCGTTAAGGCACTGGGCAACGCCATGCGTGTCTACGGCGGCAGCGGACGGGAACGCGTGGTCGAGTTCATCAACGAACGCGGCGAGACGGAAACCCGGAAGGTCACGACAAACCTCGTGGACTATTCGCTCGACAACTACGACATGGACGAGAACAGCCGGTACTACTACCTGCGCGAAGAGGCACGGGCTCGGGGGCTTCTCCACAACTCCATCAACTACGACACGCTGGACATCGAAGGCAGCATCGGCACGGGTGTGTGGGAAAAGATGAACCGCACGTCCGGCTTCCTGTTCCACCATCTCGAACGCAGCGTGCGGGAGTCCACGCTGATCGCTGCCTACGACCTTGAGGTACAGCGCCTGCAGTCCGAGAAAGCCAAGCGCGGACGGCCGACCGATCTGACCGTAGAAGAGAAGCAGGCCGCAGCCAACAAGGCCGCGTACATGACCGAGATGACCAACGGCAGCATCTCTGCCGCCGCTGCGCCGAAGCTGGCGCAGGGCAACATCGGTGCGCCGTTCTATCTGTTCCGGCGGTATCCGCTGGCCATGTACAATCTGCTGCTGTCAGTGGCGAACAAGTCGTTCCCAAGCAAAGCCAAACTGGCCGAGATGTATGGCGAGGGTACGCCCGAGTACAATGAAGCCCTGATGATGCGGAAGGTCGCACGCTTCCAGTTCGGTGGTATCGTCGGCAGCGTTGGTCTCTGGGCCGGTGCATCCGGCCTGCCAATGTACGGGGCGTTTGCATCGTTGTTCGACACGCTGTTCACTGAGGACGACGAAGAGGACTTTGACACCATCGTCCGCACATCGCTTGGCGAACTGGGCTTCAAGGGCATCGGTAACTATTTCTTCGGCGTCGAGGTGTCGAGCCGTATCGGTCTGTCCAACACCTTCTACCGTGAACCGCTTCGTGCGGACAGCCAAGGCGCGGTCATGAACCTCATCGAAGGCGCTGGTGGACCGATTGCGAGTCTGCTTATCAGGTACAGCGAGCGTATTCCGGCGTTGCTGTCCGAAGGGGAATATCGCCGGGCCATAGAGGCTGCTCTTCCCGTATCTCTCGGCAGTGTGGTGCGTGCCTTCCGGTTCGCACAAAACGGGGCAGAGACCCTGCGCGGTGACGTGATCTATGATGACTTCGGACCATACAGTATTATGGCGCAGGCTTTGGGTTTCTCCTCCGCGGACTACATCCGGCAGCTGGAAGCCAACACGCAGCTGAAAAACATCGACACCGCCATTGTGGAGAAGAAGTCCAAGCTGATGCGGAAGCTGAACCTTGCCCGGCGGAACAACGATGCAGTTGGGATACGGGAGGTCTTGGCCGAAATCCGCGAGTACAACAAGCGGCATCCGCAGCAGGCGATCACTCGGGACACGTTGAAGCGGTCGGCGCGCACCTTCGAACAGACAACGCAGCGGGCGGTCAACGGTATGATCTTCAACAACCGGAACCTGCCCATGATCCGGCAGATGGCTGCGGAGTACGACAGCCCGACCACGTTCTGGGAGCAGTTCGGCCTCAATTAAAAAAACCCGCAGGTGCGGGGGGCACCTGCGGGGCAGTAGATAAGCGGAGAACAACAGGACTGTTGTTACCCGACCATCTATATCATGTGGTTCTCCATATGCGAACCCCTAAATAGCCGTTCTCTATCCGAACCTGCGATTCCAGTGTATACTGTTTCCGACGGGCCACAGCCCGAGCCTGTACCACAGCCTTTTTTGTGTTGATGCACGGCACGAATACGGACTGCCCAACGCGCCACGTATCCCACGCAACGGTGATGGGCAGTCCGTCAGGAAATAGGTCGTCAATCCCCGGTGCCCGCATCCAGCGCCTCAGCTGGCAGTTCAATCACGTACGCGTGGATGGCGGCCATGTTCATCTTCGTCCCCTTGTCGATCCGCACCTTCTTATACTCCACCGGATTTGTCCGCTTGATGTCCTCCATCACACCTTTCATGTGCAGCTGCTGGTCCACGCACCATTTCTGGAAGGGCTTTGGCAGCAGGTAGAGGCGCTTCGTGTCGGGCTCCCACCGTGCGATCAGGGATGCTTTCGGCGTGGCGTCCGGAACAACGAACTCATCTGCCACCCCGGTGGCGTCCTTAGCGCGCCGGTCCATGGTGCTTTCGATGCGCAGTACGTTGTTCCAGTTCTCTGTGATGTATTGTGTCAAGAACTCCAAGCTGGACCGCTTGCTCTCCTTGTTGTACTCCAGCCGCTCCCGCACCAGTCGAACGACGAGGTCGAACACCTTCCGCATGTCGAAGTCGATGAGGCCCAGCTGCTTGGCCAGCATCCCGCCTGCCAGATACGCCGCGAACGACGCCGAAATGAACCGGTTGGTGGACGACATGCCGCACGCAGCGTCAAGACGCTCCTGTGTCTTCAACAGAAAATCCTCTGCGGTCGTTTTGTTGTTGACCAGCCACTCGATATACACCGGACCGGCGACACCGTAAGACTGCCCGTTGATGGCTCGCTGGAACGCGTCGGCGACCGGCTTCGGGTACGGGTAGATATACTCCTTGATGTTGACCTCAAACACACGTTCGCGTTCCGCATCCGGGTTGGCTTTGCCAGCCTCAAGGATGGCCACCAGAGAGGCGTTACCGGAACTGACGGCGGTCAGGTGCCAAGGCTCCCCCCGCTCACGTTCCCGGTTAGACCCGGAGGACATACGCATGCGCTGCTGCCCTGCGGACAGGCTGTACGCAATAGTGCTGGCCTCGGCGGGCGCGCAGTTCGTCAACTCGTCCAGATAGATCGGCAGGTTCTTCATCATTTCGAACCGGTTGAAGGTCGAGGCGTTCGTGTCGTCGGCCTTAATCATGATGCCGTCGGGCTTGCCGTATACACTCGCAGCCGCGGCCTGCGTTGTGGACTTACCGAACCCGGTCGGCCCGTCGAGGTGCAGCAACATTGCGGGGATCGCGGTGAATTCCATAAGCGGGGCACCGAACGCGCTGCAGATAATCAGCTGGTGCAACTCCATACCGGCGTGGTTGTAGAACTGCATCAGTTCTTTCCACTTCTCCAGCGTGCCTTTGGGTTTCATGTAGGAGACGACAACTTCGGTCGGTTCGGTCGGCGGGCTATGCCGCACGCTGCCGGGGAAGTATTCCTTCTCTCCGAGCACAAACGACTCCATGTTATCGGTCCACCCCATCTGGCGATGTGCTTTGTCCGCGGGTTCTTTGGCTTGCAGGTGATCGACGTAGTCCATGATGTAATACCCTATGTTGTCCCATTGCTTTTTGGTCTTGGCGGTCACGCCTCGTGAACTCAGGGCCTCTTTTAGCTTCTCCGGGGAGTTCACAGCACTCTGCAATACTAAGAACTCTCTGAGGCCGTCTTGGGGGAGGTGCAGTCTGACCAGCACCCCGTCCCCAAACTTCTTGTCGTAGACGCGACGAGTGACATACAGATCGTGGTGGTAGACCAGAACGTCAACGGGATCACCGTCATCGTCCTTGGTCTGTTTGTACACGCCTCCGTTGACCCCCCGTATGTACGGCGCAGGTGGTTTCGGCACGACTACTTTCGTAGTGCGCAGGGTGCTGTCGAACTGAATGTCTGCGGGCACCTCTACCGTGCGCTCCTCTTCCGTCTCTGCGGCGCGTAGTTCGCTGCCGAGAACAATGGGAGACTTGATCTTGCCCTTGTGCGGGCACCCGTCGCAGCCGCCGGGGTTATACTCTTCGAACCGACTGCACAGGTACGGGCCCTTGATTCGGCTGGCCTTCTCCTCGGTAGCGCGCGGGTCGTAGTCCGGGTGCTCTCTGGACACGGCGTGTATGGCCTTGTCGGCGTCTTCGCAATGTACAGCGATAGACAGTGTGGCCCGCCACAGGGGTTCCCCCACAGCGCGCTGGTTAAGCGCGGCGTGCATGATCTGCGCGCAGGGGTCAGACCGGGTGATGAGCTTCTTGAAATTGTTGGTCTTGTTGCCCATCAACTGCTGCGTAACGGGGTCCATAGCCCTCGGCGTACGCCGAGGTTTCTCAACCACGACCCCGTCAAACTTGGACGCAAACGTCTCGAACGCCACCCGCTTTGCCCCTGCTTGGGATAACGCAGTAACTGGTGATGGCGGGCTGTCTTTGTGGTTATGAGTTCCCGGTACGCGCAAGATGCGTGCCGCGTCCGCAGGTACTGCTGCGTCCATCGGAAATCGGTGCTGAACGCACGCGGCCTTGAGTTGATCCGCCACGGGCTGCCACTCATCGCGTGTCAGGTCGCGGTCCATGATCCAGTAGACGTGGATGCCGCGCCCGCTGTTGACCAGCAGTGGCTTCGGCAGTGCCATACGCATGCAGAAATTCTGCAATGATTGCACTGCTGTCACTTGGTCCGGATACTCTTTCTCGGGTCCGCAGTCCAAGTCCAGAAAGAAGCACCGCAGCTTGTGCGCGTTGTCCGAGGTGCGGTTCTGGTCGGTCTTGAACGTAGCAAGGGCGAAATACGCATCCCATCCCTTGAGGTCATAGTCCAGTGCGGCAGCTTCCAGCTGCTCTATTGTGGCGTAGAAGTTCTGTATCTTCCGCCCATTGGTCCGGTTGAATACCCACAGACAGTAGTACCCATCAGTCGCCAACGTGCTGGACAGAAACGTACGTGTGTCCATGTGCTTGCCCCCGCTTGTGTGCGGGCGGGGCGCGAACGCCCCGCCTCTAAATTATTCGTCATCCCATGCAGACACGAGGGAACTAAGCTGTTGCGGTTCTGCTGCCGCGGCGGGCTTGGCCTCGCGCTTGGTCGGCTCTTCGACCGGCTTTTCGACCGATTGTTCGGCCTTCGGTGCAGGCGTGTCGTCAACCTCAAACCCTTGCGACTTCGGGTTATACGGCTTGGAGCCAGCACTGTCTTCACCTTCGTCGCGCTGATACACGGTCAGTGTGGTTGCCTTTTCCACGTCCGGATCACGCATCAGGGTGTCGACTTGCGTCAACTCCTCATCGCTCAGGGGGCGGGCCGGCTTGAAGAACAGCTTCGGCGTTTCGCTGTTTTCATCGAAGTAGGCGGTGGTAACCACAGCACTGACCGGGAACCCACGGGCGCTCATGAACCGTGCATAGGCCTGCATGCCGTACTTGTTGTCCTTGGCCTCGCCGAACAGCGACGTGGCGGGCAGCTGCAGCTGATACACTTTCTCATACTGACCTTCGAGGGCCACGGCCAGCCGCTGGTTGAACCGACACGCCCGGCTATTACCCTGTCCGGAACCTTTGATGTTCATCGGACAGTCACGGCACTTGGAGGCCTTACGCTTATCGGCCGGTACCTCCGCGGCGGGAGTTTCACTGTCCGCAGACCAGCACGTTGGCCCTGTCGGGTTCTCGGGATCGTATGTACCCTCGAAATAGGTACGTCCGATTTTGGACGTGCCCAGCACGACCAAGTTCAGCGATCCGGAGCTGTTGACGTTCACCTGCTCGCCGTTGACGATCTCACGGAAGCGACCGCCCTTGATGCTGATGCGGCGTCCGGTGCCCCCCTCACCACCAGACAGGCTTTTGTTCACCTCCATCATCCGCTTGAATGCGTCGGACGATACCAGAGCGTTCCCCTCGAACGCAGAAAGGTCCATTGTCATTTGTCGTTCTCCTTCGACTCGTTGCTGCGCAGTAGCGCTTTCTCTACCCGATCAAGGTTGAAGCGGTAGGTCTCTCCGGCCTTGATGTAGGTGTCTTCCGGAATGGTCCCGCTGCGAACCCAGTTCCGAATGGTGGACACGGACACTTTGAAGTAGTCCGCGATTTCTTTGATTGTGGCGTACGTGGGGGCCATCAGGTCTTCCTTACAGTTACGACGTATTCCACGTCGGTGTTCAACCCGGGAGGCACCTGTTCAGGGTTATCCTCCAGAAACTGCTTGACCACCGATTGGTTGAGGCGCTTCTCCAAGAAGTCAGGCACTCCATGCGCCAGCACAAACTTGTGCATGGCCCCCCAATCGCCAGTCCAGTAACGGGTTTTCGTGGTCCGGTAGAAGGTACCGTGCGCCGTACGAGCGCTTTCGACGCCGTTTTCAGAACAGTAATCAAGCAGAGCACGCTTGATCACGTCAAGCTGGGATTTGAGGTCTGCTTCTTCTGCTTTGAACTCGGCGGCACGCTCTTTAAGGCGATCGCGGATTCTGACAAACGTGCGGGTCAGCTCGTCTACCGACGGTTTGGTAGTATCAACAGTCATGGTGGGCTCCGTGTTATCTATACGTGACAATTAGTACCAAACGATACCTTAGTCAAGCATATCTTTGTACAAATCGAGTATCTGCGCATGGACGTCTATGCGCTGCTCCAGCATGCTGTACAGGCGGCGCTCCACGGGGGCGCTCTCCAGATGTACTACCGTGCACTTGGAGGTCTGGCCGGAGCGGTGGATGCGGGCGTTAGCCTGTGCGTACGTCTCCAGCGAAGCCGTGGGTGCCCACCACACAACGGTATTCGCCGCAGTCAGTGTGACGCCGTGCGCTGCGGCCTGTGGCTGGATGACCAGCACCCGTGGGTCCGGCGCGGTCTGAAATCGCTTGAAGATGTCGGTCCGCGCCCCGGCGCTCACGTCACCCGAGATAGTTTCGGTGGTGATACCATCGGCCTGCAGGGTGTCCGACAACATGCGGATCGTGCTTTTGAACGGCACGAACACCAGTGCCTTCTTGGTCGTCTCGTCGATGACCTCACGCAGCACTTTGTATCGCTCTGAGATGTCGAATTCTAGCGTGTCGCCGTCGTCGGTGTAGACCGCGCCTGCACTGATCTGCAGCAGCTTGTTCATCTTCACAGCCGCGTTGACAGCGGTGACCTCGGCCCCTGCGGCCTCCATTATGAGGTCTTTCTTCAGCTTCTTGTAGTACACCTCCTGCTGCGCCGTCATGGGGACGTGGCGACTTGTGTACAGCATGTCCGGCAGATCAAGACACTCGTCCTTGGAGAACCGGATGGCCGGCTGCAGCACCCGGTGCACCGTCTCTACCGCAGTGGGTTTGTTCTCCCAGCGGAACTGCGTGACTTTGTGTTGCACCATGTCACGGAACGCACCGTAGAACTTTGGCACGTTGTTCGGACTAACCAGCTTGGCGAGACCGAAAGCATCGGTCGGCGACTGCGCTGCAGGGGTGCCCGTCATGAGCCAGAGCCACGTGTCGGGGCGCACGAGCCGCTTCATGATCTTCCACCGCTTGCTCTGCGCGTTCTTGTAGTGTGAGGCCTCATCCACGATGATGAGGTCGAACCCGCCGTTGCGTATTTCCTCTTCAACGATACCGATGCCATCGTAGTTGATAATGATGAACTCCGCGCCGCTGTTTACGATCTTCTTGCGTTTGTCCGAGCTGCCATGCGCAATGTCCACTGTCCGGTGCATGGCGAACTTGAACAGGTCCGCACGCCACGCTGAGTCCATGATAGAGATCGGGCACACGACCAGCGCACGTCGTACCTTCTTCTGTTTCATGAGAAAGTCCGCGGCCCAGATCGCGCTGGCCGTCTTGCCCGTACCCTGTTCGTTGAAGCAGAACGCCTTGCGGTGCATGGTGAGGAAGTCCGCGGTAGCTTTCTGGTGGGACATCGGCGGGTACTGGCCGGGCCAGTCGTAGCGCGATAAGATTGGCGACGGGACTTTGATGTTCAATTCACGAAGGGCCTGCGTTTCTTCAACGCCCCAGTGCACCAGCACCTCGTGCGGTCCGATCTGTTTGCTTTTCGGGATGACAGTAGTGACTCTTGTAGGGTTGCGCAGCTGCAACTGCAGTGCGCGGTTGTCAACGATCTTCATGTGGTTCTCCGGCGATTATTTTCTTATATCTGCTATGCCGCCGCGCTTGCCGCCGCCTGCCGCCGAGCGACCTTGGGAGAACGCATCCGCTTCTTCTCTGGTAGCGAACCGTGGCAGGCGCTTCCCTGTGTTGGCTTCGTGCATGAGCGCCATCTCTAGCGCGTTTGCCCCCAGCCAACGGGGTTGTCCTTCTTGGTCGAACCATATCTGCGGATACACAATCCAAGAACCATCTTCGAGCTGGTCGGTTGCGGTATACTCGGTAGCTTGTTGACCCCCCGGCAGCTGCACCGGACGGTCCTTCTCTTTGTTGAAGGGAGAGAAGCCGAGCATCTCGAATATCGAGTAGTCCATGCTCAACCCCTCTTTTTAGGTGGCTTGCTCAAGGCACCCCCACGCGCGCGGTTTGCGCTTGGGCGTTCCAGACGCACGCCGTCCGAGTTATCGCCACCACGGGACAAGTCCTTGCGGTGGCTGAGGTCCAGCCCTTCTCGGGCTTTCTTACCATGCTTCTTGTCGAAAGCGCGCCGTGCCTTGGCCCGTTCGGCGCGGGCGGCCTTCTCGTTACGGGCCTTCTCTTGCTGCCACTCTTTCTTGTAGGGGCGTGGTTTGTTGACGTACGGCATGCGTCACCTGTGATGTCCGTTGTGCGGGCACTCTACCACGGGGCAGTGGTTTCGGCATAGCCCGCTCGGTACAGGGTTCCACACGTTTGTCTCGTGGGCTTTCTGTAGTTGGGCATACTTCTTGATCCACGGAGACCACAGCACGTTGTGGTCTGCCGCATTGAAATCCGCACCCACGAACTTGTCCGCGATGACAAACAGGAGCCCGCCCTTGGCCCGTTTCACTTCGGGGAAGTGTGCAAACAGAGACAGAGCCATCAGTTGCAGCTGCCCGGTGTCTGCGTACTTTGCAGACTTGCCCGTCTTGTAGTCCACAATGAACGCTTTGTCGCCGTTGATGATGGCGAGGTCCACGATACCGCGGAACCACACATCCTTGTCGAAAAACCCGCAGGGCTGCAGGTCCTCGGTCAGGCCCATCTTGAGTTCGCAGTGCTTTTCGCCCGGCTTGGCCTTGAGGGCCTCCAGCGTCGACCGAGCAAACGAGAACCGCTCCGGCACAGGGGTACCGTCCCGGATGTAGTCCTCTGCCGCCTTGTGGAACTCAGTGCCATAGCGCGTGGCATCCGTCTCCTTGAAGGGGAACTCCTTCAGCACGTTGACGTGGTAATACTGCTTCGGGCACGTCTCGAACCCCTTCATGCGACTGAATGACCATGCACCTGCGTTTGGCATCAGACACCAACCTCCGAAGTATGTGCCGCTACGGACCCTCCCGCCGCCGTAGCGGACTGGGGCGACGAAACAACGTACTTGTTACGTATCGCCCGTATCTTTTCTTCGGTGTCTTGCCGCTGGGCTTGCAGTTGATAGAAACTGCTACATGCCTCATCGTCTAGGAGGACGCGGTTTACGGACCACGACATATACGTAGTCCCTTTGTGGTGATATATATTAAGGTACCCTACGGTATCGGCTATATACCCCTCACCCATAGCGCAGCCTTCGCAACTAAACTGAATACACACTGCGCCATCGGTAGCCTCGTGTGCCTCGTCGAAATGCAGGTTAGGCCCGCCACATGAAGGGCACACGAGTTTTTGCGGACCCACATCACCTGATATGCGTACCGGAATGTCACCAACTAGGGTTTGGTCTTCGTATCTCATGTTATTCTCCGTATCTGCGACTGACGTCGGACTCACAGTTTACCGGCAAGCCCTCTGCCCAATCGGGTGTCCAGCGCATGCACTGTTCGATGTATGCCTGCGCCTCATCTACTTCTTCGTTGCGTACACATGCCACAACGGAGTCATGAACAGTTAGCACGACACGGTAGCGGTTGGCAATCTTTAGCATCTGCTCACCCACAATACAGCGTGCCAGCGCCTGCGTCACGTTCTCTATGACCTTCCCGCCGTATATATTGTTCGGCCCTCTGCGAGTCTTGTATGTGTAGTCATATCCGATTTCACCCGGTTCCGCTTTGAGGTCCGTGTACTTGATGTCCAACCCACTCGGCAGCTGTATGGCGTTGCGGTCTCCATGCACAGTCAACACCCCGGGCCGACCGAACTGCTTGCTGTTGCCCTTGGACATCTCGCGGAGCATGTCATCAGCTGCGCGCCACAGACTGCTGATCTTGTGGTTGGAACTGCGGTACACGTCGATGATCCGCTTGGCTTCTTTGAGGTCTACCTCGACCCCGGCCTGCAGCTTGAGGAACGTCTGTAGCTTGTTGTGGCCTACCCCGTATCCGGCACCAAGGATCACAACTTTTCCGATCTGCCGTTCTTGCTTGTCGATGTCGGCTTCGTCTTTGTTGAAAATCTTGGCGGCCATGCGTTTGTACACGTCACCGTTCTCAGCGAAGGTCTGCACCACGTCTTCTTGTTCAGCCAGCCATGCCAGCACCCGAGCTTCGATCTGTGCGGAATCCGCATCTATCAGCATGTGCCCTGCCGGGGCCACAATGGAGTTCTTGATCTGCTTCGCGTTCGGTCCTCGGCTCGGAAGGTTCTGCAGGTTGATCTTGTCGGAGCCGCCCCAGCGACCGGTGTGCGCTGCGTAGTACCGGATGGGTACGGGCAGGGGGCCGCGCTTGGCGATGTCGATGAACCGCTGCGTGCGGGTTTCTTCGATGGTGGATTTGTTACCCAGACGTGCAGCCATGAGGGTCTGCACGTCCCCATCGTCGTGGTCCAGCAGGGCGACAAACTCTTCGTCACCCTTGGCGAAGGCGTAAGTCTCTTTGCCCGTGGTTGGGCTAATCTTCATCGGGGGTTCCACGCCGTGCGAACGCAGCATCTCTGCGAACTTCGGGTTTGACATCAGGTCTTTCTTGTCGGTGATGCCAGCATCGGTCAGCAGGGTTGCCTTGCGTGCCGTGACTTCGGCAAGGTGCCGCTCCAGATGTGCCCGGTCCAGTTCCAACGCCGGATCAGTAAACATGCGCAGCGTGATGTCTATCAGTTTGAGTTCTTTCTTTGGGAACCCAGCTTCGACAAACTTCTTGAACGCCATGTACGTCAGTGTGACATCGGTACGGCAGTATTCTCCGTACCGGTCCATCTGTTCTGGTGTGAAGTCCTTTCGGCGTTTGCCCAGTGCGTTGATTACCTCGTCGCCTTTGACCCCGATGCCCAGCCGTTCGGAGATAGCCTTGAGGCTGTGCGATACCTCTACGCCGTAGATGGCACGCGACATAAGCATCGTGTCGGCCAACACTTTCGGCCTGATCCCGCAGCGCCACGTGAGGATGGCACCGTCAAACATGGTGTTCTGTGCAAGCGTTATCGACGTATCCCACGGCAACGTGTGTAGGTGTGCCAGCACCTCGCCGGCCGTCCCTGTAACCCAGATAGGCTCTTCGTCGTTCAGCTTGGTACTCACCCCGATCACTTGGAACTGCGGGTCGCGGATGTACTCCTCTGTCGTGATCTTCGACAGACTGTACTGTCTGTCGTAGTACGTCTCAAAGTCGATAGTAATCAGGTTCATCGTCGTTCTCCTTTGTTGGTATTATATTTTGTGATAGCATCAGCGCATGTTCAGTCCGCTGATCCTCATCTGCACCCTGTCCGGGCAGTGCCACACTGCCCCGGCCCCTATTTTTTCGACGCGAGACCAGTGCATGGCGGCAACGCAGGCGTACACTCAGACGCTGGTGCTGCCGCCTGAGACATTCATCGTTCGCTGGACCTGTTATAGCTGGGGTCAGCCCGCCTGACCTGCTCCACCGCAGCACGCACAGCGGCCAGCGGCCAGCCTTCCGCGATGATCAGGGTCTCCTCGACCTGACGCATCGTCAGGCCCCGGTGCATGTGCATGCGGACGCTCTGAGCGAGTTTCGCCACGATTTCCGCCTGTTCTGCTGTGAGTTTAGTCATCTGGTCCACTCCTATCCTTTGCCGTTGCCGTAGCCGGAGCCGGTGCCGATGCCGAAACCGTCGCCGGGGCCGGAGCCGTCACCGTTGCTCCCGCCGTAGCCAGAGCCAAACCCGTGGCCGGAGTTGCTGCCGATGCCGGAGCCGGTGCCGGAGCCGTGGCCCGAACCCGAGCCGTTGCCCGAGCCGTTGCCGTAGCCCTCGCCTTTGCCGGAGCCTGATCCGTTGCCGGAGCCTGATCCGTTGCCGGAGCCGGGTTCTTCGTGGTCTGCAAAGTAGGTCATCTGGTCTACTCCTGTCCTTTGCCGTTGCCATTGCCGGAGCCGTCGCCGTCGCCGTAGCCGTTGCCGTAGCCGTCGCCTTCGCCGTAGCCGTTGCCGTAGCCGCTGCCGGAGCCATAGCCGTCGCCTCTGCCGTAGCCGCTGCCGGAGCCATAGCCGTGGCCGATGCCACAGCCGTTGCCGGAGCCACAGCCGTAGCCTAAGCCGTTGCCGAAGCCGTCGCCGAGGTCCGTGTCCCTGCCGGAAATCCGGCAGGGGCGCTCATGGTCTGCAAAGTAGGCCATCACGAGGGCTGCGATACAGGCGCTGCCTCAATCGCGGCAATCGCAGTGTCAGAACACGGGATGATCTCCAGCGCGTCGAGGATCGTGATCGAAGGCACCGTCTCGCAGTACCGGTGCCGACCGCCCGTGCCGCCGTGCATGGCAACCTCTGACAGCGAGATGCCGTGCGGGGCGGCGTCAAACCGCCAGAGCCGCCGCGCCTGCGAAAGTTCCACCTGCCGACCGTGCTGCGCGTCCAGCGTACCGTAATGCACGCCCGACGCATATGTGCGGATGATGCACTTCTTGCCGACGTGCGGGCTGGAAGGCTGCTGCGATGCGCCGCCAAACATTTCGGTAAGGGCCTTGATCTGGCCCAGCGTAAGGTCGTTGATGTTCATGGTCGTTCTCCTTCTTGGTTAGTCATTGTTTGTTGGTACGGGCTTCGTGGCAGCTTTCACCGCCCACATCGCACCGTCTTCGATGGCGGTCTGCGCGAGTGCCTTGAGGCGTGTCACCTCGCTGCTGTGCCGTGCGCTTTCTAGGGTATCGACATCAGGCACAGAGACACTTTCGATCAGGTCGATCAGATCAGCAGCCTTACGCTTGATCTGTCCCACCATGTCGTTGTTGCCGGGGTTAAACGTGATCCCCACACGGTATTCACCTTTGGTCATTGGTCTTTCCTTTCAGTTCTGCGAGGGTGGTGCGGGCCTTTATTACCATGGAATTTACCCAGCCCATGACGCTCTCTCCCCAACTCGGTCCCGCAGCAAGCTCTGCGATAAGATCAACTGTCTTCGCCAGTTGGGCCTCCAGTTCTTCGATGCGGTCGGCTGCTTCTTGGGCAACACGACACTCCTCTTCTGCCAAGCAGGGGGTGTTATCAATGTTGCAGCTACACGTTGCACGCAGCCGCTTCACCAGATCGTCACTCATCGCCCTCAATCCTCTCCAGCGCCCGCTGCGCGGTCTCGTCGCCAGCCTCTGCCAGCGCCTCCAGCGCCTGCATGGCGATCTTCAATTTTCCGCGCAGATGCGCGACCTCAGTCTCGCGCATCTCGGCGATTGACCATTTTGCCTTTGGCATGTTCGTCCTCCATGTCTCCAATGATAGAGATCGCAAACCACGCAATCTCGCGCGCCTCTGCGTCGTCGCACCGCGCCACCCGGCGCAGCGCTTTCATCGCCACATCAAGTTGGCGGCGCTCCAAAGTATCAGCCACTGGCGTCCTCCTCTTCCTCGACAACGTCCAGCAGGACAGACCACAGCAGGTCAACTACAGTGCCACCCTCCGGTACGTTTTGGGCAACCCACTTGCGCACTTTGAGGGGCTGCTTGGGAAGGGTGGCGTGCAAGCTGCCCAACGAAAACCTCCGGTGTTGCAGCGCGCGGTTCGCGGGGCATCCATTCGGGACTGCGGGCAGAACGCCACGGTCACGCAGGCGAGACAGCACATCGTAAAGCCCCTGCGGGTCGATGCCGAGCCGCGCTGCGGCCAGCCCCACGTCGCCCTTGCAGTCATTAAGCATGGCGATCCGCTCACGCTGAAGGTCTGTCTTGGCGTAGTCCAGCGGGATGCCATGTTCCGGATAGTTTATTCGGTGGCCCGAGCTGCGACGGTCAGTCATTGATAGCTCCTTTCGGTCGGTCGTCGGTTCCGATCTTGCGTTGCTCGTAGGCCATCAGGAACGCGATGCAGCAGGCCGCGTGCCACGTGTGCAGCAGGCCGGTCTCGGGGTCGAAGTCCTCGCCGCCCCACCACGCCCACATGTGCCGCATCAAGGCGGAGTACGGGCGGTGCCACTCCATGCCGAGTTCCCAGTTGCGCGGAGTGTACTTGCGGGCCCCAAAGTCCAGCACCGCTGCGGTGCCCGCCAACAGTTCCGGCGGCAGGAGGTGCATCGGCAGCTTGTCAGTGTCGAACTTGACGCCACTGGTAGCGGGAGGGGTTACCTCCTCCCGCCAGTTGTCCGAGGAGATGCGGTCCATCATGGATGCAACGAGGGCTTCACTCACGCCCACGGCCTCAGCCACTTCAAACGCACGGGCGTCCCGATGCTGTAGGAGGTACGCCCACACACGCTGTTCTTCGTCGGTTGGTAACTTACTCATCTTCAAACTCCGCTACGTCGATGGTCTGAGGGTGGCAGCTATACCACTCTTTCGAAGCCTTTTGGTTCGACGCCTTGCTGTAGAGAGTCCACTTTGCACAGCGATCGGTGTCGAACACATGGCGCATAGCATGCGCCACGGCCCAGTATTCGTCCATGTGACGCGCACGATCTGCGCCGGGCTTGCCTTCTGCCCGCATGAAATCAGCAAACATAGTCGCAAACCGCCAGACCCCACCGGCAGCCATGGTCGCTTCGACATGCTTGGCGGCACGCTCTTTCAAGCTAGGTACCGGGGCTGGGGCTGGGGCTGGGGCTGGGGCTGGGGCTTCGCCACCCAGTTTGGCTATGATTTCCCGTGCCAGCTGCGATGGCGTTTCGGGCTCCAGAGGAAGTTCAAGCTGCACTGGTCTCTGCGGGGCGGCCGGGGGTGTCTCACCCACAGGCGGCTTGATGAAGCGCACCATGTAGGGTGTACGGTTTCGAATATCCGGGTCGGGGCTCGGGTTCTCCACCAGCACGGCGTCCACCACGTCTCCGGGACGACAACGGCTGGCATGCATAACCGAAGAAGGGATGTAACAGTTGCGGCCGGTGCCGTGCAGGATACCAAAGGCTGCGCCTGTGTGTATCTCGTTGGTGATTGTTATTGCTTCGTATGCGGTATCGGTCATGATTTGATCCTTTAAAAAGGTGGCGTATCGCCGGGCTTGTTTGGTTTCCACACGATGTCGTGTTGGAACATGATGAGTAGGAACTCCCGTAGGTTAGTCCCCCATGGTTCCGTTATTTTCAGATGCGATCCTTTCTGCTGCGCGCAGGATTTCTTCGGTCATGCGCATGTTTTTCTCATTGGCGACCCATGACAGGCCACCTGCGGTTACAATGGAGTCGATGTTTTTCTGTTGCAGTGCGGTTGGCTTATTGTTCCCGGCTTTGCATTCGATGCCAAAGAACAGACCGTTGTAGCACCCAACGATGTCAGGCACCCCGCTGCCGCCATAGCCACCCGTCACCGGGTAAAAATAGTACGCGCCCATGTCCTTGAGTTGCTGTACGACAACCTTCTTAACCTTTGCTTCGGGCGTCATTCCCATTCGCCGTCTCCATGTAACTGGTGATGTTATACGGGGCGTATAACACGCCCCGTACAGACTTAGATGTACACCCAGAACGCACGCTCGCCTACGCGCTGGCCCACGCCCGCCACATCAACAGGCGGAGGTGGGGCCTCCATTATGGCCAGAACCGCCAGCTTGCTTCGCAACACGTCCGGAAGATCATCTATACGATACTTGCCATCCGGTATCAATGCAAGATGTTTAGGTGTAAAACATAGCACATTGACGTGTTCATTGTCAGGCAGATACTCCACACGGTACGACAGCTCACCGTATGACATAGAATGCCCGATTGGTACGACGACAACCTACACCATCGACGTATTCGCGAGGCTGAAGCATGGACAGTACGGCCACTTTACCTGCAAGGTCAGTAGGCACATCAGCTTCGGTGAAGATACGTACGTCGTCGTTGCACGCGCCGTATCTATCCAAGTCCACTACTTCTATCTGTCGACCGAGCGGTGTGTCTTTGACGCCCACGAACGTAAACTCCACGCCTTCGCTAGACATTTCATACTCGGCACGTGCAGTAAGCATAGCGACAAGGTCATCACGAAACGATGGATCAATGAACGTGTGGTCTTCGTCTACAAGACGTTGCATTTCAGCCAGCAGTCGTATGCGTACGGCACCTGAACCGTATCTAGACAAGGACGTCGTAAACACCTTCGACTCGACCTTTGCAACTGCGTCCCGGAGTTTGGATACTCTATCCTGCGCAAGCGCGTTTGCCCCAGCAAATAAACGCATCGCAGTTACAGCGGTAGACATTGGACGCAGAAATTTCTGTGCATTCTTCACCGCTTTGTCACGGTGGATAGTCATCGCCATGTGGTGCTGCGTACTGGAGCTGCTGTACTTGCAATTCTTAATACAGTCGGACTCCACGATGTATTCGTTGATACCCCTACCCCCCCGTTTAAAATCGCCGTAGCCAATACGGCCTATAGTCACGTGGTCTCCGGGCAGGTACGCAAACACGGCACGGCTCGCCGACGAACCGCCGCGACGTCCGAACTGTACGCCGGGTATCTTGGCCTGAACGTCACGCATAAAGGCCCACAGGTTTGGGTGCGTGTCCTCATGCACGGGCTTGAGGTCGTCTACTTCCATCCATTCTGCGGTCATTCCGCATCTCCTTTTACTGTATTGATAAGTCCGAGGGTCTTGTTGGCCCAGCGGTTATAGGCGGTCTGGAAACCGTCATTCAGGTGCAGGTGCGTGGTGTTCGTGTCTCTCCCGTGCTTATCCTCAAGCGCAGAGCGAACCGTCGCACGCATGTGAAGCGCCAACAAAACGCGAAGCGCGTGCTGGTCGTGCTGGATGATCTGCTCTGCTAGTTCTGAGTTGTTGGCATTGAAGGCCCAGCCAACAGAGTACCCAAGACGGAAGTCTCCGATAGGTACGGTGCGGGCTTGGTTCAGCACCTCGAACTCGGACTGCCAGTCAGTGGGCATCATGGGCAGGATAGCTATAGCCCAGTCACGGAACGCGTCGATGTGCGGCTTGAGGGCTGCCTTGCGGGCCTTATCTACGCGCTTCTTGGGCGGCTTCGGTACCGTCAGCGCCTCGCCAACAAGTTCATAGCGTCCGTCCAACACCTTGAAGGTAAGAGACGCCTTGTCGTCAGTGGTCTGGTACCACTCACGCCCCGAGTCGTACTTCAACGCGCGAGCAACGTATTGCTTCGGTATGGTGCGACCCTTCGCCAAGTAGTAGCTAGTGCCATACACGTGGATGCGCTGGTGTCCGGCACGGGTTTGCAGAAAGTTCATGTATCGCGGTAGGTGACGCCGCAGGAACTCATACACGCTGGTATGGTACCCGGGTCCTGTACCGTTACGCAGGGTGACGGTCTCGGTTCCATCCTTATGCCTACGCCACACGATGGGCGAATACTTGGCCATCCAGCTGATAGGAGGCTCACCATCAACCTTGCTATCACGCATCCAGTAATCCGGGTCGCCCGGATGCCAGCCGCTAGTCAGGGCGTAGCAGTTGTTGCTTACCTTGACGATGCGTTCCCACTTGCGACGTCGATCGCCAAGCGGGCGGATGTCTTTGTCCTTGTTCTTCGCGCCACGCAAAGGGACGATTTTGTTATAGAACGCTTCGGCCTCGGCGAAGCTGTTGATCGAAGTGTAGTAACGAGCCATTGCTCATCTCCTTGTGTTATACGCCCCGTATAACGGGGCGTGGTTGGTATCACATGTCACTCGCACGAATGTGCACGACCTTGCCCGTGTCGGGCTTGGCGTTCTTGTTGTCGATCACGCACCACAGCACAGGGTGGGACCACGACCCCCAGCCGCCGAACAGATACCCATCGGTCAGTACGATGGACGCTTGCGGCTTGATGTTATGTTCGGCCATGTAGTCGATGGCGCAGGTGATGTCGGTGCCACCACCGCCCTTGGGCTGCGTGCTGGAGATCATCTTGTCCAACTCGTCCTGCTCGTACACCTCAGCCTGACACACCTCCGTGTCCCAGTAAATGATGTGCACCCGCTCCGGTCGGACAGTCTCGGCTATGGCCTTGGCCTCGGACATGAAGGCGGGCAGCACACCCGGTGCGTAGGTAGAACCTGACGTGTCGATCAGCACGGCCATCTCGCCCACTGTCTCGCTGACACCGGAGGGCATGTAGATGTTCATCCCGATGTACCGACGGTTGGGCTTGCGCCACGTTGAGTAGTCAGCCCCAGCGCATGTGTTCTGTACAAACTCACGCAGCGCGTCACGCCAGTTGACCTGCGGGGTCAACAGTTCCTCGAAGCTGCGGTCGCCACCGGACCCGGCCTTGCCAGCAAGCAAGACACCCTGACGTATGGCCTCGTCCACGGCACGGGACAATTCGCGCTTCTCCTCGGCGGTCATGTCCTGCGCTTCTTCCCAGCCATGCTGGTCGAAGCTGCCGTCGTAGTCACCGTCGCCACTGCCACTGCCACCGCCCTGCTCGTCACGCTTGCGCTTGAGGTCGTGGAATACTTGCGCGGCATCCCACCCACGGTACTTGAAGTCGCAGCACCCCCCGGCCAGCTTGCCTGTCATGGTGGCGAAGCCGTCGGGGTTCTCGTCCACTGTCTCAATGTTGATGACGTGGTCGCACGCTTGGTTGGCAAGCTGCTGGTCCTCCTTCCACATCCACTCCCACGTTGTCAGGTGGCGATACATCTTGTGCTTCTCCTCGTGGATAGCGAGGAACCGCAACTCTGCGTCGGTCATGCCATCCATGAACTCGGCACCGAACACCACGTTCTTACCGTCGGTGTATGCTGTCGGACACTTGGCGGGGTCAGTCTCCACCCGCTTCTCGCCGATCATCAGGATGCCAGCCAGTGCGGCGTAGCGATCCTTGGCCATGATGTCGATCACGGCTTTTTGCACCCGTTGCTCGGGTGTCAGTTTTCCCATAAACATGTTGTTCTCCTGTCTGTTATACGCGTCGTATAATGTTCATGATGCGCCGCCACAGCGACGGTTTCGGCGTGACCTCCACCTCGTGATAGTCCTCCATCACGGCATCGACGAACCGGTCAGCCTCGTCCTGCTTACGCATCAGGTACAGCTGCGCACTGACTGAACCGGGCGAGCGGTCGAGACGCTTGCTGATGTCCCAGTTAGACACACCCTGCGCAGCCAGTGTGCGCAACAGGTCGAGGTCCTCGTCGGTCCACCGCGTGTTTCGCTTGCCCTCTTTGCGCTTGTACTTCGTCATTTCTTCTCTCCATATAGCCATTCATTTGCTTCGCGTATCGTGGCCAAAGCTTGGCCACGAGTTTCGTTGTGAGACTTCCCGTCTACGTAGACGCGGAGCATCTCCTTGAGGTCCAGTATCAGCTGGGTCGTTTTCAGATCATCGTTCGACATGTGTCCTCACTTGATGTCAGCTGCGTAGAGATAGCTGTTCTGCATCGCCCAGTTGGTGAACTTGGTGTTGGTCATCACCATGGACTGCTTGGAATACTTCGGGGTGCGGACGCCGTTGGCGAACATACCCTGCGCCTCCTTGGGCAGCCGCACCATGTAGTCCATCCACGCGTCGAGCCAGTCACGTTCGAGGGCCGCCATGGTACGATACACCACCATACACACAGCTGCGGCGCTGGTCGGCACGGTAGCGTTCTTCGGGTCGTCCTTGATAGACTGCAAGCTGGGCAGCTGGTCAGCCAGCTTGACGAAGGCCATCAGGTCCATCGCCGCACGATCACCGATGGCACCGATCAGGCCGGCCACCACCGTCTGGTCGTCAAGAAACTCACGCGTCTTGAGGATGTCAGACGCGCATTCGAGCGAACGAGGAGTGACGAAGGCAGCACGCTGCGCACGTGGGTGGAAGACGTAGGGGTTCTCGTCAGGGTCTTTGATCTCGGTGAAGTCAGCGAACAGCTGCGGGTTATCACGGCACCAGCCCAACAGGCTGTGGTCGATCCCGTTGTTGATGCCCCATTCGATCCAGTCCACGTTGCTGGGTTTCCGCACCGTGACAGGGATGATGCGGTTGCGCTGGTGTGCAACAAGCAGGTCACCAACACCCTCGGCCCCGAGGTTCGTGGTACAGAACACGATGCTGTCAGGGTGCAACGCGTTGTTACCCAGCCGACGTTCCAACATGAAGGCGGTCAGGCCCTGCTTCACAGCGGGGTTAGCCTTGCCGTACTCGTCAAGCATGACGATCACGGGGGTGTTGTGGTGGATACCCAACTCCTCGTTCGGAGCATACGACACATACGGTGTCTCTGCATCCACCTCGGCGATGCGTGGCAACATGAGGTCACCCAAGTCCTTGGTCGTACAGTCGAAGTACACGGGGGTGTGCGTCGGCAGCATCTCGGCCAGCATCTTGAGCAGCGAGGACTTGCCGGTACCCATGTGACCCTGCGCCAGCACGGTGCGCTTGTGGCCAATGGCCTTGATGAGATTTGCGGTCTGGTCGAGGCCGAGGTAATACATAGAATTAGTCATGGTAGTTCTCCGTTTGGTTTGATTTGGTTTGTTATACGGGGCGTATAACGCCCCGCTGGTTGACGTATTGTATTAGAAGTCGAGCGACGGCAGGGCCTTGAGGGCCTCGTCCACCGCACGCTTGGTGTCACGGCGCAGGCCCTCGTCCTCACGCAACGCGTTCGGTGAGATACCCTGCATCGCCATCTTGAGGCGGCGGCTTTGCAGCTGCATGTTCGGATCGTTGGTGATGTTCATGGTCTCCATCATGTCGATCAGGTCCAGCACGTTGGACACCAACGTGTCATGGAACACCTTCTTCTGTTCGTGGTCAGCGTAGTCCAGCCGCTCGGACATGTGGGTCAGCGTCTTGTATGTACGGGACCACAGGTTGCCCATCGCCCGGGTCAGCTGCGCTTCGTAAAACGAGGCGTACTGATCCCGCAACTCCTCGGCCTGCTGGTTACCAATATCCACGCGGAAGTCCCCTGCCTCCGGCAGTGGGATGTAGTTGAGGCGAAAGCCGAACTTGGCCTGCATCCTGTCAAGCGACGGGTACTCGGCCGGGTTATACATGTCGCCCAGCTTGATCTGCGTCTCGTTGATGAGCCACTCGTACCGGGCGAGGAACTTCTGCACCAGCCGATCGAACTCGGTCTGGAGGCCAGTCATGGCCTTGTGATAGTCGAAATAATTCGACGTCGGCAGCATACGCAGCCCGCTGTCGGACCACGGCAGCGTCATGGCATAGTGCGTCGAGGTGCGCGCGTTTGCCGCGAACTTCTGGATGGCGGTCAGCTCGTCACAGGCAAGCAGCTTCTTGTGGACGTTGGCCATACCCTTGTCGGCATTCGCCCGGTCCGTACATTCACGGGACGCGCGCTTGTCCAGCTTGCGCGCAGTCCAGACCGAGATACTCAGTTCGACCAGCATGGTCGAGGACTGAAGAGTGGCACCCTGCGGTGCCGGTGCGTTATCGAAAGTAAAAGTCATGATAGCTCTCCTGAGATGTTATATGCCCCGTATAACGGGGCGTTGGTTGCAGCGCCGTTAGTCGGCGCTGTACTTGTTGAGGCCTTTGAGATCGGCCTTGTTGGTCACGAGTGTGGCACCCTGTTTGTGCGCCACGGGTGCAACGCACCACCCAGCGCGGACAGTTGCCGCGGCCGCTTCGCCACAGGCGAGGCAGGTCTGGTACCCCAACGCGCGGCGCGCGTGAGGGTACTCGTCACCACACGTTATACAGTGTGGTGTCATTCGTCATCTCCCGGCCAGCCGACAGTGACCACGTCCTTCTTCCCGAAGTAAAAGGTACGCTTGTAGTCAACGAGTTCGGCCGTGGCGCTGCTGCGCTTGATGCAGCAGTTGCCGTTGAAGAAAAATTTCGCACCCTGTGGGAGTGCTGCGAAGGTCATAAGTTCTCCAGCCATGGTGTTACTCCTGCTCCCGCACGAATGGCTTGCTGACCCAGCCATCTTCCTGCATCCAGTGCTCGACCACATTCTCGCCGATTTCGGCAATGCTGACGTCTACGTAGCGTTCGTCAGCGGCAACTGCGGCAGCCTTGGCTGCCTCAAGCGTGTCGAACACGCCTTCGCAGTCGTCCATCCCGCCGCGGGGGTAGTAGTGCGTGCACACGAACAAAAAGTAACGCGTCATACGTTCTCCAGCCATTGCTGGTCTCCTTTCTCATGTTATACGCCCCGTATAACGGGGCGCTGGTTTCGATCAGATGCGGTTGTAAACGACCGACACCGTGAAGGTGTCAAAGTGCTCACGCACCACGCGCAGTACAGCCTTGCGGGTGCTGCACACATCGACGTGTTCGATGACCTCCTCCAGCTTGCGCTGAACGTGGTCAGGCTCCTGCGTTATCGGCGTGAACAACCGCGTGCCGCACTCGTGGATAAGGAGGAACAGCGTGTCCCCCTTCTCCATGTCGGCACAGGCAGCGGCGTCCCACGCAAAGTCGCTGACGTAGGTATACTTGGCATCCATGAACGGCAGGGCCTTGTGCCCGATTGCATTCATGGCGTTGCGGAACGCGTCGTTCCGCACGTCGGTCGTCGGGTGGACAGGGTGCTTGTCCTCCCACGCAAAGGCTTCCTTGATAGACTGCAAGCTGGGCAGCTGGTCAGCCAGCGTGACGAAGGCTTCTGCCTTGCGGTTCCATTCTTGGTCGATCTGGTTCTGTGTTGTTGTACTAAGCATGTTCAGTCTCCTTGTTATATGCCCCGTATAACGGAGCGTGTTGCGATGGTTTCGGTTACACTTCCACGTACCATTGCCCCGTGTTGGGGTGCCGGTACAGCCCCCGGCTGTGGTGCGTCCCGTGGACATCTTCCAGAGACGCGGGGCGAATTGCCCCTGCCTGAAGGAGGCTTTTGAACTCCTCCACCGTGGTTGATCTGTATCGCTGGTGCATCTGTGTCTGTATCTCCTTTTTTCGGTGGCGCGATGGCCCTCGGGCCATGCGGTGGCGCGACTGCACCATGAGACACGCGGATGCCCGCGTGTCCTAGCTGTTGTCGCCCACGTCAGCGGATGCTGACGTATGTGTTTTGTCGAACCAACCGGCGGCAGCTTCCGCACCATTCTCGGGTGCAGGCTGGGCTAGGTATGAAGTGGCATAGCCCGACGGATATACCGTCGGACCAACGTACCGTCGCGTGTGATAGCTGCGTGGGGCTTCGAGTTTTGTAGGGTGGAACTCCCGTCTCCCTTGATGCCAATACAGTGGCTTGCTGGTTCTTGATTTCTGCACGCTGTTATACAGGGCGTATAACAGCGGCCCACGCTGCGGTGTTTTCGTAGCCGCGCGTCACAGGCAATGGCCGGTTGGTTCTGCATCATCGGCGTTATACGGGGCGTATAACACCTAGCTAGGCCGGGCTGCATCAGGCGCAGCCAATCACGATGTCAAAGAGCGTGGGTCAACAAGACCCGGGAACAAACAAACTATACGTAGTATAGTACGTTATAACACGGTTTGAGTCAATATGTCTCAGTTGAGAATCTCATGTGAAGTTCTGGTAAGTATTGGTAGCTGTTATACGGGGCGTATAACGACTGGCATGGGTAGGCAGTGAGGGACGTGTGGGCGCAGCTGGAGGCACGGTCTGCATGGGAGATCGGGACCGAAAATGCTAAGTCATTGATATTACGTAATGTTCCAATTGTTCCAATTCCAATTCTTGAATAGGAACAATACAAGCCCGCAGGGGTGGAAGTGTAAGTGTCTGATATATATATATAAATTTATAGTTAGTAGTAGTAGTAGAGGTATAATGTTCCAATGTTCCAATTGTTCCCTAAATTTTCTTTATTAGGGGGGAAACGCTTTTTGGGGGGTCGGCGAAGGTGCGGTGCATTCCGTCAGTCGAAAACCGGCAAACCTTTTACCAATTTCTCGAATTTGTGGAACATTGGAACAATACCCGTTTTTCCCTTTAATATCAACGGGTTATATTGTTCCACTCTTTTTAGGCTACTGGAACAATTGGAACAAATGATCTATGGTTGTAGACTGGAACATTACGTAAAATCAATGTTATACGGGCCGTATAACGCATCCACGTTGTGGATTATTTGTGGAACAATCTCTGGGTAGAATTGTTACAACTCGTGAGGGAGGGGGTTGACAAAATTTCAATTCGGGTTACGCTACACGTAGCTTTCGCTACAACACGTAGTGTTGGACGCAACGCTCTGAGCGTAATCTTTGCACCCCCCACAAGTTGTAGATTTTTCACCCGGCTTCGCGCCTAGCTTGTAGAGCGCCCTGTGCTGCTGTGGGAACTGGTGATGCCGCGGCCGAACGTGTTATACGTGGCGTATAACATCTGCCACGCGCTGCGCGCTGTCCGACCTCGTGCCCTGTGCTGCTGTGGAAACTGGTGACGCCGCG